>ERZ827423.877-NODE-877-length-33728-cov-6.892674_pt1 | contig 33728 bp, 22 predicted proteins | sample MGYA00519775_ERZ827423 | MGnify/ENA primary metagenome ERZ827423 (study PRJEB31778, sample SAMEA3449296) | human gut metagenome | biome: human gut; feature: human-associated habitat; material: faeces | place: United Kingdom | collected 2010/2012 ... | reverse complement strand
CTCGTTGGGGCCGTCGATCTGCAGGCCGTTATTATCGAAAATGACGGTCAGGTTGTCCAGATGATAATGCGCCGCAGCCATGGAGGCTTCCCATACGAGACCCTCTTGGCACTCGCCATCGCCCACGATGGTGTACACGTGGCAGGGGTTGCCGGTATGCTTTGCGCCCAGCGCCATGCCGGTGGCGATGGAGATGCCCTGACCCAGCGAGCCGGTGGACGCGTCCACGCCGGGGCACTTCTTCGCGTCGGGGTGCCCCTGCAGCACGCTGTGCAGCTGGCGGAAGCCCTTGATCTCGTCATGATCCACAAAGCCCTTCGCCATCAGCGTGCCATACAGCGCGGGAGCGGCATGGCCCTTCGACAGCACAAAGCGATCGCGGGCGGGATCCTTCGGGTTCTTGGGATCCACCTTCATCACGTCAAAATACAGCGCCACCAGCGCCTCCGTGCAGGAGAGGGAACCGCCGGGATGTCCCGAGCCCGCGCCCGTGCACATGGTTACAATGTCCCGCCGCACCTGGCGGCAGGTGGCCTTCAAAGCCTGAATGTCCATGGGACTACCTCCTTCTATCTTCCCAAAGCCCTTGCTTTGCATAGCTTTGAAAAAATTGTACGAACAACGAATTTATTATACCTTTCCCGGGAACCCCTGTCAAGGAAGCCCCCAGCCTTTTTCGACCCGCGCCAGCCTACAGCAGGCGCCGCACCGCCTGAACGGTCTCCTCCGGCGTCAGGCCATCGCAATCCACGGTGCCGTGCGCATAGCGCTCATAGAGCGGGCAACGTTCCCGGTACAGGTCCCGCAGGGTCTGCCCCGGGGCAAAGGTCACGCCCCGAGCCGTCAGGTCGCCCAGACGTGCAGCCACGTTTTCATAGCTCAGGCGCAGGTATATCACCCGGCTGATTGCCCGCAAATGGGCCATGGCCTCGGGCCCGTAAATCACGCTGCCCCCGGGCGCAATCACGGTGTGCTCCACCCGTAGCCCGGCATTGACCTCCTCCTCCAGGCGCCGGAAGCCATCCTGTCCATGGACGGCAATCAGCTGCGCCAGGGTACCCCCATGAAGGCGCTCGATCTCCCGGTCGCTATCCAGAAATTCCATGTCCAGAGCCTGGGCCAGGGCTTTGCCAATGGTGGTTTTGCCGCTTCCCGGCATGCCGATGAGGGTAACGTTTCCCATCCCGCAGCACTCCCCTTTGAACGTCAAAAACTGCCATGCATTTGTGCTTGGCAGCATCATTGTAGCCCATATGCCATGGGAAAGCAAGGGCGGGAACCCATTCCTGGCAAGTTCCCGCCCTTCAAGCCTGGCTCACTGTATCAGCTGGTCCACCGCATAGGCCACCCATCCCGCGGGACTCTCCCATGTCCCTTCCACAGGGTCATCCGTAGCGCCCTGCTCGGCGGACCACGTTCCCCGGTCTCCATACACGCAGATCCAGTACGTTCGGGAGTTGCTCTCCGACTCTTCCGCTGGCCCGCTCAGCTGCCCATGATGCAGGAAGTTCACCACCAGGGAGCCATTCACCCCCAACTGTGCCGCCGTAGGCACAGCCCCGGTGTCTCCCGCGGCCAGGGCAATGCACGCGTCCACCGTTTGCGTATACGGTTCCGCCATGGTATCGGTGGTTCCCTTGCTCATGGAGGTGATCTCAAAGCAGGCCAGGGGAACCTGCTCCTGGGTGACGGTGGTCGTTATGGTTGCATAGTCCTCGCTGGGCTCCGGTACGTGCTGGGTCTGCTGCTCCTCCAGGGGCTGCCAGACCAGCAGCGTCAGGGTATTGGCATTGGGATTCATCTCCAGCAGCCCCTCCCGCACGCCCTCCGGCAGGTCTTCCGCCTTTACCGGCTCGGCATTTTGCCACTGGGGTGTGGCCAGGGCCTGGCCGCCCAGACACATCAGCATCACAAGCGCAAAGCAAAGGAACCGTTTCATCCGCCTTCCTCCTTCCGGGATATGCACGCTCATGCTCTTATAAAGAATTTCTTTTCCAACGCTTGTTCTCGTGCTAGCACATTCTCTGGTACCCGTCAAGACCCGCTGCCGCTCATCAGCCCGTAAAAAAGGAAGGAGCCCCTCACGGAGGCTCCTCCCCAATGCATTAGAAATCGTAGTTCTCGCGAATCTCGATGTTCTTGTAGCGCTTCATGCCTGTACCGGCAGGGATCAGCTTACCAATGATGACGTTTTCCTTCAGGCCCACCAGCGGGTCAATCTTGCCCTTGATGGCGGCTTCGGTCAGCACGCGGGTAGTCTCCTGGAAGGAGGCGGCGGAGAGGAAGCTCTCCGTGGCCAGGGACGCCTTGGTGATGCCCAGCAGGATACGCTTGGCAATGGCCGGACGTCCGCCCGCCTGAATGGTTTCCATATTCGCCTGCTCAAAGCGGAAGATATCCACCAGGGAGCCGGGCAGCAGGGTGGTGTCGCCGGCGTCCTCCACGCGAACCTTGCGCAGCATCTGCCGCACAATGATCTCGATGTGCTTGTCGGCCACGGCCACGCCCTGGAGGCGGTACACGCTGAGCACTTCCTTGAGCAGGTATTCCTGCACGGCCTTCACGCCCAGGATGCGCAGCAGATCGTGGGGGTTCACCGAGCCTTCGATGAGCTCGTCGCCCGCCTCCACACGATCGCCCTCCTGCACCTTCAGGCGGCTGCCGTAGGTGATCTGGTAGGACTTCTGCTCGTGCCCGTCCTCCTCGGAGGTGATCACCAGCTCGCGCTTCTTCTTGGTCTCCTGGATGGAGACGCGGCCGCTGATCTCGGAGAGGATGGCTTCACGCTTGGGCTTGCGGGCCTCAAACAGTTCCTCAACACGGGGAAGACCCTGGGTAATGTCGTCGCCGGAAGCAATACCGCCGGTGTGGAAGGTACGCATGGTCAGCTGCGTGCCAGGCTCACCAATGGCCTGGGCCGCAATGATACCCACCGCTTCGCCGATGTCCACCTTGCCGCCGTGGGCCAGGTTGGTGCCATAGCAGCGGGCGCAAACGCCGTTCTCCGTGCGGCAGGTCAGCACGCTGCGGACCGTCGCCTTGGTCACGCCGCGGGACACCACCAGCTTGGCCTTTTGATGGTCGATGGCCTCGTTCAGGTGCACCAGCACCTCGCCGGTCTTGGGGTCGCAGATATCCTCGGCGGCAACCCGGCCGCGGAGGCGGTCCTCCAGGCTCTCGATGGGCTGGCGGCCGCTCATGATATCCTGCACCACAATGCCGCGGACCTTCTCGCCCCGGGCCTCGAAGCAGTCCTCCTCCCGGACGATCACTTCCTGGGATACGTCCACCAGACGGCGGGTCAGGTAACCCGAGTCAGCGGTACGCAGAGCGGTATCGGCCAGACCCTTACGAGCGCCACGGGCGGAAACGAAATATTCCAGAATGTTCAGACCTTCGCGGTAGTTTGCACGAATGGGCATCTCGATGGTCTTACCTGCGGTGTTGGCCAGCAGGCCGCGCATGCCGGCCAGCTGCTTGATCTGGTTCATAGAACCACGCGCACCGGAATCAGCCATCATAAAGATCTCGTTGTCCTTGGGCAGGTTGGCTGCCAGAGCCTTGGAGACCTTATCGGTGGTTGCCTGCCAGATGTTGATGGTCTGGGTGTAACGCTCGTTCTCAGAGATCAGGCCGCGGTTGAACAGCTTGTTGACCTGAGAGACCTGCTTATCCGCGTCAGCAATCAGCTCGTCCTTCTGCGGAGGAATGACAGCGTCGCACACAGCAACAGAGATTGCAGACAGGGTGGAGTACTTATAGCCCTGAGCCTTGATGGAGTCCAGCATCTTTGCGCAGGCACGAGTGCCATTGCGGGTCATGCAGCGGGAAATGATGTCGGGCAGGGTCTTTTTGGTCACGCGGAAGCTGACCTCATACTCCAGCCAGTGCTCCGGGTCGGTGCGGTCGATATAACCCAGGTTCTGAGGAACGGGGTTATTGAAGATGATCCGGCCGACGGTGGCATCCACCAGACCGGTGCGCTCCACACCGTCAATGACCATGGTGCGGCGGACCTTGATGGGAGCGTGCAGGGTCACAACGTGCTCTGCATAGGCCATCAGGGCCTCGTTCTCATCACGGAAGATCTTGCCTGCGCCCTCTTCGTTCTCACGAACGGTGGTCAGGTAGTAGCTGCCCAGGATCATATCCTGAGTAGGAACGGTAACAGGTGCGCCGTCAGAGGGCTTCAGCAGGTTGCCGGAAGCCAGCATCAGCATCTTGGCCTCACGGCAGGCATCCTCGCCCAGGGGCAGGTGAACTGCCATCTGGTCACCGTCGAAGTCGGCGTTGAACGCGGTACATGCCAGGGGGTGCAGCTTGATAGCACGGCCCTCGACCAGCACGGGGTTGAAGGCCTGAATGCCCAGACGGTGCAGGGTAGGTGCACGGTTCAGCAGGACCGGGTGGCCCTTGATCACGGTCTCCAGGCTGTCCCAGACCTCGGGCTTTGCACGCTCGACCATCTTACGGGCAGACTTGATGTTGTTGGCAACACCCTTCTCGACCAGATCCTTCATCACGAAGGGCTTGAACAGCTCCAGAGCCATCTCCTTGGGCAGACCGCACTGATCCATCTTCAGCTCAGGGCCGACGACGATAACGGAACGACCGGAGTAGTCAACACGCTTGCCCAGCAGGTTCTGGCGGAAGCGGCCCTGCTTGCCCTTCAGCAGATCGGACAGGCTCTTCAGGGCACGGTTGTTGGGGCCGGTGACCGGGCGGCCGCGGCGGCCGTTGTCGATCAGGCTGTCAACTGCTTCCTGCAGCATCCGCTTCTCGTTGCGCACAATGATGTCGGGAGCACCCAGCTCCAGCAGGCGGCGCAGACGGTTGTTGCGGTTGATCACGCGGCGGTACAGGTCGTTCAGGTCGGAGGTGGCAAAACGGCCGCCGTCCAGCTGGACCATGGGGCGCAGATCGGGGGGCAGCACAGGCAGCACGTCCATGACCATCCACTCGGGGCGGTTGCCGGAAATGCGGAATGCCTCCACGACCTCCAGACGCTTCAGGATGCGGACCTTCTTCTGGCCGGAGGACTTTTCCACCTCAGCGGTCAGCTCAGCGCTCAGCTGATCCAGATCGATCTCCTTCAGCAGCTCCTGAATGGCCTCAGCACCCATGGATGCCTCAAACTCATCGCCGTAGCGCTCACGCATCTCACGGTATTCCTTCTCGGTCAGCAGCTGCTTCTTTTCCAGCGGGGTCAGACCGGGATCGGTAACGATATAGCTTGCAAAGTACAGGACCTTCTCCAGCAGGCGGGGGCTGATGTCCAGCATCAGGCCAATGCGGCTGGGGATACCCTTGAAGTACCAGATGTGGCTGACGGGCGCGGCCAGCTCAATGTGGCCCATGCGCTCACGGCGAACCTTTGCCTTGGTGACCTCGACACCGCAGCGATCACAGATCTTGCCCTTGTAGCGGATGCGCTTGTACTTGCCGCAGTGGCACTCCCAGTCCTTGGTAGGTCCAAAAATGCGCTCGCAGTACAGGCCGTCGCGCTCCGGCTTCAGGGTGCGGTAGTTGATGGTCTCAGGCTTCTTGACCTCGCCGTAGCTCCAGTTGCGGATCTGCTCCGGAGAAGCCAGGCCGATTTTAATGGAATCGAAAACGTTGTTTTCCATGAAACGAACCCTTTCTTAATCTCTAGTTAAAAATCCACTTCGTCGGAAGCGGGAGCCGCACTGCCGGAGTTGTCATCTTCCAGCACAGAAGGATCATCGAAGCCTGCGTCAGCATCCTTGATGGTGTAGTCGTTCAGCAGCTCATTCTCGTTGGTAACAGTCTCGGAACCTGCAACATCACGCATATCGAAGCCGGTCTCTTCGTCGTCGAAGTTCTGGCGCATATCGATCTCGTTGCCGTCCTTGTCCTGGACCACAACGTCCATACCCAGAGACTGCAGCTCCTTCAGCATAACGCGGAAGGACTCGGGGATGCCGGGCTGCGGGATGGGTTCGCCCTTGACAATGGCCTCGTAGGTCTTGACACGGCCCTCAACGTCATCGGACTTGACGGTCAGGATCTCCTGCAGGGTGTAAGCGGCACCGTAAGCTTCCAGAGCCCAGACTTCCATCTCGCCGAAGCGCTGACCGCCGAACTGAGCCTTGCCGCCCAGAGGCTGCTGAGTGACCAGAGAGTAGGGGCCGGTGGAACGGGCATGGATCTTATCATCGACCAGGTGATGTAGCTTGAGGTAGTACATATAACCAACGGTAACGCGGTTATCGAACTTCTCGCCGGTACGGCCATCGTAAACGGTGGTCTTGCCATCACGGTCCAGCTCGATCTTGGAGAAGTCGATGATGTGGCCCTTCTCACCCATGATCTTGGGCAGCTTGGTGGGATATGCGGGAGCATTCTCACCGTGCCACAGCTCACGGGCGGTGTCGAAGGTATCGCCGATATCGTTCTCACGCGCGGAATCGAACACGGGGGTCATAACCTTGATGCCGCATGCCTTGGCAGCGTAGCCCAGGTTGACTTCCAGCACCTGACCGATGTTCATACGGGAAGGAACGCCCAGGGGGTTCAGCACGATGTCCAGCGGGGTGCCGTCGGGCAGGTAAGGCATATCCTCCTGCGGCAGGATGCGGGAAACGACACCCTTGTTGCCGTGACGGCCTGCCATCTTATCGCCGACGCTGATCTTACGCTTCTGAGCGATGTAGCAGCGGACGACCTCGCGGACACCGGGCTGCAGCTCATCGCTGTTTTCAGGAGTAAAGACCTTGACATCCACGATGATGCCGTACTCGCCGTGGGGCACACGCAGAGAGGTATCACGGACTTCGCGGGCCTTCTCGCCAAAGATGGCGCGGAGCAGGCGCTCCTCAGCGGTCAGCTCGGTCTCACCCTTCGGGGTGACCTTGCCGACCAGGATGTCGCCGCTCTTGACCTCGGCACCGATGCGGATGATGCCGCGCTCGTCCAGATCCTTCAGGGCATCCTCGGAGACGTTGGGGATATCACGGGTGATCTCCTCAGGTCCGAGCTTGGTGTCACGGGACTCGGTCTCGTACTCTTCAATATGGATCGAGGTGTACACATCCTCGCGGACGATCTTCTCGTTCAGCAGGACAGCGTCCTCGTAGTTGTAGCCCTCCCAGGTCATAAAGCCGATCAGGGCGTTCTTACCCAGAGAGATCTCGCCGTTGCGCATTGCGGGGCCGTCGGCCAGCACCTGACCGGCCTTGACGCTCTCGCCCACTTCAACGATGGGACGCTGGTTGATGCAGGTGCCTGCGTTGGAGCGGGCAAACTTGACCAGCGGGTAGTTGTCCACGCCGCCCTGTGCATTGCGGACGGTGACGTGGTCGGCATCCATCTTCTCAACGATACCGTCGTTCTTTGCCAGAACAGCGGTGCCGGAGTCGGTGGCAGCCTTGTATTCCATACCGGTAGCCACGATGGGCTGCTGGGTGACCATCAGAGGCACTGCCTGACGCTGCATGTTGGAGCCCATCAGAGCACGGTTACAGTCATCGTTCTCCAGGAAGGGGATGCAGGCGGTCGCAACAGAGACCATCATTCGGGGCGAAACGTCCATATAATCGACCTTATCGGCATCGATTTCCAGGATGTCATCGCGGCGGCGGGCAGAAACGCGGGGACGGATGAAGTGCTTGGTCTCATCCAGAGGCTCGTTGGCCTGAGCAACAACGTACTCGTCCTCAACGTCAGCGGTCATATACTCCACTTCATCGGTAACGACCTGATCGATCAGCTTGCCGTTTTCGTCGTAAGTCTTTTTGACCTTGCGGTAGGGAGCCTCAACGAAGCCGTACTCGTTGATCTTGGCGTAGGATGCCAGATAGGAGATCAGACCGATGTTGGGGCCTTCAGGGGTCTCAATGGGGCACATACGGCCATAGTGGCTGTAGTGAACGTCACGGACCTCGAAACCTGCGCGGTCACGGCTCAGACCGCCGGGGCCCAGAGCAGACAGACGGCGCTTGTGGGTCAGCTCGGCCAGAGGGTTGTTCTGGTCCATGAACTGAGACAGCGGAGAGGAGCCGAAGAACTCCTTGATGGCGGCGACCACAGGACGGATATTGATCAGTGCCTGCGGGGTGATAACGCTCTGATCCTGGCTCTGCAGGGTCATGCGCTCACGGATGACGCGCTCCATGCGGGAGAAGCCGATGCGGAACTGGTTCTGCAGCAGCTCACCAACGCTGCGGATGCGGCGGTTGCCCAGATGGTCGATATCATCGGTGGTGCCAACGCCGTGGCCCAGACCGTTCAGGTAGTTGATGGAGGACAGGATGTCCTTCACGGTGACGGTGCGGCCGATCAGCTGGTCATGGTTGCGGCGGAGCATTTCCTTCTGCTCCTCCACATCGGAGGTGGTGTCAAGGATCTTCTTGATCTCATCAAAGGAGCAGCGCTCGTTGATGCCGCACTCCTTGACATCAAAGGAGAAGAAGCCCTGTGCGTCCACACAGCCGTTGGTGATGACCTTGACCTTCTTGCCCTCGATGCTCAGAATAACGGTATCCACACCGGCGGCATCTGCCTTCTCGGCCAGCTCACGGGTGATCTTGCCCTTGGCCTCAACGATGATCTCGCCGGTCAGGGGAGCAACGATGTTCTCAGCGGCAACAAAGCCGGTGATGCGGCGGGCCAGAGACAGCTTCTTGTTCATCTTGTAGCGGCCGAAACGAGACAGGTCGTAGCGGCGCGGATCGAAGAACAGCATGTTGATCTGGTTGGTAGCGGACTCCACCGTGGGGGGCTCGCCGGGACGCAGCTTGCGGTAGACCTCCAGCAGGCCCTCGTCCTGGTTCTTGGTGGTATCCTTCTCCAGAGTAGCCAGGATGCGCTCATCCTCGCCGAAGAAGTTCAGGATCTCCTCATCAGAGGAAAGGCCCAGCGCACGGCACAGCACGGTGACGGGCAGCTTGCGGTTCTTATCGATACGGACATAGAACACGTTGGAGGCATCGGTCTCGTACTCCAGCCATGCACCGCGGTTGGGGTTCATGGTTGCGCTGTACAGGTCGTTGCCCACCTTATCTTTGGCATCTCCGTAGAATACGCCGGGAGAACGGACCAGCTGGCTGACGATGGCACGCTCAGCACCGTTGATCACAAAGGTGCCCGCATCGGTCATCAGCGGGAAGTCGCCCATGAAAATTTCCTGGTCCTTGACCTCGCCGGTCTCCTTGTTCAGCAGACGGGCAGTCACGCGCAGGGGGGCAGCATAGGTCACGTCGCGCTCCTTGCACTCCTTGATGCTGTACTTGGGCTCCTTATCCAGACGGAAGTCCACGAAGCTCAGCGCCAGGTTACCGGTGTAGTCCTCAATGGTGCCGATGTCGTGGAAGACCTCTTTCAGGCCCTCGTCCAGGAACCACTGATAAGAGTTCTTCTGGACCTCGATCAGGTTCGGCATACTGATGACTTCGTCGATGTGGGAGAAGCTCATGCGCTCGGTTTTGCCGAGCTTTACGGGCTTGACTTTCATCATAAAATCAACCACTCCTTACTTTTATACTCTACGGATATTGCGTTATACGGGTCAGATTTGAGCACACACACATAAATCGACCCGTATCCTCCAAGGAAGTTCGTCGCTTTTCACAAACTTTTCGGTCAACACCGTCCAGCCGCTTCCAGTGCAGCTCCCTTTTTGGCGCACTAGGCCATTATGTGATACTAATGCAGTATACACCTCAAAAGCCTTGCTGTCAAGCCATTTTTCGCATTTTGGCCCAATATTTTTGTCAAGCCCGCGATTTCATGGTACGCACGGGTGCGTGTAAGCTTTGCGCATTTTGGCTCTTGATTTTTGAGTTTTGCACGTTCTCACCAAAAACACCCTTGTGCATTTTGTACACCTTGGCTCTTGATGCGTGCTCTCCCCTGCCCATGCAAAAAGCACCGCAGCTGCCTGCGGTGCCCTTACATGCTCATTCTTCCAGATAATCCCGCAGTCGCTTTGCGCGGCTGGGATGGCGCAGCTTGCGCAGAGCCTTGGCCTCGATCTGCCGGATGCGTTCCCGGGTCACGTTGAATTCCTTTCCCAGCTCTTCCAGGGTGCGGGCCTGCCCGTCCTCCAGCCCGAAGCGCAGGGTCAGCACCCGTTCCTCCCGGGGTGTCAGGCTCTTGAGGACGTTTGCCAGCTCCCGCCGCAGCAGTTCCCGCCCGGCCTCGTCCACCGGAACGCCTGCTTCCTCATCCTGAATAAAATCCTCCAGGTGGGCATCCTCTTCCTCACCCACCGGTGTTTCCAGGCTGATGGGGTCCTGCGCCAGCTGCAGCAGCTCCCGCACCCGGTCAGGCTCCATGTCCAGCCGGACGGCGATCTCTTCGGCTGTGGGTTCCCTGCCGTTTTTGCGCAGAAGCTCCCCTGCCGTCTTTTTCACCCGGTTGATGCTCTCCACCAGATGCACCGGGATGCGGATGACCCGCCCCTGATCGGCAATGGCCCGGGTGATGGACTGCCGGATCCACCATGTCGCGTAGGTCGAGAACCGAAACCCCCGGTCAGGTTCAAACTTTTCCGCCGCCTTCATCAGGCCGAGGTTCCCTTCCTGAATGAGGTCAAGGAAGGGCAGCCCCCGCCCGGCATAGCGCTTGGCCACCGAGACCACCAGCCGCAGGTTGGCTTCGCTCAGTTTCCGCCGGGCATCCGCGTCCCCGGCCTGCGCGGCCCGGGCAAGCTCCAGCTCCTGTTCCATTGTCAGCAGCGGCACCCGGCCGATCTCCTTCAGATATGCCTTCACCGGGTCATCCAGCGCTACGCCCTCGGCTGAGAGCTCGTGCTCCAGTTCCCCGATCTGTGTTTCATCCAGCATGGGCATGTCCGCTTCTTCTTCGGTTACACGGATGCCCCGGGCTTCCAGCGCCGCATACAGCGCATCCAGCCCGGATACATCGTATTCCTGCTCATCCATGGCCCGGCTGATCTGCTCGGGTGTCAGGGTATGGCGGCGGGCCCGGCCTGCCAGGATCTTTACCAGTTCTTCCGTCTGCGACAATTTCCGCATGATTCTTTCTCCTTCCAGCTCCAGCCGGAGGAGAGGAACGGTCAGTCGTCCGCAGGGTCTGTGCCCTGCTTCTTTTCTCGCATCGACTGGAGATACCGTATCAAATCATCATTGGACATTTCGGCCGCCTTGCCTGCCACGGGGGTGCCCCGGGCAATGCGGTCCAGATAGAGCCGGATATCGTCCGGCGTACAGTTCACATCGCTGTATTGTGCCGCAAGGCGGCTCAGCTCATTCAGCGCCTCTTCGCTCACAAAGGGGCGCAGAGTGGAAAGGCTGATTTCGATCCCCTGCTCCTGGCACTGCAGAAATGCTTCGTACAGCTCCTTCTGCTGGGGCAGAACAAACTTTTCCGGGCTGAGCTGGGCCCGCACCTGCGGGATATAGCTTGGCTCCCGGAGCATGGCGGCCAGCAGCCGCTGTTCTGCCGAGGCAACCCCCAGCGCCTGAGAGCCGCCCGCACTGTAAGGCACGCTGATCTGGTGCATCTCACCGGACTGCAGCCGCGCCTGATTCTGCGCCCACCGGCGCTTGCTGTTGGAGCGCTTTACTGCATCGGCAAGCTGGGTCATTATGGCGTTCTTGGAGATGTTCGTCTCCTCGGCCAGCCGCCCGGCGTAGACCTCCTGCTCGGTGGGGTTGGAGCGCTCCGCCAGCATATTCACGGCTTCCTTGACATATTCCAGCCGCTGGGCATCCTGCTTGAGGTCGTATTTGCTCTTGAGCCGCCCCAGCCGGAAGTCCAGCGCGTTGCCCACGCCGTCCAGCAGTGCCTTGAACCGCTCGGAGCCATACTTTTTGATGTACTCATCCGGATCTTTTGCACCCGGGATCTGCAGCACACCCACCTTGACCGGACTGTTGCGGAACAGTTCCAGCGAGCGCAGGGTAGCCTTCTGGCCGGCCTCATCCGAGTCGTAGCTCAGGATGACTTCCTCCGCATACTGGCTGATGAGCTTTACCTGATCCGGAGTCAGGGCCGTGCCGCAGGCGCAGACTGCTGTGTCGATGCCCGCCTGATGCATGGAAATAACGTCCATGTAACCCTCGCAGAGAACGAACCGCCGGGAAGCACTCTTCTTGGCGATCTGCAGTGCGAACACAGTATCTGACTTGTGGTAGACCAGTGTCTCGGGGCTGTTGACATACTTGGGTTTGGAATCGTCCAGCACACGCCCGCCAAAGGCAATGATGTTGCCCCGCAGGTCAAAGATGGGGGTCATCACCCGCTTCCAGAACAGGCAGTAGATCCGGCCTGACTGGCTGCGCTTGAACAGGCCGCTGGCATCCAGCTCCTGCTGGTTGTACCCCTTATCGCGCAGATACTGGTACAGCCCCTGCCCGTCGTCCGGTGCATAGCCCAGCCCGAACCGGACGATGGTCTTGTCGTCCAGACCGCGCCGCCGCCAGTAGGCCCGGGCCTGCCGGGCTTCCTCGACCGTGGAATTCAGGCAGGCGTGGAAGTACCGCGCGGCTTCCTTGTTCATGGAAAGGATGCGGCTGCGCAGGCGGCCCGTCTTGTCGTCCTCCTGCGGCTCCGGCATTCCCGCGCGGGCAGCCAGCATCTTGACCGCCTCGGTGTAGTCGATGCTGTTGATGCGGCGGACGAAGTGGATGACATCGCCGCCCACACCGCAGCCAAAGCAGTAAAAGCTCTGGGTGTCCGGGTAGACGTAGAACGAGGGGGTCTTTTCGCTGTGGAAGGGGCACAGGCCGCCATACAGCCGCCCCTTCCGCTTGAGCTGGACATAGTTGCCCACCACATCCACGATATCGGTGCGGCGGGTCAGTTCCTCAATATATTCGTGTGGGATCATTTTGGTATTCCGATGCTCCTTTTATAACACATGCCACTTGCGGGGCACAAAGACATCCTCAAAGGTACGGATGGCAAATTCATCGCTCATGCCGCTGATATAGTCCGTCACTGCGCGGTCGCGTCCTTCCTGATAGGCCAGCTGCAGGTAGAAGTTGGACATCTGTTCGATGTGGGTCAGGTAATACTCGTACAGCTCGGTGAGCACCTTTTCCACCTTCTGTTCTTCCTTTTTGGCGCTGCGATCCACATAGACGGTGCGGTACATGAAATCCTTGAGGGCCAGGAAGGCTTCGTTTTCCTCCGCGCCCACCTGCACATCCCCCTCGCTGCTGCGCAGGATGCTGTTGATCATGGTGGTGATGCGCTGAGACTTCGTCTCACCCAGCACGGCGGTGCATTCTCTGGGCAGAGTGGCCGGGTCCAGCACACCGGCACGCACGGCATCCTCGATATCGTGGTTCACAAAAGCGATCTGATCCGCCATGCGGACGATGCGTCCCTCCGGGGTGGCCGCCCAGGTGCCCTTGGTATGGGTCACGATGCCGTTGCGCACCTCCCAGGTCAGGTTCAGGCCCCTGCCGTCCTTTTCCAGCTTGTCCACCACCCGCAGGCTCTGCATATAATGCCGGAATCCCTCCGGGCAGAGCTTGTCCAGTGCGCTCTCTCCTGCGTGGCCAAAGGGCGTGTGCCCCAGGTCATGGGCCAGACTGATGGCCTCGGTCAGATCCTCGTTGAGACGCAGGGCGCGGGCGATGGTGCGGGCGATCTGTGCCACCTCCAGTGTATGGGTGAGCCGGGTGCGGTAGAGGTCGCCCTCCGGTGAGAGAAATACCTGCGTTTTCTGCTTGAGCCGCCGGAACGCTTTGCAGTGGATGATCCGGTCACGGTCCCGCTGGAACACCGGACGGATAGGGTCCTGCTCTTCGGGCCTCACCCTGCCCCGGCTGGCATCGCTGAATGTTGCCCAGGAGGCCAAGGTCAGCCGCTCGATCTCTTCGGTGCGCTGTCGTACATCCATCAGGAACCCTCACTTTCTGTTTTCTCCCCCTCCTCTCGCACGGCGCAGCCGATCCCCATGCCGCGTCTGCGGCAAGTATAGCACACCCGCCCTGTCGAAGGGGGAAAGATTTTGTCTTGGAACGAATAAAATTTCTCGATCTTGCTGCCGCTCGCCAGACTTTCCCGCAGGGAAGTCTGTGTCATAACGGCAGGCAGTCAGTTTGCAGGTCAGAACGGAGCGTAGAACGGCTGCGATACGCTTACCTGTGCACCACCCCGGGTCAGCTCCCGGAGCTGCTCCAGCAAGGGCGGCTCCGTACCCTCGGGCATCTGCCAGCGCAGTGTGACACGGTCTGTGAACTGAGGGTCTGCAAGCTTTGCCCCCGCCGCCTGGATGAGCAGCGCCGCCCGCTCGTAGAGTGAGTAATCCACCGTTACCTCCAACTCCACCACACTGCGCACCGTGACCACCTCGGCGGCTTCCAGCGCGCGGGCGGTGGCGGTGGTATAGGCCCGCACCAGGCCGCCGGTGCCCAGCAGCACGCCGCCAAAGTACCGGGTGATGACCACGATGAGGTCAGTCAATCCGCTGTGCTGCAGCACTTCCAGCGCCGGTGTTCCCGCCGTCTTGGCCGGTTCGCCGTCATCGGAGTAGCGCTCCCGGTTGCCCTCCCGCAGGCGGTAGGCATAGACATTGTGCCGGGCCGTGCGGTTGGCTGCCCGCACCTGCTCCAAAAAAGCCACCGCCTTTTCCTCGCTGTCCGCAAAGGAGAGCTGCGCAATAAAGCGGCTCTTCTTTTCCTCATATTCGCCGGTGGCCGTGCCCCGGATGGTGCGGTAATCCTCCACGCTGGTTCCTCCTGCCCATTGATTTGATTTAATAAGTATAGCATAAATCCCGGCAAAGAAAAAGCCTGCAGCTGTAAGGCTTAAGAGTAACATGTGCATCTTATTGTCGGAATTCTGCATCATGCAATGCTTTCTATTGACAGCCTGAAATCTTTATTCTATCATAGGCGACGATGCAGAAAAACCTCTTGACAATGGGAACTTTTTTGATTATAGTAGAACTAACGAACATTAGTTAGCAAATGGTGATGAACAATGGAAGATACCAAGCAGCGCATTCTGGAAAAATCTCTGGAACTGTTTTCGACCAAAGGATACGATGCGGTCAGCGTGGGTGAAATTGCAAAAGCGGTCGGCATCAAGGCTCCGTCGCTTTACAACCATTTCCCCAGCAAGCAGGCGATTTTTGATGCGATTTTGGAAACAACTTCGGCGCACTACCAGAAAGACACCGCTGAGATCTCGGTCCATGTACAGGATTCCCAAAAGGATATCCAGGTTTTCTCCCACATCTCAGAGGAGCTGCTGGTTGAAAAAGTCCGACAGATCTTCCTTTATTCGCTGCACGATAAAACCATCAGCCAGTTCCGCCGGATGATGACGCTGGAGCAGTTCCGTTCCCCCAAATTTGCCGAACTGCTTTCCAAACGCTATGTAGATTGGATGATCTCCTACCATGCAGGCATCTTCCGTGCGCTGGTTGCAAACGGCGAACTGCGAAACGAAGACCCGGATACGCTGGCGTGGATGTATGTTTCCCCTATCATCGTCCTGCTGAGCATCTGCGACCGCCAGCCAGAACGGGAAGCTGAAAGCCTTGAAAAGTTGGATGCCCATGTAAAGCTGTTCTTCCGTACCTTTAACATTGTGGGAGGTGAAAAATAGCGGTAAGTCGCAGCCACAAACAAAAAGGCCGCTGTGTCGGAGAAGCGCTCTGCGGCACAGCGGCGTTTTGCAACTTAGGAGGAATCGCAAGATGGACTATATCAGAGTTACCAGAGAAAACATCGACAAGGAACATATCTGTTGTGCCATGTCCGGCAAACAGAGTCTTGCCAAGAAGGAATGGCTCAAGCAGCGCTTTGAGGAGGGGCTCGTTTTTTACCGCAGCGCAGAGCGCGGCAAATGCTTTATCGAGTACATCCCGGCAGAAAACGCATGGGTGCCCATTGATGCGGCAGGTTGGCTTTATATCAACTGCCTGTGGGTCTCCGGCTCCATGAAGGGTCACGGCTATTCCAGCGAACTGCTGGAAGAATGCCTTCGGGATGCCAAGGCGCAGGGCAAAAACGGTGTTTGCATTCTGTGTGCAGAGGGGCGCAAACGGGAGTTTCTCGCCGACCCCAAGTTTTTGACCCATAAGGGCTTCAAGGTTTCGGACATCTCCGATTGCGGCATCAACCTCATGTACCTGCCCCTTGCAGAGAGTGCCCAGCCGCCAAAATTCAAGGCCTGCGCCAAGCATCCCAAGGTGGAGGAGAATGGCTTTGTCCTCTACTATACCGACCAGTGCCCCTACACCTATTATTGGGTGCCAAAGGTGCAGGAGGCTGCAAAGGAACATGGAATCCCGTTCAAAACCATCCACATCACAGAGAAAGAGACGGCACAAAATGTGCCCGCACCGGTCACAACATACGCATTGTTCCGGGATGGGAAGTTTGTGACCCAGAGCATCCAGTCGGACAAGAAATTTTTGAAATTGGCAGGCGCAGCGGATTGAACAATTAAGGAATCTTTCTCATTTCTCAGTAGATTCTTCCAGATTCTTTCGGTACTGTGCCGGACTGACACCATACTCTTTCTTGAATACCCGGCTAAAATAGAGTGGGTTATCATACCCTACGATCTCTGCAATTTCTCCAATATTGTATTCGGTGTTCTCCAATAAGCTTTGTGCATTTACCATCCGAAGGGACAGGATGTATTGTGCAGGGCTTATTTTCATGTACTGCTTAAAATTACGGATAAACCAGTTCGTACTGATATGCAGCGATTCTGCGTAATCGTCCACACTGACCTTTGTATTATAATTCTCGTTAAAGTAGGCAACGGCGGCTTCGATTTCTTCGGGGATGCTCGTAGTTGTTTTCTCGCTTTCCTGCTGTTGCCTGCTTACTAAAAACAGAATAATGTTGAAGAGAGAAGCAATATAGTCTTCATAGCCATATTCACATTGTTGCAGTTCCCGGATGATCTTTCGGAACAGCATTTTGTAATCCGGCAGTGTGCCGCTGTAAAAAACGTGCTTGTCCAAGGGTATTCCGTGATAGTTCAGGATGTTTTTGACATCATATCCTGTAAAGTGAATCCAGAACACCTCTGGATGATCTTCTACATAGTAGACATACTTCTGGATTTCTTTCGGCTGATAAAGCACCATGTGTCCAGATGTCACCACTTCCTCAACACCATCGAACCAGAAGTGTGCTTTACCAGATGCCACATAGAGGATTTGATAGTCTCTGCGACCCTTTGCCCAAAAAGTAGGCAGCTTAGGGCGTTTTTTCAAGCGATAAGTGCCGCAGCTGCCTACGACCAGCGGCTTTGAGTAGTCTTTGAAATCCAAACGGGAGTTGTTCAAATATCCTGAGTTGAAGTACATCCCTGCGTCCTCCTCATCTTCAGAGATTTTACAGTGCTTTGGGAAATGTTCTATCAAAAAATTACAAACTCTTTGATTTTGTGCATATTTTGTTCCATCTTGTCTATATCTTTTCGTTCCATTAGATTCTATAATATTTTCAGACGAAACGCAAGAGATTTGGGCAACTTGCGTAATGAGAATTCCAGTCTGAAGTGCGCAGCAGATTGGTCGCGCCCACACAAAACAAGCAAGATGGGAGAAAGCACAATGACTGGGAAACGTTATCTAAAGTGGTATAATAAAGTCGGCTATGGTTCAGGCGATATTGCAGGCAACGTGGTATATGCATTCCTGTCCTCCTTCGTCATGATCTATCTGACCAACACCGTTGGCCTGAACCCCGGTATTGTCGGCACTCTGATTGCAGTTTCCAAACTGCTGGACGGTGTGACGGACATTTTCTTTGGTTCTCTGATTGACAAAACGCATTCTAAGATGGGCAAAGCCCGTCCTTGGATGCTGTACGGCTACATTGGCTGTGCCATTACGCTGGTGGCAATTTTCGCCATCCCGACCAATCTGGGACAGTTTGCACAGTACGCATGGTTCCTGATCGCATATACTCTGCTGAACGCTGTATTCTACACTGCCAACAACATTGCTTACTCTGCACTGACTGCTCTCGTCACGAAGAACAGTGCCGAACAGGTCGAGATGGGTTCTTGGCGTTTCATGTTCGCCTTTGCCACCAGCCTGCTCATCCAGTCCATCACGCTGGGTGCTGTTACGGCATTGGGCGGTGGTGCTGCCGGTTGGCGCACTGTTGCAATCATCTACGCCATCATCGGTCTGCTTGTCAACACCCTCTCCGTTTTCTCCGTGAAGGAACTGCCGGAAGGCGAATTGGTGGATACCACCAACAAAAAGGAAATCGAGCAGGACGAAAAGTACAATCTGGTTCAGGCTGCAAAGCTGCTTGCTGGTAACAAATTTTATATGATGATTTGCGTCACCTACATTTTGCAGCAGATCTACGGTGCCATGATCAGCATGGGCACCTACTATGCAACCTACATCCTTGGCAACCAGAATCTGTTCGGTGTATTCTCTTGGGCAATCAACATTCCTCTGATCATCGCACTGGTGTTCACCCCGACCTTGGTTGCAAAGTGGAATGGAATGTATAAGCTGAATGTAATGAGCTATACTCTGGCAACGATTTCTCGTGCACTGGTTGCTGTAGCTGGTTACATGGGCAGCGGCAATGTGACCTTGATGCTGCTCTTTACTGCAATCGCAGCTCTTGGTCAGGGTCCTTGGCAGGGCGATATGAACGCTGCGATTGCTGCTTGCTCTGAATATACTTGGCTGACGAGGCATAAGCGCGTGGATGGCACGATGTACTCCTGCACTTCTCTCGGTGTGAAGCTGGGCGGCGGTCTGGGTACTGCCATCACCGGCTGGCTGCTGGCAGCAAGCCATTTTGACAGCGCTCTGACCGTTCAGCCGGATTCCTGCATCAACATGCTGAAGATCATGTATCTGGTGATTCCGTTTGCTCTGGATGCCATCATCACCTTCATTCTCTCTCGTATGAAGGTCGAAGAAGCAAATGAAAAACTGCGTGCAGCAGTCTGATAACAAGCCATTATCATTTCTCCTTCATCTGCTGTTCCCCGGAGGAATCCAGCGATTCCTCCGGGGAGGCTGGAGAAATATTATAAAATTATAAAAGGTAAATGAGGAAATACTATGGCTGCATTTGATTTTGCAAAAGTAAAAGACCCCACCTTTTTCAAGGAAAACGTGCTGAATGCTCATGCAAGTTTCCGTACTTACGCTTCCCGCGAAGAATATCGGACAGGCTCCTCTTCTTTGGCGCTGAAGCTGGACGGTATCTGGAAATTCGCCTACGCAAAGAACTACACCAGTGCCATCCCCGGCTTTGAAAAGACAGATTACGATTGCAGTGGCTGGGATGACATTCATGTTCCGGCACACATCCAGATGGAGGGCTACGACATTCCCCAGTACGCGAATATTCAGTATCCGTGGGATGGCCGTGAAGAAGTACAGCCGGGTGAGATCCCGCAGCGGTTCAATCCGGTGGCAAGCTATGTAAAATACTTCGAGCTGCCGGAATCCATGCAGGGCAAGCCCGTCCACATCGAGTTCGAGGGTGTGGAAAGCGGCATGGCTCTTTGGCTGAACGGGTCTTATGTGGGTTACACCGAGGACAGCTTCTCCGCACACGCATTCGATCTGACTCCCTATCTCCAGCCGGGCGTGAACAAACTTGCTGTGCAGGTGTTCAAGTGGACTTCCTCCAGCTGGTGCGAAGATCAGGACTTCTTCCGCTTCTCCGGCATCTTCCGCAGCGTGTGGCTGTACGCCATCCCCACCGTGCATCTGGAAGATATATCCGTCAAAACGCTGTTTGCCGGGGATGATTTCGCTCATTCCACGCTGGAAGTTGCATTGCAGGTGGAGGGTAAGGGCGCAGCCCGTCTGACCCTGCGCCGCAGTGAACTGGAAGTGTTCTCCGAAAAAATCGCACTGAACGGCGGCTCTGCTCTGTTCAGCCATGCGGTGGAGAACCCCCACCTGTGGAGTGCAGAGGACCCGGCTCTGTATGAACTGGAAATTGAGCTGCTGGACGATGCAGGCCATCTGGTAGAGGTGACTGGGCAGAAAGTCGGTTTCCGCAAGTTCGAGTTGAAGAACAATCGGATGCTGCTCAACGGCAAGCGCATCGTGTTCAAGGGTGCCAACCGTCATGAGTTCAGCTCCATTACGGGTCGTGCTGTGGGCGTACACACCCATGAGGAACTGCTTCGGGATATCATCACCATGAAGCAGAACAACATCAATGCCATCCGTACCAGCCATTACCAGAATCAGGATGCACTGTACGACCTGTGCGACGAGTATGGTCTGTATCTGATCGCAGAGAACAATCTGGAATCCCATGGCACATGGGACATCCATCAGGCGGGCATTCGCGGCATCGAGGGCGTTTTGCCCAACGATAAGCCGGAGTGGAAAGCTGTCTTGTTTGACCGCATGAATTCCACTTACCAGCGTGACAAAAATCATCCTGCTGTTCTGATCTGGTCTCTGGGCAACGAATCGTTTGGCGGTGAGACCCTGCTCCAGATGGCAGAGATGGTCCGCCGCTTTGATGACACCCGTCTGGTGCATTACGAAGGTGTGGTCAATGATCCCCGCTTCCTCGAAACCACCGACATCGAGAGCCATATGTACAGCACTGTGAAGGACATTAAAGAGTATCTGGCACAGGGCGATAAGCGGCCTTATATCGAGTGCGAATATTCTCATGCTATGGGCAACTCCAACGGTGCTTTGCACAAGTACACGGAACTTGCCGACCAGAAAGACTGCGGCTATCAGGGCGGCTTCATCTGGGATTACATCGACCAGTCCATCTGGAAAAAAGACCGCTACGGCAAGTGGTTCCAAGCCTACGGCGGCGACTTCGGTGAGCGTCCTACCGACTATAATTTCAGCGGAAACGGCATTGCCTACGGTGGTGACCGTGCTCCTTCTCCCAAGATGCAGGAGGTCAAGTTCTGCTATCAGAACATCGCCATTTCCATCGACAACTCTGGCTTCGAAGTCTGGAACAAGAACCTGTTCACCTCTACGGATGCTTTCGACTGCGTTGCTCTGCTGCATCGTGATGGAAAGCTGTATCAGCAGCAGGAACTGACCAATATTGATGTTGCTCCCGAAGAGCGTTCCAGCTTCCCGCTGCCGTTTATGGTCCCTGCGCTCCCCGGTGAATATGCAGTGACCATCAGCTTCCGTTTGAAGGAGGACACCAGCTGGGCAAAGAAGGGCCATGAAGTCGCATTCGGACAGGGTGTGATCGCTGTGGTTCGTTCCATTCCCAGCAAGAAGGTCACGCCGTTTACCGTTACGCACGGTACACACAACATCGGTGTCCGGGGCGAGAATTTCGATGTTTTGTTCTCCGATCTGAACGGCGGTCTGACTTCCTACCGCTATGCTGGCAAGGAGATGATTCAGGAGATTCCCCGGCCCAACTTCTGGCGCGCTCCCACCGACAACGACTGCGGCAACAACATGGGCGGCGTTCGCGGTCAGTGGAAGCTGGCAAGCCTGTACGCTACCGCCAAGGGCATCGGCAAGGAAATCCCGTCTGTTCATGGCGGTACCATCCTCCAGAACCCCACCTGCGAGGTGGAAGCCGACAGCGTGGTCGTGACCTATCTCTATAACCTCCAGACCAGCCCCGCAGCAGAGTGCAGCCTGCAGTACCGTGTGTTCGGTGATGGCCGCATCCAGACCACCCTGCACTATGACCCGGTGGAAGGACTTGCAGCAATGCCGGAGTTCGGCGTACTGTTCAAGATCGACGCTGACTACGACACGGTGGAGTGGTACGGAAACGGCCCTGCGGAGACCTACTGGGATCGTCAGCATGGTGCAAAGCTGGGCATTTACCAGAACAAGGTCGCAGACAACATGGCACAGTACCTTGTGCCGCAGGAGTGCGGTGCAAAGACCGCTGTGCGCTGGGCAAAGGTAGTGGACCGCAAGGGTCGCGGGCTGCTGTTTACCGCAGATGCCGCAAAGCCCATGTTCTTCTCTGCGCTGCCCTACACTCCCCATGAAATGGAGAGTGCCAAGCATCCCTACGAGCTGCCCCCGGTCCATTACACGGTGATTCGTGCTATGGGCGAGCAGATGGGTGTCGGCGGTGATGACAGCTGGGGTGCCAATGTCCACCCGGAGTATATTCCTGATGTGACTAAGCCTGTGGAGTTCACCTTTACGTTCCGTGGCATCTGATGATTGCCCGCAAATGAGGTGTTCTCTGTAAAAAAAGCGAAAGATCAGCCTGAATCTGAACCAGCCGAACCAGCATCCCTTGTTGGAGGGCGGATCAGAAAGATCCGCAAAGAAGAGGGGTTAAGCCTAGAGCTTTTTGCTTTACCAGCAAAGAGAAACAGAGCGTTCCCGACGGGGAACGCCCTGTTGTACATATCGTTATCGTCTGTTGTCTTTGGCAGGGCGCGTCCTATTCAGGGGCGCACCCTGTTTTTGTTTCATCGCGGTTGGGTGTACATCAAACCGCATCACCGCAACTCCTTATAGGTTTCTTCCGGCACCGGCTCGCACCACTCGTTAGAGGTGCCTTCGCCGGGCACTTCCACTGCCAGATGAGAGAACCAGCAATCGGGTGCAGCACCGTGCCAGTGCTTGACCTCCGGGGGAATGTTCACCACATCGCCCGGATGCAGCTCCTGCGGAGCTTTGCCCCATTCCTGATAGTAGCCACGGCCTGCCACGCAGACAAGGATCTGCCCGCCACCCTTTGCAGCATGATGGATGTGCCAGTTGTTCCGACAGCCCGGCTCAAAGGTAACGTTGTAAATGCCAACCTGTGCGGTGGACAGGGGGGCCAGATAGCTTTTTCCGCTGAAATATTGTGCAAAACCGTCGTTGGATGCACCGATGGGGAACACCATTTCACTCTGGTGCTTTGCCTTGGCATCCTCTGCAGCGTCCTCTGCCCAGACTTCCTTGGCCATGCGGAAAGCCGCCCACGCCTTGGGCCAACCTACATAAAATGCCGCATGGGTCAGGATCTCTGCAATCTCACACCGGGTAATACCGTTGTTTTTTGCTGCCGTCAGGTGATACCGAAACGAGGAGTCCGTCAGTCCCTGCGCCATCAGTGCCACCACCGTCACAAGGCTGCGGTCTCGGAGGGAGAGTTTATCCTCTCGGCTCCACACCTGCCCGAATAGTACCTCATCGTTAAGTTCCGCAAATTTTGGTGCAAATTCGCCCAGAGCATCCCGCCCTGCCGTCTGTTTCACTGCCATTATACGTTCCTCCCCATCTCGTAAGCCTGTGCCATTGCAGAGGTGTTTCGCACCGCACCCGGCTCATAGACACCACCTGCTACAAGGACGCCCTTTTCCACGGCACCTTCCACACAGTCTGCATAGCCCCGGAAGCAGGCCAGCGTAGTATCTGCAGAGGATTTTTCCTCGTCTGCCATGGTGGTGATGTAGTAAAATTCCTTGTCTTTGACCTCAAGCCACCGTGCCATGGTACGGTCGATCACTGCCTTCAACTGGGCGCTGATGGAGTAGAAGTATACCGGGCTTGCCAGCACAATGACATCGGCATCGATCATCTTTTGCAGGATGTCTGCCATATCATCCTTGTGGACGCAGGCTCCGCCGTGGGTGCTGCAGTAGTAGCAGCCGGAGCAGGGAGCCACCTTTTTCTCAGCGACCCGGATCTTTTCTGCTTTGTGCCCGGCATCCTGCGCTCCACGCAGAAATTCATCGCATAGAATATCAGAGTTACCGCCCTTCCGGGGACTGCCAGACAAAATCAATACCTTCTTGCTCATAGGAACCTCCTTGACAGCGGAGTGCATCCGCATTATGATGTTGATAAAGTTTGATTTTATCATACAACTTAAAGCGCACTTTAAGTCAAGGGCTTTTTGAAAAAACGGAGGTTTCAGATGATCTATACCGTAGGTGAAATGGCACAAAAGCTGGGCGTACCTGCCTCCACCCTGCGCTACTACGACAAAGAAGGGTTACTTCCCTTTGTGGAGCGTTCCCCCGGCGGCATTCGGATGTTCCGGGAAAACGACTTCGAGTGGCTGCAGGTCATCCGCTGCATGAAAAAAGCCGGAATGTCCATCAAGGATATCCGGCAGTATATTGAGCTTTCCATGCAGGGAGACGACACCATTGACACCCGGCTGGAAATGTTCCGGCATCAGCGCGAGGTGCTCACCCAGCAAATCCAGCAGTTACAGCACACGCTGGAAACTGTGGAATACAAGTGCTGGTTCTATGAAGCCGCCAAAGCCGCTGGGACAGTGGATGTCCCCGGTGCAATGACCGATGCGGATGTGCCGGAGCAGTTCCATGCCATCCGGCAGGAGCTGCGGGGACAGAAGATTCCGAATATCGAAAGATAAGAAATGCCGTTCCAGTTGCTTAAAAACCCACTGGGGCTTTCATTGCTTCGCAAACGCTAATTTTCCGAAGAAAACAAATAATCCGAACCCATCTCCTATCGGAAACAAGTTCGGATTATTTTTGTTTGGTCCGAGTGGCGAGAATCGAACTCACGGCCTCTTGAACCCCATTCAAGCGCGCTACCAAAACTGCGCTACACCCGGATATCGTCCTCCGCCTCCCTACCGAAGCATTGGCGACAAAATATATTATACGCATCTTTCCGGGTTTTGTCAACACTTTTCTGCATCTTTTTCTGATTTTTTCAAGAAAAGTATGATTTTCGTCGTATGCGCGCCGCTTTACTTTTTTGCTTTTGCACCAGTTTCCGCTTCCGCGGCCCGCAGCTGCCTGTCCTTTTCCAGCAGGGGCTTGAGATACTGGCCGGTAAAGCTGCCGGGCACCTCGGCCACCTGCTCGGGCGTACCCTCGGCAATCACCAGGCCGCCGGCGCTGCCGCCTTCAGGGCCAAGGTCAATGATGTGGTCCGCACACTTGATGAGATCCAGGTTGTGCTCGATGACAATGACCGTGTTGCCCGCATCCACCAACTTCTGCAGCACCTCGATCAGGCGATGCACGTCCGCAATGTGCAGGCCTGTGGTAGGCTCATCGAGGATATACACCGTCTTGCCGGTGCTGCGTCGGGCAAGTTCGTTAGCCAGCTTCACACGCTGGGCTTCGCCGCCGGACAGGGTGGTGGCGCTCTGACCCAGGGTCACATAGCCAAGGCCCACATCCATCAGGGTCTGCAGCTTGCGGGCGATCTTGGGCTGGTTGGCAAAGAACACCACCGCCTCCTCCACGGTCATGTTCAGCACGTCGGAGATGGTCTTTTCCTTATACTTTACCTCCAGCGTCTCGCGGTTATAGCGCGCGCCCTTGCACACCTCGCAGGGCACATAGACATCCGGCAGGAAGTGCATCTCGATCTGCAAAATGCCGTTGCCCTCACAAGCCTCACAGCGGCCGCCCTTGACGTTGAAGCTGAACCGGCCCGGGCCATAGCCGCGCATCTTTGCATCCTGGGTCTCGGCAAAGACGGCGCGGATATCGTTGAACACGCCGGTATAGGTGGCCGGGTTGGAGCGGGGCGTGCGGCCGATGGGCTGCTGGTCGATGCCAATGACCTTATCCACGAACTCCAGACCCTCCACCCCGTCGCACTTGCCCGCACGGCTGCGGGCACCGTTCAGCTCACAGGCCAGCGTCTTGTACAGGATCTCGTTGATCAGGCTGGACTTGCCGGAACCGGAAATGCCGGTTACACAAACGAACTCCCCCAGCGGGAACCGGACATCAATGTTGCGCAGGTTGTTCTCCCGGGCACCTTTCACGGTCAGGAAGTTTCCATTGCCGGTGCGGCGGGTCTGGGGCACAGCAATGCGCTTGCGGCCGGAAAGATAATCGCCGGTGATGCTCCGCTTTGCCTTACAGATATCCTTTACGGAGCCCGCCGCCACGATCTCGCCGCCGTGAACGCCCGCGCCGGGGCCCACATCCACGATATAGTCCGCGCTGCGCATAGTATCCTCGTCGTGCTCGACCACGATGACGGTATTACCGAGGTCCCGCAGGTTCTTCAGGGTCGCAATGAGCTTATCGTTGTCACGCTGGTGCAGGCCGATGCTGGGCTCGTCCAGCACATAGAGCACGCCGGACAGCGCACTGCCGATCTGGGTGGTGAGGCGGATGCGCTGGCTCTCGCCGCCGGACAGGGTGCCAGCCGCACGGGCCAGGGTCAGGTAATCCAGACCCACGCTCTGCAAAAACTGCAGGCGGTTCCGGATCTCCTTCATGATCTGACCGCCGATCTGCCTCTGCTTCTCGGTCAGGTTCGGCTCATTTTCGGCAATGAATTTCAGCTCATCCCGGATGGACATTTCGCAGAACTCGCTGATGTTCTTATCCCCAACGGTCACTGCCAGCACCACCGGCTTCAGGCGCTTGCCGTGGCAGTCCGGGCACTCCACGCCGGACATGAAGCTGCCGATCTCTTCCTTCATCCACTCGCTGTTGGTCTCCCGGAAGCGGCGCTCCAGGTTCTCCACGATGCCCTCAAACGTATTATAGTAGACACCGCTGCCGAACTCGTTGGTTCGGTGCATCTCGATCTTTTCGCCGTTGGTGCCGTAGAGCAGGGCGTTCACTGCCTCGGTGCTCATATCCTTGATGGGCGTGTCCAGTGTAAAGCCGTATTTTTTACCCAGACCAAGGTAGTACATTTCGCTGACAGAGCCCTCGGCGTAGTACCAGCCGCTGGCCTTGATGGCCCCCTGCCGGATGGACAGGTTCTTATTGGGCAGGATGCGCTCCTCGTCCACCCGCATAAACGTACCAAGGCCCGTGCACTTCTCACAGGCACCCTGTGGGTTGTTGAAGGAGAAGAGCCGGGGCGACAGATCCCCGATGGAGATGCCGTGCTCCGGGCAGGCAAAGTTCTGGCTGAAGGTCATGCACTCCCCACCGATGACATCGACCTCAGCGATGCCGCCGGTCAGAGCCAGCGCAGTTTCCAGCGAATCCGCCAGACGGCCCCGGATGCCCTTGCGCATGGCAAGGCGGTCCACCACGATCTCCACCGTGTGCTTGATGTTCTTTTCCAGCGTGATCTCTTCGTCCAAGTCATACAGATTGCCGTCGATCCTCACACGGGAGTAGCCGCCCCGCCGGGCGGCATCCAGCTCCTTCTGCTGCGTGCCCTTGCGCTGGCGTACCACAGGAGCCAGCACCTGGAATTTGGTGCCGTCCTCCAGCTTGAGCACGGCATCCACCATCTCATCCACGGTCTGCTGGCTGATGACACGGCCGCACACCGGGCAGTGGGGCACGCCCACCCGGGCATACAGCAGGCGCAGGTAATCATAGATCTCGGTCACGGTGCCCACGGTAGAGCGGGGGTTGTGGCTGGTGGTCTTCTGGTCAATGGAAATGGCCGGCGACAGGCCGGTGATCTCATCCACATCGGGCTTGTCCATCCGGCCCAGGAACATCCGGGCGTAGCTGGAAAGGCTCTCCACATAGCGGCGCTGGCCGTCGGCATAAATGGTATCGAAGGCAAGGCTCGACTTGCCGGAACCGGACAGGCCGGTCATAACAATGAATTTTTCGCGCGGGAGGGTCAGATCAATATTCTTCAGGTTGTGCTCCCGTGCGCCTTTGATGACGATCTTATCGTTTGCCAAGGTACTTTCTCCCTCTTCTCTGTGTCTGTGCATGGTTCTGCCTGCGCTCGGTCTCGGCAGCCGAGTCTACGGTGGGGTTCTCGCCCCGGCGCAGGCGGTCGATCTGGTCACGCAGGAAGGCCGCATGCTCAAATTCCAGCAGCTTGGCAGCCTCCTTCATCTCCCGGGTCAGGCGCTCGATGGCAGCTTCCCGCTCCAGTTTGCCCATGCGGCGGGTATTCCGCTTTGCGTTCTCCGCCTTATCGCTGATCTCAATGCTGTCCGCAATGGCCTTGACGATGGTCTTAGGCACGATGCCGTGTTCTTCATTGTAGGCCATCTGGATGGCACGGCGGCGCTCGGTCTCGGTGATGGCGCGTTCCATGCTGTCCGTCACCTCATCGGCGTACATAATGACCAGACCCTCGGCGTTGCGGGCCGCGCGGCCAATGGTCTGGATGAGGCTGGTCTCACTGCGCAGGAAGCCTTCCTTGTCGGCATCCAGGATCGCTACAAGGCTGACCTCGGGCAGATCCAGGCCCTCACGCAGGAGGTTGATGCCCACCACCACATCGATGGAGCCCAGGCGCAGATCTTTGATGATCTCCATCCGTTCAAAGGTGTCCACCTCGTGGTGCATATATTTGACCTTGATGCCCTGCTCGGTCAAGAAGTCGGTCAGGTCCTCGGCCATCTTCTTGGTCAGGGTGGTCACAAGAACACGCTCGTTCTTCGCCGTGCGGGCGTTGATCTCGCCCAGCAGGTCAGTCACCTGCCCCTCCACAGGCCGCACCGAGATGAGCGGGTCCAGCAGGCCGGTGGGCCGGATGACCTGCTGCGCGATCCGGGTGCTGTTCCGGCGCTCGTACTCGCCCGGCGTGGCCGAGACGAACACCATCTGGTTCAGCTTGCTTTCCACCTCCTCAAACTTGAGGGGGCGGTTGTCAAAGGCCGACGGCAGACGGAAGCCGTATTCCACCAGCGTCTTTTTGCGGGCATAGTCGCCGCCGTACATAGCGCGCACCTGCGGCAGGGTCACATGGCTCTCATCCACAAAAAGCAGAAAATCCTCCGGGAAATAATCCAGCAGAGTGGTGGGCATACTGCCCGGCGCACGGCCCGACAGCACCGCCGAGTAGTTTTCGATGCCCTTGCAGATCCCTACCTCGGTCAGCATCTCGATGTCGTAGTTCGTTCGCTGCTGGATGCGCTGGGCTTCAATGAGCTTGCCCTCTGCGGTAAACTTCTTCACCTGCTCGTCGCACTCGGCGCGGATCTTTTCAATGGCCGCTGCCTTTTTATCGGCACTGACGATGTAGTGGCTGGCCGGGAAGATGGCCACATGCTTCACCACGTTCTGCCGGGTGCCGGTAACGGGGTTAAACTCCGTGATGCGGTCGATCTCATCCCCGAAGAACTCCACCCGGATGGCAAGGTCGCTCATGTAGGCCAGATAGATATCCACCGTGTCGCCGTGAACACGGAACTTATTGCGGATAAAATTGATGTCGTTCCGCTCATATTGCAGGGTGACCAGCTTTTTGCACAGGTCATCCCGCTCCATCTGCATCCCGGGCCGCAGGCTGATGACCATGCTGCGGTAATCGATGGGGTCGCCCAGAGAGTAGATACAGGACACCGATGCCACAATGATGACATCCCGCCGCTCCGAAAGCGCCGCCGTGGCCGAGTGGCGCAGGCGGTCGATCTCATCGTTGATGGCACTGTCCTTTTCAATGTAGGTATCGGTGCTGGGGATGTAGGCTTCGGGCTGGTAGTAATCGTAGTAGGAAACAAAATACTCCACCGCATTGTCCGGGAAGAACGAGCGGAACTCGGTGCAGAGCTGGGCCGCCAGCGTCTTATTATGGGCCAGCACCAGCGTGGGGCGGTTGCACCGGGCGATCACGTTGGCCATGGTAAAGGTCTTGCCGCTGCCGGTCACGCCCAGCAGGGTCTGGCAGCGGTCGCCCCGCTCAACGCCCTCTACCAGCTGCTCAATGGCCTGGGGCTGGTCACCCGTGGGGGCATAGTTGGAGACGAGATGGAACTGTTCATCGGCCATGTCTCGGTTCTCCTTTCTGTTCTCAGATAGAACTACAAATAGTTGTGCTTTTCACGTTGATTATAACACAATTATTTTATAATATCAATACGGCCTGAGCATCTCCCCGGTCTGGAAATCGTAAAACGGCAGGCGGTTGGCCTCCCGCATGGAGAAATATTCGCTCTCGGTCAGGATGATGTGATCCCGCAGATGCACCTTGACCAGCCCCAGTGCCCGGACGATATTCTCGGTGGCCATCAGATCCTCCCGCGAGGGCAGAGCCACGCCGTTGGGGTGGTTATGGCAGAGCACCACACTGTCGGTACCGCCCTTGAGGGCTGCCGCCACCACATCCTTGATCTCCAGACTCACCCGGTCGCTGGTGCCGTCCCGCAGCCAGAACAGCCCCTTGATGCGGCTGCGGCCATCCAGCGCAGCCAGCAGGGCGCGTTCCTGCACAGTCCCGGCAAACTGTGCCATCAGGTATTCGACCAGCTGGTCGGTGGTCTTCATGCACTTTTTGCCGTTGACCGCACACTGGGTATAGTATCTGCCGACCTGCGGCAAAAGATGCAGCATCCGGGCGGTGGAGGGGCCTACCCCCTCCACCGTCAGCAGATCCTCCTCGGAAGCATCCAGCACCCCGGCAAAGTCTCCGAACCGGTCCATGAGGACATGGGCAAGGCCGTTGGTGTCCTTGCGGGTGTTGGTGATGTAAAGGACATATTCCAGCGCTTCGTGGGGTTCCAGACTTTCCAGTCCGTACTGTTCTACCCGGGCGCGCATCCGCTGGCGGTGCCCCTTATGCTGGCTGCTTTCCTTCGCCATGGTCATTCTCCTTTTGCGTTATTACTCTAATAGTACCGTTTTTTCAGCAAAACACAAGGGGGCACAGGAAATATTCTGCGTTGACTTCAAAGAAAGGGTGGTTTATTATAGAGAAAAGGCTTTTTTATGCATCAATATGCCCTCTCAGTCAAAGCCTGCGGCTTTGCCAGCTCTCCCAAAGGGAGAGCCCCTTGTGGCTCTCGGTCAGCATGTACTGAACCCGGGAGATGCATTGCCTCTCCCTTTGGGAGAGGTGGATTTGCGAAGCAAAGACGGAGAGGGCTTGTCTTTCATCCAACAAAAGGAACGATTTTATGAAACAATTTACTGCCACCGCAAACGACGAGGGCGTGCGGCTTTCCCGCTTTGTCCAGAGCGTGACGCGCGATCTCCCCACCAGCCTGCTGTACAAGAGCTTCCGCAACAAACGGGTCAAGGTCAACGGCAAAAAGGGAGCCCCCGAGGATCGGCTCAAGGCGGGCGACCTCATTGAGCTGTACATCAACGATGAATTCTTCCCGCCCGAGGGCGCAAAGCCTGCAGCCCGCAAGCCTGCCCCCAAAAAGCAGCAGAACCAGCCCAAGGTGACCGTCATCTATGAGGACGAGAACATTGCCGTGCTGTACAAGCCCACCCATCTGCTCTGCCACAGCGACCGCACCGGCGATGCCAACCTTGTGGACGCGTTCACCCAGTATCTGGCCCAGAAGGGCGAGTACGATGCGGGCGGTGAGAACCGCTTCAAGCCCGGCATCTGCAACCGGCTGGACCGCGGCACCGAGGGCCTTGTCATCGCTGCCAAGAGCTACGCCGCCCTGCGGGACATGAACGAGATCATCCGCACCGACCTGCTCAAAAAGGAATACTACACCATCACCGTGGGCATCCCGCAGTCGGGCCGCTTCACCGCCTGGTGGGAGCACGACGAGAAGAACAACAAGGTCAGCATCCACGCCCACCAATCTCAGGATGAGCGCCGCAAGCAGATCATCACCGATGTGGATGTGCTGCGCACCGCCGGGCCTTTTGCCCTGTGCAAGATTGGCCTTATCACGGGCCGCACCCACCAGATCCGCGCACATCTGGCCTACCTGGGCAAGCCGGTGCTGGGAGATATCAAATACGGCAACCGTAAGATGAACGAGCGCACCGGCACCCGGACGCAGGCTCTCTGCGCTGTCCGCATCAGCTTCCTGGATATCCCGGAGGAGAACACCCTGCACTACCTCACCGGCAAGGTCATCAAGCTGAAGGACCCGCAGATCGTCAAACAGTTCGACGCGCTGGATAAGAATAAAGAAGGAGCAACATCATGGCAGACCTGAACGCCTATTTCAAAAGCATCATCGACCAGGACCGCGAGGCCGTGGTTATCTGCGATCTGAACCACATCATCATTTACATGAATCCTGCCGCCGTGGTGGATTACAAAAAATACGGCGGCGCTTCCCTGCTGGGCAAAAGCCTTCTGGCCTGCCACAACCCCCATTCGGTGGAAGCCATCCGCAAGGTGGTCGAGTGGTTCGCGGCGGATGCCAGCCACAACATCGTCTATACCTATCACAACGCAAAGCACGACCGCGATGTCTACATGGTAGCCCTGCGGGACGAGGACGGTACCCTGATCGGCTACTACGAGAAGCATGATTCCCGAAAAGCTGAAACTATGAAGCAGTACGATTTGTTCTGACAAAGAAAGGCGAACTCCACACAAAAAAGACTTTGCCGCCTACCCCCGTGCGAAGATGCTACTCTGCTATACCTCCCGCATAGACAAAACGAACGCCTGCCGGGCTTTTCTCACTCGGCAGGCGTTCGTTCTTTTTATGGGGTCGATTCGTTACTTTGCCAGCAGCTCGTCAGCCAGCACATCCATCTGTGCCTCAGCGGCGGCATTGGCGGCAGAGCGGATGGTCACAACGGCATCACAGACGGTGATGTTCTTCATGCCGTCCAGCTCGGCACGCATCAGCTTTGCAGCCATGGGGGCCCAGGTGCCGTTCTCCATCAGGCCAACGGTGCGGCCCTGGAAGTTCTTGGTCTTGAGGTGTGCCAGCAGATTCTCCATCGGCGGGAAGAGGAAGCCATCGTAGGTGGCACAGGCCAGCACGATCCGCCCGCAGCGGAAGGCCTCAGTGACGGCATAGGAGACATCGGTGCGGGTCAGATCCATCTCCACCACCTTGGCACCCTTGGCGCGCAGCTTCTCAGCCATGGTGTGGGCGGCGGCTCTGGTGTGACCGTGGATGGAAGCGCTGGCCACCAGAATCTTCTCCGGCTCCTCGGCCTTGTAGCTGGACCACAGGTCATAGTAGTTCAGGTACTTGCTCAGATCGCCGGTCAGCACGGGGCCGTGCAGGGGGCAAATGGTGGCGATATCCAGCGCGGCGGCCTTTTTTAGCAGAGCCTGCACCTGCGGGCCGTACTTGCCCACGATGTTCAGGTAGTAGCGGCGGGCCTCGCTGGCCCAGTCGGCGTTTTTGTCAAACCTGGCCACTGCACCAAACCGGCCAAAGCCGTCTGCAGAGAAGAGCACCTTTTCACTGCTCTCATAGCTCACCATGACCTCGGGCCAGTGCACCATGGGGGCAAGCACAAAGGTCAGAGTGTGGGTGCCCAGGCTCAGGCTCTCGCCGTCCTTCACCACCACACGGCGCTCCTTGGCAACGGCATCCGCCCCAAAGAACTGATCCATATACAGGAAGGTCTTGGCGTTGCCCACCACCTGCATTTCCGGGTAGAGGGCGGCCAGTCTGGCGATATTGGCACCGTGGTCAGGCTCCATGTGGCTGACCACCAGGTAATCCGGCTTGCGTCCGGCCAGTGCCTCGGTCAGGTTGGCAAGCCAGGGCTCCGTGGCACGGTTATCCACCGTATCCAGAATGGCGGTCTTTTCGTCCAGAATGACATAGGAATTGTAGCTCACGCCGGTGGGCACCGGGTACTGGCTCTCGAACAGGTCAATGGTGGTATCGTCCACACCCACGCCCAGAATGGCTTCGCTGATCTTTTTCACGCTCATAGCAGACATCCTCTCTATCCATATTGCTGTGCCGGAAAAGCGGCAGTATAATACTAATAACAGTTCCTAGTATAGCACATTGTTAAAGATTATTCAAGCTCCTCCGGCAGTCTTGCTGCCACCGGCCGGCCGGGCTCGTTGTCCAGCTCCAGCAGGGCTGCCGCGCTGGCATCATCCAGGCTCTGGACACTGCGGAGCTTGCGGCTGATGGCCCGGCTGCGGACACCAATGAGGTTGTCCAGCTCTTCATCGGTCTGGCGCAGGCGCTGCTGCATCTTGGAGAGCCCCTGCCCAAACTTGTCGAACTCCGTCTTAACGGCACCCAGCAGCTGCCAGACCTCGCCGGAGCGCTTCTGGATGGCAAGGGTCTTGAAGC
>ERZ827423.875-NODE-875-length-33768-cov-39.150535_pt1 | contig 33768 bp, 25 predicted proteins | sample MGYA00519775_ERZ827423 | MGnify/ENA primary metagenome ERZ827423 (study PRJEB31778, sample SAMEA3449296) | human gut metagenome | biome: human gut; feature: human-associated habitat; material: faeces | place: United Kingdom | collected 2010/2012 ... | reverse complement strand
GCTTTGAGAGCAGAGCCAAGGAGAAAAATCTTGACGTCGATCCGCAGCTTCCGGAAGACCCCATTGTGGTCTTTGCCGAGCGTGACTCCATAACGCAGGTCATATATAACCTCACCGACAACGCAATGAAGTTCGCCTCGCCCGGCAGTACGATAACCATAAGACTATACAAAAAAGGCTCCAAGGCCTATGTTTCCATAAAGAATATCGGCGAACCTATCCCGGAAGACGATCTGCCGTACATCTTCGATCGCTTCCACAAATCCGACCGCTCGCGAAGTCTGGATAAAGACGGCGTAGGTCTCGGCCTGTATCTTGTAAAAAAGATCGTCAACAGTCACGGCGAAGAGGTCGCTGTGTCCAGCCGCGACGGAGTGACGGTGTTTGTGTTTACGCTTCCCCTCGCGCCGGCGAAGCAGAAAAAAGAAAAAGCAGAACGAAAGTAAGCCGCATGCCGCGGCAGATTGGAGAAATTAATGGGCTGGTATGACACTAACGGCAACGACTGGTATAAGCCGAGCTCACAGACGGGCGCTCAGGATCGGCAGCCTGCGGCAAATTTGCCCAACGGGAACAGGAAAACGCGCGTTATCGCGCTGATAGTATGTCTGTGTGTGTTCATCGCCGGCATAGCCCTCATAGCAGGCGGCTTCGGCTCGGACGTAATAGACTATAACGCCGACGGTAAGCCCTCGGACTGGCACGATTATTTCGACAAGCTCTACGGAACCGATGCTCCGACGGCGTCGGCGGAGGTGCGCATCCCCCTTGCCGACGACCGCGGCAGCCTTACAATCAAAAACGGCAGCGATGGCGCTTCGCTCGATTTCAGCACGATTTATGAAAAGTGCAGCCCTTCCGTTGTCGGCATCAAGGTCTATAATGACAGCGAGAGTGAGGACTATTACGCCTGGGGCAGCGGCGTTATCGCCTCCGAGGACGGGTATATCATCACAAACACGCACGTTCTTGATGACGGCGACTCGGCCACGGTGGTTTTATACGACGGCAGCGAGCACGAAGCAAAGCTCATCGGCTTTGACGCGTCCAGCGATATTGCCGTAATAAAGATCGACGCGACAGGCCTTTCAGCCGCCGAATTTGCCTCAAGCTCAACCCTCAGCGTCGGCGACAGTGTTGCCGCCATCGGCAACCCTCTCTCCCCCGACCTGCGTCTTACCATGACACGCGGAATAGTTTCCGCACTCAACCGTGAGATAAACTACAACGGCGCGACAATGACTCTTATTCAAACCGACGCCTCCATCAACGAAGGCAACTCCGGCGGCCCACTGTTCAACAGCCGCGGTCAGGTCATCGGTATAACGAACATGAAGATGATCTCATCCTTCGGTTCGGGAGTTGAAGGTCTCGGCTTTGCAATACCGTCCGACACTGTCGAGAGCATCGTTCAGGCGCTTATCGAAGACGGCGCGGTGTACGGCCGGGTGTCGATCGGCGTTACGGTAGGCCCCGTGAGCAAGGACATTGCTCAGTACTACGACATTCCGCAGGGGCTGTACGTCAGCGCAGTCACCGAAGGCTCGGATGCCGAGGCGAAGGGCATAGAGCGCGGCGATATAATCACTAAAGTCAACGGCGAGGACGCCTTTGAAAACTCCGACGTTTCAGATGCGAAGGAGGGCCTTAATGCCGGCGACACGCTGACATTCACTGTCTGGCGCGACGGAAGGACCCTGGATATCACCGTAATACTCATGGATCCGGCGGATATGGGCAAATAAATCAGGCAGTAACGGCCGCCGGAGCAATGCTCCGGCGGCCTGCGCATTTTTCACTACGCAAGGAGGAAAAGACATGGATAAAGAACGCCGCATAAGCACCGGCATAGACGGCCTTGACCAGGCTATAGATTTTCTGCGCCCCGGCGACACCGTCGTATGGCAGTGCGAGCACATCAGCGACTATATGTACGTCGCAACGAGATTTGTAACCAACATCGCCCGTCAGGGCAAGCGCATAGCATACATACGCTTTGCAGACCACGAAGAGATCATGGACGCAGCCGCGCTCTGCGAGGGCGGCGCAAATGTGCAGGAGTACAGGCTCGATCCGCGAGTGGGCTTCGAGACCTTCGCAGTGCAGGTTCACAGAATAATCGACAAGGAGCCTATGGGTACGTTTTTCGTGTTCGACTGCCTGTCGGATCTGCAAAATTATTGGTTCTCGGACCTTATGATCTCGAACTTTTTCCTGCTGATAAACCCGTTTCTCATACGCCGCCAGGCGATAGCCTATCAGCCGATAGACTATGAAAAGCACACCTATGAGACTATCTCGCGCATCCGCAAGGAAGCGCCGCTGCTTGTCAACATCCGCACTCTCGACGGCAGCGTTTACATGCATCCGGTAAAGGTTCGCGGCCGCAACACAACGACGACCTATTTCCCGCTTAAAATCACCGGCTCGAAATGGCGCACGCTCACCTCGAGCGCCGACACCTATGCCATATTCGAGCGCTTCACTCAGACCGGCGAGCGCCGCGACTGCTGGGACAGCATGTTTGACTCCGTCGCCGACGGGCGCGAGCCAACCGACGACGAAGGTAAGCTTTTAAAGGACAACATAATGCGCTGTCTTCTCGGCAACGAGCCCACGCGCTTTGCCCTGTGCCGCAAATACTTCTCCATGAAGGATCTTATGTACATAAAAAATCGCGAGATCGGCACCGGCTGTATCGGAGGCAAGGCCGCCGGCATGCTGCTTGCGCGCAACATTCTGCGCGACGAAGCTCCGGAGCTGTACAGCTCTCGGATTGAGCCGCACGATTCGTACTATATCGGCGCGGACGTTTTCTATACCTACGCCGTGCAGAGCGGCCTGTGGGGCTCTCGAATACACATGATCGAGGCAGAGGACTATCTCAAGTACGCTCCCGACATACGCGAGCTGCTGCTCAACGGCACATTCGCCCCCAGCATCAAGGAGCAGTTCATGTCCATGCTCGAATACTTCGGTCAGTCGCCTATAATCGTGCGCTCAAGCTCCATTCTTGAGGACGGATTCGGCAACGCCTTCGCCGGAAAATACGAGAGCGTTTTCTGCCCCAATCAAGGCAGTCTGAAAGAGCGCTACGACGTCTTTGAGCGCGCGGTCAAGCAGGTCTACGCCAGCACCGTTGACCCGGACGCGATCAAATACCGCGCAGAGCGCAACCTTCTTGATCGTGACGAGCAGATGGCGCTGCTGGTCATGCGCGTGTGCGGCGACGTTCACGGCGACTACTACTATCCTCACATTGCCGGCGTGGGGCATTCAAAAAATCTTTATCTCAACAAGCAGAACTCCTCATCGGAAAACAAGGGCATGCTGCGCCTCGTTTTTGGTATGGGTACGCGCGCGGTCGATCGCGAGGCCGACGACTACGCGCGGCTTTTGAACATGGATAACCCCACCGCACCGCCGATGGTGGCTTACGGCGACGAGTACAAGTATTCGCAGCATAAGATGGACGTTATCGGGCTCAAGGACAACGAGTTTGAGACGATAAGCGTTGACAGCATCGATAAAAGGGATCTCAAGGCAGATCCGACGCTGTTCATGGAACTGGATTACCCCACCGCCGCAAGACTGCGCGAGATGGGGCTGAGCGCCGCCGATGCTCCAGATATTCTCAACTTCCGTAAGCTTCTCGGAAACACGGACTTCGCCGCAGTCATGACCGAAACGATGCGCATTCTCGAAGAGAAGTACGATTACCCCGTCGATATCGAGTACGCCTGCAATTTTGACGCCGAGGGCAATTACCGCGTCAATCTGCTCCAGTGCCGTCCGCTTCAGACACGCGGCGTGGGTTCATCCGGAGTCATGCCTAAGATCAAGGAGCTGTACTTCCGCACCGAGGGCAACTTCATGGGCGGCAATGTGTGCCTGCCGATCAGATATGCCATCATGGTCAAGGTCGAGCCTTATCTTGCCCTGCCGGAGCAGCGCAAATATCAGGTTGCGCGCAGGCTCGGAGAGCTTAACAGTCTCCTGCGTGACAAGGGCACTATCCTGCTCGGCCCCGGGCGTTGGGGAACGACCACTCCGAGTCTCGGCGTGCCGGTACATTTCATGGAGATAAACCGCTTCGACTGCATCGCCGAGCTTGCGTACAGCTCGCACGGACTGCGTCCAGAGCTTAGCTACGGCAGCCACTTCTTCCAGGATCTCGTCGAGGCCGGAACGTTTTACGCTGCGCTCTATCCGGGCGAGGACGGCTGCGTTTTTAACGAAGAGCTGTTTTCCGGCTGCGAAGATGTGTATGCAAAGCTTCTTAAGGCCGACACCTCAGACCCTATCGCCGACGTTATAAGCGTGTATGACCTCGGCGAGGGCAATGCGATCCTCTATTCGGAAGTCGAAAGTCAGGAGTGCTTCCTCGCAAAGGTCTGAGCGAAAGTTGATATCAAATATGTAAAAAAGCAGACGCCGAGCGTCTGCTTTTTTCAGCTTTCCATTTGCTTGCCGAGGAAGGATGCCACCGTTTGCGCAAGCTTAAACTCAATGTCGCTGCCGGCAGATGCATTCTGGCTCACGAATATCACGCAGCCGAGTATATCGCCCTCGCTTAGGATGGGTGATGCGACCGAAACATAGTAGCGCTCGTCGCCGTCAATGACGTGTATCGACTCGGTGCCGTCATAGCGCATGCTGCCGCGCGATTCCATAACGCGTTCAAGCGCCGGCGATACTCGCTTATCTATAAAATCACGCTTGGATGCACCCGAAACGGCAATAATGCTGTCGCGGTCGCAAACCGCGGCCACCGCGTCGGTCGAGCGATGCAGGCTGTCGCATATTTGCGCCGCAAAATCGCTCAGCTCGCCGATCGGCGAGTACTTTTTGAATATGACCTCACCGTCGCGGTCCGTGAAAATCTCCAACGGGTCGCCTTCGCGGATACGCATTGTGCGGCGTATCTCCTTCGGGATCACGACCCTGCCGAGATCGTCAATGCGCCTTACTATCCCTGTTGCTTTCATATCTATGATCCTCCGTATTTTTGTTGTACGGTTATATTCTCTGCAATATTGCAAAAAATATGTAGAAATCCGATATGTGTTTTGGTGGCTCATAGCAGCGCCGTGTAAGCACATCGTACGTCAGCGTAGCGGTACTGTCCACGCGCCCCATGTGGGGCGCGACAGCAAAAGTGTACAAAAATTTGCTGCACTTTTGCGCAAGGTAAACAATTTTTTATTCCGCGAAGCGGAGTGCCGCACTGCATCGGCTCAAAAGCCACCCCGGTGCAGCGTTATAAGGCAGATTTTCCGGTGCGAACCTATCAGCAAAAACGTGTTCGCCGCCGCTTCGCACTTACAATATCAGCGCACCCTCCACATCGTATCCAGGCTTTGCTCCAAAGTGCTCGATTTTGGACTTATACTTATCTCCGAGATAGTAAAAGCGAAGGCTATCCTTGAAAGGACTACACTGCCGCGCGACTGCGTAAACGACGCATCATGAACTCTTTCATGCATATAATGTCCGTCAAGCGTAAGCGCGTTTTCGCTCCACAACTGCTCGATATGTATAAGTGCCCAGCGCCGCCGACAAAAGGCGAAATGCTTCAGTCCCGATATCGTCAAATAATCAGGCGAATTACTCTCCATCGATCAGGCTGTATTTAAGGCCGGGTATCGCGGCTTCGTCAACGCTGACAGTCGGCACATCGCTGCCGTTGTCTTCAACCTTTAGCGAGCGATGCACCTTAGCGGCCGAATACTGTCCGGCCGGGCAGTTGTGCTCCCACCATGCAAGTTTGATCACTTCCATGCTGCCATCCGGGCGAGCGGCAGATGCGTCGTTGCGGAACAATGTGCGCAAGGCCTCTTTAAGCGCCTCGGCATCTTCCTCACTGAAGCCTGTTTTTTCGGCAAGCTGAATGTTCACAGAGCCATAAGTCACATAAACTCCGCGATCAACGCGGTGTTTCATTCCGACAGTGTCGGATCCTTTTTTGTCGGGATCGGCGCCGGTTTCAAGATTAACCAATTTTGTGATCTGTGTGCTTGTTATATTAATTCCGTCAATGCTGAACGCAGGATGAATGCTTACAGGGCCGCGAACTCCGACCGAAACTGCGTCGCTGCCTTCGCCATCTCCTTTTTTGCCGGATTTAAACGCAAACACCTGCCCGAATGCGCGCACATCGAGCCATTCCTCGCACGCAATTCTGGCATAGTTCTCGCGAGTCATTGCCGGCGCATCGTCTTTGCCTTTCTTTTTTGAATTAATTGACGCGAGGCAGTTTTTGAGTGCTTCGCATCCGTCGGCGCGGTCTTTGAGGGAGCGGAACTCATCACCCGGAGCCCGTTTGGAGTCGGACTGGACAAATACACTGTAGCCGTCATCGATCCAACGGTTGCGGATCTTGCGCTTCAGGCAGACATCCGAAACTTCTCCGATACCATCATAGGTAGTGCGCGAACGATTTCCGTCTATCGGATCACCGTTCGGGTTCGCGTTGTTAACGGTAAAAACAAGTGCAAAATCAATTTTGTTGTTAAGTGCTGACATGTTCATTCTCCCTTTCTATTTGCCTGATCAGGCATTTCATATGTGTAAAAAGCATGCAGATAACCGGTTCCGAGCAGTTCTCCCGTGAGCCATCCGTTTTCTCTGATGATTTCCGTTATACGTCCATATTCTCCGACGATTCGCTTCGGGAAGCCGAGTTTCTTAATATACGGCCGCATGCGTTCGCTCAAATACGGCACCGTTTTATCCGGCGCTTTTGACGCGGCCGACATAAAACGCATTGCGTTGCTCGGTCGATTGTCGCCATCGGCTTTGTCTCGGTCGAGCGCCCAACGTTCCGCCCTGCCTTCAAGAGCCAGCAGCGCTCCGAACGCATCGTCGCGATTGCTAATTTCAAAGCCTTGCTTCCTTAGCGGCAGCCACTTTTCCTTATCGAAGCCATCCGAGGCAAGTGCCGAGCGAACATTTTCCCAGCTTTTCCGAACCTCCGGATCAAGCCAAAGGCGATTTTCGCGGTGCTCTGCACCGAGAAGCATGCGATCAGTTTTGCTTCTTTGCCCTGTCCGTCCATTGCCGCATTCTTATCGTATTTAAGCTCAAGCCCCAGCACACTAATAAGATCTTCATACAGCGTTTTTTTCTGAAGATATCCGAGCACTATACGCAGCACCTCCGGAGCTTCCGGCATTGCGCACCATGCTTCAAGCTGCTCAATGTAGCTTTTATAATAAGGACTTTCTCCATCCGCTCCGCTTATAAAATATATAAGGTTATCCGCCAAAGGAAACGCCTGTATTCCCACCCTTCCCTCTGCCTGCTACGTTGTGGGAACGGCTGCATGCTGCTGCTCATCGGGTATGCGCTGCGCGGTGGCGAATGTTCCGTCCGGTTTAAGAATTATATTCAGCGCAACGGACTTGAGGATAAACCCTGCCGGCACCAGCGGATTTGTCCTTTCAGTCTCGGCACGCTCAAGATGCTCATATGCTTTGCACAATTCAGATATCCAGCTCATTCTTGTTCACCGCCGCCTTCTTCGCTGAAATTACCGTATTTCACTCCGAATTTTTTAGGTTTCATCAGGCGTACATATCTGTACAGTAGTTGATCTGCATCGTCCGGTGACGGATACAGTATTTCTCCATCCGTCATTTTTGCGTCCCACAAATAAACACCCAGCTCGTTTTTTCCGGTCTCACAAGCTCTTTGTTTAATCCAAAAGTTTTCGACTCGTGCAGACGTTCTTCGTTTCCGGCCAGAAGCTCGGACAACGATGCGTTAAGTGATTTGATCGGATAATCCTTTATTGCACCGATATAGTCCTCTTCGCGCTTAAAATAAGTGTCAAGCACGCTCAGCGAGCCGAAATCACTGCCACCGTGCGCAGCAATGGCGCGCGTTATATTGCCGCCATTTTGGATATCGGGCAAACGCCGGAGCTTTTCCTCTGCAAACTCCCAGACGTAAACTGCTCCCGAACCGTATTCCATGCTTCTGTTGCATCTTCCGGCAGCCTGCACTATGCTTGGCATTCCGGCAAGGCTGCGCACTACAATTGGAAAGCTCACATTAATACCAGCCTCGATCAGCGCTGTTGACACACACAAAACCCGTGCGTTTTCGCTCAGCCATATCTTTATCCATTGCAGGAAACGCTTTCTGTGGGCAGGACACAGAAGTGTGCTCATATGAATGCACAAAACCGCATTATCGCCGCTCTGCTTTGCGAGAGCTCGTATCTTGCTTTCATCAAGCGCGGCATCCGGCAGTACAGGCGTGAGCCCTGCTGCGCGCGCAGCATCCATCGCGGCACAATATACGTTCCACGTGACCTGCTTTGTATTGACTATGGTGAGCGCCGAATCTTGGCACAGCATTTGCGCAATCAGCGCTGCAGCCTCATCATTTTTGAGTGCTTTATCGAGCTTCGGCTCATATTTGACCCTCTCAAGTCGCTTATAAAGCGCCTGCGGATCCGGCATGATCTCGGTCGGCGGCGGCAATATATTGAGCGCAGGCTGGGTCGCAGTGCAAAGCACGATCGTGCATCCACAGGCACTCGCAAGGAAAGTCACCGCGCGCTCAAAAAGTGTCTTGCAGTGCTTGGGCAGCGACTGTATCTCATCGAAAACCAGCACCGAATCGGCAAGTCGGTGAAGCCTGCGTGCATCGGTATTGCCGCTTCCGAAGCACGCATCCAAGAATCGCACAAGGCTTGTAAGTATAACATCACTATCCCAACGCTCTGTCAGCGTTTTATACTCGAGCTGTTCATCTTCCGACGGTATAGCAACATCCGAGTGGTGTTCGAGAATAGATACCGAATCGCCGAGCGCGCTGCGAATGCCGGCAGCATTTTGGTCAAGTATCGTGTTGTACGGTATGATATAGAAAATGCGCTGCATACCGTTTTTTGCAGCATGCTTCAGGGCATAGCGAAGGCTTGAATATGTTTTTCCTCCGCCGGTGGGTACGGAAAGCGTAAATATTCCGCGTTCGGCTTCGGCAGCCGCGCAGCAAATATCCGATATTTCTGCGCGAACGGCATTTATTGCTCCAACGCCGCAAAGATTTCTTCGGCGAAAGCTTTCAAACGTTTCCTCGGCGCGAGCCCAATCCGGATCATTTTTCTCTTGGAACGGATCCGCATTGTAGTTAAAGCATGCCGAATCCCAACGGTCTGCATCTATAAGTGTGCTCAGGAGCATCCTTGCGAGCATGCCGAGTTCAAACATACGCACCGAAGCAGCGTCCGTTTGGCCTCCGATTCTTTTTACGCAAGCACTTATCTCATTGCAAGCGGCGTGAAAAAATTCGTCAAGCTGCTCCGGCGGCACTACATTTTCAGCGTACCAAGCTGCTGCTTCGTTATAGCGCAGCTTATCCTCATTCTGCATTATCGATTCCAAAAACGGCGACTGACCCATTTCATTGAGGCAATCTGTCAGCCCGGAATGATGGCCGAGTATGCACAGGCACACGATTTGAGCCGTGAGCTTTTCTTTCCGCGCGCCGGCTTTTAAAAACCAGCGGCGATATGCGTATATTGCCCAGGTCGGCGCATGGTTGTGCGGCGATGCAGCCCCGTCTTCAGCCGTCATAAGGTATGCGGCAAAATCTGCGGTTGCTTTGCCCATGTCATGCATGAGTCCGATCAGCTGCGCTGTTTTCTCAAGGCCGATTTTTCTGCCTGCTTTCGCGCATAATGCTCCGACCGTCCGGCAATGCTCCGCAAGCGGCTGGGCAGTATTATCCATTTTTCTTATATGAGCTATCATGTTCATGGCAATTCCTCCGCTTGATGTAAATATCATACATCCGGCATGCATTTACCGCAACGATTTCACGAAAATTCAGCACATCCGACAAATTCAGTCAAATCAATTTAGCAAAAAGCCGTATCGCGAGATTTCTCACGATACGGCAGGATAGTCTGTATCCATCCTTCACAGCACATCCTTTGTTATCTCGCGGCCGCAGGTGATATTGAGGTTTCCGTTGCGGCAGCGCAGCGCGTCGAGGAATGCCTTCGGCACATTATCGCTGTTTAAAACGATCCGATACTCAAGCTCGTAAAGCGTTCCCATGTTTGAGGTTTTGACCTTAACAAGTGAATTTGACCTGGTATACTCAGCAAAAACATCGTCAAAAAGGCCCTCGTAGTCAAGATTTTCGGGTATGGTGATTTTCAGCGTGCGCTCTTCGGCTTTGCCCTTGCCGAAGTTCAGCGCCGTCAGTGCCATTATGACGGCCGAGATGATCACAAACGATATGACCGCAAGGCCTACATAGCCCATGCCTGTTGCAAGGCCGACGGCCATCGCCATGAACAGCACGCCTATCTCACGCGCGGTTCCCGGAACCGAGCGGAACCTTACAAGGCTGAACGCGCCCGCAACGGCGACTCCGGCGCCGACGTTTCCGTTTACGAGCATGATGACAAGCTGAACGACCACCGGAAGTATCGCCAGCGCGACCGCATAGCTCTGGCTCGAGCGCGAGCGATACATACCGACAAGCGCGATACCGACGCCGAGGACAATTGATGTGAACGTGCATATCAAAAATGCAGGCAGCGTAAGCTGCGAGGATATTATGGATTCAAGCACAGTCGGATTCCTCCTTTTTCTCAAGTGCATCCCCTATTCGGAGGATGCTGTTTTTATAGCAATGGCCGATTTTCGAAAACGATGTCGGGAATGCGCCGGTTTCGGACAAAAGCCTGCTCAGCCACATCGGGCACGCTCCGGGGATTTTTATCTCCATGAGTACCTCTCCCGGCGGCAGCAGCGGTGCGCCGTGAGAACCGAGGCGCAAATCAAGCTCATCCGTGCGAAAGCGCAGGCCGGTATCAAATGTCATTCTCAGCTCCGGCTGCTCTGTGCCGGAGAAAGCCATGCGGTCGTATCCGATGAACACCTTCGGCTTTGCCGCATAACGCGCCCTGAACCACTCGATCTCGCGGCCGATCTGGCCAAAGTTCTCGCCCGGAGCTTCACCGCTTAAAAGCTGCTGTGCCGCTTCGGGGCTTGCCGTGATCCTGCGCTTATACACAACGCCGTCGTACTTCTTTTTAAGCTCAACGAACACCTTTCCGTCCTCGGACGGAACGCCGTAGCTGCGGACACGGAGCTTTTCCTTATATATTGGCTTTTCTATCGACGCGCGGACAAGCTGCCAGTCGTCAGTGTAGTAATATATATTGCATATGGTGTAATTTCCAAACTTATCGGCCTGCATATGTGTCTGCATGCCGTTTATTATCTGCATCTGCTGTTCCTGCGTTATGCGGTACTTTTTTTCGTAGCGTTCAAAGCAGCTCTGTATGTTATCTGACATTTCGTTTACCTCCTCTTTACATGTTCATGATAAACTGCCGACCTGAAACCAAGCTTAAAGGAAAAAATAAATTCTCTTCAGGCTCGTTTTAGGTCGGCGTAATACAATCAGTTCATCCAAAACGAAGGAGGTCTACTAAATGAACATAAAAAAGCTTCTGTCACTCCTGTTCGCGGCGATGCTGGTGCTGTCGCTTGCAGCGTGCTCGACGCAGGGCGGCGACAAGACTCAGTCCGGCGACGAAAGCTATTCCGCCGATGCGGCCTTTACATTCTCCGACAGTGGGATAAAGGCAACCGGCAGCAGCGACGGCTATGAAATAGACGGAACTCACCTCGCTATCAAAAGCGCCGGAACATACTCGCTGTCCGGCTCATGTGCCGACGGCAGCATTAAAGTCAAAAAGGGCACTACCGGCGTCACGCTTATATTGAACGGGCTGGAGCTTGACAGCGCCGACACCGCGCCGATATCGTGCAACAAGTCCACCGAGGTCACGATCATCGCGGCCGACGGCTCCGTCAATGCGCTGAGCGATTCTGCCGAGAACAACGACGACGAGTATCCCGAGAACGAAAACGCCGAAAACTCCGTCATAAAGTGCAAGGACGGCTCGAACGTCACGCTGTGCGGCACAGGCACGATAAACATCACCGCAAGCGGCAAAAACGGCATCAAATCCGGCGCCACGACCGACGCCGAGGGCGAAGCCACACTGACGATAAAGGAGCTGACACTTAACATTTCAGCTCCTGTAAACGATGCGATAAACGCAGAACAGCTTTTAAACATTGAAAGCGGCACACTAAATATCTCCGCTGCCGATGATGCCGTACACTGCGATCTTGTTCTGAACATAGGCGCAGACGGAACCGACGGGCCGACAATAGACATATCCGAATGCTATGAAGGACTTGAGGCAGCCGAGCTGAATGTGCTGTCCGGCAATATCTCGATTCTGTCATCCGACGACTGCCTGAACGCGGCAAACTCCGACCTTGGAAGCTATGATTTTGCCATGAACATCTCTGGCGGCACGATAAACGCCTATTCGAGTGAGGGTGACGGCTTTGACTCAAACGGCGATCTGAATATCTCCGGCGGAACCATCGCCGTGTGGACGGCAAACAGGGCCGACAACCAGCCGCTCGATGCCGACGGAACGCTGAACATCTCAGGCGGCACAGTGCTTGCCGCAGGCGGTTCAAGCGGAATGGAGCTTAACATAAACGCCGAGCAGGCATATGTCACATTCTCTGCATCCGGCCAGCTTATTTCTAAGGGTGACGTAGCGAGCATCAAATCCGCAGGCGGCAGCGATCTGTTCAGCGCTGCGGCAAGCTGCGACGCATCGTTTGTTTTCTTCTCATCGCCCGAGCTTGACTCCGGCAGCAGCTATAGCTTGTATGCCGGCGACAACAGCGCAGCAGCAGCCGAGGCGCAGGCTGGAACAGCCACCGTTGGCGGCGGTATGGGCGGAGGCATGCAGCCCGGCGCAGCTCCCGATGGCGGCAGCGGCAAATTCGGCGGCGATCGCCCGACCGGCACTCCGCCGGAAAAACCGAGGCAGGCATAAGACATCCGGCAATGATCATTTAATCAAGCAAAAAGCAGACGCAATGCGTCTGCTTTTTCATATCATTACGCCCTCATCCTCAAGCTCTCTAAGGCGACTGTAAAGCGTACCTCTCGACATGCCGAGGTAACGCGCGGTTTTTGCCTTATTGCCGTTATGCTTAATAAGTGCGTCTATAATTCGCTCAGCTTCCGCATCACGCACGTCAAACGGCGCTCCTGCGCTAAGAGCCGGGCGATCGGTCTGGAGCGGCGTAAAGTCCTCCTCAACATCCGCGACTTCAAGCTCATGCCCATCCTCGGCTTTCAGCACGCTTCGCTCTATCGTGTTTTTAAGCTGTCGCAGATTACCCGGCCACGAGCTTCTCTTAAAGCGTTCGACCGTTTCCGCCGATACGCTGAAAATGTTCTTTCCGTATCCGGCCGACAGCAGCGTTACGAAATAATTGCTCAGCTCCTGCATATCTGACTGCCGCTCGCGCAGCGGAGGGAGATCAATTCGGAGAACGTTCAGTCTGTAATATAAGTCAAGCCTGAACGAGCCGTCCTTCACCTTTTGCAGCACCTCGCTGCCTGCCGCCGCGATGACCCGAACATCGGCATGTACGCTGCGGCGTGAGCCGATCGGAGTGACAATGCCGTCCTCAAGAAAGCGCAGCAGGAAGCTTTGCATATCCTGGCTCATTTCGGATATTCCGTCAAGAAACAGTGTTCCTCCGTCTGCCTGAATGAATTTGCCGGGATTTTTTTCGGTGCCTATCAAAACCGTTTCAACGGTTTCTCTCGAAAATTCTCCGCAGCTTATCGGGACAAACGGCCCGGCAAAACGCGAGCTTGCATTGTGGATCGCCTGCGCAAACAGCTCCTTTCCGGTGCCGGATTCGCCGGTTATCAGCACATTTGCCGGGCTTGACGCAGCTGCCTTTGCTTCATTTTTTACACGTTTCATCGCAGCTCCGACGGCGATGATATCCTGAAAATTATATACTGCATTGTTTCGTTCGGCACGGGCGCTGTATTTGCGTATCTGCTCGGCGGTTTTTATTGAAACCTTCAGGCCTATAACCTTATTGTTTTCCTTGATCGCGAGGCATTCCACATAATATCGCTTTCCGGCTCCGCCAAGAGCCGTGTTGCCGGCAGATATCTCTTTACCGGATCGCAGCGACTTCAGCACAAATGATAATTCTGGAAAGCTGTCGCGCAGCGAGCTGCCGATCACCGACGTTATATGCATTCCAAACTCGTTTTCAAATCGGCTGTTTGCAAAAACGACAACTCCCGTATCGTCAACGAGCAGTGTTATATCCGTGCTGCACTGAACCGACTGCTCCAGCAGGTGGAACCTGCGCTCGATATGCGGATAAAGTATGCGGTTTTTATAGGTGAAATCACCGGCTTCGAGCATAAAGGTTGCCGAATTAACGGAGTTCTTAAAGCATTTGTCAAGAGGCAGAAATATAACGGTTACGGCATGGAAGCCGGGGCCGGCAGATGTCTCGCCGTATCTGGCAATGCAGGCATACGGCGTCAGAATATCGCAATAGTGCCCCTCCCCGGCACTGAAGCAGGTCACGAACGGCTTTTCCGGCGCTGTATTCCCTGCAAAGACGCCGACATTTTCAACGGAAAATTGAGTTCCTATGCGCAAGCCACGGGATTTCAATTCGTTGAGAAGTGAGGCCGAGCCGCTTTTGTGAAACGCCGTGAGCTTGGTATCAAGATAAAACATGGCGCCGCCCATTCGCTCGAGCGCCGTGCTTCTGCTTTCATAGTAATCCCGAAAGTAGGCCAGATGGCACTTTGATATATCGTCAATACGGTCAAAAACGTGCAGGTCGCGGCAGTCGTCGCTCAATCGAACGGTGTGTGCTTCGGCACCGGCTGCGCGCGACTTCTCCCATGCCGCGACGGTTTTATCATATTTATGGTCATATTCTTTCAAATTTCCGCTCAAAAATTGCTGCTTCAAAATTTTCAGAACATCATTTCTCGGAAGTTCGTTCATGCTGCCGCCTCCTCGTTGAACATTTTTGCACACTTCATTTTATATTATACTCACCTCGTTAAATGTGTTCAACACATTTTTACACTTATGTTCAAAAGTGTTCAACATAGCCTCGCGGTTGCCCGTTTTCGCGTCCTTTGATATTATATTGTCAAATCCACGATAGGAGGGCAATTATATGAACACCGTTCTTACCGAAGAAGAACGCGAATTGCAAAAAATATACAAAGAATACGCCGACGAGCGTATCCGTCCCCACACATTAGAGATCGACAAGGGACTTTTCAGTGTTGAGCCGCTGCTGAAGGAAATGCACGAGCTTGGCTTCTGCGGCATTGTAATCCCCAAAGAGTACGGCGGACTTGGCAGCACCTATGTGCACTACGTTCTCGCGGTCGAGGAGCTGTCCAAGGCCAGCGGCCCGGTCGCAAAATCCGTTTCCGGACAGACAAACATGTGCTTCCCCATTCTTCACTACGGCACCGAAGAGCAGAAGCAGAAATACGTTGTTCCTTGGGTAAAGGGCGAAAAGCGCTCGGCATTTACGCTCACGGAACCCGGTGCAGGCTCAGACGCAGCCGGAATGCAGACGACCGCCGAGCTTATAAACGGCGAATTTGTCGTCAACGGCACAAAAGCATTCATCACCGGCGCGCGCGAGGCCGATTTTTTCCAGACCTACTGTCAGTTTAAAGCTCCCGACGGCACAAAAAGCCCCATCTGCCTGCTGATAGACGTGCACGAGTGTGAGGGTATAACGATCGGCCGCAACGAGGATCTCATGGGCATGCGCGCAAGCTCGGTTGCCGAGGTTATATTCGACAACGTCCACGTTCCTGCCGAAAATCTGCTCGGACAGATCGGCAAGGGCTTCCACGCCGCAATGTCAACGCTCGATGCAGGCAGACTCGGAATCTCGGCAGTCTGCGTTGGCATGGCGCAGGATGCGGTTGACCAGACCGTTAAGTACACAAAGGAGCGAGTGCAGTTTGGCAAACGCATTTCGCAGTTCCAGAACACGCAGTTCAAGCTCGCCGAATACCAGACCAAGGTCGAAGCCGCTCGTCTTATGGTCTATAACTGTGCCAGTATGATGGATAACGGTCAGCGCGTCTCCCACCTTTCCTCAATGGCGAAATACTATGCTTCCGATGTGCTAAACGAGGTCGTGCGCGGCTGCTTACAGCTGCACGGCGGTTACGGATACAGCAAGGAATTTGTTATTGAAAAGCTCTATCGCGACGCGAAGCTCACCGAGATATTTGAGGGCACGAGCGAAATTCAGAAAAAGATCATTGCCAAGTGGATGGGCGTTAAGTGACGGAGGTTCGGAAAATGAATATTATTGTTTTTATAAAGCAGATACCGGACAGCGATGAGGTGAAGCTCGACGAAAACGGCAATCTCATCCGCAGCGGAGCCGGAACGATGATAAACCCTGTGGACAAAAACGCACTCGAGGCCGGTCTTTCCCTGCGCGACCGCTTCGGCGGAAAAGTGACCGCAGTTACCATGGGTCCGCCGCAGGCAAATGACGTTTTGAAAAGAGCACTTTTTATGGGCTGCGATGAGGCGGTGCTTCTCTCCGACCGCGCGTTTGGAGGCGCAGACACCCTCGCAACAGGCTATGTTCTTTCCATGGCCGCAAAGAAGCTCGGCAGCTTTGACCTTGCCATATTCGGCAACAAGGCCTCCGATGCCGAAACCGCTCAGACAGGTCCAGTAACAGCAGGCTTTTTGGGACTTCCTCTGGTGACAAGTGTTGATGATATAGATCTTGACGGCAGCGCAATAGTATGCCGCCGCAGCTTCACAAACGGCACCGAAACATCAAAAACCACTCTCCCGGCAGTTGTCACCGTCACCCCGGCAATAAACACGCCGCGCTTTATGACGCCTGCAAACGTTATTGAAGGCCTGAAAAAGGGTATAACTGTTTGGAACTGCACCGATCTCGGCTGCGATGAGGCTCGCTGCGGCGTAAAAGGCTCGCCTTCGCGTACAAAGCGCGTCACTGCGCCGCAAACAAAGCAGGTTGACGCAACCGTAATCAGCGGCAGCAGTGAAGAGATCGCCGGTGTTCTTACCGGCCTTCTTGCGGACATGCATATTATCTGACGGAGGACTTAACATGAGCAAAGATATATGGGTTTATGCCGAAACCAATAACGGCGAGCTTTGCGATATAGTGCCCGAGCTTCTCACAAAAGGCAGACAGCTCAAGGCTCACAGCGGCGGAAATCTTACGGCGGTCGTTCTCGGCTCGGCCGATGAACACGTGATCGGTCAGCTGAGCAAATACGGTGCCGACAAAATCATCATCGGCGAAAACGCAGCTCTTGCAGACTACAGTGCACGCACTTACGCCCACGCAATGACAGAGCTTGCGAGGAAATACGCACCTGAAATTTTTATTATCCCGGCCACCGGTATCGGGCGTGAGATAGCCCCCCTCACCATGCAGGCGCTCGATACCGGACTTACCGCCGATGCACTGGATCTCATATATGACGAGGACGGCGACTTCATTCAGGTCACCGCAGGCTTCGGCGGAAATATTCTAGCGCACATATGCATCGGTCAGAAGCGTCCGCAAATGGTCACCGTATGCGCCAAGGTCTTTGACGCAGAGCCTGTTGAAGCCGCCATCGAAACCGAAGTCATTCACGAAGCCGTTGACTGCGCCGCAGACCCTGCGTATGCACTCATTGAAGCTGTCGCCGCCGAGAAGGCCCACGCTCAGCTCAAGGATGCAAAAATCGTGGTTGCCTGCGGACGCGGCATCAAGAAAAAAGAGGATCTTGACATGATAAGCGAATTTGCGTCGCTCATCGGAGCGTCCCTTGCATGCTCAAGACCGCTTTCGGATTGCGGCTGGATGTCTCATGAATCGCAGTTAGGTCAAAGCGGCTGCACCGTAAAGGCCGATCTCATAATTAACATCGGCATTTCCGGCTCGACGCAATACCTTGCCGGCATGCAGAACTCCAAATGCATTGTGAGCGTGAACACAAACGAAACCGCTCCTATCATGGCAATATCAAATTACAGCATCGTTGCCGATTACCGTCAGCTTATACCGGCGCTGATGAAAAAGCTGCGCTGATGCTTTATAAATGCAAGAACACCCCGGCATAAGCCGGGGTGTTCTTGCGTCTGCTTACTATATAATTTCCTTTGCTCGGAATGCAGCTATGCTTTCATCGTCATATCCGAGTATTTTTTTCAGAATATCATCGGTATCCTGACCCAATCTCGGACCTCCGCGCCATACCTTGCCCGGTGAGGCGCTCATTTTCGGGGCTATGCCGAAAGCCTTTACATCAATGCCGGTGGTCTGGTCAATGAAATTGACGAAATCTCCGCGCCTGAGATAATGCTCATTATTCATGCACGCCTGAGCATCATTAACACGGGCACACGGAACTCGACCTCGGCGCATGGCTTCTTCGATCTCATCGGCAGTATGCGACGCGCACCACTCGTTTATAAGTCTGTCAAGCTCCCGACCTTCCGGGGAATTGACCGCAGTTTTATCAATCGAGGTTTTTTCGTATGAAAATTTTTCAAGATCAAAGCCTGCGGCTTTCATGAATCTTTCAAAAACGCTTTTTCCGACGGCGCCGATGCTTATATATATGCCGTCACGGCTGGTGAACAGATCCCACGGCTGAAAGCCGATCGCTTTCGTTCCGCAGCGCTGCACCTCGGCAAGGCCGAGCGACGACATGGTAAAAGCATCGCGCATAACGCGCGCCTGAGCTTCAAACTGCGAAACATCAACCACCTGTCCGCGTCCCGTGTTCTTTGCGCTTATATGAGCCGAAAGCATGCCGAAGAGGGCAAACATCGCCGTTATATAATCTCCGAGCGACGGTTTTACGATCAGCGGCGCTTTGTCGGGATAGCCGTTGAACAAAGCATAGCCCGAGTAGGCCTGCCCTGTCATATCGTATGAGGCCTGATTGCAGATCTCGGGCAGACCTCCGAATTCCTTATGGCCGTAGCCCGACACATGAACTATCACCAGCCGGGGGTTTATCTTGAGCAGCTCACTGTCATGAATGCCGAGCTTATCAAGCCAGACCATATTCTCGATAAAAATATCACTGCGCTCGATAAGCCTGAAGACTATCTCTTTAACATCAGGATCGTTAAGGTCAAGCTCAAGTGTCATCGACAGTCGGTTTCGCGCATCCTGCATCCACGATGAGCCTGCCGTTCCCTGCTCGGTTTTTTTCAGCGGCGGAAAGCTTCGGTATGTATCTCCGATCTTTGGCCGTTCTATCTGAATGACCTCCGCTCCGAAATCTGCCATCATTGTTGCCGCAAAGGGCATGGCGATCAGCGAGCCTGCGCCGATAACCCTGAGTCCCGCAAGCGGGCCAAATTCCGGTATGATGAAATTTCTCTTTTCCATAGCTTCTCCTTGCCGCATTTTAAATAGCCGATGGCGGGCAAATGTCTGCCATCGGCATGCTTAAAATTATCAGACGTTCTTCGCGCCCCACTGCTCGAGCAGAGCTTTTGCTTCCTCTTTGCTCTTGCCCCAGCTTTCGAGGATCTCGTAGCTGTTCTCGCCTATGCGGGGAGCGAGCTGCGGACGGCGATCTTCGTCGCTGACATCCGAGAAATCGGCAAAGTACGCGCAGTGCTTGTTCGATGCAACATCGGTGCCTTCCCACTCGGGATACATGGGGAAATTGACCCACCAGCCAAGGCGGTTGTACTCCTCGTCATCCCATGCTTCCTCGGGAGTAAGCACCGGGCAGCAAGGTACGCCGGCTGCATCAAGCTTATCATAAGCTTCTTTGGAATCGTCAAAAGTGTTAATCCAGTCGGTGATGATCTGCTCTACAAGGGTATGGTGCTTGCAGCGGTCCGGCATCGTCACAAAGCGCGGATCTTCCTTGTATTCGGGATGCCCCATGCAGTCGCAAAGTGCGTTCCACGTTGCGGGAGATACTGCGCCGATGACCATGGACATGGTTTTGCCGGTGTAAATACCGTAGGGGCAGAGATTCGCATTGTGGTTGCCGCTGCGCCCCTGAATATGACCCATGTGGTTGTGTATCTGCAAAGTGCTGGAGTTTATGTGCAGAACATTGCGCACGAGCGAAAAATCGACAAACTGGCCGCGGCCGGTCTTGAGCTTATGGATATAAGCAAGCAGCGTCGATGCAAACATACCCTCTGCGCCGCTGGTATCGCCTATAACGGAGCCGATACGCGTCGGTGCTCCGTCGGCTTCGCCGGTCTGGGCGTTTATGCCGCTCATCGCCACCGCGCATATATCATAGGAGGGCTTGTTGCTGTACTTCGACGGCTTCACGCCAAACGGGGTAAGCGAGGCATAGATTATGCCGGGATTGACCTTGCGCATTTCCTCGTAGCCCAGGCCGAACTTTTCCATAAAGCCTGGCTTATTTGAAACAAGAACAATATCAAAATTTTTGACCTGCTCAAGAATGAGCTTCTGAGCCGCAGGATCGCTGAGCTTCATCTCAATTGACTTCTTGCCGCGGTCTTTTCCGCATGCATAAGTCGATATGCCGTTTGCAACATATGCAAATCTGCGTCCGGCTTCGCCGCCGGGCACCTCGACCTTTATAACTTCCGCACCGTAATCGGCAAAATACGAGCCGACGATCGGTCCGGCAGCGTTGGTCGTAAAATCGAGAACTCTTACACCTTCAAGCATTTTCATTGTTTTTTCCTCCTATCATAGTCAGTTTAGCCCAAATCTCCCCGGGCAGAATTCTGTCCGGAGAGACCGGTCTATAGTATTTCAAAGAAAGGGATGTTGTTTATCAGATGTTGCTTGCGCCCCACTTTTCGAGCAGAGCCTTTGCTTCTTCCTCGGTCTTGCCCCACTCCTTGAGGACCTCATAGTTGTTCTCGCCGATGCGGGTGCTGATATTCGCAGGGCGATTCTCGGGGTGTTCATCAATTGTGGAGAAGTCTGCAAAATATGCGCAGTGCTTGTTGGAGATGATGTCGGTGCCTTCCCACTCTGGGTACATGGGGAAGTTGACCCACCAGCCGAGGCGGTTGTATTCTTCGTCTTCCCACACTTCCTCTGCGGTCATAACGGGAGCAACTGCAACGCCGGCCTTTTCCATCATTTCATATGCTTCGCGAGTATCGTCAAAGGTCATGAGCCAATCGGTGATAATCTGCTCGACCTTCTCGTGATTCTTCGATCTCATAGGCAGAGTTGCAAAATCAGGATCGGTCTTAAGGTCGGGGCGGTTCATGCAGTCGCACAGGGGATTCCAGGTGCTCGGTGCAACGGCTCCGATAACGATGGACATGGTCTTGCCGGTGTAGATGCCGTAAGGCGACATGTTGGAGTTGTGGTTTCCGGAGCGGTACTGGATGTGGCCCTTCTTGTTGTGATACTGGAGGGTGTCGTTGATGTGAACGAGGTTGCGGACGAGCGAGAAGTCAACGAACTGGCCTTCGCCGGTGCGCTGCTTGTGGAACAGAGCGAGCATCAGAGCCGCGAAGAAGCCCTCTGCGCCGATCATGTCACCGATAACCGAGCCGATACGGGTGGGGTTGCCGTCACGCTCGCCGGTCTGAGCGTTCAGGCCGCTCATTGCAACTGCGCAGATATCGTACGACGGCTTGTCGCTGTACTTATTTGGCTTGTAGCCGAACGGAGTCAGCGCACCGTAAACGATGCCGGGATTTACTTTTTTAACATCTTCGTAGCCAAGGCCGAACTTCTCGAGGAAGCCGGGCTTATTAGAGGAAATAAGAACATCATAGTCCTTTACGATGTCAAGCAGGAGCTTCTGTGCGTCGGGGTCGCTGAGCTTGATCTCAACGGACTTCTTGCCGCGGTCCTTGCCGCAGGCGTAGGTGGATATACCGTTGACATAGAACGCGAACTTTCTGCCGCCCTCGCCGCCGGGGACTTCGACTTTGACTACTTCTGCGCCGTAGTCGGCAAAATAGGTACCTGCCTTGGGGCCGGATGCATTGGTGGTAAAGTCAAGGACCTTGATGCCTTCAAGCATTTTCATATCGTTTTCTCCTTGTATTTTTTAATTTAAATTATTCCGTTTTTCTCAAACTCGGCTATCTGCTCATCGCTGTAGCCGACAGCTTTGAGGTATTCCGCATTGTGCTCACCCTTTCTGGGTGGGAAGAGTTCTTTACGTGCCGGGGTTTCGGACAGCTTAACTGCCGAACCTATCATTTTCACGCTGCCGTAACAGCCTGCGGGGTCGGTCATCTCATAGACCATGTCGCGCGCCAGCACCTGAGGATCCGCAAAGACTTCTTCAAGATTCTTTACGGGCGCCCAGCAGCAGTCAACTCCGGTGAGCTTTTCTATCCATTCGGCCTGCGTCTTGGACTTGAACATTTCGCGCAGACATGCAAACATCTCGTCCTGCTTTGTCAGATCACGCTGCCAGAGCTTGAACTCCTCCTTGCCGATGGCGTCGCAGAAATTTGCCCACAGATGCGGCTCTATCGCGCCGATGCTGATGTATCTGCCGTCCGCAGTTTCATAGACCTCATAGCATGCATTCTGTCCGTTGAGGATATTCTCTGCCGCCTTGGGCGATACGCCCTTGACGAAATAATCGTTTGCCAGAACCGGCAGCCATGAAACCGCTCCGTCGAGCATCGACGTATCAACATACTGACCGACGCCGTTCTGCTTTACGCCCATGAGCGCAATGAGAATACCTATGGCCGCATACAGTGCGCCGCCGCCGATATCAGCGATCTGAACGCCGGGGATGGTCGGTGTCTGTCCCTTGCGGGCTGTAAGGCCGAGGATGCCTGCGTAGCTTATATAGTTAAGGTCATGCCCCGAGGTCAAGCGATACGGGCCGGTCTGGCCGTAGCCTGACAGGGAGCAGTAAACTATCTTCGGATTTATGGCCTTTATCGTTTCGTAATCAACGCCCAGCTTTTTCACAACGCCGGGGCGATACTGCTCAAGTACAACATCTGCGTCTTTGGCAAGCTTATAGAATATTTCCTTGCCCTCTTCGCTTTTGAGGTTCAGGGTTATGCTTTTCTTATTGCGGTTGACCTGGAAAAAGGCTCCGCCCGTGTCGCCGATCTTGGGAACGCCGCCGCGGAAGAGGTCGCCGCCCTTGACAGCTTCAACTTTGATGACCTCTGCGCCGAAGTCGGCAAGGATCATCGAGCAGAACGGGCCGGGAAGCATTGTGCTCAGGTCAAGAATTTTTATACCTTCAAGCGGTAATGCCATTAGAGCACCTCCTTGCACTTATCGGGGGATCTGAAGAGATCCCCCTTTTATAGTTCTTACTTCTTTTTGCCAAGGCCGATCGCCTTTGCGATGATGCCGAGCTGAACCTCGGAGGTTCCTGCCATCAGGCGATAGTGGCGGGTATCGACAAACTGACGTGCAATTGCATTATCGCGCAGGATACCAGGGCCGCCCCAAATCTGAACGCCGAGGTCGGAGATCTTGTATGCAAGCTCACTGGTTGCATACTTTGCAATGGAGACCTGAGTGTTGACGCTCTCGCCTGCCATAAACAGAAGGGTCAGATGCTCAACATAGCTTCTTGCCTGGTCAAGCTCTGCCGCTGCCTTTGCTATCTCAAACTGCCAGTGCTGATATGCGCCGAGGGGCTTGCCGGCAACAAGGCGCTCGTTTGCACGCTGCACGCACAGCTCAAATGCATACTCGGCCATGCCGAGGGTACCCCAGGAGCCCATAAGGCGCTCTTTCTCGAGGTGCTGCATAAGGTAGTAGAAGCCGCGGTTTTCCTCGCCGAGCAGATTCTCTTCGGGAACAACGACATCGTGGAAGATGTACTCGGATGTATCCTGAGAGTTCAGGCCGATCTTGTTGAGCAGCTTGCGCTCGAAGCCCGGTGCGTCGGTAGGAATGATAAGAAGGCTTATGCCCTTGTGAGGCTTCTCGGCATTGGGATTGGTGACGACCGCAACGATCGCATAGTCGGAAACCATACCGTTGGAGATATAAATTTTTCCGCCGTTTACGATGTAATTGCCCTTACCGTCCTTAACTGCACTGGTTTCAATGTGAGCAAGGTCGGAACCGTGCTCTGCCTCGGTCATGCAGATGCAGATGCAGGTATCGCCGGATGCCACGCCGGGGAGGTACTTTGCCTTCTGCTCCTCGGTGCCGTGTGCATAGATGTAGGGGGCGACGGTGTCACTGCTAAGACGGGTCAGGACGCCGTTAAGGCCGCGCTTATTGAGTTCTTCGCCATATACGATGGAATAGAGCATGTCAAGCTCTCTGCCGCCGTATTTCTTATCGAGCCACAGGCAGCCGTAGCCTGCATCGCCGAATTTTTTGAAGGTCTCCTTGCCGACGGAATGGTTCTTCTCCATGTCCATGTAGTAGGGAACGATCTCTCTGTCGAGGAATTCGCCAAACTCTTTACGGAATGCTTCATGCTCCTCGGTGAAGGGCAGAAGAGATTTTTTAGGTAAGCTTTGCATTTGTATTCTCCTTTCAGATACTTTTTATTGAATTGCTCTGCTCACAGAGCATATTACTTATTTCTTTTTTCCTTATTAAATGCTTTTACAAGCTGCTGGTTGCGGTTTTCGATCTTTATCGCGGTATCGAGATCGCCGACCGATTCCATCATGTTCAGAAGCTGCTTGCTGTACCGCAACGCTTCGGATGAATATCCTGCAAGCACTCGTGCCTTTTCCATGGCCGCGTTATCAAGCTCAGCGAGCGGATAGCAGCCGGATGCATAGCCAAGGGACATTGCCTCGTCAGCGAACATATACCTGCCCGTGAGCAGAATATCCCGCGCAACGCCATCGCCTATCAGCCGCGGCAGCATGTAAGCGCAGCCGAGATCTCCGCAGCTCATGCTCATTTTAAGAAGTGGGCACGAAAATTTGACGTCATCCGCAATAAGACGTATATCCGACGCCATGGTCAGGAAGAAGCCGCCTCCTACCGCATACCCATGTGCCGCAGTTATGATTATCTGCTTTGCCTCGTGAACCGAAACAATAAGCTCACACAGCTCCTCCTGAAACGCGAAAGACTTTTCAACACTGTCACGGTCGCCCTCGTTGGGGAACAGACTGTTAAAGTCTGCTCCCGTGCAGAAGGCTCTGTCCCCTTCTCCGCGGATGATGAGAACCTTTGTCTCATCATCCGTTTTGAGGAGCTGGAAGAAGTGCAGCATATCGTTGAACACTTCGCGCGACCACGAGTTGAGCTTTTCCGGCCGGATGAAGCTCATCACGGCTATTCCAGGCTCGGGCTGCTCAACGCGAATGTACTCGTAATCGTACATGCTCAATTACAGAAGGCCCAGTGCCATCCAAAGAGGCACACTGCAGGTCATTGCAATGAGGTTGATGATGCAGTATGCATAAGAGCCCTTGGATGCGGTTGCAAAGTCGAGGGACGGATCGCACATCTTGATAAGGCCTGCGGATGCGGGGTTCTGGTAAGCAACGTTCCAGCAGGTACCGGAAACCCAGGAGGTAAATACGAGGACAAAGATGTTTATTCCGTGCGCCTCAAGCAGCGAGCCGAAGATTGCTATCATGACTGCCATGCAGCAGGACTGGGAGACGATAACGAAACGAAGCAGATAGGTGATGATGCACAGGCAGGGGATGAATATCCAGGGGCTGCTCATGATGGGAGCGAGGATGGGGCCGAGGATGCCGGCGAGCCAGGTGCTCACGCCGAGGGATGCCATAAGGCCTGCAACGGAGAGAACGCCGCCGACGAAGATGGTGATGGTCCACATGCCCTTTGCGCCGACCTCGGGAGGAGTGATCAGGCCGCATGCGATGAATGCAACGTCTGCGAGAATTGCGACCATGCCTGCGTCAATTTTGTGAGTGGACTGAGTAAGCCAGAGGATAAGTGCTACGAGAACAATGATGATGCCCTGCTTTTCCTTGGTGCTGAGCTTGCCGAGAGCCTTGTAAGAGTCCTTGATGAATTCAACATTTGCTGCCTTCTGAGTATCGGTGGGCTTGCAGAATACAAGGCAGAACACATAGACAAGCACTATGCAGACTACATACCATACGCATGCGCGGACAAACCACTGACCCCAGGAAACGCTCTCGCCGACGAAGCCGAGCATAAGAGCAACATAGACAGAACCGGAAACGAAAGCCATGCCGAGCTGGTTGGTGCCCATGAAGTTTGCAAACCACAGGCCGAGAGACTGCTTGGAGTTGCGCTCTGCGCCGGATGCCTCACATACCTGGTTGACAAACGGAGCCATCATGGAAGTCTTTGCAGTGGAGGAAGGGATAATGGGGCTCATGATAACGCCGGAAAGAAGCATTGCAGTTACCTGACCTGCATAGGTTCCGGGGAAGCGAGTCAGCACCCACAGTGCCAGGCGCTTCATAAAGCCGCTGTTGTTGATGCCTATCGACATGATGAACACGCCGATGCAGAGCCATACGGTGCTGGATGCAAAGTTTGAAGTGACTTCGGCAACAGTTGCTACCTTAAGTGCAACGAGCACTGCCATCGTGCACAAAACCGCTGCCCAGTCGGGGATCGCACGGGAAATGATAAGTACGAGCATGAATACAAAGCAGCCGAGATACTGCCATGCTGCGCGGCTCATTGCCTCGGTTTCGGCCGGGAGATAGGCTATGAGCAGAAGCGCTGCGATCGCAACTACGAATCCAAGAAGTGTCCTTTTTGTGTTCTTTGACATTTTAATCTTCTCCTCTGTTTTTGTTTATTAATTAATTAACAAGTGCTGGTTAATTAAATCCTAATGTTCCTACTTTTGGTCATCGAATGCATGTTCAAGATACAGCTTCTTGACCATTTTTCTGTCGGGCTTGCGATTTTTGGTTTTGGGGAGCATGTCCATGACGTAATACTCCTTAGGAACCTTGAAGCGCGAAAGCTTTTCGCGGCAAACTCTCTCTACCTCGTTGAGGTCTACTGTTCTGCCGGCAATCGGCTGAACGAATATCGCAGGCACCTCGCCTCTGCGCTCGTTCGGAACGCCTATCGCTATTGCGTCGGCTACGTTCTCTGCGGTTATGGCAGCCGCCTCGAGCTCACTGGGAAACACGTTAAAGCCGCCGGTGATAATAAGATCCTTCTTGCGGTCGCAGATTATAAGGAATCCTTCCTCGTCAATGCGGCCTATATCGCCGGTATAGAGCCAGCCGTTGCGCAGCATTTTTGCCGTTTCCTCGGGGTTATTCCAGTATTCGTGCATCACGCACTCACCGCGGCAGATGATCTCGCCGGGCTGACCGTCCTCTACGACTTCGGTGCCGGTTTCCTGATCTACGATGAGGTATTCAATGTTGGGATTTACAACGCCGACGGTACCGACCTTGCGGTGGTCATGGCCATTGATGGTTATTGTGTTGACGGTTTCGGTCATACCGTAGCCCTCGGTGATAACTGCGCCTGTCAGCTCCTCGACTCGCCTTATTACGTCAACAGGCAGCGGAGCCGAGCCGCAGGTTATGACCTTCAGCGAGCTTATATCGTATTTCTGATATTCCTCGTGGGTAGCTATAAGCTTCATCCACAGCGGAACGCTCGGCCAGACGGTAGGACGGTATTTTTCGATCACCCGGAGTATCTCGTCCAGGTTTTCCGCAAAGAATATCGTGCCGCCCATAGTCAGGTTGACCACAATGCCCTGACCGAAGCCAAATGCATGAGACATTCCGAGAGCAATGATGACGATGTAGTTTTCATAGTCATTATCGTTAAGGAAGGGTCTGAAATACTGCACCTGAGCCATTGCCTTGGCAACAAATGCATGGTTTGTCTGGCAGCAGCCCTTGAGCACGCCCGTAGTGCCACCAGTGTACTGCAATATTGCAATATCCTCGGGTTCGATGGCGATATCGGGTTCGGTGGCATCGTCGGAGATGATGCTTTCCCATGCGCTGAGTGCCTCCCAGCGGTTTCCCTTTTCGAGCGCCGGACAGAACACCATGTGCTCAACTCCGGCTTTATCGTCTTTAAGGGCCTGCACGACTGCATCTGCGCCGTCGGAGTCGGTTATGACCATTTTGGGTGTGCAGTCTTTAATTCTGCGGATGATCTCATCAGCAGTGGAACGTGGATTTGTGTTTACCATTATGATGCCTGTTTTGAAGCAGGCATGTGCCAGCGCAACGAACTCAAAGCCGTTAGAGACATATGTTATAACTCTGTCGCCCTTTTTAAGTCCTTTTGCGAGAAAGCCGTTTGCGATTTTTGCTGCAAGCGTATTGCACTCGACATAGCTCATCTTCGTACCGCGGCTGATAACATAGGTTTTGTCGGGATGTTCGCTAACTCTTTTGAGGAACAGCTCCTTACAGGAAACATCGGGGATCGGAAAATCATAAACAACACAGGGGTCTTTGATCTTGTCCCACTTTTCTCTGTACCGAACCAGAGCTTCCTCAAAGCTCTTGTTTTGCAGCTGATTCATTTCTCATATCCTCTAAGCATTTTAACTTTTTATTTTTCCTTACCCGCCTCCGCCCTCAGGCGCCGGAGCTTATCCGGCAGCCCAGGGAGAAGGAAGAGGGGGAGGAGAACACTTGAGCCTCTATTTTGGCTCAGGCGATTTATATGCTTGCGGCCAGCTTGTAAGCAGATTCTACCGCATCCGGAATTCTTGCTACCTTTACCGCATCGCCGATGCAGTCAACGTTTTTGACCTTTCCGACGAGCTGCTCATACATATCATTATTGGGCTTTGCACCGGCTGCTATAACAACGGTGTCTGCCGGGAGAGTCTGACGGCCTTCTGCGTTTTCAACCACAACGCCTTCCTTGGTTATCTCGATGACCTTGGTCTCCTTGAGCATCTTGGTGCCGAGCTGCTTGGTGCGAGCAATGATCGACCAGCGGCTGCCGGGGTTGATATCGGGAGCAAACTTTTTGCCCATCTCGACGATAGCAACGTTGTGGACACCGTGGTTGAGCAGCTGCTGGAGCTTCTCATAAGGCTCGGTCTTATAGATCATCATGAATCTCAGCTCATCGGCTGTAAGAGTGCCGATCTCACCGATGTACATTGCGACCTCAACACCGACATCACCGCCGCCGACGACAACTACGTTCTTGCCGAGCTCTGCGGTGCCTTCAAATACATCCCATGCATGAACGATGGGAACACTGGGGTCTCTGGGGATCGGGGGGATAGATGCCTTGGAGCCGCATGCAAGAACAACACGATCGTAGTCCTTGCTTGCTGCGATTATATCCTCTGCCGTCGCTTCCTTGTTGAGTATGATCTCAACGCCGAGCTCGCGGCAGGTGCGCTCGAGCCACTGGCCGAAGTAGCGGATATCGTAGCGGCGCGGAGGAGTTGCTGCATACAGCGACAGGCCGATCGTGCGGTTGCGCTTCTCCCAGATGGTGACCTTGTGGCCGCGAAGCGCTGCAACACGGGCAAATTCCATGCCGGAGGGACCTGCACCGATAACGAGGATCTTTTCGGGATGCTCGCTCTTCTTCTCGGTGGGCATAAGGCCGTTTTCGTCCTCAAGCTCTTCCTCGCGGTTGCACTCGTAGTTGCCGATGCAGCCGATGGGCTTGCTGGCCATTGCCATGTCGAGGCACTTTGCATTGCAGCCGACGCATGGACGGATGGTTGATGCCTTGCCGGCCTCGGCCTTGTTAACAACGTCGGGATCTGCCAGGAAGGGGCGGCCCATTACGATGGCATCGAAGTCGCCGCGATCGACGAGCTCTTCTGCCTTTTCTATGTTCATGCGCATGCCCTGTGCTACGGGAGCCTTTACACGAGCCTTGATCTGGCGGCCGAGGTATGCCCATGCACCGTGGGGAACTTCCATGGTGATAAGAGGAACTGCCGACTCGTGCCAGCCTGCAGTGATCGAGAAGCCGTCAACATAACCGGTTTTGTCAAGCAGCTCGCAGATCTCTGCGATGTCGTCGCCGTTGCAGCCGCCGTCCATGAAGTCGCTGCCGCTAACACGCAGGGAGATAGGATAGTCGGGGCCGACTGCCGCGCGCATGCCTTCAAGAGTCTCAACCATGAAACGGCAGCGGTTTTCGAGAGAGCCGCCATACTCGTCGGTACGGTGGTTGGTCAGCGGAGAGAAGAACTGACCGTACAGGTAGCCGGAGTTGGTTTCGATCTCGATGCCGTCGAAGCCGGCCTTCTTTGCGATGACTGCGGCCTCTGCCTGCCAATCAACGAATTCCTTGATCTCCTCAACGGTGAGCTCCTTGGGCATTTCAAAGTGAGTGAATCTGCCGGGGATGGGAGACGGTGCAACTGCCTGCTCGCCCTGAATGCTTGCGCGGTTTGCGCATCTGCCGCGATGCATGAGCTGTGCGAAAACCTTGCTGCCTCCTTCATGGATTGCATCGGTGAGCTTCTTAAGCGAAGGGATATATTTCTCGTCAGTGAGCATTGCGCCGTGGTTGGGATTGTAGCGAAGCTTATCCCACTGCATGTTGGCGAAGATGATAAGTCCTACGCCGCCCTGTGCGCGGCGCTTATAAAATTCAACAACGTCATCCATAATGAAGCCATCAACAGTGTGGCCTATGCTCATAGGTGACATGATCACTCTGTTTTTAAGCTCAAGCTTGTTGACCTTAAACGGTGTGTAAAGTCTTTTCATGATTTCCTCCTCAAATTAATAACGGCGGCTCAGTATCGATTATCCCGGCCGGGGAACTGAGCCCATCGGTTATTTTTGTGACACTCTTCACTGTTGCAATTTCCGTGCCAACTTTATCACAAAGTAATTTTGCTTTTCTTTTTTCGCTGCCTATGGGTGCTGTACGCCATGTATAAATTTAAAAATAGCCACCTGTCCTGTTGTAGGACAGGTGGCTATTATATGCGGTGTGTAATTTTGCTTATTTGCCGTCATCGCCGTTTTCTGCTGTATTCAGTATCCTGTAAAGCGTGGAGCGCGATACTCCCATTTCTTTGGCTACCTTTGATTTGTTGCCTTTATACTCTGCCATGAGCTTCTTGGCCATCTCCAAACGCTGCTTGGTGAAAAAGTCCGTCATCATCCGCAGCTCGGAACCATCCTGTTCCGCGTTAGGAGCAGCCTCGGTCTGTTCGATCCTGCTTATGCTGTTTGGCAGATCCTCAAGCTCGATCTGCTCGCTTTTACACACGATCGCACTGTATTCCATGCAGTTGCGAAGCTCGCGTACATTGCCTGGCCAGCTGTATTCGGCCATAGCCAGCGTTGCGGCCGTGCTTATGCCGTGGATATTCTTCCCGTTTTCAAACGCGAATCGCTCAAGGAAATACTCCGCAAGCTCTTTGATATCCTCTCTGCGACGTCTGAGAGGTATCATGGTGAGGTTAATTACATTCAGCCTATAATACAGATCCGCCCTGAAAGTTCCATCTGAGATGCACTTTGTAAGGTCCTTATTAGTGGCTGTAATTATTCGTACATCAACGCTTATCGGCTTTGTTGCGCCGATACGCGTTATGCAGTTATCTTCCAGTGCGCGCAGCAGCACGCTCTGCATTTCAACCGGCATTTCACCGATTTCGTCAAGGAACAGAGTACCTCCGTCTGCAAGCTCGAATTTGCCCTTTGCTCCTGTGCGGCTTGCACCCGTGAACGAGCCTCCTACATAACCGAAAAGCTCGCTTCCTATGAGTTCTCTCGGTATTGCGGCACAGTTTACGGCAACAAAGGGTTTATCCTTGCGCTGGCTGGTGCAATGGATCGCGTTTGCAAAAAGCTCCTTGCCGGTGCCCGATTCGCCCTGAATGAGAATAGGGCTTGAGGTTGAAGATATCTGCTCGGCAAAGCGCTTAAGCTGCACAAAATTATCCGAAACGCCGATAAGATCATCGAATGTATAGCGCGCATGATTGCCGTCGGCAGGTTTTTCCTCTTTCTTTACTTTGCCTTTATATATGGTAATAAGTGCTCCCAATTGCCTGCCGTTTGTACTTATCGGGCTGCAATCTGCGAAATATTGCTCGCGCAGTCCGTTTCCGCGCGCAAGCTCCACCGGCTTGCCGACGACCTTTTTTCCCTCGGCAATTTTCGATACGAGCGATACAAGCTCCGGGCAGATATCGCTCAGAAAGCTGTTGATCGTTTCCTGCGGATGATAGCTGTAAAAGTCATAGAACATGTCGTTTGCGTAGGTGACGGAGCAGCTGTTATCGACCATTATAACAATATCATTGGTGCTTCCGCGGCGGTATTCGTTGCGCTGCATAATATCGCGCATTATAACGTCTTTTGTGACGTGACCGGTCGTTATTATGGTCTCGGTAGATTCAAGGAGCTTAAAAAGATTATATATGCGCTCATCGAAATTTTCCTTGCGCGTTATTATTACGACATAGCCGTTTCGCCCGTATTTTCCCTTAATTCCGAATGCGAACGTCACATAAGGCTTGAGCGCGTCAAGATAATGCTCATCGCCGATGACCCATGTGCTTGCAGGGCTGCGCGCAGCCATTACAGCCGCATTTGTCCCGGCGCAATCTTCACCGAGATTTCCTCCGAGCTTTATATTTTTTGCCGACAGCTCGTCCTTGAGCTGCCTGTCACCGTATCTGCCGAAAATATCGAAATTATCGTATAAATACAGCAAAACGGAATTATTTGCGGCCATTGTATCGGCCACCGCCTGATAATACTCGGGCGTGCTCTTTCGCATAAGACGTATATGCCCGGTAACATGGTTTTTACATCGCTCCCGATCCGCTTCGGTAACAGTGGGAAGTGCTTTTACATGCGGATCAAGTCCATTTTTTTTGCACATATAGTTTGAGCTTTTAAGCATACTGATATACTCTTTTTCTCGGTTCAGAAAATCAATGCTCACACCGCCGAGCCCCCTTGAAAAAATTTTTTATCATTGCCTGAAAATCGCCTTTTGTCTTTGCGGACTCATTGTATCACTAAGATCGCAGTGTGTCAAATTGTTAAAAGTGTATCATCCTTGGTCATCGTTTTTTGGAGCAAAGTGTATCGCGATGGTACACTTTTGTGTGTCGCAGCCCCTAATGCAAATAATTTTAGCGCTTGATTTTGATGATATGTTTTGATAATATTAATGGATGTGTAAAAAGTGTTTCAAATTGCCAAAGTCTCAACAAACTTTCTCGTTGTGCAAATCGTGCACAGCGCTTCAATCAATTCGGAACACTCGGCAATAAAAGCTCAGGGAGTAATAATATGATCTATGAATTTGAAGGCAAACGACCCACGATCGATCCGAGCGCATACATAAGCGATTCGGCCGTTGTAATCGGCGATGTCACAATCGGTGCGCGATGCTATATTGGTCCTGGGGCAGTCATACGCGCGGATGAACGCCCGATTTGGATAGGCGACGAAAGCGCGGTTGAGGATCTGTGCGTAATTCACGTAGGCGGCCCCGAGGCAAAGACCGACGGCTGCCACATAGGAAAGCGCGTCACGATCGGTCACGGCGCAATGGTCCACGGGAATTATATACGCGACGGCGCAAATATCGGCATGGGAGCTATAGTCAGTCTTTTCGCGGATATCGGAGAATACACCGTTGTCGCGGAGGGCGCAGTTGTGAAAAAGCATCAGACGATACCGCCCCGTGTCGTTGTCGGCGGAGCGCCTGCAAAAATTCTGCGCGAGCTTGAGGAAAAAGATATTTATGCTTGGGAGCGCAGCAAGCAGACATACATTGATCTTGCCGCGCGCTGCAAAGCCCCCGGCGGCCTCGAGCGAATTGATTAAGCATAAAAAAATCCGGCAGAGGAAACTCTGCCGGATTTTGATTTTAGATTTTGAAATTGGGGATTACTTCTTGCCCATGTTCATCTGAGCTGCAACCTCAGCTGCGAAGTCCTCTTCCTTCTTTTCAATGCCTTCGCCGGTCTGGAAGCGAACTGCGTCAA
>ERZ827423.874-NODE-874-length-33779-cov-4.242261_pt1 | contig 33779 bp, 21 predicted proteins | sample MGYA00519775_ERZ827423 | MGnify/ENA primary metagenome ERZ827423 (study PRJEB31778, sample SAMEA3449296) | human gut metagenome | biome: human gut; feature: human-associated habitat; material: faeces | place: United Kingdom | collected 2010/2012 ... | reverse complement strand
CCTACGACACTCATTTTTATGGGTGAGGAGATATTCAAAACGGAGTGGGAATGATTTCACTCTTGAAAAAGTCCTGTAATACCAAGGCTTTTTCGCCATGAGTGCCCGCTGTGACAACAAAATGACAACATGTTAAGATGATTCCGGAGGAAAGAACAATTCGGTTTTTCTAAGAGACCCCGAATGAAACAGAGCTCCGCGGCGCGCCGAGGAGCTCTGTTTTTTTGCAATGGTTGAAATACGATATTGCCTATGAAGCGCCGGGTATGCCGTAAAAAATCCACCGACCGTTCAGCGGTATTTGTTTAGTCTGCAACCTGCCGGACGGTTTTGCCGAAGCGCTTTGCGGGATGGTAGCATAAAAGCGCGACGAAGAGCAAAAGTGCGGTTGTGAAAAGGCTGATAGGGTATGCAATCAGAATGGTTTGAAAGGTTTGATTTCGCACAAATACAAATTGTATCCAGGCAATGCGGATGCAGCACACGCCGAGCATGGTCAAAACGGCAGGCACAAACGAAATTCCAAACCCTCTGAGATATCCGGAGAATACCTCGTAAAGCAGACTGAAAAAGTGAGAGAGCATAACAATTACCAGACGCAAATATCCAAGTTTCAGTACAGCTTCGGTGCTGCCGAAAACGGAGAGAAGAGGTTTGCCGAGGGATAGAATCAAAGCGATTGCAGCGCCCAGCACGACACCGCCTTCCAAAAGGCAGCAAAACAGGATTTTTTTGCAGCGGGGAAATGAACCGGCGCCGAAATTTTGCCCAACAAAGGTTGTACATGCCTGCGCAAAGGCATTTAGAATGTCATAGGTGATCAGCTCAATGTTCAATGCTGCGCTGGAGGCGGCCATTGCGTCGGTGCCGAGACTGTTGACCGCAGATTGAATCACAATATTGGAGACGGAAAAAAGAGCGCTTTGAATCCCCGCGGGGAGCCCGATGCGCAGAATTTGCCCAAGGGTTGCGGGATCAATGCGTAAACGGCGCAGCTGCAGGCGGATGGATTGTTTGGTGTGCAGAAGGCAGAAAAACAGAACCGCTGCGCTGACCGCATTGGAAATGACCGTTGCAACGGCAACTCCGTCAACCCCTCTGTGCAAAACAACAACAAAAAATAAATTCAGCAGCACATTCAAAACGCCCGAACCCGCAAGGGCGATCAGCGGGACCTTGGTTTCTCCGATACTGCGAAAAATTGCTGCTTCAAAATTATATAAAAGAATTACGGGCATGCCGCAAAGATAAATGCGCAGATATAAAAGTGCGGCGGAAAATGCTTCCTGCGGGACCTGCAACAGGCGCAAAACGGGCGCTGCAACCAGCTCCCCGAGCAGGGCAACGCCAATGCCGCCGAGCAGAGCAACGATCACGGAGGTGTGCACGGCTTTTTCCACCGCCTCTTTTTTTCCCTGACCGACTACATGCGCAATCACTACATTGCTGCCCAGCGCAATGCCGATAAACAGGTTGACGATCAGCCCGATGAGGGGGCTGTTTGCACCGACGGCTGCAACGGCTACCGTGCTGTCTTGCTGCGAAAAATTGCCGACAACCGCAAGATCAGAAGCGTTGAACAGCTGCTCCAAAATTGCCGTCGCCGCGACCGGTATCGCAAACTGCGGCAGAGCTTTCCATAAGGAACCGTGCAGAATATCAGGCTGTTGCCGACGGTTTACTTTTTCCATGATAAAATCAATCATCTCGCTTTGCTGAATGTCGAAATGGGAAAGGACGGACAAAAGCCGCCTCGGCACGCGGGGCGGCGAAGTGATTTTTCGGTTTGGATTGCTTTTTTTCAGATATTACAGTGAATTTTCAGCATTTCAACGGAAAGCACCAGGGAAAGGTCTGCCGAATCCACCACAATGCCGTCCAGTGCGCCGCCGGTGTGCTCGCAATGGCGGATCAGATTTTTATAGTCCATTTGCGTAATCTGCCAGTTCTTGCCCGCCTCGCACATTTTTCGGTAGTCCGGCGCGCCGAGAAGCTTTGCACTGGCGGTATATACGGGCAAAAGGGTTCGCTTTTGTCCGTTTTGCGTCAACTGTACACAGGGGTGCGTCAGCTTTTTCTGCGAGGGATCGCCGCTTGGCGCGGTTTCCCAAAGGGTCGGCAGAAAGAAGGTCGTGCCGTTAAGCACATCATACATTCGTTTCTCTCTTGCCGAGAGCTCCTGAGGGGGGATGCCGCGGCGCAGCTCCTGCAGAAAAGCAAGCATGGTAAAGCGCGCAGCCGCGCCCTGCGGCACCTCCTCAAGCGAGAAAAGGCTTGCGAGGGGAACCTCAAAGCAGGGGCAGCCGCTTTTATACAGCCGGATGCGCTCAAAGCCGTTAAAGGCAATGCCGCGCAGCATGGCAGGCATTTCGCCGTGCTCCGCGGGCCGCATGACGGCATGGTAGCGGTGCTGCTCCAAATCACGGCAGATATATTTTCCCGCCTCTATGTCGACGGCGATTGCAGCGGCGCCGTCCACCTCCTGATGGCATTTTGTAAAGGCGGAAAAAATGACATAAAACATGCCGTTTGCAAAAAGCCGCCTGACAAAATCGGTGCGCAGCGGTGCAAAGCGCTGCGAAAGCTGCGGCGCCAAAGAGCCGTTCTTTTGCTCATCCTGCAAAAAAGCCAGCAGGCGGAAGCCCTCGCTCAGGGTGGCATTTCGCATGGCTTCAATGCCGCCGTCCGCCGCGCTTGCGATTTCATCCAGAAGCTCGGTCAGCCGTTCAAATTTCATATGCAACCCCCTGTATCAAACGAACAAGCATTTTCGTGATTGCTTCCATGTCTTCCACGCAGGCAAACTCAAAGCGGGAATGAAAATTCTCTCCGCCTGTGCAAAGGTTGGGGCAGGGCAGCCCAAGATAAGAAAGGCGCGCGCCGTCGGTCCCGCCGCGAATCGGCTTTATGACGGGGGTGATGCCGACGCTTTGCATAGCAGCCTTTGCGCGATCGATCAGATCCATGTGCTCCCGAAGGATCGATGCCATATTATAATAGGAATCGCGCAGAGAAAGGGAGACCGTATCTGCGCCGTAGCGCGCATTGAGCTGTTCCGCCGCTTTGCAAAACGCTTCCTTTTTTGCGTTGAATTTATCCGTATCATGATCGCGGATGATATAGGAAAGCGTTGCTTTTTCCACCGTGCCGCTCATATCGCACAGATGATGAAAGCCCTCATATTGCTCCGTTTTCTCCGGTATTTCATCCCCGGGCAGGAGAGATTCGAATTCCATGGCGATGCGGCAGGCGTTTTTCATGTGGCCCTTGGCGTCCCCCGGGTGAATATTGATGCCGCGGATCAGAACCTCGCAGGAGGCTGCGTTGAAGTTTTCGTATTCGAGCTCTCCGATCGCGCCGCCGTCCACCGTATAGGCAAAATCCGCGCCGAAGGCTTTGACATCAAACAAATCCGCACCGCGCCCGATTTCTTCATCCGGGGTAAAGCAAATGCGCACCGTTCCGTGCGGCGCATTGCTTTTTTGCAGCGCTTCCAGCGCGGCGATGATTTCGCTGACGCCCGCCTTGTCGTCCGCACCGAGTAGAGTATGCCCGTCTGTGACGATGAGATGTTTGCCGCGATACCGCGCAAGGCAGGGATAATCGCTCTGACGCAGAAATAAGCCGTTTTGCGCGTCCAGAGCTATGTCTGCGCCGTCGTAAAGCACGATGCGCGGGCGCACAGGATTATCCGGTGCGTCGGGCGAGGTATCCATATGCGCGATAAGCCCGAGCACAGGCAGCTTTTTATCACAGTTTGCCGCAAGCGTTGCGCTGACATAGCCGTTTGCATCGACGGCGGCATCGCAAAGCCCGATCTCTTTTAAATCCTTTACCAGTGCATCTGCAAGCAGAAGCTGCTTCTTTGTCGAGGGGCAGGTCGCGCTGTCCTCGCAGGACATGGTTGGATAAGTGACATATCGTAAAAACCGCTGAATCGGCATGGCGGATTCCCCCTTTTTCGCATACGGATTATTTGCAATGCTTCGTATTTATTATACCCCGCGCTGTATCGCTTGTCAACCAAGATTCGCTTGCCGCCGATTGCTTGCCGCCGCGGGCGAAATCGGCGCCGAGCAGCAGCGCGACCGCCCAATATACCGTTTTTTCAAGATCCGCCTCCCCGTTTTCCGCAAGCGCGGCAGGCGGAACCTTTGCGCCGCTGCGCCTGTGGGCAAAGCGCAGGGTTTCGCTCAGCACCTTGGCGACGGTTTCCCGGTCGGTATGCTCTTTTTTTGCAACTGCGCTCAAAATTCGATCAAAATCCGGCTTGGGGCAATGCGCTTCGTCCAGTTTTTGTTTCATAATCTGACTCCTCTTTCTATCACTGTCATTGTGGATTCATCTCTATTTGAGATTATACGGATTCTTTTTGTCGAAAAAAAGAAAAAAGAGGGGGAGAAAACAAAAAATTCGCCGCAAGGGGCGAATTTTTCTGATTTTTCTATTAAGGATTCCGCAAAAGAGTTGCAACGACTGCCAAAACCCGATCCTGCACTTTTTTGTCGCAGCCGGCAAGCTGCTCCGAAAGCTGAGAGCCTTTGATTGCATAACCGGTGTTCAGCACGTCGCAGAGTACCATATCCGCAGAGACATTCAGCTGATTGAGCAGGGTGAGCAGTGTTTCAAGAGACGGCAGTTTTTCGCCGCGCTCCAAAATGCCTATGTAATTCGGGCTGAGCCCGGCACGCTCTGCCAGTTGCTCCTGCGTCAGATTCCTTTGCTTTCGATAGGTTCTTAAGTTTTTACCGATGGTTGTATAATCCAAGCTGTGTTCCTCCGTATTGCAAATGCTATCACTTACAGTATAGATGAATCACGGATGCGGATACACAAACCAACAGATTGCAACTATAACAATGAGAAGCCCTTTTACACAAATACTTTTTCGGCTTTCTCATGCATTTCCAAGGGTGTTAATGCTTGCCAAGTCGGATCAAAAGCACGGAAATATCGGCGGGGCTGATGCCGCTGATGCGGGAGGCTTGCCCGATGCTTTCCGGGCGGATTTCATTCAGCTTTTGTACTGCTTCCAGGCGCAGCCCGCCGAGGGTGCGATAATCAAGATTCTGCGGCAGCTTCATCTGTTCCAGCTTCTGAAAGTGCGCGACCTCCGCCTTCTGACGGCGAATATAGCCCTCGTATTTGATTAAAATCTGTGCCGTTTTGCACACGGCGCGGGGCAGCGGTGGGCGCTCCGGGTCGAACGGGGCGAGCATGTCATAATCGATCTGCGGGCGGCGCAAAAGCTCTGCCGCGCGGATGCCGCCTGCGGGGGCGGGGGTGCCGTGCCGCTCCAGAAATGCCGAAAGCTCCGGAGTGAGATGAATGGTGGTTGCGCAAAGGCGCGCAACCTCTGCACGGATTTGTGCCTGTTTGTGCAAAAAGGCGTCATAGCGCTCCTGCGAGATCAGCCCGACGCGGTAGCCGTGCGGCGTGAGCCGTTCATCGGCATTATCCTGCCGCAAAAGCAGGCGATATTCCGAGCGGGAGGTCATAATGCGATACGGCTCGTTTGTTCCTTTGGTTACAAGGTCGTCTACCAGCGTGCCGAGGTAAGAGCTGTCGCGGCTGAGAATCAGCGGGGCTTCTCCTTTGATTTTCAGGCTTGCATTGATTCCTGCGAGCAGCCCCTGCGCGGCAGCCTCTTCATAGCCGGAGGTACCGTTGAATTGACCGGCGCCGTACAGCCCGTTGACTGCCTTTGTTTCCAGTGTCGGGCGCAGCATGGTGGGATCGATGCAGTCATATTCAATCGCATAGGCAACGCGCATCACTTCGGCATGCTCAAAACCGGGCAGAGTATGCAGCATGGCAAGCTGCACATCGGCGGGCATGGAGGAGGAGAAGCCTTGCAAATACATCTCCTTGGTGTCTTTTCCGACGGGCTCTACAAAGAGCTGATGCCGCTCTTTATCCGGAAAACGAACGACCTTATCCTCAATGGAGGGGCAATAGCGCGGGCCGATGCCTTCAATTTTCCCACTGTACAGCGGGGAGCGATGAAGATTCTCGCGGATGATGCGGTGCGTTTGCTCATTGGTATAAACGATATGGCAGGGCAGCTGCGGCAGCGCGGCATAGGCATCCGGATCGGTGCGCACGGAAAACGGCGGCACATCCGTATCTCCCGCCTGAAGTTCAAGTCTTGAAAAATCAATGGTGTCGGCATGAATGCGCGGCGGCGTTCCCGTTTTAAAGCGCATGGTGCGCAGCCCGAGACGCCGGATTGCATCGGTCAGCGCGCGCGCAGGGAGCATGCCGTCCGGACCGGAATCATACATCACATCCCCTACGACTACTCTGCCGCGCAGATAGGTTCCCGCGCACAGAATTGCGGCTTTCACGGCATGGCGGGCGCCGAGCGAGGTTACAACGGCGCTGACATGCGACTTGCCCTCTTTGTCCGTCACGGTTTCGATATCCACGATCTCTGCCTGGATCAGGCTCAGATTTTCCTGATTTTCCAAGGTTTTTTTCATCAGCGTGCGGTACAGCGCGCGATCCGCCTGGACGCGTTTGGAATGCACGGCGGGGCCTTTGCCGAGATTGAGCATTCTGCTTTGCAACGTTACGCAGTCTGCCGCATACCCCATTTCTCCGCCGAGCGCGTCGATTTCAAAGACCAGATGTCCCTTGCCCGTCCCGCCGATGGCGGGGTTGCAGGGCATGTTGCCAACGGCATCGAGATTGATTGTGAAAAGGAGCGTTTTCAGCCCCAGCCTTGCGCAGGCGAGCGCCGCCTCAATGCCGGCATGCCCGGCACCGACAACGGCGACATCCGCTGATTTTGCTGTATAGTTCATGCAAAAGTCCTTCTTTTTTTGCCTTAGTTTGTCCGTGCCTCGTCAATGGCGAAAATCACCCAGCCGCATGTCTGCTCATAAGCGCAAATCAGCCCGCGGGAGACAACGGAGATTTCCGAAAAGCACATCGGCAGCACGGTGTTGCCGGTTGTATCGATCAATGCCTTTTTCCCGTCCTTTTCTCCTACCACGGCAAGCCCCTGATAAAACGGCGTTGCATAGGAAAAATACGGGTCTGTTACCCAGTTGCCGTAGCAATCCATATAGCCGTATCGATCTTCGCCGCTCTTTTGCAAAAGAAGCATGCCGTTTGCATAGCCGCGCAGCTCATAGCCCTGCGGCAGAGATATCAGCTCGCCGTATCGGTTATAAAGGCGGCTGTCGTCATAAATTTTGGTGTAGTTGAAGACGCGGTAGGTGCGCAGATTTCGCCTTGTGCGGAACACGGTCAGACCATGGTCAAAGGTGTTCAGGCCGTAGAATTCTTCCCCGAAAGTATGCGGGACGGTGACCTCGGCGTAGGTTAAAAACACATCGTCCGTTTCATAGGGGATCGTGGCGACGGTTTCGTAATTTTCATCCAGAATTAAAACGTTTTTTCGCTCATAGGCAATGGCGAGCCCTTCATGATGGGGGAAAGCGCGCAGATATTTCGCCTCGGTTTTTGTCTCTCCGCTCGGGGTTTTGTATCCGTAAAGGCCGTTTTCAACATAAACCGTCGAGGTGCCGTCGTCTCCGTAGCCGAGCGGGAGCTCGCATAAAAGCGCCCATTTAAGGTCTTCTTCCGAAACCTCTGTTTTATGAAAAGCGCCGTCCCGCAGCGCATAATACGCGCCATCGTTTTGAAAAAGGATGTGTCCCTGCCCGTCGGAGAGTCCCGTGGGGGCAAATTTTTCAGGGTCGTAATTTTGCAGGAGTGTTTTCCCGGTGCTGTCAAGAACGGAAAAAGAATCCCCCTGCGCCGCAATGATCCAGCCGCCGGCAAGCATCACGCTTTGGCGCTCCTGTGTGCGGTATTCCTCCGCAAATTCTGTGCGGTATTTGTCGTCCAAAACTGTTTTGACCACCGTGCGCACCTCTTTAGTGCCGGTGTATCGCGTTTTTGGCAGTCCGTCGATTGCAAGGCGGACAAGGCGGCTGTCGGCACCATGGAACGTCGCAGCCGCATCGAGCGCCGTCGGATCGGCGCAAACGGGAAACGATGCAAGCAGAGCCAAAAGCTCCGGGGCGCTCGGCAGGGCTTCCTCACAGCCGATCAGGTCGTTTGCGGAAATGCCGACGGCAAGATAGGGTGAGGCATCCGCAGGGGGCGGGGTAGGCTCGGGCGCGGTATCTTCGCCTGAGGTATCTGCATTACCGGAATCCGGGCGCGGGAGAAACGAGATGTCATATACGCCGCAAAACCACAAAATAACGGCAAGCGCAAGAAAAAGCAGCAGTACGGCGCCGAGTGCGCGGGGAAGGATATCGGCGCGGCGCGGGCTTGTTTTTTTCATATCTCTTGTCTCCTTTCGCTGGGGGAAGCATGCGGCAGCGGGAAAATCTTCGGTTTATTTGTGATATTTACCGCCGCCGGCGATTTGAAAAGCACGGTAGAGCTGCTCGGTTAAAATCAGGCGCATCATTGTGTGCGGAAAGGTCATCTCGGAAAAAGAAAGACGAAAATCGCAGCTTGCTTTCAGCGCGGGAGAGAGCCCGTAGGAAGAGCCGATGAGAAAGACGATGTGGCTCTGCCCGCCGAGCATGATCTGATGCAGCTTTTCCGAAAAAGCGGCGGAGGACAGCCGCTTTCCCTCAATGCAAAGCGCCACGGTATAGCAGCGCTGCGGCATAGCCGCGGCAAAGGAAAGAGCTTCTTTTTCCAAGGCCTTTTCAATTTCCTTTTGCCCGGGTTGCTCCGGCAGGCGCACCTCCGGCAGCTCAACAATATTCAGCCTGCAATATGCGCCGAGGCGTTTTTGATATTCTGCGATTCCCGCCGCAAAATAGCTCTCTTTGACATGCCCCGGCGCAAGAATTGTGATATTCATACGCTTTCTGGCGAAAACGGGCTCTTCGAAAGCGCTTTTTGTTCCAAAGAGCGCACATAGGTTCCGAAAGGATCCGCCTCTTCCGCAAGGGTCTGCAAATGCAGGTAGGAAAGCCCGAGCGGCGCGACGTTGCGAAAACGCAGCGTGGTTAAAATTCCGCCGGGGCGGCAGCTTTCGGCAGCGTTTTCAAGGCTTTCATCATAAACGCGGGCAATGCCGCGCTCTGTATCATAGCGAATTAAAAGATCCTGCCAGCAGTCTTTTTTCACGCAGGCATCGGAAAGGCAGAAAGAGGCGTTGGTGCGATAGGCAACCGTCGGGTCGCTCGGGTTGAGCCAGTGGTCGCAAAGGCTGATGCGCAGCCCTGCGCCGCCGATCCACAGCCGAATGCGAATTTCGCCGAATACGGAGGCGGGGAAGTTCCACACAGCCCCCTGCACCTCGCTGAACAGGCGCTCATCATGATAGCGGTTGATTTGCAGCACCTCGCGCAGCTCCCCGTCGGGGCTCGGCACGGGCATGGGGCCGTCGGCACGGTTCCAGGCGCAATGCCCGTTCATTTTTTCATCGCCGACGGAATAAGCAAAGCTTGTGCTGCCGCTGACGCTGTTGCGATAGAGAAAAGTGCTCAGATACCGCATGCCGTCTTCAAGGCTTTCCGAGCGCTCGGTTTCATAAAGCCAATCCAGGGAGAAGATTACCGTGCGGCGGCAGGAGCAGTTTTGCCCGACATCGGCAAGAATTCTTCCAAACGGAAGCTCCAGTGCCTGAAACTGCTGCATACCCTTATCGCCGCGCTCGCCGTTGTATCGGTAATCGCCGCTGTTGCGGATGGGAGTGAGCAAAAGCTCGCGCATGCCGCTCCAATGCACGCCGTCGGAGGTGATTGCAACATGGCACACATCGCGGTTTGTAAAAAGCTCCTCCATTTCACCGCGCTCATGAAAATCAAATACATTGATTCTGCCGCGGTGATTCTCCTCGGGCATGGGAATGGTGTTGCACCAAAAAAGGAGTACGCGCCCGTCTCCCAGCCGCAGAAAATTCGGTGTGGTGAGCGTTGCATGGAAGGGCGAAGCCTTCCCCTCGGACCAGGTTTTTCCGCCGTCCTTTGAGCGGTATTCCCATAAATAATCCAAAGAGGTACGGGCAAGCATATAAAGCTCCCCGTTTGGCAGCAGCGTGAGCACCGGCTCCGAGCCGGCATTTTGCCAGCGCAGTCCCTTATCGGGGAAGACGGGGCGGTGGTCCGGCGCCTTGCTTGGCTCGGAGACCGTCCAGCTTTGCGCGTCATCGTCGGACCAGGCGACGGCGGGGCCGTAGCTTGAAGGGTCGGAAAAAGCGCTCATGGTCACGATCCAGCGGTCATATTCCTCTAAGAAAGCGGGTTGGAAAATATCGATATAAACCTTTTCGGAAATTTTGACGGATTGATAGTTGTCGTCATCCGGCCCGAGATCGGAAAACAGGGCATAGGTGCCGTCCTCTTTTGCAACGACGGTGCAATACCGCCCGCTTTTGGGGTTGCGTGTCGCGGCGCCCATTTCGCTTTTTTTCAGCTTGCGGAATCTCCAGGAGAGCCCGCCGTCCAGCGATTCGGAATAGCCGTCGGAGGAGGAATATTGGCGCAGCGCCCCGTTTGGCATCACGCAGGTCTGTCTGCGGGAATTGAGCAAGGGAACGGTGACGCAGCTCGGCTCATGAAAGCCCTGCAGCATGGTTTTCTGCTGTGCATCCAAACGGTCTTCTATGACTTTTGTATACCAGTTCATTGTGCTTTGTCCTTTCTCATTGCTCGGATTCTTCCGAAAGTAGGCGCACATAGGTGCCCCTTGCATCTTCGCTTTGCGCCAGAGATTGCATATGCAGATAGCAGAGCCCCTGCGGGCAGGGACGGCTTGCGCGCACATAGAACAGAAGGCGGTCCTCGTCCTCGCCCTTGCAGTTTACGGCGATTTCTCCCGCAACCGTGTCATAGGAAAGGGTGACGGTTTTCCACCCCTGCTCAAGGTCACTTTTTTCCAGGGTGAAATAAAACGGGTGCCGCTGCGCCATGGTCGGGTCGCTCGGGTTGAGCCAAAAATCCGAGAGGGAAACGCCGACCCCGCTGCCGTCAATGCGCATCTCTATGGAGAGAGTGCCGCGTTTTGCGGCGGGGAAATTCCAAACGAGCCCCTGCTTTTCATTGTAAAGGCGCGGGTCGTGATAGCGGCAGAGCTGCACCACATCGCGGATGCCCTGCTCCGGGTCGGACATCATCGATGCGCCGTCCGTACGGTTCCAGGCACAGTGCCCGAAGTGCGCACCGCAGAGGCTTTTCAGATATTGAAACGTGGAAACGCTTTCAAGGCCGCTTTGGAAAGTATCCTGCCGCTTATGCTCAAGGAGCCAGTCAAGATCAAAACACATCACGCGCCGCGTGGACATGTTCTGACCGCACAGCACAAGGACCTTGTTCAGCGGCAGTTCCCAAATTTCAAATTGCTGCAGGCTCTGATCGCCGATATTATATCTTCCGCCCGCGCGGCGATAATCGCAGCGGTTGCGCGGAGCGGCAAGCAGCACCTCGCGCTGGCCGAGCCAGGCTTCTCCGTCCTCGCTCAGCGCCGCATGGCAGACATCGCGGTTGGTAAAAACGTCCTCAAACGAACCGTTGACATGCCCGTGATGCGTCATGGGGAAATCGTGCAGATGCTCATGCTCGGGCATGGGGCAGGTATTGTTCCAAAGCAGCAGGGTCTTGCCGCTTGAGAGGCGGTGAAACACGGAGGTCGTGTTTGTGGCGTGCAGCGCAAAGGCGCCGTCCGCCGTCCAGCTCTCTCCGTGGTCATGGGAGCGGTATGCGCGCGGGTGATCGTCGCTTGTGCGGGTAATAAGCAGCAGCGTGCCGTCGGCAAGCTCCGTCACGGTCGGCTCGGAGCCGCGGTTGCGCCAGCGGGAGCCCATATCCGGGGCAAACCATGTGTGATTATCCTCCGTGGGTAGATCGACAACGGTCCAGTGTGCGCCGTCATCGTCGGAATAGAGAAATACGGGGGAGAAATCCTGGCTGCCGTCCGCATTTTCAATATCGCGATGGCAGGTGTTGACCCAGCGCATGGGCTTGTCCCGCAGCAAAAACGGAATTTTGGGGCATCCGAGCTTTTCCTTTGTATAGTGGTGCACGGTAGGATTTTGGTCGTCCGGCCCGATTTTCGAGGTGCAGCAGATCGAGGCATCCAGCGGGGCATCGTTATTCCCGAATCGCACCCAAACGCCGCTTTGCGGGTTATACGCGGCAGGCCCGAGCGAGCGCGGCTCCGCATAGCGCGGATGCCAGGAAAGCCCGCAATCGCGGGAATACAGATAGCCAAAGCCCCCGTCCTTTTGCCCCTTGCCGCGGCCGATGGTGTGCCCATACAGGCGGATCTCCCCGTTTGGAAGAATGCAGGAGGAATTGTAGGACTCCGCGGGGTGCACGCAAAGGGTGCGCGGCCCGGTGGTTGCTTTATATCTTTCGAGGTCGTCCGCATCGAGCAACGCAAGCATCTGATCAAAATACCAACTCATAGTTCACCTTTTTCCGGTTTGCAAAGAGGCAAACCGATCCGAATTTTATAATCGTTTTATTGTACCATAGCGGCGGGGTTTTTGTCAATGAAAATCAGGGCGCGCGAAGATGTGAAAAAAGTGTGGATTTTTCTGAATTTTTATGGTACAATACAATGCATGAACCGTAACATAAAAAACTGCCGAAAAATGAGGATGCAAGCATGAAAATCACGATGATTTGCGATGTTCTCGGAGAAGCGAATAACGGCACGACCCTGGCGGCTCTGAATCTGATTGCACATTTGCGGGAGAAGGGGCATCAGCTCACGGTCGTTTCCCCCGATGCTTATCGCACCGAGGCCGGCTTTGTCGCCGTTCCGGAGCTGAATCTCGGCTTTTTGCTGAACAAAGTTTTGCAAAAAAACGGTGTACATTTGGCAAAGCCGGATAAGCGTATTCTGGAGCAGGCAATCCGTGGGGCGGATGTTGTGCATCTGCTCACGCCCTTTCCCCTTGCCATTGCCGGCCTGAAAATTGCGCGGCGCTACGGCATTCCGGTCACGGCGAGCTTTCATTGCCAGGCAGAAAATGTCACGGCGCATCTCGGGCTGATGAATTTTCGACCCGCCAATGCGCTCACTTATCGCATTTTTTACAAAAAGGTCTATCGGTATTGCACCACGGTGCATTACCCGACGGATTTTATTCGCGGCGTCTTTGAAAAAAGCGTGAAGCATAAAACGCCTGCCTATGTTATTTCCAACGGCGTGAACAATATGTTTGTGCCGGATCCGAATGCCGTGCACGACCCGGACGCCCCCTTTACCATCGTGTGCTGCGGACGGTACAGCAAGGAAAAAGCGCAGTATCAGCTGATTCGCGCGCTTTCGCACAGCCGCTATGCGGATAGGATCCGCGTTGTGTTTGCGGGAACGGGCCCTTGGGAGAAATATCTGCGGTTTTTGGCAAAGCGCAAGGGCATTGCGGCGCAGTTTTCGTTTTTTGCAAGAGAGGACCTTGTGAAGATTTTGCAGACGGCGGATTTGTATGTGCACACGGCGCTTGTCGAGATTGAGGCAATTGCCTGCACGGAGGCGATCTGCTGCGGGCTGATCCCCGTGATCTGCGATTCGCCGCGCAGCGCAACGCGGCTGTTTGCCATAGGCGACCATTCGCTCTTTCGTATGCTGGACCCCAAAAACCTGTGCGAGATGATTGAATACTGGTATGAAAATCCGGGAAAGAAACGGCAAAGAAGCGAAGAATACGAAGCGCTGCGCAAAAAATTTGCGCAGCGGGAATGCATGGAGCGCATGGAGCAAATGCTGTACGAGGCGGCAAAGCGGGCATGAAGAAAGTTTTTTATTATACCGATCTTTTAGAGGATGATTTTGCCGGGAACGACATTCAAAGGCAGCCCCTGCCTGAGGATTTTTCCTATCGAATCGAGGGGGCGCTGCAGCGCGGCGCGGCATTTTTTCTGCATCATTTTATTGCAACGCCGATCGTGTTTGCCGTGCAAAAGCTGTATTATCGCGAAAAAATCGTCAATCGGCGCTGCATTCGCCCGTATCTCGGCGAAGGGGTTTATCTCTATGGGAATCACACGCGGTCCGCGGGGGATGCCTTTGCGCCGCACCTTGTTACATTTCCGTATAAATCCTATATCGTAGTCGGTGCGGAGACCTTTTCTTTGCCCGGGCTGCGGTGGATTGTCAAGGCGCTGGGCGCCGTTCCCCTGCCGCAAACCATGGCGCAAACGCGGGAGTTTTCGGGTGCGCTGCGCTCCTTTGCCGAAGAAGGGGCGCCCGTTGCTATTTATCCGGAGGCGCATATCTGGCCGTATTATACGCAGATTCGCCCCTTTGCGGATGCTTCCTTTGCTTATCCCGTGCGCTATGAAAAGCCCGCATTTGCCTTTACCGCAACCTATCAAAAGACGGCGTTTCGCCGCCGCCCGCGCACCACGCTCTATGTGGACGGGCCGTTTTTTTCCGACCCGACCCTTTCCCCCGGGCAGCAGCGCAAGGAACTGCGCGACCGGGTGTATGCCGCGATGTGCGCGCGTGCAGAGGCATCGAGTTTTGCCTATGTTGCCTATTATCCCGCTGAGAAAAGCCGGGACTGATTTTTTTCGGAAAGAGAGGCGGAAAAACGGCAATTTATATCAGCCATCGTCTCGCGTCCTGCCGCTTTTGCGATGCGATTTTGGTTTTCGATGCGGGCGCGGTCGTGCAGCACGGCACGCACGGGGCGCTGCTGTGCGAAGAAAACGGAAAGTATGCGGCGCTGTGGAATGCCCAGGCACAATATTATACGGAATAAAAAATCGCGATAAAAATTGCAGATTTCTCAGCAGCCGTTTCCGGCGCGGTAAAAACTTTGTTTTTGCCGCGCTTTTTCGTATTCTTTTGTTATTTTTAAAAAATATGGAAATATTGGCTTGAAAAAATTCGGAAATAGTGGTAAAATAATATAAAATATACGGAGGGTAAATAAAAAATCAGAAAAAGAAAGGAGCCGTAGAAATCCATGGGGGATAAAATGCATCTGGATGTGCAGCCGCAAACATCTGTAAATACGGCGCAGGAAATACAGCCCGCGGCCGGTGCGGAAAAAGAGAGTGTTACAGCTGTTGCGGAGCCGACGGTTGTGATTCAGAATGAAACCGTGATCCGTCACGGTTTTCCGTGGAAAGCCTGTCTGATTGCTCTTGCCGCGCTCTTGCTTGCGGCGGCTGCCGTATTGTTTGCAGCCCGGAAATTCGGTTTGTTTGCGCCGCAGCAGGAGGAAACACCGCAGCTGACGACTATTTCCAAGGCATCGCTGCAAAAAATCGTGGAGATTAACGAGCTTTCTGCGGTTGAATATATTTACAATGCAACGGCTGCAAAATATGATGAAGCATCGCAGGAAGTTCAATATTATGTGGCATATAAGGGGGTCGTCAGCGCCGGAATCGATTTCAAGATGCTCGGAATTGCCGTTGATGATGAAGATAAAAAAATCACATTGACCTTGCCGCCCGTTGAAATTTTAGATATTCGTGTCGATATGGGCACCATGGATTATATTTTCATGGATGACAAATACGAAACGGAAACAATATCACAGGAGGCGTACAAGCTGTGCAAGCAGGATCTGCAGCAGCGAATCACGAAAGAAGCGCCGCTGTATGAAACCGCGCGCGAAAACGCTTCCGCTTCGGTGGAGGCATTGTTCCGTCCCTGTATTGAAATGATGAACAAGGAATACCGGCTTGTGATTACATATCGGGAGGCAGAAGAATGAAACGCAGAATTTTACAGCCGCTTGCGCTGCTTTTTGCAGGGATGCTTCTCCTTGGCGCCTGTGCGCCGAAAGCCCTGCCGACCGTGTCCCCCAAAAGCGATGCGCTGCACCCGGAATTAAAGCAGATTAAGACAATCTCCGAGCTTGCGACCTTGCAATGCTATTATCACAATGTTGCAAAATCCACGAAAACGGCGGGGAGCGGAATTATTCACATCGGCGAAAAGGATCGAAAATTTTGGATTGAATATACCGGTGTTGCCAAGATAGGCATTGATACCTCGGAGATTCGCATGGAGCTGGACGGAACCAGGATAACGATTTTTATTCCGCGCGCAAAGCTGCTGAGCATTGATATTGTTGAAAGCGATCTGAGCGAGTCTTCCTATATTGCATCTTCGGATGGAGTGAATAAAAATAAAATCACGGCATGGGATCAGACCCGCGCAATCAACGATGCGCAGGAAGAAATGGCACAGAGTGTGAAAAATAACAAAACGCTGCTTGCCAATGCGCAAAATCAGGCAAAGGCGATGATAGCAAATTATATAGAGAGCTTCAAGGCAATTTCCGATATTACCTATCAGATCAACTGGATTTATCAGGGTGATGCGGAGGATGTATCGCTTGCAGAATAAAAAATCGGCACCGCTTTTGGAACAGGAGCGGTGCCGATTTATGTTACAGCGCATATTTTGTCTTCATGCGGGCAAGGAGCTTGCCGATCGGCTTTGCCAAAACCAAGAGGAACAGGATATTGGAAACCACATAAACGGCGGTAACGGGAACGGCGGAGGCAATCGCCGCAAAATAACGCGGGAGATTGAAATAGCCGTCTGCCCACAGCACTGTCCAGATATCCATCAAAAACGAATAAAGCACGCCGCCGATGCCGCCCCAGATGCAAAGCGCAATGCGGCTGCGGCGCAAAAGCGGTGCCAAAAGCCCGCTGAAAAAGCCGATCATGCCCCAGGAAAACATCTGAAACGGCGTCCAAGGACCCTGCCCGAAATAGAAATTGGAAAGCACGGCGCTGAGCGCCCCGGTAAGAAAGCCCGCCTCGCTGCCGAAATACATCGCCGTGATGATCACAAGAGCCGTTACGGGTTTGAAATGCTGCAGCGGGGCAAACAGCATGCGCCCCGCAACGCTCAGCGCTACCATAACCGCAATCAGGATCAGGCGTTTCACATCGTTTGCGCTGCGCTCAAAATGCAGGAAAAACGGCAGGCAGGAGAGCACCGCGACACACAGGGTGATATAGGCATATTGCCTGTCGCGGAAGATCAGCGCGCCGCCGAGCACCACGGCGGGAATCAAAAGGCATAAAATGCCGTAGCCGAGCCATTTTTTCATAGCGCCTCGCTCTCCCGGCAGCAGCGCACTACGTCGGCGCAGCTGACCGCATCCGGATACAGACCGCGCGCAATGCGGCTTGCCGCGGTGGTATAAAAGCTGTTTTGACGGAAAAAGGTGCGCGGGTCGGCGGCGCCGAGAATCTCTCCGTCGAAAAACAGGGCGCAGCGGTCTGCCGTTTCCGCAGCAAATTCGATATCATGGCTCACCATTAAAATCGTGATGCCATCGGCGCAAAGCCCGCGCAGAATGTCACGCAGCGTTTGCTTTGCCGCAGCGTCGATCCCCTTTGTCGGCTCATCCAGAAGAAGAATTTTCGGCGCTGTGAGCAGCAGCTTGGCAAGCGCGCATTTTTGCTGCTCGCCGCCGCTGAGATCAAACGGATGGCGCTGCAAAAGATGCGCAATGCCGAGCTTATTTGCAATGGCATCGATCTTCTGCGCGCGCTCGGCACGCGGCACACCGTCGTTTTCCAGCACATCGTCAAGGTCGGCCCGCACCGTATCCTTGAGAAACACGGTTGATGGGTTTTGCGGAAGCATGGAGAGCAAATGGCGGTACAGCGTATTGCCGCGGTAATCCTTTTGCGTTTTCCCGTTGATGCGCACCTTGCCGCGATATGGCTTTTGCAGCGCCGCAAGAACGCGCAGCACCGTTGTTTTGCCGCTGCCGTTTCCGCCGAGCAGGCAATAAAGCTCGCCCGTTTCGATTTGCTCCGTAACGCCGCGCAGCACATCGGGCAAGTCTTTTTCATAGCGAAACCAAACATTTTTCAGAGCAATGGCGGGCGGCTTTTTTTCGTCTGCGCCGTCCGGCGCTTTTTTCGGCGCATTTTGCGGCTGCGCGGGGCAGGGCAGCGGGGCAAAGCGCCCCGCCAAATACTCTCTGCCCTCGCGCACGCTCAGAGGGCATTCTCCGCCCGCGCTGAGCGCGCGGTAGATCCGCATGGCGCTCGGCAGCGCCTGCCGAAGCGCGGGAGGAATCTCTGCGCCGCCAAGCTGCGCGCCGATTGCGCGCGGTGTATCAAACAGCCGGATGCTGCCGTTTTCCATGCACAGCACACGGTCGGCAACGGGGAAAATTTCCTCCAGGCGGTGCTCTGCCAAAAGAACGGTCAGCCCGAGCTCGCGATTGATCTTTTGCAGTGTTGCAATAAAATCGGCGGCGGCGATCGGGTCCAGCTGCCCGGTCGGCTCGTCCAAAATGAGCAGGCGCGGCTGCATGACCATGACGCAGGCAAGGCTGAGCAGCTGCTTTTGCCCGCCCGAAAGCTCGTTTGTCTTTTTGCGGAACCAATCCGTAATGCCGAAATAATTTGCCATTTCGCCGACGCGCCGCCGGATCGCATCATTCGGCACGCCGAGATTTTCAAGCCCGAAGGCAAGCTCGGAATATACCCGGTCCGTCACGATTTGGCTGTCCGGGTTTTGCATGACATAGCCGATTGCGGCAGCCGATGTTTTTTCGTCTGTTTCTTCCGCCGGCTTTCCGGCATACAGAATACGCCCGCTTTTTTGCCCGGCGGGCGCAAGCTCGTTTTTGATCAGGCGCAAAAGCGTTGTTTTCCCGCAGCCGGAGGTGCCGCACAGCAGGACAAAATCGCCTTCGTTGATGCTGAGATTTATCTCTTTCAGCGCTCCCTCGGAGGCACCGGGGTATTGAAAGCTTAGATTTTCGATACGCAGTATTTCCATACAACAGCCTCCTTAACTTCAATCAAAAACGGCAGCAGAGAAAGCACGGCAAATGCAATATAGACGGCACAGGCAAGCGGGGAGCGCGGCAGGGAGCCAATGCGCGGATAAAAGGAAAAGGTGCACACGCCGCGGGCTATACCAAACAGCACCGTGAAAAACAGCCCTGCGCATACGGAAAGCAAAACACCGTCGCGCGCGGTAAAGGAAAACAGTGAAAAATGCGTTCGCCCTTTTTGCCCGTATCCGCGCGCTTTCATGGAGGCGGCAGTTTCCATGGCATGCTCAAACGACCATGCGATAACCGCGCCGAAAACGCGCAGCGCATTCTGCGCGCGGCCGACAAGGCTTTTTCCGCTGTATTGCCCGAGCGTTTTTTGCACCGCGCTGACGCTGTGCATCCGCTGCACGAACAGCGGGAGAAAGCGCAGCGCCATGGAGAGCACCAGCGAAAGCTTCGGAATGAGTGCGCCGAAGAGATATAAAAATTTTTCGCTTGTCATAATTTCCCCATAGCAACGGCACCAAAGCAGAATGCCGAGAATCATCACGGAGAGAAAAACGCCGTAGAGCAGCGCCTCCAGGGTGACGGCATTGCCGTTGAGAAAGAACAGCGGGGTGACGCCGTTGTGGGAAAAAAGCGGATTTGTTACGGCGATGAGCACAAACATTGCAAAATAGAACGCCAGATTTGACCCGTGCGCGCGCCCTTTGGTGAGCATGGCGCAAAAGAGAGAGGCGCCGAGCAGTGCCGCAAGGGAAATTGCGGGGTTTGCGGCAAACATGCCGATGAGCAGCACCATGCAAAAATAGCAAAACAGCACGGCGGGATGATATGCGCCGAACGCCTTCATTGGCTCCCCTCCTCAATCCATTCGCAGCCGACATCATGCCCTAAATCGCAGGTGTAGACCCATTCGATCGTTTGGCCGTCGTGCAGCTCGTATTTGGAGCATCCGTAGTTCGGAAACTCTCCGTCCACACGATACATCCAGCCCGATAGCGGGCCGCAGGAAAACTCATACAGATAATGAATGCCGCGGATATAGACGCTGCCGTAGTTGTTTTCGCTTGCGCCCTGATATTCCATCTGGATACGGTTATAGCGCACGGCGCGGTCGAGAATAGAAAAAACGGTATCTCCCGGGCGCAGCACATATTCCGTTTTCGGCAGGATGATGCCGTTTGGCGGGACAAATTCGTCCGATTGCAGCGCAGGGTCGAGCATATCGTAATTTTCTAATATCGTATCGCAGCGGATGCTGATAAAAACGGTTTCGCTGTTCTCTGTAATATCGTCGATATGCGTGAGATAGTATTCGTCAACGGACTGAATATTTGTTCCGCGGATGAGGACGGCTGCGACCAAAATCAGCAAAAACAGCGCAATAATATCCTTTTTCACAGGGCGCAGCCTCCTTTCCGTGAGAAATGCTTCAGTCGTCGTCTTCGTCTTGATACTGTGCGGCAAGCGCAGCCAGTTCGTTTTCGCGGCGATGGCGCCGCTTTTTGATGCGATGCACCAAAATCAGGGCAAGCAGGGCACAAAAGAGGGTGAGCCCGATTGCGATCAGAATGGCGCGCAGCGTATTGTCGACCTTGGTTTTGGATTTTACAACATCTTCGTAATGCAATATTTTTTCCCGGTCGTATTCACTCAGTGCTTTGTAGCGCTCGACAATTTCATCGATCGTTTTTTTGTCGCGCAGAGTAATATTCTCAAAGGGATACAGCTTTTCCTCGATGGTTTGGTTCAGCTCATCGATCTGTGCCTGTACCTGTTCAATTTGTGCCTTGGCGTCGGCAAGCTTTGCCGCATAGTGTTCTTTTTGTGCAAAATCGGGGCTTTTCTGCAGCTTATCCGCCAGCGTGACGACAAGAACATACTGCTCGGTCGTCAGCTTTTGCGGCAGAGCGTCCACGGTACGGCAATCTTCCTCGGTAAAGGCGGTCTGTTCCGGCGCCGCGGTTTGTTCCGGGCGAAAGTCATACAGTGTGCGCATCCCGTTTTGCTGCCGCCACAGGGCAGCCATGGTATAAAGGGTCTGCTCGCTTGCCATGGTATTGGAGTGGTCGGGCAGGGAGGTGGGGTTATCCGGGTCATAGGTAAAGGAATGCACAAAACCGCCGTCCGGCAGGCGATAGCGCAGGATCCCGTCCAAAAGGGTATTGCCGTCTTTGATGAACCGCGGATCGCTCAGCGGGTCAATGCCAAGGCAGCACAGCGCAACAACGACCTGATCGGTGCTTTCCACATTCTGCGTTCCCCAGCTTTTGAAATCGCCGCTCGGCAGCTGCAGGGCGCTCAGGCAGGAAAGCGCTTCCTCCGTAATCTGACGCACGGTCTTTTCTTCCGTTTCCCCCGTAATTTTGCGCGTGTAGCGATGGAGAGTATCGCTGTCGTAATACGGGGCAAGCGCCTGCAGCGCCATCGCGGTGATATCCGGGTCGGAAACCTCGCCGCTGAGGGCAAAGCCGCCGTCGCTGAGCTGGCAGCACAGGATTTCCTCTATGATATCTTCTCTTGTATAAAAGGCATCGTCGGGGACGGGATAGCGCAGGCTGTCCAGCGTGATAAGCCCCCAGATCCAGCCGTTGATGCCCTGGCGGCCCAGCGGCGTTGTCCTGCCGCGGTTATAGGTGCCGTCCGCAATGAGATTGATCGGCTCGCCGTTTGCATCCGTTCCGAAATTTGTCGGGTCTCCGCCCATTGCAAGGATTGCCAGGGAAATGCGGTGCCATTCGGTCGCCTTTGCGGCGCTGAGCTTTCCCGGCTCGCGGTAGCGCTTCTCCACCTGATCCTTCAGCACGGCAAGGTATGCCGCATTGTTATCGGGAATGCACAGCCGCCCGAGCGCAATGGGGTACCAATCTCCAGGGGTGGTGCCTGCAAGCAGCAGATACTTGTCGTTGATCAGATAACCGTCCGCAGGGGCGCCGTTATCGCTTTTTTTCCAGGCGATGATACCGTTTGCAATCGCAAGCACATCCGTCGTTTGCTCGGATTGCGCCGCGGCGGCGGGAAGGGGGCAAAGCAGAAACAAAAAACAAAACATAGCACAGAGAAAACGCTTAGGCATTGTCATGTGTTCCTTTCTTTTCGGCTTTCTCCTGCTCGGCTTCGCCCGCTTTGGCTTCGCTCTTTTCGTTTTCGGGCATATCACTGCCCTCTTTTTCAGGCTCGGTTTTTTCCGGGGCGGTCTTTCCCGCCCGGCGGCGCAGCAGGAAGAAAAGCGCTGCGGCAATACCGCAAAGCAGCAAAACACCGATCAGAATGCCGATGATCGGCGGAGCTGCTTCTTTACTCTGCACGGGTGCATTCCCCTTCGAGGGTTCGGCAGCGGTATCGTGCGGCAGCTGCTCCGCCGCGGTTGTGAGGGCTTCGTTTTCTTCGGAAACGGCGGGCGTTTCCGATTCCTGTAAACTATCGCCGTCGGAGGCGCTTCCCTGCGGTGCAGAGGCACTCCCGGGTGTTTTTCCGGGCGCGGTCTGCCCTTGGCCGTGAGCGGGCGCGGTTGCGGCGGAGGATTGCGCGGGGGCGGTGGCCGGGGCAGCGGTCGTTTCGCTCTCCCATACGGGATTTGAAACGGCGCTTTGCAGCGCGCTCGCGGCGGCGTTGACCGCGCTTTGTGAGGCGTTTAGCGCTGCCATGCATTCCACAGCCTTTTCATATGCCGCCTGCACATTCTGCGCGGAAAAGGCAGAGCTTTGCGCGGCGCGGCAGAGGGCTTTGGTCAGCCCGTCTTTATCGGAAACGGCAAAGTAGCCGCCGCTTGGCTGCACACTGACATCCGGGATTTCGGTGCCGATGGCGCCGAATCCGCCGATATCCGCACCGTAGCCGAGCGTAAACTGCACGCGTACCACATCCCCGTCGCCAAGAAAGCTGTCAGCAAAGCCGACATTGGGAAAGACATTGTTGATGCAATACATCCAGCCCGAGCCGTTTGTAATGGCAAATTCTCCGAGATAGCCCGTCCAGTTTTTTGCATAATCGTCCGGATCGTAAAAGGTCATGGTCTTTTCAAGATACGGACGCAAAATCGCCGGGACGGACGGGGAAATTCCAAGCTTTCTCGGAGAAGAGGCGGTGCCGCTTTTCTGATAATTGTCTTTTTTTGCATTCGATGCCGTCCCGTCGGCAATATAGGCAAGATAAAATGCGGAATCCACGCTGCCGCCGTAATAGCCGACCAGCCCGTTTTTGTGCAGCAGGCGAATGAGCTGCTGCGCCGAGGTTTCTCCTTCATAGATGGGAACGCTTACCGGTGCGATGAGATATCCGCAGCCGATGGTGAACGCCTCAATACTGAAAATCGCAGATCCGATATAATCTCCGGGGTTGGCTTTCTGATAATTGATATGATAGGAAAGCTGCGTTCTTTGCCCGCCGTCGGAGGTTGCGCTGACGGTGACAAGGTTATCGCCCTCCTTTGTAAAATGAAGAGTGTAGCTCGTTTTCTCGCTGTCGTCCCAGGCGGGGGAAAGTTCCTCGCCATTGAGTGTGACAAAGCATTTGATTTTCTGCCCTGCGGCATTGCTTGCCCAGACATCAAAGGTTTTGCGGCTGCCGCGCTGCAGCGCGCCGTCGCGCAGGGTCGTTTTCAGCTGCGGACCGCTTGCGGCATAGGCGGGCAGAACTGCGCAAAGCAAAGAGAAAAACAGCGCAAAAGCCAAAGCCGCGGCAAAAAAGCGTTTTGAAAAGTGCATAAAAAACTCCTTCAAGACGCGCGATACACCGGCGCTTGGCACCGGCGTATCATGCAAAAATATAAGGTGATTGTTGAAAAAGAGCTGTATGGTTTTATACGCGCTTTTTCGGCTTGAGCACGACGATCCCCGCGCACAGAGAAATCACCGCGCAGAACAGATACATCACGGGACGCATCTCATCTCCGGTCTTCGGCGGATTCTCCGTATTTTTGTTATCTGCGGGTTTTTCGCCGGGCTGTTGCGGGTCGTTCTTCCCGGGTTGTTCCGGGTTTTCAGGGGTCTCGGGTTTTGCGGCTTTGAGCTCGGCAAGGCGCGCCTGTGCCGCGGCAAGCACTGCATAATTTGTAAGGGCAGCCCTTTGCGCATCATTCAGTGCATCCCATGCCTGCTGTGCCGAAAGGATCAGCTCTTCTTTTTCGAGCGTCACCTCTCCGATTGCTTCGATTTTGGCTGCTGCATCGTCTACTTCATCGGCAAGCAGCGTCTTTTGCCAGTACAGCAGAGCGTAGCCGCCGTTGACCAGGCCGTAGTGGTCCTCCTTAAAGGCATTGCCGAGCGTCTGCAGAAATTCCTGCGACTGCAATGCTGCCGAGTCAAGACCCGTGGCAGTATCCGTGCCGCTTGCAACGCCGCGCGCGGAGCAGGCGGTGTCATAATAGCAATTGCTCACTTCATTGTTGCTTGTGAGCAATCCGGTGATTCCGCCTGCGCCGTCCAGAATGTTCTCACCGACGACGCTGATCTTTCCTGCATTGTAGCAATTTCCGATCACATGGCCCGCCTGTGCTCTGCCGACAATACCGCCGGCGCAGTCGGCAGCGGTAACAGCGCCGAGGTTGTAGCAGTTTTCAACGGTGACGCGCACATCGGTGCCGTGTCCGCCTGTGGAAAGGTGACCGATAATGCCGCCTGCGACCGAGTCTCTTGCCGTGACTTTTCCGATATTGTAGCAGCCGCGCACGGTGCTTTCTCCGCCGTCGCGGATTGTGCCGACGATACCGCCGCTCCAGCCGCTGCAGATGATCTGCGCCGCGTTGAAGCAGTTGATAAAGTCTGCGCCGTTGCTCCATTTGGCGATACCGCCCATGAAGGAGAGGTTGTCCGCGCCGATTTTACCGCTGCCGATGCCGACATTCTGAATGGTTGCATTGGTGCCGACATAGCCGAACAAGCCGCCGACAGTGGAATACAGGTTATCGATCACAAAGCCCTGCCCGTCAAAGAAGCCGTCGAACATGCGGCGCTCATAGCGACCGATCGGAGTCCAGTTGTCATAGGCGGAAAGGTCAATATTTGCGGTCAGAAGCACGGTTTTTCCGGTGAAGGATTCGCCGTCATTCACGCGCTTTGCAAATTCGGCAAGCTCCTGTGCCGTTGCAATTTCAAGGCTGCCGTGAATCGGCGCTTCTTCGCCGAGCGGTTTTTCGCCGGAGAGAATGGGATAGCCGCTGTTTTGGTTTGCGGTGTCGGAGGCAAATGCCGTGCCGAGCTGCCGCGTAAATGCAAAGTCTTTCATTTGCGCTTCGGTTTTTTGCACGGCATCGCCCTTGACGGTGCCGACGGTTTCGCTGCCGTCATCGTCAAAGCTGCCCCATGCCGCAAGAGTGTCCTGCGCAAGAGAATACACATTTCCGATCACAAGAGTGGTTTCCGTGATGCTGCCGAGCAGCGTGCCGCTGACGGCACCGGGTTTGATCTCGCCGGCATTGTAGCAGTTGCGCATGGTGCTCTGTGCCGTATCGCCGCACATACGAAGCGCACCGAGCAGCCCGCCGACGCCCCATTCAGCCTTTCCGCCGATGGTGCCGACATTGTAGCAATTGTTCAGCGTGACGTCGGCGCCGTTTGCGCGCCAGCGGTTCGGGCCGACCTGGCCGACGATACCGCCGCCGGTATATTGCGCGGTGACTTTACCGTGGTTGGAACAGTTTTCGATTACGGCGCTTGCGCCGTCCTCAATTCCGCCGAGGATGCCGCCGATGCCCCACACGCCTCGAAGAGAAGCATAGTTGTGGCAGTTGCGGATGGTAACGGAAGCATCGGAATAAACCTCGCCCGCAATCGCGCCGATGGAATAGTGGTAATTCCCGCCGAGCGAACCGCTGGCAATCGTCAGATTTTCGATCAGGGCGCCGTTGCCGAGTCTGCCGAACAGACCGCAGGCATTGTAGGTTGCGGCGTTCAGGTTCCAAACAGAGAAGCCTGCGCCGTCAAAGTGCCCGCAAAAGCCGTTTGTATTATCGGCAATGCCGCGCCAGTCTCCCACATTTTTCATGTTGATGTCGCGCGTGAGGCGGAAGCAGACGCCGCTTGTTTTCATGTTTTTTTCGGAGATGTAGTAACGCAGATCGATAAGATCGTCCGCCGAGGTGATGAGATAGGGATCTTCTTCGGTGCCCTCGCCCTGCCACGGCATACGTTCGCGCACCTCAACGGAGATGCTTGTCCGCAGGATGCCGTAGCTGATATAAACCGTATCCGTGCCGAGGGCAAATTCACCCGCGGGGGAGACTTTATATTCGGTCAGAGGTTTTCTTGAGCCGTCGCTGTGCACGGCAACAACTTTCATTCCCGCAGCGTCAAACCGCTCGCCCGCATAATACCGCACCTTCTTGGGCAGGGTATCGACTGCAATGGAAACGGTATACGGCGCATCGTTGTCAAGCGCTTCCTCACTGCCGACAAGGTCCAGCCCTGCGGCAAGCAGAGAATAGTTGCCAACATAGCGACGCTCTGCCTTTGAAACGGCGCGGAACGCTGCAAGAGCGGTCTTCAGCTGTGCCTTATAATCCGCGGCAGAGGGATCACTTGCCGCTGCAATGGCTGCCTGCGCCGCCGCAATGGCTGCGGTGTCTGCGGCGCTGCGCTCTCCGCGCATGTCATACAGGGCGCGCATGCCGTTTTCCAATCTCCAATAGGAAACAAGCGCATAGGTTGCCTGGTCGGTCGCCATGGAGTTCCAGCCGCCGCCCAGCACATGGCAGAATCCGCCGTCGGTGAGCTTAAAGCGGAGCATGCCGTCCAGCAGGTTCTTGCCCTCGGTGCTGATGAAGCGCGAATCGCTTGTCGGATTAATGCCCAGTGAGCAAAGCGCAACAATCACCTGCGAAATGCTTTCTACATTATCGGTGTTCCAGGAGGAGAAGCCGGCGTTTGCATTCAGCATGCTGCCCAGGCGCTCCAGCGCCTCATCCACGCATTGGCGCACGGTTTTGGAAACTTCCTTGTTGCTGATTTCGTTTGTATAAGTATAAACGGTATCGTCATTATAATAGGGGGCAAGTGCCTGCAGAGCCATGGCGGTAATATCGACATCCGAAGAGGTGCCGTAGCCGCCGAGCACCCAGCCGCCGTATTCGTTGCCGTTTACGCCGTCGCACAGCTGCATTTTCAGAATCTCTTTGATGAAGGCTTCGCGCGGGTATTTTGCATCCTGCGGGACATCATACATGCCGGTGTCCATTGCGATCAGACCCCAAATCCAGCCGTTGATGCCCTGTGTGCCGGGGCCGGCGCGCAGCGCATTGTTATAGCTGCCGTCCGCAATCAGGTTGATTGGGGCGGAGTTGTATGTGCCGAAATTTGTCGGGTCACCGCCCAGCGCCGTGATTGCCACAACTGCGCGGTGCCATTCCGTCGCCTTTGTTCTGTCCAGCTTGTCCGGCTCGCGGTATTTCCGCTCCACATACGTTCTCAGCGCCGCCAGATAGCTGTCGTAGTCGTCCTCCGCGCCGTAGCGGGACAGTCCGATGGGCAGCCAGTCGGCAGCGGTGCTGCCGACATAGGTCAGCAGCTCGCCGCTCAGCAGCGGCTGACCCTCCGCCACGCCCTGCTGCGCCCGCTTCCACGCCAATATGCCGTCGATGGCCTCGGTGATGTCCGACACGCTGTATTTTCCCTTGGGCACCACCTGACGCTGGTTGGTCTTTGCCGCCGCGTCTGCCTGCTGCTGCGTCATGGGCGTGACGCTGATGGTCACGTCACCGGTGAAGGTGCCGTTCTTGAACTGCACGCGGCTGAGGATGCTGGAATCCTCCACAGGTGTGATATTGCCCCATGTCTCCTCGCTCCATTGGGCATCCCTGCCGATCTGGATCTCCACCGTTCCGGTGAAGAAGTCGGGATGCTCCAGTGTGACCGACTGCACATAGTACATTCCGTTGACAGAGATGCCGCAGGAGGCATCTCCGTCCTTGCCTTTGCCCACTGCCAGCGACACACGCAACACCCTGCCTGCCGGCAGGCCATGGCTCTCGCCGGCAGTAAGATACCGCACGTCCGCGCTCTCCACGCCCGCCTTTTCAAATTCCCAGTAGGGCAGGCCGTTTCCCTCCGGCGCATGGACCGTGATGCTGTGTCCTGCCGCGTAAGCCGCGGGGACGCTGCCCCACAGCAGCGTCAGCACCAGCAGCCACAGCAGCCATTTTCCGCTTTTTCTTCTCACAGAGGCACCCCTCCCGATATCCGTTTATATAGCCGTATTCGCGTGGACGGAAAAAACGCCCACGCGAACCGGCAGACCGCTCCTTGCGGAGCCGTCCCTATCTCTTATTCTGCACCGTTGTCGTCCCGCTCATCGCGCTTGACCTTATGGTAGCGGCGCACCGCGCCCACGATGACCAAGGCCGCAATGACTGCCACGATGGACCACACGATAATGGGGTTTTCCCGCACAGCTGTGCCGATGATCTCCCAGATGGAATTGCCGCTAACCTGACCCTCTGACTCCTGCCCGTCCGGAACATCCTCCGGTGCCTCCGTGGTCTGGGGCTCGTCGGTGGTATCGGTATCAGGCTCCTCCGCCGTTTCAGACAGATTTTCCATGCTCACCTGCTGGGCATCCAGCCACGCGGGGAAGGTCATGGAGGTGCCGCTGGATTCCCACTTGGTATACAGGCGATCCGCCAGCGCCAGCAGACTGTCGGTATACTGGGTGAAGATGCTCTCCAGCGTACCGCTGGCCATGCCGCTGCCGGTGGCCAGCCATGTGCTGAACGTGGCCTCCGTGCCGGATGTCATGAACCGCTGGAGCGCCTTGCTGATGGCGTCGCCGTCCTTGCCGGTCACGCCGCTGTGCTCATTCAGGCTGGTCAGCAGCGCCTGCGCCAGCGCGGAGGCCTCATCGGTCTTTTTCGCCGCGGCAGCCGCCGCCATGTTGTCCAGACTATTGGCGATCAGGGCGCGCAGCACATTGGGAGAGTCCTTCAGCCACTGGGAGAAGGTCTTGCCGCCGCCGTTGCTGCCCCACTCGGTATAGGCGGACAGCACCAGCCCCTTGACGTTGTACTCCACGTCCATGTTCACGCCGTCCTGCAGACCCTCATCGCTCTCATCACCTGCGCCTGTGCCGCTTCCGCTGCCGGACCCACTGCCGCTGCCGCCGCCGCTGCCGGCGCTGGCAAAGGTCGCCACGACCTTTGCGTTGGCCGCGCCCAGCGCAAAGCTGCCGGGATTGGCAAGGTCAGCGGTCGTGCCGGTGCTCATCAGATCCAGCGTCAGGCTCTTGAGCGCATAGCTGCTGTCCTTGGGCGTGGCGGTGACGGTCACCTTGGTGCCACTGGGTCCATAGACCGCATTGTCCGCGTCGCCGGTGCGGCCGTCGCCGCGCTTGATGGTCGCCGCGCCGCCTGTGCCGCACTCGGCCTTGGCGCGGTAGTAGCTGGTGGAAGTCCCCTCACCGATGGGGATGGGATAGCCGCTGCTGCCCTGTGTCCAGTAGTTCTTGTGGGCATTGACGCCGCCGTCCACGCCCCACGCCACCTTGCCGCTGGCGAAGTCGTCCGCGCTGGCCCACTCACCGGCTCCCAACAGCTCGTCTTCCTTATCGGCAAGATAGTAACTATTAATGACGATCGCATACTTACCAGTTGCATCGGAAGGGCATATAGCAACGTGCTTCTCAAGATTATAGGTAAAGCAGTTTTCCACGGTACCGTTTACACTTCCAAGAATACCGTATCCACCGCCATAGCCGCCGCTGACTGCACCCGTATTCCGGCAGAAGGTGATTTTTATATTCGTGCCGCTCGTACCATACAGAATGCCGGATGCACCCGCACCGCCACTGACAGCAGCCGTATTTCCGCACTTATCTGCGCCGCTGCTGGAGATGCCTATACCTGCTGCGATACCTCCGATGCTTGTAACTGTACCGCTATTGCTGCACCCCGTAAATCTGCCGCCCATGGCAATGCCCACAGCATTTCCGTTGCCGGTCACTGCTGCGCTGTTCACGCAACCAGAAAAAGGAATCTGATTCAAATCGGATTCTCCGGCGCAGATACCCGCAGCATTATTGCCGTCCACCGCGCCGCTATTTCTGCAATTTGAGAACGACCCACTATTCTGGGGAACATACCCCGCCAGACCGCCCACAGAAGGACTTCCACTCGTGCCAGTAACCGTTGCTTTGTTCGTGCAGTTTGTAAAGGACACTGGACCTTCGGCTCTGCCGACAAGGCCCCCAATATAGGTTCCTGCGCTGTTAATCGTTACCTCCGAATGAACATTATAGAACTCGATCCGCTGGTATCTCGTCCAACCGATCACGCCGCCCACGCCGAGGGTCGCTGCGTTGTTGACACCGGAAACAGTGAGATCCTTGACGGTCATGTTCGCCCCGCCGGGGCCACCCGCAAATCCGAACAGTCCGGCTGCATTGATTTTGCTAACTACATTCAGCCCGCTGATGGTCTTGCCGTTGCCGTTCAGACTGCCGCTGAAGGGATGGTCGGCATCGACGCCGATGGGTGTCCACGGTCGGTTGTTCAGATCGATGTCTTTGGTCAGCTCAAACCACTTGCCGCTGTAGCTGAATCCCTTCTCGTTGACCTGCGTTTGCAGGGCGGTCAGGTCGGCGGCGCTGGAGATCTGATAGGCATTAGTTTCCATGCCGCTGCCCGCCCAGATCGGCGACCACACGGCATAGAGCGTCAACGTTTCATCTTTCTTTACGGTTATGGAGGCAGGGGTAATGCTGCCGCCGTTTTCCAGCTTGAACTCAACCGCACCGCCGGCCGTCCTGCTCCAGCCGAGGAACGTGCCGTTCTCGTGTTTGAAGCCCACGTCATCGATGGTTTTAATGGTAAAGGTAAAGCTGGCGTTGCCGTTTCCTGTCACCATGTGTGTATCGCCCCAGCGCTGTCCCTCGCCGCCGTTGGGGTCATAGACAAGGGTGGCCACGCCCTCCACGCCGGGTTCATAGCTGCCGTCCCAGCGCGTGATATGCACGGGGTTATAGGGTTCTTCCTGCTTGTTGATCCACTCGATATAAGAGCCTTCTTTATTGGCGTTCAGCACGTTCACCAGCACGTCGTCGCCCACCTTATACACGGTCTTGCCGTCCTCGGTGGTGACGGTGATGTTCTGCTCGGCATTACTGTTGACGTACTTAGCCGTCTCCGTATCGTTCAGCTTGCAGAGGTAGTAGCTGTTGGTGGCAGCGGCGCTGCTGATGCCGTAGGTCGTATTTTTCGCTCCGGTCACGTTGCCCAAGTTGTAGCTGTTGGCCGCAGCGCCGATGCCCACAATACCGCCGGCGGTGCTGCTGCCTTTGACCTCGCCGAAGTTGGCGCAGTTGGTCACCGTGCCGCCGCTGTTACCGACAATGCCACCTGTACTGCCGCTGCCGCCAGTGACAGTCCCCTCGTTCCAGCAGAGGTTCACCGCACCGCTTTCAACCTTACCAACAATGCCGCCGACATTGGCGGTCTTGCCGCTTCCCTCTATGTTCACCTTGCTTAGGCAGTTAGTCACCGTACCGATGCCGCCCAACTGCCCCACGATTCCGCCAACAGAAGATACGCCATCGGTAGTTACGCTGCCCTCGACCCGCAGATTCTGCATTGTGCCGCCGTATACATAGCCGAACAAGCCGCTATAACTGATTCCTGCAGCGTAGACCCTCATCCCTGTGATCGTGTGATTGCCGCCGTCAAACGTGCCGCTGAACCACTTGCCGCTGCCGATGGGCATCCAGATATAGCCGGTCAGGTCGATGTTCGCCGCCAGCTTGACGGTCTTGCCGGAGAATTTATCGCCGCCATTCACCAGCTGTGCCAGTCCGAACAGGTCGGCGGCATCAGTCAGGGTAAATTCATTTTCTGCGGCGTTATACCAGCTTGTATCCGGTGTGATCGCCTTGCCGACTGCATAATAGGCGGTGCTGTCGCTGTCTCCTACTTTTGCCGGCTTGGCAGGATAATACGTTGCCATATTACCGGAGGCAATTCCGTTTTCATTGATGGATATGTCCTCCCCACGCTTGCCGTAAAAATATTGCGTGTCTCCATCCTGCAAAGCATCGCTGACGGTTACGCTGTCCGGCCCTGTCAGCTTTTTCAGCGCAAGCTGACAAAGAGTGCTGTTCATGGCAAGGATAGGCAACTTATTATTGTCGGCTCCCCAATATGTATTGCCGCTATTGTCACCAGTCTTTCCCAGCTCGTAGGCCACGCGGCCGGCCTCAAATTCCGCCGCCGTCCGTGCGCCGGTGTCGTCCTTCTGTCCCCATGTGGAAACATCCGCTAAATAGTAGCAGTTGTTGTAGCAGTTGTTGACGGTGCCGCCGCTTACGGCCACGATATTCCTGCTTTCTGCGTTGTAGTAATAGCTGTTCTTTACCGTGCCGGTGCCGGTGCTGGTCCCCACCAGTCCGCCGCCTGCGCCGGTAACCTTTGCGGTGGACATACAATTCTCCACCGTGCCGGATTTCAGTGTGTTCACCAGCCGGCCTGTGCCGCCGCTGATGGTCACATACTGGATCTTGGTCTTGCTATTGTCCACCACGCCGAACAGGTCGCCGGTCAGGTCGGAAATCGTGTAGTAAGTACTACCATTTCTGCCGTTGAATGTTCCCGTGAAAGGATGTTCCCCCGTGCCGATAGGCATCCAGTCGCTGCCGTCCCACACAATATTCGCACCCAGCGTGATGGTCTTGCCGGTCATGCTGTCCTTGCCGCTGTTGACCATGCGGGCCAGCGCCTTCAGCTGGTCAGCCGTGGCGACCGTCGCAGTATTTCCGTTACGTCCAAGTGCACTGTTCCATACGGCAAGGAGCTTGAAATCTTCCTCCGTACCGTAATAATAGGTCTTGGGGAGGTCGTTTTTGTTGAACGTCGTGCCGTCGATCTTCGTTAGGTTGCCGCCCTCCGCCGCCGTGTAGGCTTTTTCGCTCTCGCTGTCCGCATAGTAAAGCGCGTCGCTGTTACCGCTGACCTTGATAACAGCGTCCTCCTCCACCTCATAGGTATATCCGTTAGCTGCGGTGAGGGCCGTGCCGTTGGCAGAGACTACCGCCGTGCAGTTCGGAAAAACCGGCTGCATGGTAATGGTCTTGGGGGAATCGATCAGCGTCGGGTACGCCGCGCCCTCTGTCCACGACCACACCTTTCCCGTAACGGGGGCGGCAGTTTTCAGCGTCTCGAGCTTGTCTGCCGCCATGGGGTCAGCAGACGAAATCATAACGCAGTTATAGGCGTATCTCTGGGATACTTTCTGCGTGCTTTCTTCTGTTGTATAGTAGTACCAGCAGTTGTATGCCTTGCCGTAACCAGCTATACCCCCAATAGATTGTCTCGCTGTCACCGTACCGTAGAATCCGCAATTCTGAATCTCTGTCTTGTTGTTTTGCCCGAACCCTACGATTCCTCCGACATACTTCTTACCAGTCGCCGTCACACTGCCAGTGACGATAAGATTTCGTATAACCGCACCCGGTGTTGCAGAGCCGAAAAGTCCTTGATTATCCGTTGTTGCGTTTATGCATAGCCCGCGGATGGTATACCCCTGCCCATCAAACGTACCGGCAAACTTCTTTCTGCTGGTTCCAATCGGCGTCCACTGATTGCCGCTGGTCGGCACGGCATCGTTGTTCAGCTGGATATCCGCCGTCAGCGTGAAGAAGCTGCCGGCGTATGTCGTCCCGCCGTTGACCTGCTGCGCCAGATACGCCAGCTCCTTGCCGTTGGAGATCTGATAGGGGTCATCCTTCGTGCCGGTGCCTCCAGCAAACGCCTCAGCCGTCGTACCGTCCCACGCATCCACAGGCGCTGCCGCCAGCAGCACAGGGATATCCCCCTGCTCGCCGTCCGGCTCTTCCGGAACCTCGGGCGTCTCCGGCGTCTCTGGTTTCTCCGGATTCTCGGGGTTCTCCGGATTTTCCGGATTTTCCGGATTTTCCGGAGTCTCGGGAGTCTCCGGCGTCTCCGGATTTTCCGGCTTCTCGGGATTCTCGGGATTCTCCACGGTCTGTCCGTCGGGCAGGCCGCCCTCCGTGGCGAACGCCGCAGGCGTCACCAGCGTCAGCCCCAGCCCCAGGCTCAGCAGCAGGCTGGGCCTGGTGCTGGCGCTGACGCTGG
>ERZ827423.873-NODE-873-length-33791-cov-5.677496_pt1 | contig 33791 bp, 26 predicted proteins | sample MGYA00519775_ERZ827423 | MGnify/ENA primary metagenome ERZ827423 (study PRJEB31778, sample SAMEA3449296) | human gut metagenome | biome: human gut; feature: human-associated habitat; material: faeces | place: United Kingdom | collected 2010/2012 ... | reverse complement strand
CCAAGAGCGCATTCGCACTTCGCTTTATTTTACTGCTCGCCAAATGTAGAGACAACCGCCTCTGCATCTTTTGCATTACATGTAGTAGTCAGCGAACAGACGGTCATACCATCAATCCAGACAAAGCGGTTCTTCTCCATATTCGAACTCCTGTATACCCGGATGCCGCCAATTTCTATCAACTCGCCGTCCTTATTCTGTTCCAGCGCCAGGTTTGCCGCCTCTATGGAACGGCTGGTTTCTATGTATCTCGACTACGCTGAAGAACAAGCTGAGCGCAAAATCCCAATGAGTATGCAGGACTGGTCAGCTCGACTGGATGGCTTTCTGGAGTTTAATGGACGCGAGTTGCTAATTGGTCCGGGGAAAATCAGTGCTGAACAGGCAAAACTCCATGCCGAAACCGAATTTGAAAAATATCGAATCGTACAGGACAAGTTGTTTGAAAGCGATTTCGATAGGTTCCTTGCGGAAAACGAAATCAGATAAGAGTTTTCGCCCCCAGGTAAACTTAATTTGGAGACCAACACAATGATCTGTGCGCCTTAGCGAATCGCACGATAGCCCTCCTACCAGCAATGTGAAGCAATTGAGATGCGTTATATTCTCTACCCTGGTGCATAGTCTTTTCACTGAGTGGTCGGCAGAATGGTTATTATCGGAGTTTGCCAGCCGGAGCATAGCTACTAACAAATTGACGCTTGCATGCTCGATAAACGTTCATCTATTTCTGAAATAAAAACGATTTTGTGTTTTGTCCAGATCAATCAAACTTCACCATTGCTGATGGAGAGAGAATGACCGTGTGCATAAAGGAGTCTGATATTCAGAATTCTGTGTATTTGTATGAAGATCAATCGAATTCTTTGTACGGATGTTATGAAAAGTGTAAATAATAACTAAATTTGGAATAGAACGGTCTGGTATTTCGTTTAATAAACACTGGAGACTATGCCCTTCGAGACGCCGGATTGGCTCTCATCGCGTTTTGTTTTCAGATGCTCATTACGAACACCCGATGAAAAGGAGACCATTCTATGAAGAGGATTCGTTTTGCCAGCTGCTTGATGGTGCTGTTCTTGCTTGTTTTGAACTTGGAAATTGCATTGGGCCAAGAACAATCCGGAATAGATGCTATTCCCCAAGACTTCGCCGATCATAGCATTGGCGCAGAGAATGCAGATGGTGGCTATGTTGTAAATCTGGAGGTTGATGGCGGGTTTCTAGCCTTAACCATTCCAGCAGATTATCAGTATCAACCTGTTGAACTAACAGAAATTGAACGCTATCCGTTCACATATACTTTTACTAATGAGAAAACAAAAACTTCGTTTTTGGTGCAAAGCTCTTTACATACTCAAAAAGATCAAAACCATCTTCTAAAGAAACTATATGACAGAAGCAATAAGTTCATTGTTGTTTCTGATGGTTTCTTGATTGGTGAGCATACATATCTTATTTATACGAAAGAACAAGCTACATATGGATATGGATTTCTTATTCGTACAGATGATGGATATAGCTATCAGTTCCATTACATTCTCCCGTATGATACCATTCAAGATGAAATACCAGTAGAAGCTATCTCTATTCTATCAACTTTGGAAATTCAAGAATCCTCGGAGTATACTGATTGAGGTTCGAGTAGAGAATAGGCATGCCCATCGGGGCATGCCTACCTTGATTATTTTTGAGTTATGCGATAACAGCATTGCTCTGGCAGTCAAGCAGGACATGATTGCCATTCATCAGTTCGACATCGCGATGGAGAACATAGCGGCCATTTTTCTCGATATAGACATGGTCAGTGGCCTTGATTTCTTCAGAGGTGTCCGCAGTCTGGCGAGCAGCAGTAAGGGCCTGAGTTTCTGCGACAGAGAGTTCGGGGGTGACCTGAATCATCTTGGTCGCAAGAGCCGGGGTTACATTTCGCCACTTGTTAGACACAGAATGCAGACCGTTTGCGTCGCTGGTGATGACAATGCAGTTTTGAGCCAGCGGGATTCCGTTGTAGTGATTGATGAACTGTGTTGCGTAGCCGATGATTGTGTGTTCACCCTCAGTGCCATCACCAAACACTTCGAACATGACGGTATCCACATTGCGAATCTGAGCGCCAGACAAGAGTTCTGCACCAAACGCTTGAGACGCATATTCCAAATTGAGTTTCTGAGCCTCTTTGAAATATCAACCCATGAGCCAAAAGCAAACGCCGCACAAAGCGCGGGCAGGCGGGCTCAGCCCGCCTCGTACACCTTTCGAACATCCTGCCGTCTGCTCCCGATGAGAAAACGACAGGCCAGCAGGGTGGCGGCGCCGCCGAGCGTGACGCACCAGCGATAGTCGAGCACCTCCCCCAGAAAGCCCATCAGCAGGGAAAAAACGCTCGCCCCGGCGGTGAGAAGCACGCTGTTTAAGGCGTTGACGCGCGAGCGGAGTCTTTCGGGGATGTAGCGCTGGACGGCGGAGCTTCGCAGAATGGCGCTGTTGCTGCCGAGAAAGCCGCAGATGGCGCGGTTGACCAGCATCAGCGGATAGGGCAGCCAGAGCAGGCACATATCCATGATCTCATACACCTGATAGACGAAGAACACGAAGCCGTATTTCTTTTTGTCGGGGAGCTTGAGCCGGTATTGCACCGCGCTGCCGACGGTTCGCCCGGCAAACTCGACCACGGAGAACGCGGCGTACATGGCGACGGTGAAGCCGGGAAACGTGCGAAAGAAGGCGACTAAAATGGGCGAGAAACCGTTGGCAACGCCGTTGGTCACCGCCATGTATTCGTACATGCTGCGCAGACCGCGCTCCTCCTTCAAATACTGCACGGCTTCCCGAATGTCGCCGCCCCACGCCTTGAGCGAATAGGGCGCGCGCTGCTGCCGCGCCGTTTCATCCAGACGGATCAGGCTCTCCGTTGCGGCTGCAGCCAGCGAGAAGACGCTTTGCGCAATCAGAATCCATGCCACGCCGAGGGTATCCAGAAGCACGGCGGCCAGCGGCGTCATAACGACCTTCAAAATCGGGTAGAGCATGGAGGACACCGCGTAGCCCTTTTCCTCGGCGCCCTCCGGAATCAGCTCCGGGTAGATGCTGGTGAACGCGAGCTCATCCACCGCGCCAAGGCAGGCCAACAGCAGGGATAGCGCCAGATAGCCGACATAGGAAAAATCAAAGGCCATCAGCCACAGCCCCATTCCGGCCAGCAGCGCGGCGTTTGCGAGATCGCCCGCGACCAGGAAGGCTTTGCGGGGGAGCCGATCCATGAGCGGCGCGATCAGCACCGGGAGCAGCAGATACGGCAAAAGCTGGATGGCGACAATCAGGGCGGACGCCAAGGTGCTGCCGGTTTCGTCGAACACGAGAAACGCCAAGGCAAAGCTGCCCGCGATTGCGCCTATCGTGCCCATGGCGGACGCCAGAATCACCAGACGGAAGTTTCTTGTCCAGAGTTTCGCTGTTTTCATGTCCATCACCTCTGCAAACAGTGTAGCAGAACGGTGAAGGAAAAAACAGCCTGCATATTTGGGAAAGTTATGCCGAATATACGGGCTGAAATATGCTTTACAGCGGTTTTTCAGGAAAATATGCTTCCAGCAGCTCGCAGGCCTTTTTATACTGCCGGTTCGCTTTATACCATTCCAGCACCCAAGGCAGATGGAAGAGCGCATAGCCAAGCGGCAGTTCGTTTCGGAGGCGGTCGAAGCTGTCCAGCAGCAGCGTGCCGTACTCGTTCCGGGTCAGATAATCCGGGTGTTCCAGCCGATACCGAACGAGTTGGAGCAGCCGCAGGGCAAGCGCGCGGTCGATCTCGTCGATGTCCATGGCCTCCGCCCGCGTCAATGCGCGCAGCGCTTCCTCGCGCCGCCCGGTCTTTTCGCAGCAGATGGCCAGCTTGTGCAGCGTCATCAGGGTGGGCTGCTCCTGCCCGGAAAACCAGGCGTAGGCCTCTTCATAGCGTCCGGTTTCGATCCACGCCGACGCGGTGTTGTAGCCAATCGCCCGCAGGGCGCTTTCGTCCTGCAAATCCTCCGCCAGCCGCCGCCCCACCCGATAGTGGCGCTCCATGTTGGGCAGATCCTGCCGGTTGCAATAGGCGTTGCCGAGAAAGAGCTTCGCTTCCAGCATGAGCCGCACCGCACCCTCCCTGCCGGCAAGGTCGTAGGCGGTCTGCAAGGCGTCCACGGCGGCGGAATAGCTGCCCGCGTTGTAGTCGGCAATGCCCAGCATCAGGTGGGTGTATGCGTTGGGCATGAGTCGAACGGCCTCGGCCTCCTTCCGCTGTAAAATCCGCTGGACGGCCAACTGCCGAACGTCCATGCAGGGTTCCAGCGCGGGCTCCAGCGGCGTTTGGGCGGAAAGCAGCGCCAAATCCAGCCACGCGGGAACGGCGCGATACCGCTCGATATCTCCTTCGCGCAGCAGGCCGCGCAGTTGGCCGCGTCTGCCGGTCAGCAGCAGCTCCCAGCCCCGCTCCGCCAGCCCGGCGGCCTCCCGCTCGATCTCCCGATTGGTTTCGAGGTTCAGCCGCGCCAGAAGAAGCCGCAGAATCTCCTCGGACGGTTCGGCTCTGCCGCTCTCAATTTTCGATAGATAGGATACCGTGCAAATCCCCTTGCACAGCCCCGCCTGACTCCAATTTCGCCGCACCCGCTCACGATAGATGATGTAGCCTTGATAGTTCATCGGTTTTCGCACTCCAAGCGCTGTTCCGGTTCAGCCGTCGTTCTTGGTCGCAACGCGCATCCGCACTTTCCCCGTGCCGGAGATTGGAACGGATGCATGCATTGTAACACAAACGGAGGCGCAAAAAAAGCCTGCCGTCTGCATCAAGCAGGCGGCAGGCTCAGGTTAAAACAGATTACTCAATCGCAATGGCGGTGCCGACGGGCGATTTATGAACGTCCTCCTTCGGAACCAGAACGGTCAACACGCCGGATTCGTACTTCGCCTTGATATCCTCAGGCTTCACGTCGCCGACATAAAAGCTGCGAGAGCAGGAACCGGCATAGCGCTCCTGACGCAGAATACGACCCTTCTTGTTCTCCTCGTCCTTGTCAAGCCCCTTCTCGGCGCTGATGGTCAGATAGCCATCCCGCAGATCGAGACTGATTTCATCCTTCTTGAAGCCGGGCAGCTCGACCGCCAGACGATACGCCTTCGCGTCGTCCGTCTCGCGAATATCGGTCTTCATCAGGTTTCTGGCGTTCTTGCCGAACAGCGGGTTATGAGAACCGAAGAAACCATTGTCAAACAGGTCGTCAAACATATTTTCACCATACACAACAGGCAGCATAGCACATTCCTCCTACCTATGATTCAATATCTATATGGAAAGCTTTGCTTTGCAGAAGAATCTGCAAGCAAGCAGAGCTTACTTGTCTCGCGGGATGCAGGCGTAGACCACGGCGCTGACACCTTCCAGCAGGAAGACCAGCCCGACCGTCACGCCGATTGCCGCAACGCTCACCCACGGATCCATCATGCAGACGAACCCGGCCGCGATCAGAATGACGCCGACGGCCAAAATCCATCCCCATCCGCGAACGCCACAGGCGCGCAGATCAAACGCGCTGACGAACCGCGAAACGCCGGAAAACAGCAGCCACAGCGTAAACAGAAACGGCAGCGACATCATGGTGAACCACTGGTTCAGCAGCAGAAACAAGGAAAGGATGACGGTCAACACGCCGTCAAGCAAAAGCCAGCCCGAGCCGAGCATGAACCCGCTCGTCGTTGCAAACACAACGATCTCCATCACGCCGGACAGCAGCATCAACACGCCGATCATCAAACCGGCGGTCATGGCGGCAATGTCCTGATTGCACAGGCAATAGACGCCCAACGCCATCAGGAGCACACCGGCTATGATATTTAACACTTTCATTGATTTTGAAACCATCATCATTTGCGCCTCCCTTTTATGGCCTTTCCTTTATTTCTGCGGATAGTATAGCTTTTTATGCTTGAAATGAAAATGGTTCGACAGTATAATAAAGAAAAAGCCGCTTGTGCTTTCAGCACAAATGAAGGAGGCGAAACCGTGGAAGCCGTCAAACAGAAAAACTACAGCGCGGACGCGCTGCTGGCCGAGTTCTTCGCGCAGGATGATTTGAAAAGCCTGGCCGCAGACGCCGGAGCCCTGCTGGACTGTCCGCTGCTTGTGCTGGACGACACGTTTCACGTGGTTGCGTATCATCGGCCGCTGGGCTTTTCCGATCCGCTTTTTCAGGCGTCTGTCAGCCGCGGCGAAATCACCTATGAAGCCGGCGCCATTATCAGCCGAAGCGAAGCGCTGATGGCGGGAACCGCCGACTACGTAAAACTGGAGGACAGCGTCTATCGCCGCCGCTTTGTGCCGCTGATCAGCGCCGGTGTTCGGCTCGGTTTCCTGATTTGCGTGGATACGGACGGGCATCTGCAAAAAATTCCGCAGGAAACATGGAATACGGTCGAGCAGATTTTGGCGAAACAGGCGTTTATCGAAACAAGCCGCCACGATAAGCCTTTTGAAACGGCTGAGGATATTTTAATGCATCTTTTAGACGGCGGCTTTTCCTCCGCGCTGTATTTCCAGTTGCAGGCCTCCGGCACATACCTCGCCGATTTTCATCCCACGGGCTTTGCGCTGATTGATCTGACCGCTTACCACGACGAATACCTTGGAAAACGGCATTTGAAGGATGAACTCGGCGCAAGGTTTCCGCAATCCCATTCCTTTCTGTATCGGGGGGACGTGTTTCTGTTTCTGTATGGCAAAGCGGATTTCAACGGCTTCTCCGCATTAGCGAAGGAATTTGAGTTGAAGGTCGTTTTATCAGACGATCTTGACGATTTATTCAGCCTCCCGGCGCTTTACCGCACGGCGCACGAGGCGCTGGAGCTGATGACGGATCGCCGCTTTCACAGCGGAAGCGTCTGCACGGTATCCCAGCTCAGAACGCCGCTGCTATTAAAAAATGTCGAGGGGCGCGACGATTTGATCGCAAGGGAAATCCGGGTGATGGCGGCGCACGACAAGAAAAAGGATACGCAGTATTGCGAAACGCTCTACCACTACCTGACCTGCTGCCGTTCGCTCAAAAGAACCTGTGACGCGCTCTTCACCCATCGCAACACGGTGCTTTACAGGATTCGAAGAATACAGGAGGATTTCAACATTCCGCTGGACGAGCCCGCCGTTCACGCGGATTTGCTGCTCGGTGTTTCGCTGATCCTGTTCGAAGAGAAGGGCCCCGATTTCTTTCTGTGTCCCCTTTATCCGGACGAGAGCGGGGAATAACGGGCAGATACGAGCACTTGAAGCGCGCCCCATTTGAAGAAGGAGACAGCGGAGAGCATGCCCACCTGTCTTTGACCGAATTGAAAGCGCGGCTGGCGGAAAACGTTTCGCGGATCGACGCGATGATTGATTTCGTGAGCGAGGAAGAGCTGTTTCAGCCGCATAGGAGAAAGTAGGCGGACGACGCCACCAAAACGGCGGTGTGGGCGGTTTACAAGTTCATTCATGTGAACACTGTTGCGCCCTTCGGGACATTCAGAACGAAGATTCGAAAGTGGAAAAAGTCGGCGATGTAAATTTCAATCGAACTAAGAAGTAAAGGAGATGTTTTCTATGCAGAGGGACGAAATTGTCAAAAGGTATTTTCAGGCGTGGCTTGACCAAAATATCGAGCCGTTGGGAAGCATCTTTTCCGAGGACATTGTATACAGCGAGTGCTATGGACCCGAATATCGTGGCTTATCCCAAATCTTGAAATGGTTTGCGGATTGGAATAAGAGCGGCAGAGTCTTGAAATGGGATATTAAAAATTTCATTCACCAAGGGATGTTTACCGTTGCAGAATGGTATTTTGAGTGTGATTATAACCATGAAATCGGCGGGTTTGACGGCGTATCAATCATAGAATTCAATGACGATATGAAAATCGTGAATCTAAAAGAATTTCAATCGAAGGCTGAACACTATTTTCCGTATCGGTAAGGCGTTTGTGTCGATTATTGGGGGCATACGGAGAATTCCCGTATTTATACTAATTCTTGTTAAAATGGCTTAATCCGCGCACCATCTTTTTCGCTCTGACTTTGCCTCGTTCCGTTCAACGTACCTCCAGTACGCCTCACTTCACTTGGCTTCGTCAGAACAAAAAATCTGATGCGCTCTGTTAAGCATTTTAACTGCGAATTAGTATTAAACCCCGATGTCCTGAGGTTGCATGAGAGAAGTCTGCCGAAGAACATGTCAGATTTTAGGAGTGATTCCCTAAAAAGAAATATACGGCAAAATCCAAGCAACTGCTTGATTTATCTTGCAAAGTGTGGTACGCTCTTATCATCAGTACACCGGTAAGCCGGAAAAGGGAGGTCATCGCTTGAACGAAGACAAGAAAACCGAAAGAAGAAGGGAAATCATCGCCGTCTGCCTTGATTGCTTTGTTGAAAAGGGGCTGACGATCACCACCACAAAGGATCTCTGCACGGCGGCGAAGCTGCAAAACGGCGGCATCTATTATTATTTCTCCACCAAGGAGGAAATCGTGCTCGCCTGCGCCGAGGCGGCCATCGAGCGGATTGAAAAGGGCGCGTTCGGCATCGTGTTTGAGGATATCCAGGATGTCAAGAGCATGATGGATCGCCTGGGCGCGCTGGCGGATAAAATGTCGCCGACCATGCGCTTTCTGGTCAGCGTGTGCGTGTCGCGGGAATACGGGGAGAAGGTCAAATCCGCCCTGAGCCGCCTTGCGTCCAGATACCCATATTATACGGAAAAAATCGCGGCGGTTCTGGATTGCACGCCCGCCGAGGTCGAGCCGTTCGTTCACCTGTCGATTCTCGCCCTCAACAACTATATGATCTTTGCCGAGCGTGCGCTGTTTACCCCGCAGATCGAAGCCGCAAAGAGAGAACTGCTGAGACTGGCCGAAAGGAAGGAGGAAAAGCATAGCGGCCTTCTCGATGAAGGAAGGGCATAATTTTTCGGGGAACCGTTGCACTTTGGTAAGAGATGAAAAAGGGAGATGTCACCATGAAAAAAAGCCTAGCAACCCTATTGACGGCGCTGATTCTGTTTTCCTGCGGATGGACCCCCGCCTGCATCGCCGAACCGACCGAGACGGACGCCGTATGGGAGCAGGTCAGCGAGGCGTACATCTACGCTTTCCCGCTGGTGCTGACCAACGCGACGAAAACCATGTCAACCAATACGGACGGAAGCGTGACGGGGCGCGCGCCCGTCAACCAGATCAACCATGCCAAGAAGCTGGCGGACGCCTCCTTCCGCACAGTCGTCACGCCGAATGTGGATACCCTCTACTCGCAGGCGTGGCTTGATATCGGCGCGGAACCCATGGTGTACGTCCTGCCGGAAACGGATCGTTTCTGCAACGTGCAGCTTTTGGACGCATGGACGAACACCGCCGCCGTGCTGGATCGGGCGGGCGCATACGTCATCGCGCTCCCGAGCTGGACGGGCGAGCTGCCCGAGAACGTGACCCGCGTGGACGTGCCCACCGAAACGGTGTGGTCGATTGCCCGCGTCGTGCTCTCCGGAAACGAGGATCTGCCCAACGTATACGCCATTCAGGATCAGATGCGGCTTCTTCCGCTCTCGGCGTATCTGGCGGGCGGCGACTACGCTGCGCCGGCGGGCACGTATGCCAAGGAAAACGACTTTGTTCCCGTGAACAAGGTGCTCTCCATGCCGCCTGCGGAGTTCTTCAACACGGCTAACGCGCTGATGCAGGCGAACCCGCCCGCCGAGGCCGACGCGGCGCTGCTGGAAAAGCTCGCCGCCATCCACGTGGGGCCGGGCATGACCTTCGACGCATCCATTCTGGGTGCGGACGCCGCCGAGCGCTGGACGCAGATGCTCAAGGGCATGCGCGCCACGCTTTCCGCCGAGAGCGCGAAGTACGCCCAAAATCTCGGCCAGTGGATCTATTTCGGCAGACCCATCGGCGATTTCGGAACGGCGTATACCTACCGCGCCATGGTGGCGCTGGTCGGGCTGGGCGCGAACACGGTCGATGTGGCGATCTATCCCAAGACGCATACGGACGCGGCCGGCGCGGCGCTGACCGGCGAGAAGACCTACACGATCCACTTTGAAACGCTTCCGCCGACGCTGGAGGGCGGCTTCTGGTCGGTGACCGCCTACAACGAGGAAAACTTCCTCATCGACAACCCCATCGACCGCTACTGCGTCAACGACCGCTCCGCCTATCGGTTGAACGAGGATGGCACGCTGGATATCACCCTGTCGAAGGAAGTGCCGGAGGATCCCTCCAACTGGCTGCCCGTTTCCGACGGAGAATTTCATCTGTTCATGCGCATCTATCTGCCGGATATGAACGCGCTGGATACATGGCAGGCTCCCGTCATCCACATTCAGGAATAACCGGAGGAATGATTCGATGAAACGTTGGATAGCGATGCTCCTTGCCGCCCCGATGCTCTTTTCCTGCGCGATGGCGGAAACCGGCGGGCTCGACCTGAATCGCGAGGTCAAACCCGCCACGGCATTCACAGCGAAGGCAAACGCCGCGGTCTATGACGAGCTGGATTTCAGTGACAAGCAGGAATATGCGTTCGCCACGCGTGGCCTGATCGACGCGCCAGAAACGCTGGAGCTGAAGGACGAAGATGGAAGGATGATTTGGAGTCAGGATGCCTTCGCGTTTCTGGATGATTACGAGAAAGCGCCCGACAGCGTGAATCCGAGCCTGTGGGAGAACACGATAAATAACCACGTCTACGGGCTCTTCGAGGTGGCCGACGGCATCTATCAGGTGCGCGGCTACGACATGGCCAACCTCACCGTCGTCAAGGGTGACACGGGCTGGATCGTCTTTGATACGCTGATGAGCGTGGAATGCAGCCAAGCCGCCATGCAGCTCATCGAAAAGAACCTCGGCCATTTCCCGGTCAAGGCCGTCGTCATCTCTCACTCCCACGTCGATCATTTCGGCGGCATCGCCGGTGTGATGGCGGCGGAGGATAAGGCGGACGAGACGCTTTCCATCGAGGAGCAGCTTGCCAGCGGCAAAATTCCCGTCATCGCGCCCGCAGGCTTTACGGAGCACGCCGTGAAGGAAAATGTCTACGCCGGAAAGGGCATGGGTCGCCGCAGCAACTATCAGTACGGCATTTTGCTCAAACCCGGCGTGACCGGCAAGCTGGCGCAGGGCATCGGCATGGGGCAATCCGTCGGCACGATCTCCTTTATGACGCCCAGCTATGAGATCAGGGAATCCGGCGAAAGGCTGACCATCGACGGCGTGGAGCTGGAATTCCAGCTCACCCCCGGCACGGAAGCGCCCGCCGAAATGAACACGTGGCTCCCTCAGCATAAGGCGCTGTGGATGGCGGAAAACTGCACCGGCACGCTTCACAACCTCTACACGCTGCGCGGCGCGGAGGTGCGCGACGGCGCGGCCTGGGCGAGCTATATCACCGAGGCGATTTCCCTTTATGGGAAGGATGTGGAGGTTACCTTCCAGTCCCATAACTGGCCGCATTGGGGAAACGACGTGGTGAACGATTATATGGTCAACACGGCGGCGGTATATAAATACATCAACGATCAGACCCTGACCTATATCAATCAGGGCTACACCAGCGACGAGATCTCCAACATGATCGAGCTGCCGGAAGCGCTCAATCGGATTTGGTACACCCGCCCGTATTACGGCACGGTGGCGCACAACGCCAAGGCGGTCTATCAGAAGTTCATGGGCTGGTATGACAGCAACCCCGTCCATCTGAATCCCCTCGCGCCCAGCGACAGCGCGAAGAAGTGGGTGGAGTATCTGGGCGACGTGGACAGGGCGCTGCAAATGGCAAAGGCGGACTTTGACAAGGGCGAATATCAGTGGGTCGCCGAGATCACGAACGCCATCGTGTTTGCTGATCCGACGAACACCGACGCGCGCCTGCTGTGCGCCGACGCGATGGAGCAGCTTGGGTATCAGGCGGAATCCGGCCCGTGGCGCAACGAATACCTGACCGCTGCGCAGGAGCTGCGCCATGGCAACGCGAATCTCACGGCCGCCGCGAAGAACACCGGCGAAATGGTCAAAGCGTTGTCCGCGCCGATGCTGTTTGATTATATGGCCATCGTCATGGATAAGCAGGCGCTGGCGGACGAGGATTTCACCGTGAATGTGACGCTGCCCGACGTGGGTGAGCGGCACATGCTCCGCGTGAAGAACGGCGTGCTGCTGGTCTACAAGAACACGCTGTCCGACAGCGCGGACGTATCCGTCACCTGCCCGAAGAACGCGCTCTTCGCGATTCTGACCAACAATCAGGAAACCGTCGCCAAGGCCGTTCAAATCGAGGGACGCGCCGAGCTGCTGACGCGGATGATGGAGAACATGAACCAGTTCCAGATTACAGGAACCAACCCCTTTAACATCATCGAGCCGTAACGCCTCGCCGGATAAACGCGCATCATCATAAAGGGCTGCCGCATGAAGACCGATATGGCCTTCTGCGGCAGCCCTTTGCCGTATAATAGTTTACGCCATCCCCATCTTTTCGGCGATCTTCTGCCCGAAGGGCGTGCCCGCCACGCCGCCGACGCCCGTTTCCTTGAGGGAGACGTCCATCTTGTCGCCGACCTCGCGCATCGCCAGAATCACCTCGTCCGGCGGCACAGCCGAGCGAATGCCCGCCAGCGCCATATCCGCGCTGGACATGGCGATCACGGCGCCCGCCGCGTTGCGCTTTACGCAGGGAACCTCCACAAGCCCGGCAATCGGGTCACAGACCAGCCCGAGCATGGCCTTGATGGCGATGGCCGCCGCGTGGCAGACGGCCTGCGCGTCGCCGCCGCCCAGATAGCACAGCGCCGCCGCGCCCATCGCGCTGGCCGTGCCGATTTCCGCCTGACAGCCGCCCGCCGCGCCCGCGATGGACGCTTTGGCCGCGACGACCTGACCGATTGCGCCCGCGACATACATCGCGCGCACCATCGCCTCGTCGCTCAGCCCCTCGCGCTGCTGATACGGCAGCAGCACCGCGGGCAGAACGCCGCAGCTCCCCGCCGTCGGCGCGGCGACGATGCACTTCATGCAGGCGTTGCTTTCGCCCATCTCCAGCGCCTGCGCGATGACCCCGCCGATGTAATCCCCGCAGATGGTTTTGCTCCGCTGCACATAGGCGCGCATTTTTTCGCCGTCGCCGCCGACCATGCCGCTGGCGGAGCGGAGCTTCGGATCATAGCCGCGCTGCGCGCGCCGGATGGCGGCGTAAAGGCCGCGCATCTTTTCAAGGGATTCCGCCTGCGTCACGCCGCGATCCACGCAGTCGCTCTCGATGATGACGTCGCAGATATCCCGGTTTTCGCTTGCCGTTACAAGCGCCTGAAGCGATTCAATGGCCATACCGATTCCCCCCTGTTATTCTTCCCGCTCCGCGTCGATGAACGTCACGCGCGTGATGCCCTCGCAGCGTTCCAGCCACGCGAGGCCGTCCGGCGGAACGGCCTTGTCCGTCTCGATAATCATCACGGCGTTTCCGCCCGGATGGTCGCGGTAGAGCTGCATGGTCGCGATGTTGATGCCGCGCTTGGTCAGCATGCCGGTGACCTCGTTGACGTGGCCGGGCTGGTCGATGTTCTGCACGATCAGCGTGGGCAGGTCGCCGGAAAAGTTGGCGCGCAGGCCGTTCATCTCCACCACCATGATGCGCCCGCCGCCCAGAGACGAGCCGGTCATCGACAGGGTTTTGCCGCTCCGGCCGACCAGATCCACGCGCGCGGTGTTCGGGTGTTCGCCGCCGACGTGGGACGTGGCGAAGGAGAAGGACAGCCCCGCCTTTTCCGCCCAGCTAAAGCTGCCGGCGATGCGCTCGTCATCCGGCTGAAAGCCCAGCAGACCGGCGATCAGCGCGCGATCCGTGCCGTGGCCGCAGCCGGTCGCGGCGAAGGAGCCGAACAGCGTGATATCCGCCCTGCACGGCGTGCCCTCGCCCAGCAGCCTCCGCGCGATGCGCCCCAACCGAACCGCGCCGGCCGTGTGCGAGCTGCTCGGCCCGACCATCACCGGGCCGAGAATATCGAAAAGATTCATCCGTGTTCATCTCCCCTCGTGGTTTTTAACGTAAAGCGATAATTGAGCAAAAGGCAAATTCTGCATAAACTGGCGGAGTTGAAGGCGGGCTCAGCCCGCTTTTACGGGTAATCATAGCAGAAAACGCGCGGAGATTCAACCGATGCGCATGGAAAGTTTTGATTAAAATGGCCGCAAAACAGAATTTCCTCTATGAAAATGGAGGCCGATGCGGTACAATAGGATGTGCTGCAAAGCAAAAAAGAATACGGATTTGCGTTTAATGGGATGTGGAACATGTTTTCTTTGCTCAGTCAGGATATACAAAATATCATCGTTTTTGATTTGGAATGGAACCAGAGCGGCTATAACCCGAACCACCGCATGCCGCACGAGATCATCGAAATCGGCGCGTGCCGCGTGGATCGCGCGGGGAACGTGGTCTCGCGCTTCAGCAAGCTGATTCGCCCGCGCGTGTATAAGCGGCTGGATAAGCATATCAAGCAGGTGACGGGCATCACCGAGCAGGAGCTTGCGCAGGGACGCTCGTTTTCGGATGTCTTCGGCGATTTTATCGCGTGGTGCGGCGAGGATGCGCAGCTTGTGACGTGGGGGCGGGACGATTATCCCGTGCTCAAGCGCAACGCCGCGTTTTTTATGACCCCGATGCCGTTTGCGCCGCCGATCGACGCGCAGCTCGTCTTCGGCTTCTGCTGCCTCGGCGGGGAGCACAAGCAGATGAACCTGCACGCGGCGATGGAGCTGATGAACGTCGAATTGGATGTGGCGGCGCACCGCGCGGTGAACGACGCGGAATGTACGGCGGCGCTGCTGCCCATTGTGGATCGGGCGGTGACGGCGCTCGCGCCCGAGCGGCGCATGCAGCTTGAGCACATTTTGGAAAAGGAGAGCCGAATTGCCGCCTCCGCGCTGCGCTCACTGCCCACGCCGTACATGTTTCAGACGGACGCGCTGGCGGATCAGCGGCTGATGAGCCTGCCCTGCCCCGCCTGCGGCAAGCGAACCGCGTTTGATACGCCGTGGTTTGACGGCGGGCGGGAGCGCTATCTGGCGATTTCCGTCTGCCCGCAGCACGGCTTTGTCTACGGGCAGATGCACTTCAAGCGCACGAGCGCCAACACGCTGATTATGCACCAGCGCGCCTATCCCGCCAGCCGGGAGGACGTGGAAGACGTGCGCGAGCGCTACCGGCTGTATCTGCTCACGCCGCCGAAAAAGCGCCACCATCGGCTGAATATGGAAGAGATCGTCGAAAAGGCGGAAAAGGCGAGGGAATAACGCCGTATACACAAAAGAAAAGCAACTGAGGCAAAGATAATCTGCCCAAGTTGCTTTTTTATGGATGGATTTTCGCACACGGCGGAAGGCGTTATAAGCAGAACATGAAGAACCGCAGCACGTCGTAGTAGGCGTCCGAAGAGAAGCGCACCGTGCGCGGGCCGAGCTGCTTCACGCCGGGGTAGAAGCTCGCGCGGCGGGCGCGGTTGTGCTTCACAAACTCCACTTCAACGTCAAAGTTGTTCGGCAGGGCGACGGTGAATTTCTCCGGATGGGCGACGCCGTCCGCGACGGCCAGCTCGGCCTTTTCGCGAATGCGGCGGACGGCCTCCGACGGATGGATCGAAATTGAGCCGTTGCCGCAGCCGCGGCTGACCGGCACGGTGTAAACCGCGGGGCAGAGCCGCTTGGCCTGCTCGCACACGCCCAAGTCGCCCGTCACCAGCAGCACCGGCACGTCGTAAAGCGCGGCGGCGAAGGTGTTGATGACCAGCTCGCTGGCCTGAATGCCGTTGATGCGGATGGACACGTTATCCAGATTCATCGTGTGGCACAGCGGGCTGGCGTCCGTGTTGGAGGAGGAATGATAGCCGGTGAAAATCGCGCCGGAGAAGCTCGCGTCAATGCCGGACATCATCGAGTGGATGTCGCTGCCCCAGCCGCGGAAGATGCTCACGCGCTCCGGCAACTCGGCGGGGATCAGGTTGCGCGCGCTGTCGTGCGCGTCCTTAATCAGCAAATCCTCGCATCCGGCGGCGAACGCGCCCTCGCAGGCGGCGGCGACCTCGCGGGTCATCTGGCGGCGGAAGGGCTCGTAATCCGGCTTGCCCAGCTCGGTTTCCGCCCAGTGGGCGATGCCGCAGGTGCCTTCAATATCGGCGGAAAGAAAAATCCGGTTCAGCACAGCGCATCATCCTTTCACGCGATGTCCAGCGCGATTTCCATCATCTGGGTGAAGGAGGATTGGCGCGCCTGCGCGTCGAGCGATTCGTTCTTGCTGAGGTGATCCGAAATGGTGCAGATGGCGAGCGCGTTCTTGCCCGCGCGCGCCGCGTTCAGATACAGCGCGGCGGATTCCATCTCCACCGCCAGCACGCCCAGCTTCTTGAGCTTGCCGGACATGCCGGATTCGTCGTAGAAGATATCCGAGGAATACAGCGGGCCGACGGTTGGCTCTATGCCCATCCGGCGCGCGGCGGCGACGGCCTGCTCCAGCAGCTTGAACGAGCAGCACGGCGCAACGTTGCCGTCAAAGCCGAACTGGCGGCCGAAGTTGGAATTGGTGTACGAGGACAGGCCGATCACCACGTCGCGCACGTTCACGCTGTCGGACAGGCCGCCCGCCGTGCCGACGCGGATGATGTTTTCCACGCCGTAGAAATTGAACAGCTCATAGGAATAGATGCCGATAGAGGGTATGCCCATGCCGGAAGCCATCACGGAGACGCGCTTGCCGTGGTACAGGCCGGTATAGCCCTGAACGCCGCGCGTGTCGTTGACCAGCACGGGATTCTCCAGATACGTTTCGGCGATGAATTTGCTGCGCAGCGGGTCGCCCGGCATCAGCACGGTGCGGGCGAAATCGCCCTCTTTGGCGGTGATGTGCGGCGTCGGGATATTCGGATTGGACATAGAAACAAGCCCCTTTCTGATTTATGTTGTTACCTCCATTATAACGGGAAACCGGCCAAAAGCCAACCATAAATCCATCGGCTCAGGCGCGCTTGGCCGAAAAACGCCCCGCGCGCGCGAAACCGGGCTGGCGCGTTTTCCCCTTCTCTTTTTTTGCGAAACATGGTATACTAACCGCGACGGAAACAAGGACGGAGGAACGTATGCGCATCGACGTTTATGATTTTGACGGCACGATTTACGACGGCGATTCCACGGTGGATTTTACGCGGTTCTGCCTGCGCCGTCATCCCGCCGTGCTGGCGGGGCTGCCCCGGTTCATCGGCACATCGGTGCTGCTTGCGCTGGGCAGGCGCAATCTGACGCAGTTCAAGAGCGTGCTCTTTGGCGAAATGGCCAAGCGGTTCAGCCTTGAAAAGGAGGCCGAGCTGTTTTGGCAGGACGAGCGGACGCGCGCCAAGCTGGGGCGGTGGTTTTTTGACCGGCCGCGCGATCTGCCGATCGTGATCGCGTCCGCGTCGCCGGAATTTGAGCTGCAATACGCGGCGAAAATCCTCGGTGTGCCGCGGCTCATCGGCACGAAGTGCGACGCGGAAACCGGCGCGCTGATCGGCAAAAACTGCAAGGGCGAGGAGAAGCTGCGCCGCATCGGGGAAGCGGTCGGCGCGTTTGAAATCCGCGCCATGTACACCGATGACGCGAAGGCGGACGGCCCGCTGCTCGCCGCCGCGCAGGAGGGCTACATCGTCACGCACGGCGTTCTCGTGCCGTTTCGAGGATAAAAAGGAGAGATTCGCATGAAGAAGATGCAGGATATGGGCGGCTTCTTTGTCGCCGCCGTGACCCCGTATGACGAACAGGGCAGATTCAGCGCGCCCGCGCTCCACAAGCTGATGGACAAGACCATCGCCGAGGGCGCGAAGGGCTTTTTGATCGGCGGCAGCAGCGCCGAGTGCCCGCTGCTGACGCATGAGGAGCGCGTGGAGGGCTTGCAGGCCGCCGCGCAATACGAAAACCGCGAAAAGACGAAGCTGATGGCTTCTGTCGCCGCGATTTCGACCGACGAGGCCATCGAATATGCCAAGGCGGCCAAGGCGCTGGGCTACGACGCGATGATCTCCACCGTGCCGTATTACTATAAATTCGGCATGAAGGCCATCAGCGCGTATTACGGCGCGCTGCGCGAGGCCGTCGATCTGCCGCTGTTCCTCTACAACTTTCCGGGCAACACCGGCGTGGAGCTGGATATCGCGGACGACCACATCCGCGGCATGCTGACCGACGGCACGATTGCGGGCGTGAAGCAGACCAGCCTCAACCTCTACCAGATGGAGCGCATCCACGACCTGAACCCGGAGCTGGTCATCTACGGCGGGTTTGACGAGGTATACATCGGCGCACGCATCCTCGGTGCGGACGGCGCGATTGGCTCAACCTTCAACTTCACCCTGCCGCTGTTCAACCAAATCGAGGCGGCGTACAGCGCGCTGGATATCCCGAAGGCGCAGGTGCTTCAGAAGCGCGCGAACAACATCATGCAGGCGCTCGTCTCCTGCTCGCTGTTCCCGTCCATCAAGCACATCCTCAAGACGCAGGGCGTGGATTGCGGCGGCTGCCGAAAGCCGTTCCCGACGCTCACCGAGGCGCAGAAAGCATACATCGAGCGCGTGGTCAGAGAGAATATGTAAGGGAGTCTTCCAAAGGGCGGGTCGTCTGACGTTTGTTGGGCGACCCGCTTATTTTTGTGCAAAATGCTTAAATCTTACCAATTAAAGATGCGGAATCCGTTAAATAACTGCGAAAATAATATTGACTTTTTGGAATGGGGGGGTAACATATATCTTAACCAATTATAGGGAGGAACGGAAAATGGCGAATTTGAAGCGCGCGGCGGCGCTTACCCTGTCGGCGGCGATGTTTTTGCAGCCGATGACGGCCAGCGCGGCGACATGGGGAAACATCATGAGCGCTATCCGCAACGGTCAAAAGTATACGGATGGAAAAACGTCGGCAGAGGTCAACGAACAGGGAGAATTGACCGTCAGCGGCGGCAGTCTGGATGATGGCGTGATTATGCGGGGCGATAACGACGGCTTCAAATGGGTCAGCAGCATCATTCTCAAGAACATTGATGTAAAATGGGAGAATGCGAGCGGCGTGGGTATCTATGTGGAGAAATCCGGCACGGACAATCAGAAGTATCGTTTCACGGTTGGAGAAAATGCCACGGTAAGAGGAATGGTCATCATCAATGCCGGAAACCAGAAAACATACAGCAAGGGTACAGAGATCGAACTGAACATTGAAAAAAATGCGAAAATCCGAATGGGCAATGTGCAGGTCAACGCAATCAACGGCGGCTCTGTGACCAGCACCAATCAGGGTTGGATCCAGGGCGAATACATGGGCTGCGCGGATGGTGCGGACAGCACAGCGGATTTGACCAATCTGGAAGGAGGGCAGATCGCCGCGCTGGATATATTTGCACGCGGCGAAAACGCCCAAATGACGGCCAAAAACGAGGGGAGCGCGAACGAGCTTTTGGCTAACGCGCTGGCGGGCGGCGCGACCACCGCGACCAACGACGGCGACGTTTCCCTGCGCACAAGCGGCTGGTCAAAGGGCGAAGGCTCATCGCTCACCATCACCAACAACGGCGAGTCCGGCACGATGAGCGCGGAAGCCTACCTCGACGGCAAGGCCAGATTGACCAACAACGGCCTGGCTGACGGCGGCATGGGCGGCTACACGGACGGCGGCCGCGTGGATCTGGTCAACAATAGCGAGGTCAACGGCAACATGGCCGTCGGCGCGGAAAAGGAAGGTCACGTTTCCGCTGACAACCGGGAGAGCGGCACGGTTTACGGAGATCTCAAGGGATGGACAGACGGCGTCGGCTCGACCGCGGTTATCAGCAACAGCGGCGACGTGGCGGGCGGCAAGCCGCAGCTGAACGGCGCGTTGATGACGCTGGAAGCAAGGGCTCCCGCGCGTATCTCCGCCGTCGTCGCACTGGACGCGGACAGCGAGACGTATCACGACGACGAAACCGCGCCGGAAAGCGTCACCAGCGAAGAGGCCAAGCCGGGCACGGCGGGCGAAGGCGTGCTCTCCGGTGAGCGTCGCGGCAGCGGCACCGTCGTTGTCGAGGATAAGAACAGCGGCACCACCAGCGTCAACGGCAAAAAGGCGGACGCGATGCTCAACGTGACCAGCAGCACCACGCAGGCGGAAATTCAGAGCCAGCTGGCCGCGCTGCCCATTTGGGAGAAGCCGGGTGAATACACCGTTTTGATTAAGTGCGTCGGCGAAAACGACGAGGTCACATATGAAGCGGTGACCATCCTTGTGGAGGAGGAAAAACCGGCGGAGCCCATGGACACGAGCGAGGAAGCCTTCCGCCACGAGATGGAGATGAAGCGTCAGGAGGAGGCCATCGGCGGCGTATACGGCAGCCCGTACTGGGTGAAGCAGCTCTATCTGGGCTACCACAGCTACAACCTGCGCCTGTTCGTCGGCGAGACGCGCGAAAACTTCCGCGAGAAGCTGAGCTGGAGCGCGGACGGCGGCAAGGGCGTCAGCCTGCGCGTGAACGACGAAAACCCGGAGAAGCTGACGATGCGCTTTGACGAAAAGGTGCTGGAGGTGCTGGAACGCACGAACATCACGACCGTGACCCTGCTGAACAAGAGCGGCGCGGCGGTGATGCAGTACAACGTTTCCGACCTGCGCGCGGCCTACGATCAGTACGGCCTCAACGACGCGGATCAGCTCGTCGTCGGCGGCGTGGATGACGACGTGATGAAGATCGGCGCGGACGGCCAGCTCGTGCCGGTGGAATGAGTAAATGCTGCTTGTCCGGGGAGGACGAGACGGCGCATCGCGAAACGTAAGAAAGCATAAAAACAGGAGAGCTGTCGGGCGAGGGTTCGGCGGCTCTCCTTTCTGTTTTCGTGTCGGTTTTATATCGAAAAAGGGCGGCGGGAAGCGCGCGAAATCGGGTATATCTGTTTGGTTTATGACAAACAATCCGGAAAATGCGCGAAAAGGGTATATCCGTGAACAAAACGAATGAAAGACGAATGATACATGAAAAAATGCAGATGCATACACGGAAAAGGGGTAAATTGGTCGGACGTCTCGTATAAACCAACAGTTTCTACAATGTGAAAAACAGGTTGAAATATGTCTTGACACGCCGGGGTGAGTGTGATAATCTGTTATCAAAGAAGGGACGCGGGGCAACCGTGCGCCGCGCCGCCCTCACAGGTTCGACAAACACATGTAAGGAGGGATTTACATGGCGAAGAACATTTCCCGTAAGGAGTTCCTGAAAGCGACCGCGATGAGCGCTGCGGGCATTGGTCTGCTTGGCGCCGGCGTGCTCAACGCGAAAGCGGAAGAGGAAAAGCCGGCTCACAAAAATTCCAGCAAGTGGGTTCTGGACAGCCAGAACGTGAAGTGGGACGAGGAGCACGATATCGTCATCTGCGGCTACGGCATGGCGGGCACGGCGGCTTATATCGAGGCTTACGAAATCGACCACAACGTTGACGCTGTGATTTACGATAAGTCCGACGAGGAGAATGCGGGCGGTCAGGCGATTGCTTCCGGCCAGTGCGTCATCTTCGTTGACCCCAACGATCTGGAGACCTGGCGTACCTACATGCGCGCGATGAACGAGCCGCATGTCATTCCGGAAGAGGATTTCAACTGGCTGACCAACGAGTTCGCGACGGATCTGCCGTGGATTCAGGCGGTTCTCGAGCCGGTCGATTACGAAGTCGGCTACTCCGGCGGCGGCGCGCTGCGCTGGGGCACCCTGCTGGTCGAATTCCCGGATCTGCCGGGCGCGAACTTCGTCGGCGCGACGGGTCACTTCCGCGACAAGAACGGCGGCCTCTCCTTCGAGAACGGCGGCTGCTGGAACGGCTTTGACAAGGCTGCCCGTTATCGCGGCGCGAAGCCGCTCTACGAGCATCAGGTGATCTGCCTCGTGCAGGACGCCATCACCAAGAAGGTGGAGGGCGTCGGCGTGAAGAAGCCGGACGGCTCCGTGATCTACACCAAGGCGCGCAAGGGCGTTCTGCTGGCCACCGGCGGCTACGAGGGCGATATGGACATGTACCGCCAGTTCAACGGCGGCGACCGCATCTACAACGCGGGCTCCCCGTACGTCACGGGCGACGGCGTGAAGATGGAAATGGCGCTGGGCGCTCAGCTCTGGCATATGGACGGCCAGACCATGTCCTGCGGCTACTTCCACGGCATCAAGGTTCCGGATTTTGAGACGACGTTCGTTCGTCAGTTCTATATGGCGCACGGCGCGTGGATGGAAGTCGCCGCCGACGGCACCCGTTATTACAACGAGGCGAAGTCCTATCAGCGCCAGCACATGAAGTACTACGAGCACGGCAAGTACGTCGATGTGCCGATCGCCCGTCAGCAGCCGGTTCATATGATTATGGACGACAACTGCTTCAAGGCGCAGCCGCTGGTCAACGCCTGGATCGGCTGGCCGGTGACCTGCCGCAACCCGTATCACTGGTCCGACGACAACTCCGTCGAGCTGGAAAAGGGCTGGATCATCAAGGCGGACACCATCGAGGAGCTGGCCGAGAAGATCGGCAAGGATCCGGCGAATCTGCGCGCTGAGGTGGATAAGTTCAACGCGATGGTCGACGCCGGTGAAGACACCGATTTCGGCCGCGACATCACCACGATGGCGAAGATCGAGCAGGGCCCGTTCTACGCGGTCGAGGAAGTGCCGTCCATGCCGGCCTGCTCCGGCGGTGCGCGCCGCAACATCAAGGGTCAGGTTCTCAACTGGGACGGCGAGCCGATCGAGGGTCTCTACTCCGCCGGCGAAATCGGCTCTCTGGTCTGCAACCTGTACCAGAACGGCACCTACCTGCATGAGGCGATCTGCTCCGGCCGTGCCGCGGTGGATACCATGCTGGGCGGCCGTGCCGAGCTGACCCCGACCTTCGGCGGCGGCGCTGCTGCTCCGTGGGCTGAGGCCGCGGATGGCGACTACTCCGTCATGGTTCAGGGTCTGCATGATCCGTTCGAGGTCATCTACACCATCAAGGATAAGCAGCTTGTGGGCATCGCCGTGGGCGAGGGCCGCGAGAACATGTTCATGAACGACGAGCAGTTCGCCGCGTTCACCAAGCAGATCATCGAGACGCAGGATATGGGCGTTGACGCCGTTTCCGGCGCGACGGTTGACTGCCAGGCCATCACCGGCGGCATCATGACCGCGTTCTCTCACAAGACCTCCTAATCTTGATTTCCAAAAAATCCGGCGGGAGGCGGGCAGTGACCCGACCGACCTGAGGATGTAATCAGCCGTATCGGCCCGCCGTCTCATCAAAGAGGCGGCGGGCTTTGCTGTTTTCAGCGGCAAAGGCTTATTTCGCGCGACGCGGGAGGTGCGCATGGACGTCAAGCAGATCCAGTATTTTTCTTTGGTGAGCAGCACGGGCAGCTTCAACGCCGCGGCGAAGCAGCTCTATATCTCCGTGCCCGGTCTGGTCAAGGCGATGGACAGGCTGGAAAACGAGCTGGGCGTTCAGCTCTTTGTGCGCAGGCGTTCGGGCGTGACGCTGACCCCGGCAGGGCAGGCGCTGGCGCGCTATGCGCCGCGCTATATCCGCAAATACGAGATGATTGTCAGCAATGTCCGCAAGGCGGCGGCACAGCGGGAGATGCGCGCGGAGGTCTGCATGACGTGGGGCATGCTGAGCTTCTTCCCGCGCAACTTTCTCTCGCGGTTCGTGCTCTCCAACCCGGATATGTCGCTGAGCACGCACAATTATTCTTTGCAGGAGCTGGAGGAGGCGCTCAACGAGTATCGCGAGACGATCGGGCTGTATTTCGGGCGGATTGACGATCCGGAGCTGGAGATTCTCTTTCATCGGGAAGCGCCGCTGCGCGTGCTGATGTCTTCGACGCACGCGCTGTGCGAAAAGGCGGCGCTGCGCATGGAGGATCTCAGGGGCTGCAAGGTTATTTTGGTCAACAGCGACCCCGAGGTGATGCGCCAGCTCCAAAACCGGCTGGAAAGCGTGGGCTGTCCGCCGCAGACTATGCTCGACGGCGCGGAATGGGAACAGGCGGTCGAGCTGATCCAGAGCGCAGGCTATATCTCGTTCTGTCTGCCGCCGGGAAACCTCAGCAACGCGCGGCTCCAGACGCGGGAAATCGAGGATCTGGGGCTGACGCTGGATTTCAACATGGCCGTCATGCGGGGCGTGGCCATGACGGACGCGGAGCGTCGGTTTGTGGAATACGTGGTGCAGATGATGACCGCCAACCATGGCGGAGACGAGGCGAAAAAGCGCTGAGCGCGACCGCGCGCGAGGCATGAACGACGGGAGAAGCGGGATGGAGAAGGAAATCAGCCGGGCGCTGCGCCCGTTTCAAAAAAGGCTGGCCGCGGAAGCCGCGCTGCGCGGTGTGTGTGTCAGCGGCTTGTTTGCGCTGCCGGTTTGGCTGGCGCTCGCGCTGGCACGGCGCTGCTTCGGCGGCGCGGCCGGAAGGCCGGAGGCGCTGATGCTGCCGGTATGGGCGCTGCTGGCGGCGGCGCTGTACGCGCTGTGCTATCGCCCGACGCAGAAGCGGCTGGCCGCGCGGCTGGACGCGCTCTGCGGGATGGATCGCGTGGCGACCGCGATGGAATTTTCCGGCGATTCCGGCGTGCTCTGCCGCCTTCAGCGGGAAGATACGGCGGACAGGCTGAAAAAAACGGACGTGCGCGCGCTGCCGATGCGCTGGCCGAAGAAGGCGCTGGCCGCGTGCTGCGTGCTGGCGGCGATGCTAGCGGCGGTTCCGCTGCTGCCGGAGGCGGCGGTGGAGCGCGTGCGGGCGCTCGTCGCGGCGGCGGCGCCGGAAGCGCAGCAGGAGAGCGAGGAAATCGCCGCGCTGCGCGAAATGATGCAGACGCTGCGCGCCGACGTGGCGGAAAGCGACATCGACGCGGCGGAGCGCGACAAGCTGGTGGCGCGGCTGGACGAGCTGCTGACGCGGCTGGACGAAGGCTATGCGGATATCGCGGCGGTGCAGGAGATTCGCGACGCGATGACCGGCATGGAGCAGACGGTGCAGGAGCTGACCCCGCGCGACACCTACACGGCGGCGATGATCGAATACGAAAGCCTGCAAAAGCTGGGCGAGGCGATTTACGACCAGAACATGGACACGGTCGTTATGATTCTGGACAGCATGGGCCGCCGACTGCATGAAAAGACCGGCATGGAGCAGGTGGACGCGCTGATGAACCTCGTCTACGACGTCAACGGTTCGCTGGCCAAGCCCCTGCGGGACAGCAGCCAGGAGCAGCTTCGGCAGGCGATGATGATGTTCGCGGGCGGACTGGAAAGCGCCGCAGAGATGGTTTACAACGGGCGGGATAACACGCAGATGATCGACACGGCGCTGGAAACGGTGGAAACGTACATCCGGGATTATCTGGGTGTGCCCGAGGAGGGCGAGCGCTACGATCCCTTTGCTCATATGGATTACGGGAAGGGGAGCAAGCCGTCCGGCGCGCCGTCAGCCGAGGCGGCGAACGTCGAAAAGCCCAAGAGCCGGATGGAGACGGAATACGTCTACGACCCGCCGGAGGCGCTCAAGGCCAGCGGCTATCAGCCCGGCGCGCTGAATGAGCGCGGCGAGCGGCAGCGGCTTTCGGCCGACACGCGCGAGCGGCCGATGGGCGCGGTGCCCTACGGCGAGGTATACGGCCGGTATTACGCGGCGTATCTGTCGATGATCGAGGATGAAACGTTCCCGCAGGCGCTTCGGGAAGCGGCGCAGGCCTATATGAACGGATTATAACGGATGCAGGAGGAATAACAGGATGGTCAACGAAGCGGATGTGCGGCTGTTTGCCGACAAGTGCAAAGCGATTTTTGAGCAGGTGGGGCGCGATATCATCGGTCAGGAGGATATCGTGGAGCTGACGGTGATCGCGATGATCGCGGGCGGCAACGTGCTGCTGGAGGGCGTGCCGGGAATCGGCAAAACACGTCTGATCCGTTCGCTGGGTCGCGTGTTTTCCCTGCCCTTCTCCCGGATTCAGTTCACGCCGGATCTCATGCCCGCCGACATCACCGGCACCAACGTGCTGGAGAAGGACGAGAAGGGCAACGCGGTATACACGTTCCGCCCCGGCCCGATTTTCAGCCACATCGTGCTGGCGGACGAAATCAACCGCGCCACGCCGAAATCCCAGAGCGCGCTGCTGGAAGCCATGCAGGAGCATACGGTGACGGTGGACGGCAAGGACTATCGCATGGAAGAGCCGTTTTTCGTGCTGGCGACGCAGAACCCGATCGAGCAGGAGGGCACCTATGCCCTGCCGGAGGCACAGGTGGACCGCTTCATGTTCAAGCTGCTGATGCGCTACCCGACGGTGGAGGAGATGAAGCAGATCGTTCTGATGACGCAGAAGACCATGGACGAGGTCGCAGACGGCGTGGTGGACGGCGAAACGCTGCTGCGCATGCGCGAGACCGCCAAGGAAATCCCCGTCACGGACGACATCATCAACTACACGATGCGTCTGGTTTCCTCGACGCAGCCCTCCTCGCCGGAGGCGGGCGAGACCGCCGCGCGGATGATCCGTTTGGGCGCGAGCCCGCGCGCCGCACAGGCGCTCATCACCTGCGCGAAGGTGCGCGCCATGGTATCCGGCCGCTTCAACGTCAGCCACGAGGACATCGACGCGCTGGCCTGCCCGGTGCTGCGCCACCGCGTGAAGCTCAGCTATGAGGCGATGGCCGAGCGCGTCACGCCGGACGAGGTTATCGCCAAGCTCGTGGACGACATGAAGAAAAAGCGCAGATAACGGCGCATTGCGGGAGGGAGAAGCATGCGGATACTGGACGGCGCGTTTCTTGACGCGCTGGAGACGCTGGACATCAATGTGCAGCAGATGAAGAGCGGCCATTACAGCGGCGCGCGCCGCTCCCGCGCCTATGGCTCCTCGCCGGAGTTTGCCGATTACCGCGAATATGTGCCGGGCGACGACCTGCGGCGGATTGATTGGAACGCGGCCGCACGGTTTGACAAATACCTGATTAAGCGGTTCATCGATGAAAAGCAGGGGCGCAACTGCGTCTATCTGGATACGTCCGCCTCCATGGGCTTTGAACCGGAGAAGGGCTTCGCGGCGCTTCGGATGGCCGCCGCGCTGGGCTATCTGTCGGTGTGCAACATGGACAGCGTGTCCTTCCGGCTGCTGTCCGGCACGCGCTGCACAGAGCTGTGCCCCCGAATCAGCGGGCGGGAATCGTTCCTGCGCGCGGGCGAGAAGCTCGACGCGCTGCAATTCGCGGGGGAGACCGACCTGTATGCGTGCATCCGAAACGATCCGAATCCCGGCGCGGACGACGGCGTGACGTTTATTCTCTCCGATCTGCTGACGGACAGCGACTGGCGGGCGGCGGTCGATCTGCTGCTGAGCCGCCGCCGCGAGGTGATGCTGATTCAGGTGCTCTCGCCGACGGAGCTCGATCCCCAACTGAGCGGAAGGCACACCTTCTGCGACGCGGAGGAGACGGGCGCGCGCGCGTCCCGCCTGACGATGGACGTTGACCGCGACACGCTCCGGGCATACCGGGAGACGGTGCGCCAGTTTCTGGCGGAGGCCCGCCGCTTCTGCGCGTCGCGCGCGGTGCCCTATATGCTGATGCGCAGCGACGAGCGCGCGGAGGAAGCACTCAGGACGAAGGGCTGCATGGAGGAGCTGATCCGATGAGTTTTGTATATCCTGCGGGGCTGTGGGCGCTGCTGGCGCTGGGCGTGTTCGCCGCGGTGTGCCTGATTCGGCATCGCTCGGAGGTGACGCCCGTATCCAGCACGTACCTCTGGCGGCTGTCCGAACAGCGGCGCAAGAAAAAGGGCTATTGGCGCACGCTCAAGCGGTCGCTGTTTTTCGCGCTGCAATTTTTGGCGCTGGCGCTTTCGGCGCTGCTGATCGCGCAGCCGATCATGCCCATGCCCGGTTCGGGCGTGAACGTGGCGGTGATTCTCGACGCTTCGGCGAGCATGCAGATGGCGGACGGGAGCGGACAGACGCGCTTTGCCCGCGCGGTGGCGGCGGCGGAGCGCGACATGGACAGGCTACCGTGGGGCGCGAGCGTGACGGTGGTGCTGGCCGGGGACGAGGCGCGCGTTGCGGCGGATCACGTCAGCGGCGGCGCGGAGCTTCGCGCGGCGCTGGAGGGCGTTTCGTGCGGCTGGGGCGCGGGCGACGTGGCGGGCGCGGCGGCACTGTGCCAGCAGATGCTCGACGAGGGCGGCATTTCGGACGTGCGGCTGTACACGGACGCGCCGTATGCGCAGGCGGAGGGGCTGGAGGTCATCTCCCTGCGCGGCGGGGACGAGTGGAACGTGAGCCTCGGCGCGCTGGAGACCAGCGGCTCCATCTACGGCACGGCGTTTGAAACCACGGTGCAGAGCTTTGGCCGAAGCGCGGATGTGAGCTTTGAGCTGATCGTTGACGGCAAGGCGCGCGGCGCGGAGGAAATCGAACTGCGCGTGAACGGGCAGAAGCAGACCGCGCAGACCGTATACTGCCCGGAGGGCGAGGCGCAAAGCGTGTCCCTGCTGCTGCGGCAGGTATATGATTTTACGGATGTGAGCGTGCGCGTCTGCGCGGAGGACGGCATGGCGCAGGATAACGCGGTGCAGCTCAGCCGTCAGGCGGCCTGCCCGGCGCGCGTGCTGCTGGTGGGCGAAAACCCGTATTTCTGGCAGAAGGCGCTGGAGGCCTTCCCGAGGGTGGAGCTGACGACGGCGGAAGACTGGCGCGGCGCGATGCTCGAGGCATACGACGTCTATGCCTTTGACGGCTGCCTGCCGGAGAAGCTGCCGCAGGACGGCGCGGTCTGGCTGCTCAACCCGCCGCGCTCGCCGCGCGAGGTCGGCGTGGTGCTGGGCGAGCGGCTGATGGGCGCTTATGTGAAGGGCGCGCGGACGGATACAGAGCTGGGCGAACGGCTGACGCGCGGCCTCGTGCTGCGGGATGCGGCCGTCGCGCGGTTCAGGGAGATGACGGCGCAGGGCGGGCTGGAAAACGTTCTGCTGTGCGGCGAAATGCCCGTGATGGCCGCGGGAACCAACGCGAGCGGCTGTTTGCAGGCGGTGCTGCCCTTTGACATTCAGGAGAGCAACCTGCCGCTGCTGCCGGATTTCGTCGTGCTGGTCAACAACATGCTGGAGGCGAGCGCGCCGACGCTTTTGGACGCGGAGACGGTGGATTGCGGAACGCGGGTCTATCCGCAGCCGCATCCGCTGTGCAGCAGGCTGTTTTTGCAGACGCCGGATATGCGGCTGGAAGCGCTCGACCCCGCACGGGCGGCAGACGGCGTTCGCGTGGACAGCCCCGGCAGCTATACGCTCATGCAGGAGGTGCGCGGGCAGCAGCAGGTGGTGCGTTTTGCGGCGCAGGTGCCGCAGGCGGAGAGGACGACGCAGACGCAGCCGGTCGATCAGCCGCTGACGCTGACGGCGGGCGGGCAGGCGGAGAGCGCCCCGGCGCATGCGCGCGTATTCTATCCGGCGCGCCTGATGGCCTTGGCGCTGCTGGCGCTGCTGCTGGCGGAATGGGGGATGTATCACCGTGAAAAGTATTGATCTGTTCTTTGCGCAGCCGTGGCTTCTGCTGCTGGCCGTTCCGGCCGCGGCGTTTGTGCTGCTGGCGCCGCGCCTGCTGCGCCGGGAAAAGGAAAAGAGTCGGACGGATCGCGCGGCGGCGATTCTGCGCGCGGTGGCCGTGGCGTTGCTGGCGGTCATCGCCGCTGGGCCGGGGGGAACGCGCTACCTGACCGAGCGGCAGACGGTGGTGCTGCTGGATCAATCGGCGAGCATGGAGCCCGTGCGCGCACAAGCGGACGCATGGGCGCAGGAAGCGAAGCGGGACGAGCACACGACGGTTTTGCCGTTTGCCGCGCTGGATGAAGCGGGCGCAATCGCTTCGGACGGGACGGATATCGCGGCGGCTATCGACGAGGCGGCTTCGCGCTTTGCGGGGCCGGGCGGCAGAAGGATCATCCTGATTTCGGACGGCGTGCAGACGCAGGGCGACGCGCTGACTGCGGCGCAGGCCGCGGCACAGGCGGGCATTCGGCTCGACGCGGTGCAGATGAAGCCCGAGTTCCCCGCGCCACAGGCGGAGCTGGCGGCGTTTGAGCTGCCCGCCGAGGCGATGGAAGGGCGGCACATGGAGGCGGCGGTGACGGTGCTGGCGGACACGCAGGGCGAGGCCGCACTGCGCATCTGGGACGGCGAAACGCTGCTGCATGAACAGCGCGTGGCGCTGACGGCGGGCAGGCAGACGTTTGCCTGCGCCATCGAGGCCGGGGCGGTCGGCGCGCACACACTGCGCGCGGAAGTGGCGCTGCCGGGCGACACGATTGCGGAAAACGACAGCCTGACGGCGACGATGAACGTCAGCCGCGGGGAAAAGGTTCTGCTGGTGGACGGAACGGGCGCACAGGCGCAGCAGCTTGAGCAGCTTCTCCGCGCGGAAGGCGTTCAGGTGGCCGTGACCGACCCGAAGAATGTGCCCGAAAGCGTCGATGCGCTGTGCGAATACGGCCTGACGGTGCTGATGAATGTGCATGCGGGCGACCTGCCGGAAGGCTGGGACGACGTGCTGCGGCAGGCGGTAGAAAACCATGGGCGGAGTGTGCTGACGACGGGCGGCGAAAACACGTACCTCTACGGCGGCATGAAGGATTCCGGCTACGAGGCGCTGCTTCCGATTCGGATGAGCGTGGAGGAAAAGGAGAGCGTCGATCCGGTGGGGCTGATGCTGGTCATCGACACGACGGATTCCATGACGCGCGAATCCATCGGCGTGCCGATCGACATGGCGAGGCGCGGCGCGATCAAGTGCGTGGACGCGCTCAACGGCAACGACTACGCGGGCGTCATCACGTTTTCAGACGACGCGCAGATGCTTGTGGAAATGACGGCGATGGGGGACAAGAAGCCGGTGCTGGACGCGATCAACAGCATCGAAACCGCTGACCCCAACAAGCTGACGCGATTTACCGGGGCGCTGCGTCTGGCCTGCGACACGCTCAAGGCGTTTGACGGCACAAAGCGCAAGCACGTGATGTTCATCACCGACGGCAGCCCGGCGGATGCGCAGGCGGGCTTTGAGCAGATTGCCAAGGAGATGCGCGCAAACGGCATCACGCTCTCCACGATCGTCGTGGGGCGGCTGGTCAACGTGGTCAACATGCTGGAAAATCTCGCGTATATCGGCGGCGGCCGCTGCTATCTGGTGGAAAGCGGCCGGGACCTGTCGGATATCATGTCGGTGGATTCGGTGCTCTCGCAGGTGGAATACACAGTCGAAGCGCCGTTTAAGCCCGAGCGCGGCGCGTATGACGCGGCCTTTGCCGATGAAGAGGAGATCGTGCAGCTCTTTGGCTATGTGCGTGCGACGGCAAAGGGCGACGCAGATGTGATCCTCAAAACGCCGGAGGGGCGGCCCATCTACGCGGTGCGCAATGCCGGAGCGGGCAAGGCGGCGAGCTGGATGAGCGACCTGAGCGGCGAATGGTCGCGCACGTGGTACGCCAGCGAGCAGGGAAAGCGCATGATTCAGAAGATGATTCACGGCCTGCTGCCGCAGACGCTCTCGGCGGTTGACGAATCGAAGACGCAGACGCGCCCGAGCGAGTACGATCTGCTGGACAGGCCGGACGGCGGCGCGCTGCTGATGGAGATGTGCGCGCGAACGGGCGGCACGGTCTTCTCCTCGTGGGCGGATGCGCAGGCGGTGGAACTGCCGCCGGTGGCGCAGCCGATTGACCCGACGCTGCCGCTGTCCATGCTGGCGATGGCCTGCCTGCTGGCGGATATCCTGCTGCGCAGGACAAAGGCCATGCGGCGATAAAAGAATGGGGAAATAAAGAAAAAGCCGATGCTGCTCCCGCGTGGAGCGGCGTCGGCTTTTTGCGGAGAATTGTTTTTGGCCTGCCTTATTGCAGTCCGGTCTGTTCGGTATTGGAAAGTTTGGACAACACCATCACAGTCTCCACCGCCCCCGTCCAGCAGAACATATCGACGCACTGAACCCTTTCGGCGGCGTACCCGCCTTCGGCGAGCAGCTTGGCGTCGCGGGCGAGGGTCGGCGCGCCGCAGGAAACATAGACCACGCGCTTGGGCGCAGCGGCGATAATGGCCTGCAAGACGGCGGGATCGCAGCCCTTGCGCGGGGGATCGAGCACGATCACATCCGGGCGGAGGCCGTTTTCCACCAGCTTGGGCAGCAGTTCCTCGGTTGCGCCGACGTGGAACTCGGCGTTGGCAATGCCGTTGTGCGCGGCGTTTTCATTTGCGTTCTGAATGGCTTCCGGCACGATTTCGATGCCGATGACTTTTTTGGCCTTCTGCGCCAGCAGCAGGGAGATCGTGCCCGCGCCGCAGTACGCATCCACGACGGTTTCGGCGCCGGTCAGGCCGGCGTATTCCAGCGCGAGGCCGTAGAGCCTTTCGGTCTGCCGAGGATTCACTTGGAAGAAGGAGAGCGGCGAAACGGAGAAGCGCAGGCCGCAGAGCGTGTCCTCCATGGCGGCTTTGCCCCAGAGAACGCGGATGTCCGTGCCCAAAATGACGTTGGTGCGGCGGCTGTTGACGCTCAGGCAGACGCTGCACAGGCCGGGGACGGCGGCGCGCAGCAGCTCGATCAGCCGACTGGCCTTCGGGATATCCGCGCGGGTGACGACGACGACGACCATCAACTCGCCGGAGGTCGTCGAGCGGGTCATAATATGGCGGACGAGGCCGCGTCCGGTCTGCTCATCGTAGGCGGGGACGCTGTTTTCGCGCATCCAATTCAGGACGGCCTGTGTGGCCTTGGCGGAATCCTCGCCCTGAATGGCGCACCCGTTTTCGGGCAGGGGGACGAGATCGTGGCTGCGCGGCGCGAAGAAGCCGCAGGCAGGCGCGCCGTCCGTCTGCGCGACGGGGTATGCGCCCTTATTGCGGTAGCCGAAGGGATGCGCCATGCCCCAAACGGGCGGCACCTCGATGGAAAGCCCGCCGACGCGCTGGAGGAGATCCTGCACCTGCTGGCGCTTGAAGGCAAGGGAGGCCTCGTAGGTCATGTGCTGGCAGACGCAGCCGCCGCAGCGCTTATAGATGGGGCAGAACGGCTCGGCGCGGCTGGGGCTCTTTTCCAGCAGCTTTTCCAGGGTGATGCCCTCTACAAAGTCCTCTACAATGTAGATGCTCTCCGCATCCTCGAAAATATCCACGATGCGGGGCAGCATGGGGTGCTGGAGCTTTTTCAGGATATTGGATTCCGCCAGGAAGTCAAATTTTGTCCCCTGCTCCTTGCGCACCTGCTTCACCGCCCAGCGGGTGTGCAGGCGCTTGTGCTCGGCCAGATAGACCGTGGACATGCCGCCCCGGCCGATGACAGACCGAATTTCATAAGTGTCGTTGAAGGTTGTTGTCATGGTGTTGTTCTCCATTTTCTCATTCTGGTTAGTCTGTATTCTCCACTCGTGTCAGCTCATATCCTCCATAACTGCCGTCTTCATTCCAGATGTACTCCACATAGTACTCCAGATAAAATGCTCCGGAGTCATCCACTGCATAGCGATCCGCTCTCTGTTGAACTCCATCGGCATCATACTCGACCACAAATTTTGATATCGGCGTACCACCCTGTTCGTATGTCGTCTGAGTCTCTGTCCGAGCGGTATCGTCGTAAGTAATCAGAGTATACAGACTATCGCCCTGTCCTTCCCCGTTATATAGATCTTCTATATCGATCCGCAC
>ERZ827423.870-NODE-870-length-33821-cov-12.097820_pt1 | contig 33821 bp, 36 predicted proteins | sample MGYA00519775_ERZ827423 | MGnify/ENA primary metagenome ERZ827423 (study PRJEB31778, sample SAMEA3449296) | human gut metagenome | biome: human gut; feature: human-associated habitat; material: faeces | place: United Kingdom | collected 2010/2012 ... | reverse complement strand
GAGTACAGACACATATAAGCGCCTGATCCAAAACCGCCGCCTGCAAAAAGCGGCGGTTTTCCTCATAAGACGGCAACAGTTTGCACTTTCCTTTCCACTGAGAGTATGCTAAAATAATGACATATAAGACAGGAATTGCATTGAAAATCAGGATAAATAACTTAGGAGACTGATATGCCAAAGATAGTTGACAGAGATGCCGTGCGCCTGGATATACTCATGGCCTTCCAGCGCTGCATAGGCCGCAAGCCCATTGACAAGATATCCCTGCGGGACATTGCCGCTGAGGCGGATATGAGCCATCCCAAGCTCCTGAACTATTTTTCCAGCAAAAACGAAATAATCTACACCTATATAAGATATACCAGAGACTATATCAGCAGTCACTGCGAGAAGTGGTTCAGAGAAAACCTGCGCAGCAGCTACGGCTCCAATCTGGAATATCTCAATGCCTTTATGAAATATGTGGCGGAGGGGAAAGAGGGGGAGCTGCGCCCGGTGGCTGCCAGCCAGACCTTCGTCCTGGGCTATTATGACAGCGAGATAGGCCGGATGGTGAGAGAGGAGTTTGAACACTGGCACAGCACCATGGACCGCTGCCTCCGGGAGGCCTGCGGCGGGGAACTGGGCCCGGGGGAGGCGGAGGCCCTGATGTACCTCTGCGTCGGAGTCATGGTCTGTAATTACAACAAGGCCCTCAGCGGGGATATAAACGGAGATATAATCGGCCGTCTGGCGGAGCTGGCCGGACAGTGAAACAAAAACCCCTCAGGACCATTGAACCGCGCCAGATTGTGCGGACAGCACAAAAAAGCCCCTGGTGCAGGAATATTGAGTTCTAGGAGGAGAGGCGTCGCGCAAGCGGGGCCTCTCCAGTCTTTAGCTGGATGCGCTCATGATTGTAAAAGCAGATATAGCGGTCAATCATTTCGTTTGCTTCAACGAAGGTAGCCGGTTTGTGACGGTAGATACATTCTGTTTTGAGGATGGAAAAGAAATTTTCCGCCATGGCATTATCATAAGGATTTCCTTTCCTTGACATTGAAGGCGTAATGCCGTATTGTTTAGTCAGGTTGAAATATGCTTGAGAGGTATATTGAAAGCCTTGGTCGCTGTGGAGCTGCAACTCTGCGGCGACCTTCTTTTTTTCTTTCTTCATTGCCAGACGAATGGTGTCCAGAACCAGATTCACCGTTTGCTGCGCTGCAGTCTTGTAAGCCACGACGCTGTTGTCGTATAGATCTCGGATCATGGACAGGTACAGCACACCCTGACCGGTCTGGATATAGGAGATATCCGTTACCCATTTGCTGTTTGGCCTGTCTGCATAAAACTCTCTGTTAAGCAGATTTTTGTACTTATGGACTTGCTGCCCCAGCTGCCGCCACTTCCTGTAACGGCGAATTTCGGACAAAAGGCCATACTTTTTCATGATACGCAGAATAGTTTTCGGATTTCGATGAATGCCCTGTTTCTCCAGCCACATGTGCATCCGGCGATAGCCGTAAGTGTGAAAGCAATGCTCCTGCTGCTTCCGAAGCAGCCCGGCGAGCGATGCATCCTTCTCGGGCTGCTGCAGACGTTCCACATAGTCGTAATAGCCGCTCCGGGACACCCCGAAGAAGGTACACATCACCGACACCGGATATGCCTCCCGATGACGAAAAATCACTTGATACTTGAAACTGGCTCTCACTTCCTTCCCACAAGCGAGAGAAAATCCCGCAGCAGTTCATTTTCCATCTTCAGCCGCTTGTTCTCATACTTGTATTCCTGCAAGGTCCTGGCTGGCTTCCTGCCCCTCTGTTTTGGCATGCCCTGTACGTTCTTCTTCCTTTCCCGCTTGAGTAAGTTATGGATGGGCCGGTCTCCTTCCAGCCCCAGGGCCTCCGCTACCTCCCGCTGGCTCATTCCGCTGTCTAACATCCGCTGAATCTCCGGCAATAATGCCTGTACTTTCTGATACTTCCTTGCCATATAGCAATACCCCCCTGATGTAGTTCTATTTTCCTACATCAGGGGGATTTTGTCTATTGTCCGTTTTTACTGGTTCAGTTCAGCCTGTAAAAATGGGATTTTTTCGTATCTTGTTATTTGTGTCCGCATAACCTTACAACTTCATTTTTCCCGTCCGGGCACCATTTGGGCACCACGGGCACCATTGAAGAAAAGGAGAATCCGATGAAAAACACTCTACTTGACAAAGGTATTATAACCCCGTCCGGCGAAATCAGCAAGGACAAAATCAGCCTTGTCGCCGGAGCAATCACGCAGCCGTTCGCAGAAATGGTCTGGGTGACGACAGGCGGCGATATGGAAACCATCAACCGCCTTACCGATGTTCTCGTTTCCATGAACACCCCCGCAGACCGGGGCAAGCTGTTCAAAATCATCAAAATGCTGTATGGGCTTATGGGCTTACCGTTTTCCGAGGAAGCCGAGCCGATGGACGCCGCCCCCGACGTATTGGAATACTTCATCTTTTCCTTTACGGCAGATTTTGGCGAAATCATCAAAGACTATATCGCGGAAGCACAATAGAATACGCGCACAGGCGGCGTTTCTCAATCCCACACAGGGAGAACAGAAACGCCGCTTTTTTCATGCCCTCATGTTACGCAGTAGAGCAGGAAAAAGCCTTGCAGCAAGCGGCTTTTGGGGCGCGGCTTTGACGGGGTAAGGTGTTTATACCTTTTCCCTTAAAAACGCGCTTCTACTGCGTAACAAAACCACAGCAAAGGAGTGATGAACAATGGCAGTTTTCCGCGTGGAACGAAACCGCGGCTATACCGTAATGAGCAACCACCATCTACGCAACAGGGACTTGACCTTGAAAGCAAAGGGGCTTCTTTCGCAAATGCTGTCCCTGCCGGACAACTGGGACTATACCCTTGCGGGGCTGTCCCACATCAACCGGGAGAAAATCGACGCGATACGCGAAGCGGTACGAGAGCTTGAAAAAGCCGGGTATATCGTCCGCAGCCGCGAACGCGACGAGAAAGGACGCTTGCGGGGCGCAGACTATATCATTTACGAGCAGCCGCAGCCACCTGTATCGGATTTACCTACATTGGAAAATCCAACATTGGATAATCCAACGTTGGAAAAACCTATGTTGGAAAATCCTACGTTGGAAAACCCTACGTTGGAAAATCCAACGCAATTAAATAAAGATATATCAAGAACTGATTTATCAAAAAAAGAGGAATCAAATACGGATATATCAAATACCCATTCCATTCCTATCCTTTCCCCTTACCCCTCACCTTTCACAGAGGACGCGGCAGAGCCGGAACGGAAAGGAACTGAAGCGAAAACGCAGAGCGCAGTAGAGATTTACAGGGACATCATCAAGGACAATATCGAGTATGACATTCTCATACAGGATCCGCACATGGATAAAGACCGACTGGACGAAATCGTTGACCTCATACTGGAAACGGTATGCACAGCGAGAAAGACGCTCCGCATCGCCGGGGATGACTATCCGGCAGAGCTTGTCAAAAGCAAGTTTTTGAAGCTGACGAGCAGCCATATTGAATTTGTCCTTGACTGTATGCGGGAGAACACCACGAAGATCCGCAATATCAAGCAGTATCTACGGGCGGTGCTGTTCAACGCTCCGTCCACCATCGACAGCTACTATACCGCCCTTGTCGCCCACGACATGGCAGGCGGCGCATGGGCAAAGCCGAAAGGCGGCATACCCGATTACACCTGCAACGAGGGCGAAAGCCTGTAAAACCAAAGGAGGACAAGACTATGAAGCAGGGCGCATTGTTTTTTGACGAAACCGCTGACCGTTACGACATCCGCTTTGACCTTGCCGATTACTACGGCGGGCTGCATTGCGGCGAGTGCTTGGAGGTATTCACAGGCGGCAAGTGGAAGCCGACCCGCATGGAGTACGGCGACAACTGGTATCTTGCGGGTGTCCGCGCCGAGGACTTGAACGGCTTACTGGTGCGGATTTAAGCGGGGCGGCGCAGGCAGCGGACGCCCATTTCTTGCGCCCAAAAGCGGCGCAGCATATAACACCGCGAAAGGAGGACGGTAAATGCAAGATGAAATCAACGAAAAAGTCATCGCCTTATCCATAAGGACGACCAAGCTCACCGCCGAAATGCTGCAAAAATCCATTCGCTTCATGCTTTCACAAATCAAAAAGCAGTTGGATAAGCCGGTGCAGCACCACGGCAAGCAGACCCTAAAACAGCTTATGAAGCAGAACGCAGGCGTAAGCAGCATCGAAATCACTGACAGCAATATCAAAGCCTTTGAGAGTACAGCAAAGAAATACGGCGTTGACTTTGCGCTGAAAAAGGACGCGACGGAAAGCCCGCCCCGCTACCTTGTGTTTTTCAAGGGGCGCGACGCGGACGTTTTGACCGCAGCCTTTCAGGAGTTTTCCGCAAGGAAGTTGACGCAGGAACAAAAACCCTCAATCCGCAAGGCGTTAGCCGCCTTTAAGGACAAGGCGAAGCAGCTCAACGCTGACCGCCAAAAGGTGAAAAATCAGACAAGAGGGGGCATTGAGCGATGAAAAGCATAAATCTGAAAAAGCTGATACTTCCGAATATCCCCTATCTGTTTTTTGTCTATCTCTTTGATAAAGTCGGACAGGCGGTGCGGCTTGCCCCCGGCGCGGATTTTTCCGCAAAGGTGTTGCATATTGCACAGGGCTTTTCCGCAGCCTTTGAAAATGCCTTGCCGAGTGTTCACCCGCTGGATTTGCTCATTGGCATTGTCGGCGCGGTGGTTATCCGGCTTATTGTCTATACCAAAGGAAAAAACGCGAAGAAATATCGCCGGGGAAAAGAGTTTGGTAGCGCGAGATGGGGCAGCGCCGACGATATACGCCCGTACATCGACCCGGTGTTTGAAAACAATGTGCTGCTCACACAGACGGAACGGCTGATGATGAACAGCCGCCCGAAGCAGCCGAAGTATGCACGGAACAAAAACGTGCTGGTGGTGGGCGGCAGCGGAAGCGGCAAAACCCGCTTTTTCGTCAAACCCAATCTGATGCAAATGCACAGCAGCTATCTTGTGTCTGACCCGAAAGGTACTCTCCTGCTCGAGTGCGGCAAGCTCTTGGAACGCGGCAGTCCGAAGCTGGGCGAGGACGGAAAGCCCGTTAGAAAAAACGGAAAGCTCGTCTATGAGCCGTACCGTATTAAGGTGCTGAATACCATTAACTTCAAAAAGAGCATGAAATACAACCCTTTCGCCTATCTCCGCGACGAAAAGGATATTTTGAAGCTGGTAAACACGCTGATTGCCAACACCAAGGGCAGCGGCGAAAAGTCCGGCGAGGATTTTTGGGTGAAAGCCGAGCGGCTGCTGTACTGTGCGTTAATCGGCTACATTCACTACGAAGCCCCGGACGCAGAGCGAAACTTTACGACGCTGCTTGAAATGATCAACGCAAGCGAAGTCCGCGAGGATGACAGCGAGTTTCAAAGCCCCGTTGACCTCATGTTTGAACGCTTGGAGGAAAAAGACCCGGAGCATTTTGCGGTCAAGCAGTACAAAAAGTTTCTGCTGTCTGCGGGCAAGACCCGTTCCTCGATCCTCATTTCCTGCGGTGCAAGGCTTGCACCCTTTGACATCAAGGAGCTGCGGGAGCTGATGGAGAGCGACGAATTGGAGCTTGATACGCTGGGCGACCGAAAAACGGCGCTCTTTATCATCACCAGCGACACCGACCCCACCTTTGACTTTGTAACAGCGATGATCGTATCGCAGCTTTTCAACCTGCTCTGCACCAAAGCCGACGACGAATACGGCGGGCGGCTGCCCGTTCATGTGCGCTGTCTGCTGGACGAGGTAGCCAACATCACGATCCCCAATTTGGAACGGCTGATCAGCGTCCTGCGAAGCCGGGAAATCTCCGCTTGCCTTGTGGTGCAGGCGCAGAGCCAGCTAAAAGCCATCTACAAGGAACACGCCGACACCATCATCGGGAATTGCGACACAACCCTTTTCCTCGGCGGCAAGGAGAAAACGACGCTGAAAGAAATCTCCGAGGTTTTGGGGAAAGAAACGATTGACAGCTTCAACACTTCCGAAAACCGGGGGCGGGACGTTTCTCATGGGCTGAACTATCAAAAGCTCGGAAAGGAGCTTATGAGCCAGGACGAAATTGCCGTGATGGACGGCGGGAAATGTATCTTGCAGCTACGGGGCGTTCGCCCGTTCTTCTCCGACAAGTACGACATCACGAGGCACCCGAAATACAAATACCTTTCGGACTATGACAAGAAAAACACCTTTGACATCGAGAAGTTTTTGAAGCGGCAGCGACGCCCGGTAATCATCAAGCCGGATACCGTCTTTGACTATTACGAAATTGACGCAGCGGATTTACAGGAGGTTACGGAATGAACAGACGCATCAGAAAAAAGCGGGAAAAACAGCAGCTTGCGCGGGCGATCCGGGAGCTGGTCGCCCTTGCGGAGAAACGGCAGCAAAAGCGGCAGGAAGCCATCGACCGCTTTCTGACCGCATACAGCGCCTACCTTGCCAAGCAGGGCGGCGCGGAAAGGAGGACGCCGTGACGAACGCCTGCAAAACGCCGGAAGCAGTCATGCAGACGCTTATCACCGCTCTTGCCGCAGGGCTTGCGGTATGGGGTGCCGTGCAGCTTTTGGAGAGCTTTCAAAGCGGCGGCGAACGCCAGCGGGCGCAAGCTCTCGATCTCATTAAAGCGGGCGGCGAACTTGTCCGCACCGCCACTTGGGAGGTGATACCGCCATCAAGACCGTAAGCATCAGCTACATGGTACGCGCTCCTACCTTTGCACTTCCTATTCCCTTGCGGGCATTGCCCGCGCAGCCGCCTTTTTTGATGAGGGCGGCTTTTTTCATGCACAAAAATACAAACAAAAAAATTCAAGAGCCGCAAAGCGGCAGAAAGTGAGGTCAATCTATGACATTTTTTAATTCGGCAGTAGACGTATTGCAGACCCTTGTGATTGCACTGGGCGCAGGTCTTGGCATCTGGGGCGTTATCAACCTCTTGGAGGGCTATGGTAATGACAATCCGGGGGCAAAATCGCAGGGCATGAAGCAGCTTATGGCGGGCGGCGGCGTTGCCTTGATTGGCGGCGTTCTCGTTCCCCTGCTCAAAGGGCTGTTCGGTTAAGCGGCGGTAATGTCCTATGCAGAGCATACTTGACGCGATTAACGAATGGATCAAGGAAATCCTGATCGGAGCGATCAACGGAAATCTGTCAACTATGTTCGGGGACGTAAACGAAAAGGTCGGTACGATTGCCGCCGAGGTAGGCAAGACCCCGCAGGGGTGGAACGCAAGCATATTTTCCATGATACAGACGCTATCGGAAAATGTGATCGTCCCCATTGCGGGGCTTGTCATTACCTACGTTCTATGCGTGGAGCTAATCAGCATGGTAACGGAAAAGAACAATCTGCACGACATTGACACGTTCATGTTCTTTAAGTGGTTTTTCAAAGCGTTCGTTGCGGTGTTTATCGTCACGCATACCTTTGACATCACTATGGCGGTATTCGACATGGCACAGCACATTGTTTCCGGCGCGGCGGGCGTGATCGGCGGCAGCACCAGCATTGATGTTGCCGCCGCGCTCTCGTCCATGCAAGCCGGGCTTGATGCAATGGAAATCCCCGAACTGCTCTTGCTTATGCTCGAAACAAGCCTTGTCAGCCTTTGCATGAAAATCATGTCGGTGCTGATAACGGTTGTTTTGTACGGGCGTATGATTGAGATTTACCTGTACTGCTCCGTATCGCCTATTCCATTCGCCACCATGACAAACCGGGAATGGGGGCAAATCGGAAACAACTACTTAAAAGGCCTGCTTGCCCTCGGCTTTCAAGGCTTCCTCATTATGATATGCGTCGGCATTTATGCGGTTCTGGTAAACAACATGGTTATAGCGGACAATCTGCATACTGCGATATTCTCCATCGCAGCCTATACGGTGCTGCTTTGCTTTAACCTTTTGAAATCCGGCGCACTGGCAAAATCATTATTCCATGCACATTAAAAAGGAGGTTTTCCATCACCAAGAAATACAGCGTTATTTACGCAGATCCCCCGTGGCGGTATGAACGGAGCAAGGTGCAGGGCGCAGCGGAAAAGCACTATCCCACCATGGGCATTGACGAGCTGTGCGCCCTGCCTATGCCGGAGCTGGCGGCGAAGGACTGCGCCCTGTTTTTGTGGGCGACCTTTCCGCAGCTTCCCGAAGCCCTGCGACTGATCCGCGCATGGGGCTTTCGGTATCGGACGGTGGCGTTCGTTTGGCTCAAACGTAACCGCAAAAGCCCGTCCTGGTTTTACGGTATGGGCTATTGGACGCGCAGCAACGCGGAAATCTGTCTGCTGGCGACCAAGGGCAAACCCAAGCGGCAGTCGGCGGGTGTACATCAGTTTCTTATCAGCCCCATAGAGCAGCACAGCAAAAAGCCGGATGCAGCGCGGGAAAAAATCGTTGCCCTTATGGGGGATTTGCCCCGGATTGAGCTGTTTGCCCGACAGAAAACGCCGGGGTGGGATATATGGGGCAACGAACTCCCAAACAGTATTGAAATGTAACGAAAGGAGATTTTTTTATGGCGTATGTACCCGTTCCCAAAGACCTGTCCCGCATAAAGACAAAGGTTGCCTTTAACCTTACCAAAAGGCAGCTCATATTCTTTGCGGCGGCGCTCCTTGTTGGACTGCCGCTTTTCTTTTTGCTCAAAGGCAGCACAGGCACAAGCCTTGCGGCGTTCGTGATGATCCTCGTTATGCTGCCCTGCTTTCTGTTCGCCATGTACGAAAAGCACGGGCAGCCCCTTGAAACGCTGATTAAGAACATCATACAGACAAAATTTATCCGTCCGAAAGAAAGACCCTATCAGACGGAAAACTTCTATGCCGTCCTCGAACGGCAAAGACAACTTGAAAAGGAGGTATCGGCTATTGTCAACGGCAAACGCAAAACACGCAGGAAACAGGCGTAAGCTCACCCGCGCCGAGAAAAAGGAAATCGCCGCCCTGATCCGAGCGGCAAAGGGCGACGGAAAGGCACACACCGCGCAGCAGACCATACCGTATCTTGCCATGTACCCGGACGGTATCTGCAAGATTACGGAAAAGAAATACTCCAAGAGCATCGCTTACGACGACATCAACTACCAGCTTGCGCAGGCAGACGATAAGACCGCCATTTTTGAAAACTGGTGCGACTTTCTCAACTATTTTGACGCGACCGTTAGTGTGCAGCTTTCCTTTATCAACCGGGGAACGCGCAGCGGCGGCGCGAAGGAGGTCGTTGCGATCCCCGCGCAAAACGACGCTTTCAATTCCATCCGCACCGAATACGCGGATATGCTGAAACATCAGCTTGCAAAGGGCAACAACGGCTTTGTAAAGTCAAAGTACATTACCTTTTCCGTGGAAGCGGACAATCTGAACGCGGCAAAGGCGCGGCTTGCCCGTATTGAAACCGACATACTGAATAATTTTAAGGTGCTGGGCGCAGCCGCCCGCCCCATGACGGGCTATGAACGGCTGGAAGCTCTGCACAGCGTATTCCACCCGGAGGGAGAACCGTTCCGTTTCTCTTGGGACTGGCTCACCCCGTCGGGGCTTACCACAAAGGACTTTATCGCCCCGTCCTCGTTCCGTTTCGGCGAGGGCAGATATTTCCGTATGGGACGCAAAATCGGCGCGGTCAGCTTCCTTGAAATCCTTGCGCCGGAGCTGAACGACCGTATGCTTTCGGACATTCTCGACCTTGAAACGGGGATCGTCGTCAATCTCCATATCAAGAGCATCGACCAGACCGAAGCTATCAAGACCATCAAGCGCAAGATAACCGACCTTGACAAAATGAAAATCGAGGAACAAAAGAAAGCGGTACGCAGCGGCTACGATATGGACATCATCCCCTCTGACCTTGCCATGTTCGGCGGTGAAGCGAAAAATCTCTTGCAGGACTTACAGAGCCGCAATGAGCGAATGTTTCTCCTGACTTTCCTTGTGGTAAATATGGCGGACACGAAGCGAAAGCTGGAAAATGACATATTCGCAGCGTCAGGCATCGCGCAGAAATACAACTGCGCCTTAACCCGCCTTGACTATCAGCAGGAAGCGGGCTTACTGTCGAGCGTACCTATCGGAGAAAACCTTATCCCCATCCAGCGGGGGCTTACCACATCAAGCACTGCGATTTTCATTCCCTTTATCACGCAGGAGCTTTTTCAGCGGGGCGCGGCACTCTATTACGGGCTAAACGCCCTGTCAAGCAATATGATCCTCTGTGACCGCAAGCGGCTTAAAAACCCCAACGGGCTGATCCTCGGCACCCCCGGAAGCGGCAAGAGCTTTGCGGCGAAGCGGGAAATCACAAACGCTTTTCTCATTACCGACGACGACATCATCATCTGCGACCCGGAAGCGGAATATTACCCCCTTGTGCGCCGCCTGCACGGACAGGTGATCCGCATTTCCCCCACAAGCACACAGTATGTCAACCCTATGGATATTAACCTCAATTACAGCGAGGACGACAACCCCCTTGCGCTGAAAAGCGACTTTCTCCTTTCCCTCTGTGAGCTTGTCATCGGCGGCAAGGAGGGGCTGATGCCCGTGGAAAAGACCGTCATTGACCGCAGCGTAAGAAACGTGTACCGCCCGTTTTTAGCCGCCCCCGACCCGGCGAAAATGCCGATCCTCGGCGACCTTTACGACGAGCTTTTAAGACAGCCGGAGCCGGAAGCGGCGCGGGTGGCGGCGGCATTGGAGCTTTACGTTTCGGGCAGCCTGAATGTCTTTAACCACCGTACCAATGTAGAGCTTTCAAACCGCCTTGTCTGCTTTGACATCAAGCAGCTTGGGAAACAGCTTAAAAAGCTGGGGATGCTCATTGTGCAGGATCAGGTGTGGAACAGAGTAACCATAAACCGGGCTGAAAAGAAATCCACCCGCTACTACATGGACGAGTTTCATTTGCTCCTCAAAGAGGAACAAACCGCCGCCTATTCCGTGGAGATTTGGAAGCGTTTCAGAAAATGGGGCGGTATTCCAACCGCTATCACGCAGAACGTCAAAGACCTTTTGGCAAGCCGCGAAGTTGAGAATATCTTTGAGAACAGCGATTTTGTCCTCATGCTCAATCAGGCGCAGGGCGACCGGGAAATCCTTGCAAGGCAGCTCAATATCTCCCCGCAGCAGATGAAATACGTTACCCATACCGAAGCGGGCGAGGGGCTTATCTTCTACGGAAACGTGGTGCTGCCTTTCCTTGACCGTTTTCCGCAGAATACCGAGCTATACCGGGTAATGACGACTCGCCCGGAGGAAGTGGGCGGCACATGAGATTAGACACCATCATCAACCGCGACGCGCTGTGCGCCCTGCGGGAGCTGCCCGCCGAGAGCGTCCATTGCTGCGTCACAAGCCCGCCCTACTACGCTCTGCGGGATTACGGCATGGACGCGCAGATCGGGCGGGAGGACACGCCGGAGCAGTACATCGCAAGGCTTGTCGAGGTTTTCCGTGAGCTGAAACGGGTGCTGCGCCCGGACGGTACGTTTTGGCTGAACATTGCCGATACCTACTGCGGCACAGGCAGCAAGGGAGCCTACACCGACCCGAAAAACCCGAAAGGCAGAAACGGGCAGAGCCTATCCCTTGCAAGACGGGCGGCAGGCTGCAAGCAAAAGGATTTAATCGGTATTCCGTGGCTTTTAGCCTTTGCCCTGCGCTCCGACGGGTGGTATTTGCGCAGCGCGATTATTTGGCAGAAGGACAACCCCATGCCCGAAAGTGTGCGGGACAGACCGAGCCGCTGCTATGAGAACGTCTTTTTGCTTACGAAGTCCAAGAGCTATTACTATGACGCCGCCGCCATTGCGGAACCCATAGCCCCCACCACGGCGGCGCGATACCGGGGCGGGCGCAGCGCGGGACACAAATACGACGGCGAGGTACCCGGACAGGGTAAGGTGCAGGGCATCAACCGGGCGCGGACAGGCGGCTACTACGATGAAGCCCTCATGCCGACCACGCGGAACAAGCGGGACGTGTGGCATATCAACACCGTACCCTACAAGGGCGGGCATTTCGCCGCGTTCCCGCCGAAGCTGGCGGAAACCTGCATTTTGGCGGGCTGTCCCAAGGGCGGCATTGTGCTTGACCCGTTTTTCGGCAGTGGCACGACAGGGCTTGCGGCAAAAAGCCTTGACCGCCATTACATTGGCATTGAACTGAACTATGACTATTGCACCCTTGCAAGGGCGCGGATCGGAGGTGAAACGAATTGAGCAAAAAGCTGAAACCCCGCGATAAAATTACGCAGAAAATGAGCCGGGACGGGCTTATCGAGGTCAACGAAACCGCAGGCACCGCCGAGCTGGTCAGCGGGCGCGAGCAGGACGCGGATTTTTCCAAGCAGCCCGAACAGGCGGCGCAGGAAGCCGCGCAGCAGCTTCCGCACCCCTCCGGCGGCGCGGCAGCTCGTCCCCATACCCCGGAGCTTTCCCCGAAGCGGGACGACGCCGCAGCCGAGCGTGTTTTGGAGCATATCGACGCCGCCCATACCCGTGCAGCATCCAAAAAGGCGATAAAGCGGGCGCAGCAGGAAGCGGCGGCAAAAACAAAGACCTCACGCCTGCAATTCACCGAAGAAGAACGGGCGACGCCAGAGCTTCAAAAGGCGATCCGCAAATCGGAAAGAGCCGCCGACCGCTTGGAGGAAGCGCGGGCGGCTATTCCGAAAAAGAAAGTCTTGACAAAAGAGCGCACCTTTGACGAAGCCGCAGGCAAGGGCAAAACCCGCCTGTGCTTTGAGGAAAAGGAAAAACCCATACCGGGCGGCAGGCAGCAGCATAACCCCCTCTCCCGCCCTATGCAGGAGGTCGGCGTTTTCGTCCACAATAAGATACATTCCGTTGAAAAGGACAACTCCGGCGTGGAGGGAGCGCACAAGAGCGAGGAATTAGCCGAGCGCGGCATCCGGGCAGGGGCGCGGCAGATGCGAAAGAGCCGCCGCAGCCGCAAGCTGAAACCCTACCGGGTAGCGGCAAAAGCGGAAAAAGCCGCATTTAAGGCAAACGCCGATTTTCAGTATCAAAAGGCGCTGCACGACAACCCGCAGCTTGCCGCGTCTAACCCCGTTTCCCGGTTTTGGCAGAAGCAGCAGATCAAGCGGCAGTATGCAAAGACGGTACGAACGGGCGGCGCAAAATCCGCAAGGAAAGCCGCAGAAAACACCCGCAAAGCAGCGAAGAAAACCGCCGAAGCGACGAAAAAGACCGCCGCCTTTGTAGGGCGGCATTGGAAAGCCTTTCTGATTGCCGGGTGTGCGCTGTTGCTGTTCATAATGATTTCAGCCGGGGTATCTTCATGTTCCAGCCTGTTTTCCGGCGGCATTACCTCCGTTATCAGCACGTCCTACGTTTCAGAGGATGCGGATATGCTCGGTGCGGAAGCTGACTATGCAGCCCTTGAAGCGGAGCTGCAAAGCAGGATAGACAATATCGAGCGCGACCATCCGGGCTATGACGAATACCGCTACGACCTGGACGACATTGAACATGACCCGTATGTGCTGACATCTATCCTTACCGCGCTGCACCTTGAATACACCCGCGCCGAGGTACAAAGCACCCTTGCCATGCTCTTTGAGCGGCAATACACGCTGACGCTCACCGAGGAAACAGAGGTGCGCTACCGGACGGAAAGGCGAACGGGTACCTACACCGACGCAGAGGGCAACACCCAAACCTACACATATACCGTCGAAGTTCCCTATAATTATTACATTCTCAACGTCAAGCTGGAAAACTTCAATCTGTCGCATCTGCCTGTCTACATTATGACCGAGGAACAACTATCCATGTACGCTGTGTATATGTCCACCCTGGGCAACCGCCCCGACCTGTTCCCACGCGGCGCATACCCGAACGCTTCCACCCTGCGGGAGCCGACCTATTACGATATACCGCCCGAAGCATTGGAGGACGAAACCTTTGCGGCGATCATCGCTGAAGCGGAAAAGTATTTAGGTTACCCCTACGTCTGGGGCGGCAGCAATCCAAACACTTCCTTTGACTGTTCCGGCTATGTGTCTTGGGTTATCAACCATTCCGGGTGGAATGTGGGGCGGCTTGGAGCACAGGGGCTTTGCAACATCTGCACTCCCGCAACAGGCGCACAGGCAAGACCGGGTGACCTTATCTTTTTCAAAGGCACTTACGACACCCCCGGCGTTTCGCACGTCGGCATTTATGTGGGCAACGGTATGATGATACATTGCGGTTCGCCCATCTCCTACGCAAACATTAACACCACCTATTGGCAGAAACACTTTTACGCCTACGGGCGGCTGCCGTAAAAAATGAAAGGAGTATTACGAAATGACAAACAGTAAAATTGACCGCATTGAAAAGGAAATGCAGAAAACGCGGGAGAAGATCACCGAGTATCAGAACAGGCTGAAAGAGCTTGCGGCGCAGAAAACCGAAGCGGAAAATCTGCAAATCATCGCTCTTGTGCGCTCCATGCGCGTAACCCCCGCAGAGCTTACCGCCCTGCTTTCCGGCGAGCCGATCCCCGGCATTGCCGCCGCAGGTACAGACTACATGGAACAGGAGGAAGTCGAAGATGAAGAATAAAGGCTTTTTCAAAACAGCCGCCGCCCTGCTTGCCGCCCTTGTCCTCTTGGGCGGCTTTTCTGTTACCGCCTATGCGGGCGGCGGTGAGGACATTCCCACCAACGACAGCGGCGTGATCGTAGAAACCGAGCCGCAGCCCCTTACGCCGGACGGTAATCTGTCGCTGATTGATGACATTGAGGGAGAAGCAGCCGAGGACAAGCAGTTTATCATTGTACAGAGCAAAAACGGCAACTACTTTTACATCATTGTTGACCGCGCCGCCGAGGGCGAAAACACCGTACATTTTCTCAATCAGGTGGACGAAGCCGATCTGATGGCGCTCATGGAGGACGGCAGCAGCAAGGCGCAGCCACCCGCCGTTTGCACCTGTAAGGACAAATGCAAGGCGGGCGCAGTCAATACCGCTTGCCCGGTATGCTCTGTCAATATGACCGAATGTGCAGGCAAGGAAGCTGTGCCGGAGCCGGACGATGCGCCGCCGGAGAAAGAAAAAAGCAATGCGGGCGGGCTTGTGATCTTCCTTGTCGTTACCCTGCTTGCCGGTGGCGGCGCGTTCTACTACTTTAAGATTATGAAACCGAAGCAGGGTATCAAGGGCGACACCGACCTTGACGATTTTGATTTTGACGAATACGACGAGGACGAGCCGGAAGCAGGCAGCGAGGAACAGGAGGACGAGGAATGAGGTTAGTCATTGCAGAGAAGCCGAGTGTGGCGGCGGCACTTGCCGCCGCCCTTGGCGTAAAGAACAAAAAGGACGGATATATGGAGGGCGGCGGCTACCTCATTTCATGGTGCGTGGGGCATTTGGTGGAGCTTGCGGAAGCCGCCGCCTATGGGGAGCAGTACAAAAAGTGGAGCTATGACAGCCTGCCGATCCTGCCGCAGCCGTGGCAATATACCGTATTCAAAGACAGGCAAAAGCAGTTCAAAATCCTAAAAGACCTCATGCGCCGCAGCGACGTTTACGAGGTTGTCAACGCCTGCGACGCAGGGCGCGAGGGCGAGCTGATTTTTCGCCTTGTCTACCATGCGGCGGGGTGCGATAAGCCCTTTTCCCGCCTTTGGATTTCCTCTATGGAGAAAAGCGCAATTAAAAGGGGCTTTGCAGAGCTGAAACCCGGCGAAGCGTATGACGCGCTCTATGCGTCGGCTCTGTGCCGCGCAAAAGCGGACTGGATCATCGGCATCAACGCCACCCGCCTTTTCTCCGTCCTACACGGCAAAACCCTAAACGTGGGGCGCGTTCAGACGCCGACCTTAAAAATGCTTGCAGACAGGGACGCGGCGATCACCTCTTTCAAGAAAGAAACCTACCATATCGTCCGTCTTGATGTGGGCGGCGCGGAAGCGGCAAGCGCAAGGATCTCCGACGCCGCAAAAGCAGAAGCGGTAAAAACAGCTTGCGAAGCGTCGCAGGCCGTTTGCATTTCGGTGAGGCGTGAGAGGAAAACCGAGCAGCCACCCCGCTTGTTTGACCTTACAGGCTTGCAGCGGGAAGCCAACCGCATTTACGGTTACACCGCAAAGCAGACCCTTGACCTTGCACAAGCCCTTTACGAAAAGCGGCTGCTTACCTACCCGCGAACGGACAGCAATTATCTGACCGACGACATGGGCGATACGGCGGTGCATATCGCCGCGCTGCTTGTCGGCAAGCTGCCCTTTATGAAAGGCGCGGCGTTTACGCCGGACATAGCCCGGACGCTTGACAGCAAAAAGGTGTCCGACCACCACGCCATTATTCCGACAATGGAGCTTGCGAAAGCAGACCTCGCCGCGCTGCCGGAAAGCGAAAGAAATATCCTCACCCTTGCCGGGGCGCGTCTGCTGTTCGCCGCCGCCGAGCCGCACATTTTTGATGCGGTAACGGCGGTGTTTTCCTGTGCCGATACCGAGTTTACGGCAAAGGGAAAGACGGTTCTTTGCGACGGGTGGAAAGAGCTTGAACGACGCTACCGGGCGACGCTGAAAGGAAAGCCCGACGCCGAGGGCGACGAGGAAAACGAGCGTATTTTAGATGTGCCGACCTTTACCGAGGAACAGAGCTTTGATAGCCCAGCCGCAAGAGTTACGGCGCACGACACGCAGCCCCCGAAGCCGCACACGGAAGCAAGCCTGCTATCTGCTATGGAACGCGCCGGAAGCGCGGACACTGACCCGGACGCAGAACGTAAGGGGCTTGGCACTCCCGCTACCCGCGCCGCTGTGATTGAAAAGCTGATCAAATCCGGCTTTGTGCAGCGCAAGGGAAAACAGCTTATCCCAACCCAAAAGGGCAACAACCTTGTTTGCGTTCTGCCCGATACGCTGACCTCTCCGCAGCTTACCGCCGAATGGGAAAACGCTCTGACGCAGATTGCAAGGGGCGCAGCCGAGCCGGAGGACTTTATGCGGGGCATTGAAGAAATGGCGCGGGCGCTGGTGAAAGCCTATCCGTTTCTTTCCGATAATCAAAAAGACCTTTTCAAAGAGGAAAAGACGGTTATCGGCAAATGCCCCCGCTGCGGCGGGAAGGTCTGCGAGGGCAGAAAAAACTACTACTGCGAAAAGAAGGGCTGCGCCTTTGTCATGTGGAAAAACGACCGCTTTTTCGAGGAACGCAAAACCGCCTTTACCCCGAAAATTGCCGCCGCGCTGCTTGCGGGCGGCAGGGCGAAGGTCAAAAAGCTGTATTCCCCGAAAACGGGTAAAACCTATGACGGAAGCATTGTATTAGCCGATACGGGCGGGAAATACGTCAACTACCGTATCGAGCTTGCGAGGGACAAAGAACTTACGCAGCAAGCATAGGAACGGGGTACCCTTTCCGTAAAATCCCCGTTCTGACGCTACGCGCAGAATGGGGATTTTGCTTGTTGGGAAGTGTCCCAAACCCTCTGTAACGATGAAAGGAGGTGTAAGCCACGCAGAACAAGCCGAAAGCAGAGCTGACCGCCGCCCTGATGCTTCTTGATACCCGCAGTATGTCATTTGATATGCGGGAAATCGACAACCGCCGCTTTATGTTCTCCCCGCAGGCGGGAGAGCTGATTTTAGGCAGACAGTATAGGGGCGGGCAGTTATACAAAAGCCATGCCGAGGAACACTTTGACAGCGGGGCGAAAGCCCCTTTCGACAGCTTTATCCGGGGCTGGATCGGCACAGGCAGGGACTACCCGGACGGTGTTATCCACTTCGCCCCGAATATTGGTACAGACAATATCACCGCCTTTGACAATGCGTTTTCCACCCTGCAAATGTTCAGCGAAAACGGCGCGGCGGGAGATACCGTCGTGCGCGGCTTTGGGCGCAAGTGGGAGCAGCCGCTAAAAGACATCATCACACCAACAAAAGAAAGGAGCAAAACCGTGAGCGAACAGGAAAAGAACTATTCCAGCTATGATTTTGACAGGCTGGAAGTAGCAAAAAAGCTGGTAATTGAGCGAAGCATCTATTTTGAAAGTGAGAAAGCGGATATTTCCGCGCTGACCGGGCTTTCTCTTGCGGAGCTAACGCGGCTGCGGCAGGAGAGCGCGGCGGCGGAGCAGGCTGTATTTGACAGGCTGAAAACGGAGGCAGCCGCATGGGAGCAGCAGGCGGGCAACACCCGCTTTCTTGAAAAAGCCATCGAGTATGTGCAGACGCCGCCCGTCAAGCACACATCCAACAAATGGGAGAAAACAGATTATGAATGGCAGCTCCGCAGCAACGCAATCTATCAGATGCGCTATCATGTCTATGAAAACACCCGCTATGACAGGCAGGCGCAAAAATCCGTGCCGTATTCATGGAGCCTGACATGGAGTGTCCGCACCAACGGACCGAACCATGAGCAAAACGTAAAAATCGCCGGACAGGAGCGCAAGACCTTTTCAGACAAGGCGGCAATGGAAAAATACCTTGCCGGACGCATCAAGGCATACGACCGCCTGTTTACCGAGCCCGCGCCGCCCGTTCCGAAAGAATACGCGGAGCCGTTCAAGGTGAATGGGCTGCTGCTTCCGGGTTATGTCATTGAGGGCGAGCCGCCGCAGCACACCGCGCCCCAGCAGGCAGCGCAGCCGACGCGCCTTGACCCGGAAAAGGTTGAAATGGATGCCGCCGCGATGCAGGCAGCGCACCTTACTGTTGAGCCGCCGCAGCCCGTTATCCCTATCAACCTTACCGCAGAGAAGCCAGCCGAAAAGCTCAAGGAGATTACCGACCGTTTGGAGCAAGGCATTACGGAGCTGTTCGACAGCGAACGCTACAAGGAGTATCTGCGCGTCATGTCAAAGTTTCATAATTACAGCTTCAACAACACCCTCTTGATTGCCATGCAGAAGCCCGATGCTTCCCTGATCGCGGGCTTTACCGCTTGGAAAAACCAGTTTCAGCGCAATGTCAAAAAAGGCGAAAAAGGCATTAAGATTATCGCCCCGTCGCCGTTCAAAATCAAGCAGGAAATGGAGAAAATCGACCCGCAGACCCAAAAGCCCGTGATCGGCAGGGACGGAAAGCCCGTCACCGAGGAAAAGGAGATCACTATACCCGCCTACAAGGTGGTGTCCGTCTTTGACGTGTCCCAAACCGAGGGAAAGGAATTGCCGGATATTGCCGTGGACGCGCTGACGGGCGATGTGGAGCAGTACAGTGATTTTTTCGCAGCCATTGAAAAGACCTCTCCCGTCCCCATCGGCTTTGAGAAAATCGAGGGCGGCGCACACGGCTATTATCACTTGGAGGACAAGCGCATCGCGCTTGACGAGGGTATGAGCGAGCTGCAAACGCTCAAAACCGCCATTCACGAAATCGCCCACGCAAAGCTGCACGATATTGACCTGAACGCTCCCAAAGACGAGCAGCAGCCCCGCGTAGACCGCCGAACCCGCGAGGTGGAAGCGGAAAGCGTCGCCTACACCGTTTGCCAGCATTATGGGCTTGATACGTCGGACTACTCTTTCGGCTATGTAGCCGGGTGGAGCAGCGGGCGGGAGCTTGCGGAGCTGAAAAGCTCCCTTGAAACGATACGCTCTGCCGCCGCAGACATCATCAACAGCATCGACGGACATATCGCAGAGCTGCAAAAGCAGCACGAAGCCGAGAAAGCCACGCCCGATCTTGCCGCCGCGCAGGAGCAGCAGACCGAAAAACCCCTTACGGACTTGCAGAAAAAAGCCGCCGCAATCGCAGAAAAATACGAGGCGCTTTCCACACAGGAAAAAATCGGAGTGATTGCGCAGGCGTTCGGCGGTACTGCGGGCAGGATTGAAACGTCGCCCTGCACGGGAAAATGGCGCGGCACAAGCGATATATCCATCCGCTTTGATAACGGCGCGTCCCTGTTTCTCGGCAACCGCCTTACGCCGAAAGCAAAGACCGCAGCGGTACAGCGGGAGCTTGTCAACGATACCCTGCTGCGGTACGACCCGGAGATCGTCAGCGCGGCAAAGGAAGCAGCTCTCGCTTCCCTCATGGAGCGCGAAGCAAAGGACAATGCCATTGCCGCGCAGAAGGGCTTGAAGCCCTACACCCTGCTCAACGTCGAGTTCAACGACGGTGCGGACGGTCAAAGCAGCGGATATATGGGCTGGTACTATGTAACACTGGCGGTGGACGGAAACATCTGCTCCCATATCGAAACCGGGCTGAATTACGACATCGCGGATGGCAAGGTGAGTGCAGAACCTACGCGGGAGAAATATTTTGCGGCAGGCGCGTTGAAAGATAGTGAAGTGGACTATGTTTTCAACAACGTCGGCTTTTCCTCTGCTTCCGGGCTGTATGCGCTACCCGTCAGCGATGCCGTTTTGCAACGTGCCGAAAAGACGCTTGCGGAGCGCACACAGGCGCAGGCGGCGCAGCGTGCAGAAAAAGACGTGATTTATACCATGCACACCAATCCCCGCAGCGAAAGTCTTGCCGACCGCTCTTTCCTGCAAGCCTATAAGCAGCAGCCGGACGGGAAAGCAATACCGGGCGACTTGCTGTTTGTCGGGACGCCGGAGAAATGCCGGGAGCTGTTACAGAGCTTGAACGCCGGGGAGCTGACGCAGGGCGAGGTCAAGGCACTTTATGCAAAGGCGCAGGAGCCGGACAGGGACAGCTTTTCCATTTACCAGCTCAAACGCGGCGACGAAACGCGGGATTTGCGCTTTGAGCCTTATGACCGTCTGACCGCAGCGGGACACGCGGTTGATCCGGCGAACTATGACCTGATCTATTCCGCGCCCCTTGCACCGGGTACGAGCCTTGAAGCTATTTTTACCCGCTTTAATATCGACCACCCGAAAGACTTTAAGGGACACAGCCTTTCCGTTTCCGATGTGGTGGTGCTGCATCAGAACGGGCAGGACACGGCACATTACGTTGACAGCATCGGCTATCGACAGACGCCGGAGTTTTTGCAGCCGCAGAATTATCTAAAGCACGTCGAGGATATTGTGGAGCAAAACGACAACAATTTTGACGGTATCATCAACAACACGCCGCAGACGCCCACCGTCGGGGAATTGGAGCATAAAGTAAAGGCGGGTGAGCCGATTTCCCTGATTGACCTTGCGAACGCCATCCATGCCGATAAGGAGCGCGGCAAAGAGGAAAAGCCCTCGATCCGGGCGCAGCTTCGGGCGGCAAAGGAGCAGACCGCCCAGAGAAAGGCGCAAAGGAGCAAAACGCAGGATTTGGAAAGGAACTGATCGTATGCAGAAGTTTGAAAATGTGGATATATTGGCTTGCCTTGATGCGGTGATGAAGCAGAACACCGGCTTTTACCAAAGCGATTTTGAGATTGACAAGAAGATCATTCACGAGGCTGCTGCAAGCTCCGACCGTGAGGAAAAAACCCTTTTGTGGCTTTCCCGCCCGTCCGGGACGCATTGCTTCCGGGAGCGCGACGTTTTTCTCAAAGACACCCGCCCATACAACACATGGAAGTTCCACGGGGAGCAGACACGCGACCGCATTCTTGCCTACGCCGTGGAGCTGACGGGCAGGGAGCGCGGCAAAATCCGGGGAAACCTCTATGAGCTGGACTATGCCACTCATTTCCGGCACGTTCGGGAGCAGGCACTTCCCGCAGACATCGTAACGCTTTTCTATGAGCGCGGCGAGCGCAGCCAGCCGACAGGCAAATACTTTAGCGGTTCACCCGATCCGCAGTATGGCGCGTTTCTTCGCTTTGAGGTGCAGCCAAACGCCCCCGAAGCCTTGCGTGATCTTCTGCAAGAGGAACGGCGCAGCCGTGAGCAGCTTTCGCCGGGGGACTTCAAGGCGCATATCGCCGCCCTGCGCGACGGATTGATTGAAGCCGAAGCGCGGCGCATTGTTGCCGAAATGAAACGTCAGTACAGCCCCAACAGCCCGAACAAAACCCACTACATGACAGAGCTTGCCCCGGCGTTTATGATGCTTGCGTCGAGCCGGGACGTTGACCGCCTTTTCTCGCTGCTTCCCTACAAGACGCTGACCTTTTCCAAAATCGAGGGCAGGCACGGCATCTATGCGCTGATCGACAAGAACGAAAACCGCGACCGGGATATTCGCAAGCCCCGCCCCTCTATCCGGGCGCAGCTTGCCGCCGACAAAAAGAAAGCCGCTCCGAAGCGGGCGGCGAAAACAAAACATCACGAAATGGAGGTATGAGCATGAACCGATTTACCGTTGAGGAAACAAATCTTATCAGCATCTACATCGCCGATACGCGCAGGGAGCTTATCGGGGAAATGACGGGTGCGCTGCCCTATATGGACGGTGAAATGCGCGAGCTTGCCTTGCGTACCCTTGCAAAGATCCGCGCCATGAGCGACGCCGACTTTGCCGCTCTCGCCGTATCTGCCGCCGACGAAGTATGAGCGGGCTGAAACGGCTGACGCCGCAGCAGAGCCGCAAAGCGAACGCCCTTATCAAGAAAACCTGCTGCAACTGTATGGGCGGGAACTGCATTTTGCTGGACGATGGGGACGAGTGCGTTTGTCCGCAGCTCATTTCCTATTCGCTTCTTTGCAGATGGTTTCAAAACGCCGTACTTCCCGCCGACAAGCTGCTTTACGCGGAGCTTTATCAAGCCGAGGACAGGCGGCGGTGCGCCGAGTGCGGCGCGGCGTTTGCGTCCACCTCAAACAGCGTCAAATACTGCCCGGACTGCCGCAAGCGGATCACCCGCAGGCAAGCCGCCGAGCGGATGCGGAAACGACGCGCCCGCGTTACGCAGTAGGCACGAAAAAGCCCTTGCGCCATGCCGCTTTTCAGACACGATTTGAGCATGACAGGGGATTTATACCTAAACCCGCAAAAACAGTGTTCTACTGCGTAACAGACCCTTAAAGCAGCACCCACGAAAAGACGGGGCGCGGTGGCCATCATCGGCTGCCGCGCCCCGTTCTCTTTTTTTGCTTATTCCTCGCCGATTTCTGCTACGCCGACCCTGCCGACGTTTAGAAGCCGATATATCGTCAGAGGGATATACCATGCCGCGACCGCAAGCCGCCATATCAGAATGACACCGCCAATCAAGCCGCCCACAATGAAGTTGAGCGCAACGATGCCCACCGTGCCGGAAAGGTCGAAGCCGCGTGGGATAAGCCATACGAACATACGGCGTATGCCAAAGGGGATGCCGCAGCACAGCCACACATAAAAGTAGTTCGTTGCCCCGTCCTTTGTGAATACCAGTGTAGCCCAATAAAACAGCACTCCGGCAATCAGAACGGTCAAAACCGTTTTCTTAAAAAAGTCTTTCCAAATCTCACCTCGCGTCATAACCTCACCTCTGTTTCGTAAAAATATGGATAGCGTTCAGCAGTCCTACATTGGGATAGTTTCATCATACCATGCTTTTTCGGGGATTTCCACACAATCCGCATTTATCTGCGCACATTTTCCTTACCCCGCTCCGGCTCACTTTCACGCCGCAAAATACTGTCGATGTTCCGCTTGATAACGTCGTACTCCTTGACCTGCTTTTTCAGCTTGCCGTAGTCGGCGTATAGCTTTTCTTTCTGCTCTCCGAGCGCGGCATATTCCGCTTGCAGGGCGGCGACATTGGGGAGCTTGCCGCCGATCAGCGCGGGCTTGACCGCTTTTGCGGCGGCTTCAAACAATATGATACTGCTCTCATGGGCGGCGCGGTATGCCGCCTTGTCCTTTGCTCTGCGGTATGCGTCATACACGGGCTTTGTCTTTTGATACGTCGTAACATTCTTGATTAAGACCGCCATATCCGCAAGCCGCCGTTCGACGCCCTTTAATGCGTCTGCCGCCTGCTCGCTTGCCGCGTTCACTTCCGCGATTTTCGATTGAAGCTGCCCGTATTGCTCAATCCTGTTTTCCGTGAGGAAGTTCAGCGTCCTCGCCGCCTGTTTGAGATTGTGGATTTTCGCCCAATGCTCATAGCCCCGGCTTTCCTGTGCCTTGATGCTGTTCTGAATGTCGATAACAAGGGAGATACCGCCGCGCTCCTGCTTCGGGGCTTTGGCGGCGCGGGTGCGCCTGCCCTTGATGCGCTCCGTTATGGCTTCCTCTGTATAATCCGCGCCGAGCGTTTTCAGACGGGTAAAGCGTTCCTGCCCCGGTGCGCGGCAAGATATGTATTTACCGGGCTTTATCTCATAGCCCGCAACTTGCAGCAGCCGCAGAAAATCGGCAAAGTCTGACGCTTGCGGGATAAGCGCGTCAACGGCAATTTTCAGCTTGCCTTTCCAGCTTGTACCCGTCTTTTCCGCTTGGTACTCCGCATAGCTCTTTCCCTTGCTGCCCCTGCCGGGGACAACGACGGACAAGCCGTTTTCCCGGCACAGCCTGTCGCTGATGTTGCGTATGCCGTAATAGCTCCGCTTGTTGGAATTGTATTTGCGGTGGTCTATGAAATTGACCGCACAAAAAATCACATGGTTATGGATATGCCCCTTGTCTATGTGGGTAGTCAAAACATATTCGTGTTGCCCCTTTGTTACCGCGTCGGCAAGCTGACGACCTATCTCATGCGCCTTTTCATAGCTGACTTCCCCCGGCTCAAAGGATTGCATGAGGTGGTGGGCTAAATTGTTGCCTTTCTCCAACGCTTGCGACAGGGTATATGCAAACTCAATATCTGCCGTTTCATAGGAGCAGCCGAACGAGGACACAAGCATTTTTTCTTCTGTCTTGGCGGGATTTTGGATATAGGCGAGGGCTTTGCTCAACGTGCTTTTAATAGGCTTAATCTTTGTAACCGCCATATCTCATTCAGCACCCCCTTTATCTCGTCTATGTCCTCTTGATAAACGCTGCCCGTACTGTTCACGCGCCGCGCGATCTGATTGACGTTGACCCCGATTTTCTGTATCTCGGCGGTCATTGCCTTTATGTCGCTATGGTCTATTTGAATGATATATCCGTCGATTGCGATTTTCCGCAGATACGCCGCCATATTCCGTGTTGGTATCAGCTTCATTTTTTCCAGTATTAAATCGCGCTCGGCTTCCGTCACGCGAAACTTTAGCTGCACCGTCCTTTTCCGTCCGTCCATGCTCTAACGCTCCTTTCTGCTGTTTGAGGGTTTGGGACACTTCCCAACAAGCCATTTTGCGGGGCAAAATACGGAAGTGGGTACCCGCTTCCTATGCTTGCTGCGAAAGTTATTCCCCCCTCTACTACCTACAAAGCCGGAAAAAGGAAAAATGCCAAACAAAACGGGCGGTTTTTATAAAAAAATTACGTATGAGTTGCTTGAAACCACTTGAAAAGGCTACCTTTTTCGTGTATAATTATTGTGTATAAACATAAGCCGTTGCGCCGGAGAAAGAGCGGCGTCGCTTTCTGCTTGCCGCTTTTGAAAAAAAGTGTGTTTTTTGCGGAAAGGGGCTTGACAAAATGAAATTCGCGTCCATAATTAGACAGACAGACAGACAGACAGACAGACAGACAGACAGACAGACAGACAGACAGGATAAGTCTGTCCTTTTTGGCTCTCCCCCCAAATACGAATATGTTTTACCAAGGCGCGTTTCGCCTGTGCTTTTGCACAGTCGGAACGCGCCTTTTTGATTTCCGATATTTTGCAGGAAAGGCGGTGATGCACAGACCATGAATTCACTTATGTACCGCCCGCTTTTCCGACACGGGAAAAGCAACCGTAACCCGTAGCCTCTCTGTACTTTCGTCACAAGGGAGAGGAAACACAGCAAATATCAAATATGCTACCTGTAACAGGTAGCAGGAACAAGGAGGAAACCATGAAACGACACAACAGAAAAAACTATTGGCTGGTGAGCCTTGCACTCTGCATTCTTATGGTGTTCACCCTGTTACCGATAGCGGCTTTTGCAGCAGAATATCCTTACCAATATCCTGCGGAAAAGCCCTACTACGAAATGAGCATGTACGCTTATAAAGTGAACGCCGCAGATGCAGAAAGCTATCCTACTGGAATTTTTCGACTATTAACTGATGACAACCGCACCTTATACGCCTATTGCGCAGACAGTGAAATCTATGACATACCCGGAACAGCTTACAAAGCAATTTCTCTCTCTGACCATTACGGAGCAGAAACTGCCAGCACGGGAAAACTACGTACTATCATTCAAAACTCCTACCCGTTTATCAGTATGAATGAAATGATCTCCCGTATTGAGCAAAGTGGCATATCCCTTCATACGGCGAGTGTCCCATGCTATGAAATGGTGCTCATATCGGCAATACAGCAAGCACTATATACATACACGAACCCTGACATCGTGATTGAAGTGCAGTTTGCCGGAGGGTTCCCCCAAAAGGTCTATGAAATGTACAAACCTCTCATTTATCACTACAACGATAACTACAAAGACAAAAAAGTGACACAAGCATACCCCGACATAAAAGCAGATGTTGAAGCTGTTTATAGCTGGCTCTGTGCGCTTTCTCCCTCAAATGCACCTAATGTTCCAAACGTAAATGTCTCCTTTGCGGCAGAAGTGGAGCAGGTTACCAGCGGACACGTTCTAATTCTGTATGACCTTTTCGATGGATTTGAGGATTACAATGAGAGTTTGAATGTTTACGTTACAGAAATTGTCGGCACAAATGAAAACCTCATATTCGAGAAGCCTTTTAACGAATTTGTCCCTGTCGGAGAAGGTCGCTATGCGATGGATCTTCCCAATACCATTACAGGAAGTTCATTAAAAGTTACCCTTAACGGCTACAATGATTATGAGGATGTTGTAATTTATGAAGCAAAAAAAGCAGAAGCAGAAACATCGCAGCCTTTCATCGGCTATGGGAAAGCCCGTGTACCTTTTTCAAAAACGGAACAGATTGATATGCCTATACAAACCGGATCTCTCATTGTCCGAAAGACTGTTTCCGGCGAGGGATCCGACGCCCACAATGCCTTTACTTTTACCGTAACACTGATGCAGAATGGGGACACTCCGAATGGCGACATTGTTTGCGGGGATGTTACCTTTACGAACGGTACAGCAACGTTCACACTGAAACATAATGAGAGCAAAACCATAGAGAGTATACCTGCAGGCTTCGCCTACCTTGTGGAGGAAAGCGACAACGGCGGGTATGCTGTAACGGTGAACAATACCGACGCGACCACTGCATCGGGAATCATTGTTGCCGGACAGACTGCTACCGCTGCCTTTGACAATTACAAGCCGAGCGGCGGTCATATTGACCCGGATCCGAATCCGGCAAAGGTAGCGCTGACCGCAACCAAAACGCTGGACGGCATTGCGCCAAAGGGAAGCAGCTTCGTGTTTGTGCTGAAAGATGAGAACGGACGAATCGTGCAAACCAAGAGTAACAACGGAGATCAGATTTTCTTTGATACTATGTCTTTCTCTAACACTGGCACCTACAAATATACGGTCGAGGAGGTTGCAGGAAATGACCGCAACATCAACTATGATGGTAATGTGTATACGGCCATTATTAAAGTAACAAAGTCCGGCGATTACCATGCAGAGATTTCCTACGAGAAAAATGGCACAGCTTATCAAGGAAAACTCGTCTTTGCCAACACCACAAAGAGCAGCCCTCCTGTGATTGTCCCGGACAACTATACCGTTTCCGTTTCTGTTAGCAAGGTCTGGAAAGACGGTGGTTCCAGCAATCGTCCGAGCTATGTGTCTGTTCAGCTTTATCGTAATGGCAATGCTTATGGGAATACCGTAACATTGAGTGAAAGTAATAGCTGGCGCTATACATGGAGCAACTTGGACGACGATTATACTTGGACGGTGAACGAGGTAAATGTTCCGCGCGGATATACTCGTACCGTTACCCGAAGCGGCGATGTGTGGACGATTACCAACACAAAGCCAATAGATAAAATTCCGCAAACTGGCGACAACTCCAACATCACCCTTTGGATCGCTCTTGCCTGTATGTCCGCAGCCGGGATGTTGATTACGTTGTGTGGAAAGATGCGGATTAACAGGCAGCGCAGATAATCATGTTCGTCTAAATAGTATATGCGGTCAAGGTCATAAAGGCTGGGCTGCGCAGCCCAGCCCTTATTCAAGCAGTGTACAGAGGAGGGATCATTACATGAGCCGATTTTTCTCGTTTCGAGGCAGACGACTATCGCCCCCCTCCCGTCGCAAACAGATGAACCGTGTTTTGACAGGATTGGCCTGTATATGTGTGTCGCTGCTACTCCTGTCCCTTGGAATGATCCTAAAAGTTCACATACAGGGTGAACAGGAGCAGGTATCGTTCGACAAGCTGAAAGCAAGCGTATCGGAAGCACAGCCCCGACATGCGATGCCGGAAGCAGAGCAGGAAATACAACCGCAGCAGATGCAGGAATCGGAGCAGGACATACAGCCGCAACAGACGCAGAAACCACAGTATACAAACTACTATGCTCTTTACGAACAGAACACGGATTTTGCCGCGTGGCTTACCATGCCCAATACAAAGGTCGATTATCCCGTCATGCATACACCACAGGAGCCGGAATACTACCTGCGCCGTGCTTTTGACGGTAGCAGATCCCAAAGCGGAACACCTTTTATCGGGGCGGGAGGTGCGCCGGACAGCGACTTTTTCATCATCTACGGACACAATATGAAAAACGATACCATGTTCGGCACGCTGGACAGGTACGGACATTCGGATTTCCAAAAGGAAAATCCGTCGTTTACTCTAACCACCATTACCGAGCAGCGGACTTATGAGGTCTTTGCTGCCATCGAAACCCGCATATTCTATCAAGAAGAAAGCGGTTATCGTCCTTTCTTCAAAGCGGGGACATTAACCAATGCCGATTATCTCGAGCTGGTAAAATGGCTAAAGGACAACGCCCTGTATGATACCGACATCACCCCCGCCTACGGCGAACAAATTTTGCTACTTGCCACATGCAGCTATCATACTGAAAACGGACGCTTCCTTGTGGCAGCGCGGAGAATTATGGACGAAACCTAACAGAAACACAGTTTAAGCATTATAGAGAAATAACCTTACACCTTTCGGGGCGCGGGCAAAAAGCCCCGCGCCCCTTTTCGTTTCTAATCGTGTGGGGAAAGGCGGCTATTCCGGTGGGGCAGCCGCCTTTCCTTATTCCCGCCGCATTTTAACAGAGAGGAATCAGAACACATGAGTAAAAAGGATAGAACGTGTCGCTGTCGTAGTATATTGCCGCACAGAAATCATAACAGAGCAGCTATCAAATGCAGAAACCTCCGTATGCAATGATGCGTTATACATTTTTTCATTGCGCCCATTGAGCGCCCATAAAGGCATAAACGCCTTTGTGGGCGCTTTTTGTCGTTCATGGCAGGACAGAATACCCCTCTTTTGCAGGCTCAAAAAAATTTTTTTCGAGAAATTCTCAAAAAGTTCGGCATTTTCGCGCCGAGCGGCTTTGAGGGTTTATGAAAGGGGAAATCCATCACCCGCTTTCGCGGCTGCGAAAGGAGGTGAAACCATGAACGAGCCAAATCGTACCCAATGGGAAATCCGATGCGCTTTTAACGGCTTCTGCAAGCGGACGCTGCGCAACGAGAGCATGGCATACGACAGGACCCGCGAGCGCCGGAAGCTGCGTGAAATCCCGTTTTCCAGTCTGTCCCCGCAGGAGGAAAATCAGCTTTACACCGACGACGAGTATTTCTCGGAGGAAGAAGCTGAAAAGTCCTTTTGCGTGGCAGGCAGGGAGATCACGGCAAAACAGCTTGCCGACGCCCTGCGGCGTTTGCCGGAGGTAAAGCGCGAAACCGTCCTGCTGTACTACTTTGACGGGCTGACCGACGCGGAGATCGCAACGATGCTCCAATCGTCGCGCAGCACCATTCAGTACCGCCGGACAAGCTCTATTGAGCTGCTAAAACGCTACTTGGAGGAAAAAGCCTATGGAAAATGCTAACATTACCGAACAGGACGCACGCGGTCTGCTGCCCTACCCGGTCATCATAGCCGCGTCAAAGGGCGACCCGGATGCCATGCGCATTGTTGTGCATCACTACGAAAGCTATATCGCGTTCCTGTCCATGCGCAAGTTCCGCGACGAACGCGGCAACTGCTACTTCGGCATGGACGAGGACAAGCGCGACGAATTGCGTTCACGTCTGATCCGGGCTGTCCTCTCTTTCAAAATCTGAATTGACGGATAAGCAGCGTCCCCCTTTCCGCTGCTTCCGTCCTTCCGAGTTTTGAAACCTACTGCTCCTTGACAAAGAAAGCGACGCAAGATAACGGCGGCGCAGTATAGGGCAAATCGGATACGTTCCTTTTGCGCCGAGCCATACGGCGGGTGCGCCATGACCCCTATTCAGGGCGAGCGATCAACACCGCCGCCGCGAAGCAAGTTTAGCAGCTTGCAGGCAACGACGCGCAGAATACATAATGATACTCCCTTACAGCCACAGTCCGAGCGTTCAAAGCGTCGCAGGCAATGGGTAGGGCTGCATGAGAACCATGCAGGGGTGAAACTCCCGTGAGGTTGTGCTAACAACCGTCCGATTAAAGCCCTCTTTAATATGTAAATGGAATAGTGGACTTGCCGCTATTCATAGACTGTATAAACAGTTTGCGAAAGAAAGGGGGCTTTTCTTTTGTCGCAAAATCAAACGCCCGTTACAAAGACGGAGCATAAAATAGGCAAAACAACGTACATCGTTTGCGCGTCGCAGAGTGAAAAAGCGACGGACACCATAGACAAAAAAATCAAAAAGCTCATTCGTAAAGACATGGAGCTAAACGCCGCAAACGCCCGTAAATAGGGCGTTTTTTATCATTTAGGCAATGACAATCGCAGCGGGACATGGTATAATATTAGCAGTACATATACCTTGCTTGTCTGCTGTCGGAAAGGAGGAACAATGTTACAGGCAGACAAGATAACCGCTTTGTATTGCAGATTAAGTCAAGAGGATATGCAGAAAGGCGAAAGCGAAAGCATACAAAATCAAAAGCTGATTTTACAAAGGTACGCAGACGAACATCATTTACTGAACACTCGTTTTTTCGTTGACGACGGATTTTCGGGAGTGAGCTTTGAACGCGACGGACTACAAGCTATGTTGCAAGAGGTAGAAGCCGGACGAGTGGCGACGGTTATAACAAAAGACCTCTCCCGTCTTGGCAGAAACTATCTTAAAACAGGCGAATTGATAGAGATTGTATTTCCCGAAAACGGAGTGCGCTATATCGCTATCAACGACGGAGTAGACACCGCAAGAGAAGATAACGAGTTTACCCCTTTGCGAAATTGGTTTAACGAATTTTACGCCCGCGATACTTCAAAGAAAATCCGGGCTGTCAAACAGGCAAAGGCACAAAAGGGCGAGCGCGTCAACGGCGAAGTACCCTACGGCTATTTAGCAGACCCGAATGACCGCAATCACTTAATCCCCGACCCGGAAACAGCGCATGTTGTAAAACAGATTTTTGCCATGTATGTGAACGGCGACCGCATTTGTGAAATCCAAAATTGGCTACGGGACAATAAGATACTTACTGTTGGCGAACTCCGCTATCGCCGTACAGGAAGCACACGGCACCCGCGACCGCAGTTAGAAGCCTACTATAATTGGCCGGATAAGACGCTTTATGACATACTTTCGCGGAAAGAGTATTTAGGGCATACTATAACGGGCAAAACCCGCAAGGTGTCCTATAAGTCCAAAAAGACCATTAAAAACCCGGAAGATAAACAATACTTTTTCCCGAACACACACGAAGCGTTGATTGATGAAGAAACCTTTGATCTTGCACAAAAAAGGATTTCTACGAAGCAACGCCCTACAAAGGTTGATGAGATAGACTTGTTTTCAGGTATTCTCTTTTGTGGGGATTGTGGCTATAAGATGTATGCGATTAGGGGCGCGGGAACATTAGAGCGTAAACACGCCTACACTTGCGGCAACTACCGCAACCGAGCAAGGAATGACTTTGTTTGTACGACGCATTATATCCGCAAGCCCGTTTTGAAAGAGCTTGTCCTTGCAGACTTGCAGCGCGTCATGTCTTATGTGCGGGAGCATGAACAGGAGTTTATATGCACCGCCAACGAGTACAGCGAACAGGCAATGAAAAAAGCCCTTTCGCAGCAGCAAAAGGAGCTTGACAAAGCCGAGAAACGAATTAACGAACTTGATATTCTTTTCCGCAAGCTGTATGAGGATAACGCACTTGGGAAGCTGTCGGACGAAAGATTTGTATTTTTGACTTCCGGCTACGAGGACGAGAAAAAGGCTTTGACACAGCGCATAACGGAATTGCGAAAGGAAATCTCCACCGCCGCCGAGCGCGGCGCAGACGTGAGGAAGTTTATCGCGCTTGTACGCAGATATACGGCGATAGATGAACTGACCTATGAAAACGTCCATGAGTTTATTGACCGTATTCTTGTTCACGAATTGGATAAGGAAACGAACACTCGTAAAATCGAAATCTTTTATAGCTTTGTGGGTAAAGTAGACAGCGGCGAAAAGCCCACAGAAAGCACCTGTTATTTCAGACAAATAGGTGCAGACGTAAAAAGTATTGCTATTTAACATAAAAAGCTGAGGTCGATAACGCCACCGGGAAAAACGGTAACGCTATCTTACCTCAGCTAAGTTGGTGCCACTGTAACCATCGTCCGCCATGAACACGGGGTTCTGAAATCCATTGTCGGCGGCGTACTTCTCCAGATAACTGCGCTGATTGACGATGCTGTTGCTGTCACCAGCGTGGTCGTCCTCCTGGCTCAAGCGACCATACAGGATGTCCACCGGCTCTCCGTTCTTGATGATGTTGGCTGTGATTTGACTTGCCATGTTTCCTCCTTTCTCAAGGGCAAGCCGATGCGGTACACACACCATACCGCAAGGCTCGTCCAAAGTCTACTGAAAGAATTACCGTTTTTCCTTCTCTATACTTGAGTCGATGCAGACCAGCAACTTCTTCGTGGCGGTAGTTGTTGGCTGGCCGGGGAAGATAGAGGTGACATGGAAGCAGTGCTTGCCCACCATCATGTCACGCTCCACGATGACAGCATCCTCGTCATAGTGATAAGTTGTATCACGGAATACAGGCTGCACACCATCGTCTGTCTCACGCAGCAGAGTACGTTCCGGCTGGTAGCTGCCCAGCATACCGGTCTGCTTGTATTCTTCGTATTCAGTCATAATAGTCCTCCTGAATCACATCCTTCAGCGAGATCGTGCCGCGTGTGCTGGTGACCTCGCGGACGCTGCCGCCGCGCAGCTTGTTGTACTCCTCGCGTGTCATGTCCACGTCTGCTGCCAGCAGGTGGTTGGTAATGCTGTGCTCCACGGCCAGGTTGAACAGCAGCTTGGCCATGCGGTTTTCAAACACGCCCAGCGAACCTTCCAGCACGTCAGCCACTGCGTGAGGCAGGAACGCACCGGCGTTCTGCACCTTCAGGTAGCCGTCATAGAACCGAACCGCCTTTTCCACGAACTCACTTTGGCTGCCGCAGTTAGCCAGCGGTGCGTTTATTTCTATCATTTTCTTCGCTTCCGGCGTAAGCCAAAAAGCGTACTTTTCCTTGTTATTTGTCATCTCGGCTTTCCTCCTTGAATTTTTGCCGCGACCCCGCAGCTTTTCCCGTAACTGCGGGATCATTTCTGTTCTCGACCCCACCGCCCGCCGAAAATTCCCTTCTACGACGCCGCTGGTGGAACGGCGCAACCGCCCGCACTGCGGGCAGAAGTGACCGGGGTGGGGGCGTCCACGACGCCGCCCCTTTCTCCTGCTTCGCTTTCGGCGCACCGAAAA
>ERZ827423.859-NODE-859-length-34135-cov-4.886913_pt1 | contig 34135 bp, 32 predicted proteins | sample MGYA00519775_ERZ827423 | MGnify/ENA primary metagenome ERZ827423 (study PRJEB31778, sample SAMEA3449296) | human gut metagenome | biome: human gut; feature: human-associated habitat; material: faeces | place: United Kingdom | collected 2010/2012 ... | reverse complement strand
GGGTTGTCCTCGATCATGCGGATCTCCTGGCCGATGATGCCCTGCTCCTTGGCCACGCTCTCCTCGGTGAAATAGGGGATGGAGACGAAGGACAGCAGGATCTCCAGGTTCTCCTCAAAGTGCTCCGTGGAGTCGAAATAGTAGCCGGTCATGGCGTTGGAGGTGAAGGCATTGGGCTCAGCGCCGTTCTTGGCCAGTTCCTGGAGGGCGTTGCCCTCCTTGGTGTCGAACATCTTGTGCTCCAGATAGTGGGCGATGCCCGCCGGGGTGTCCAGCCACTTGCCGTTCAGGCAGAAGCGGGTGTCCATGCCGCCGTACCGGGTGGCGAAGAAGGCGTACTTCTTGGCATGCTCCGGCTTGGGGACCACGCAGATCTGCAAGCCGTTGGGCAGCACCTCCCGGTAGACGGACTCGCCGATCCGCTCGTAAAACGTCTGCTTCATTCCGCAGCCTCCTTTCCCTTCAGGAAGTACACGGTGTCCAGGGAGACGGTCTTCATGGCGTCGAAGATCCGCTCCGCCGTCACCTGCCGCACCTGCTCCGCCAGCAGCTCCGGCGTGTCCTCCTGCCCGGTGGCCGCCTGGCCCAGGTAGAAGTTCTCCAGCTTGCCCTGGGAGTCCCCCATGGAGGCGTAGGCGTTCAGCAGGGTGCTGCGGGCGCCCTCCAGCTCCCAGTCCTCCAGCCGGCCGGCCTGCACGGCGGCCAGCTGGGCCATGATCTCGTCATAGGCTCTCTGGTAATTCTGGAACTCGATGCCGGAGGAGACGGTGATGAGCCGCTTCTGCCGGTGATAGGCGGAGGAGGCGTAATAGCACAGCGACAGCTTCTCCCGCACATTCAAAAACAGCATGCTGTGCGGGCTTGCGCCGAACAGGATCAGAAACAGCGTACAGGCGGTAAAATCGACATCGTCCGCGTCAAGCCGGTAACCGAGCGACAACTTCGCCTGTTCAACCTGGAACGACTCGGTATACTCGCGCACGCCGGCGCGCGGCTCGATATGGGTTGTTTGAACCTGCACGGGCCGGCGGTCCGACGCAAAAGCGTCCGCCATGAGCTCGGCGACGCGCTGCTGCGAGAACGCGCCGATTGCAAAAATTTCAAATACGGCGCTCTGCAGCGCGCTTTTGTAGAACGTGAACAGAGACGACGGCGTTATCTTTTCAATCTCCTGCCGTGTACCATACTCGCAGACTTCAAACGGCTGGCCTTTCGCCATCAGTTCGCCGCAGCGGTGTACGGCGTAGGACGTCTTTTCATTGCTGCGCGCGGCGAGCAAGTCCTGCAGGTTCCGCTTTTCCGAATCCACAATATCGGCGCGGAAAGCTTCGCCGTCCAGCAGCGGCTGAAACAGAATCTCCTTTAAAAAGGTCACGGCGTCCTCCGTAAGCGATGGCGAGCCGGGTATAAACCTCCCGTCGACAAAATCCATAAAAAAGCTGATGATGTGCGCCTCGCCCTTTTTGCGGATCTGCACATCGAAACGCGCGCCGTACAGCTCTTCCAAGCGGCGGTTCACAGCTTCGATCCCCGGGTACGCCGCGCTCCCGCGTTTTAGGACAAACGCAAGCAGGGACGCGTTGGAAGCGGCTTCTGCGCTCAGCGGATGAATGATGCTGACCGACAGATAATTCGTTTTGAACTTATCGACCGGCAGGGCATTTACATAGACTGCCGGCGCGATTTCCACATGGTTCAAGGCACAACCTCCGTTTCTCAGGTTATATATCTTATAATATACTCTTTCTGCCAGAAAAAGTCAATTCATTCCCGAATCTTTCCGGCTATGACTGCGAATCATAGACAATTTCCACAGTATGTCTGCGCCCGTCCAGCGGAACGGAATCGGCGCGGAGCCCGTCAACATACATGGAACCCGCCTCCCCGCGCTTCGCCTGTACCGCAAGCTCAGTGCCGCGCAGCGAGGCTGTAAAGGAAAAGGAGTCCCACGCCGCGGGCGGTTTCGGGCTGATATAGGCGCGGTTCCCCTCCGTCTTCACGCCGAGCAACTCTTCGAGCACAATGCGGAAATACCAGCCCGCAGCGCCCGTATACCAACTCCAGCCGCCGCGCCCGAGAAACGCCGGAGTGGCGTATACGTCGCCTGAAAGCACGTACGGCTCGTTGCGGTAGAGGCTCGGCCCGGAATCGCCGTATTTACGCAGAGGGTTGAGCAGATCCAGTATTTCATAGCCAAGCCCGGCCCGGCCCGACTGATAACACGCAAACGCTGCGAAGCAGGCGCCGTGGGTATACTGCCCGCCGTTTTCCCGCACCCCTTCCACATAGCCGTTGATATAGCCGGGGTTGTTCGAGCCCTTGATAAAGGGCGGCGTAAACAACTTGACCAGACAGCAGTTCCGGTCAAGCAAATACTGTTCCAGCGCCTGCATGGACGCCGCCGTACGGTCAGGCCGGAACACGCCGCACAGGGCGGCGAAGGACTGCGGGAGCAGGTCGATTTTGCATTCGTCCGACTCCGCGCCGCCCATGACGTTTCCGTTATCATAGTACCCGCGCCGGTACCATTTGCCGTCCCAGGCGTGCTGTTCCACAGCCTCTATCAGCTTGCGTTTGTGCGAAAGCAGATACGTGTAGGTCTCGCCGTCCGCAAGAAGGCGGCACACGGGAAGAAACTCGTTGATCACGTAAACGGCGAACATGGACAGCCAAACGCTCTCGCCCACGCCCCGGATGCCGACGCTGGAATAACCGTCGTTCCAGTCGCCGCCGCCGAAAAGCAGCAGCCCGTGCTTTCCGTAGCGCAATCCGCAGCGGAATGTGCGGACACAGTGCTGGTACACCGTTTCCCACAGCGAGCCGTAGTCCGGCTGGCTGTAGCGCTCTGTCTCGTGTTTTTCAAGCACAGGCGCTTTCAGGTAGGGCAGAACGCGCTGCAGGATACGGCCGTCCCCCGTCTTTTTCACATACTCTGCAGCGGCAAGCGGCAGCCAGAGCAGATCGTCGGAACAGCGCGTGCGAACGCCTTTGTCCCGCCGGCCGCGGCCTGGGACGTGATGCCACCAGTGCATTACATCGCCTTCTTCAAACTGGTGCAGACAGGAGCGGATCAGCTGACGTCGGAGATAGGACGGGTCGACCGCGCTGACCGACATGGCGTCCTGAAGCTGGTCTCGAAACCCATACGCGCCCGACGACTGGTAAAAGGCTGTGCGCGCCGTGATACGCGACTGGATCGCCTGATAATACAGGAAGGTGTTGACAAATTCGTCGAACGCACTGTCCGGCGTATGCACCTGAAGCGGCGCATACGCTTTACTCTGCGGCAGCGTCTGACGGTCGAACCATTCGCGGACGCGCCAGATATCGACGCGTTCAGCGGCCTGACGTGCGCTTTCCCGGCCCGGACCGAAGCCAAGGACGAAAACTGTACGCTCCTTTCCGCCCGCAGGAACGGCAAGGCGCTTCATACAGTACATAAAGGGTTCTTCGCCGGAAACCATGCGACGATCGTCCTCATAATCGCCGCACATGAAAGCCAGTTTGTTCATACCCATCGCGTCCGCTTTGAAACCAGTCAGGTAGACGACTCCCGTACCATATTCGATGTGATAGGGATTGCGCGCGTACAGGACCCCGTCCTGCTCCTCGATACGGAGCATACGGTCTTCCTTGTGAAACGTTTGCCCGAGCACCAGGTCCACACCGTAACAGAACATCGCCTCCGCCGGTACGTCCGCGCAGTTTTCCGCTTCGATACAGATGGTTTTACACTGCTCTGCGGCCGGGACAAACACTGTTGTGCGGACCCGGATATCCCCCGCCATACAGACGTATTCCGCATAACCTCTGTAAAACGTGGCCGCCGCGCCGGCAATTATATCATATATTTCCCCGTTGTATTTCATATACAGCTTTTCGCCGTAGTTATCCGATACGGCGTCATTATACCAGGGCGTGATCCTGAACTGGCTCGCATTGAGCGCATAGGTGTAGCCGAGCGAAGAATCGGACACGACTGTACCAAAGCGGTAATTGGACAGGATATTGCACCAGGGCGGACGCGTTGGAAACGCCTGCTTATCCACAACGGCAAATCCGTTTTCTATAAAGCCGCCGCAGACTGTCGGATACCGAATCTGCAGGCCGGTTTCAGCCGCCGGGGCAGGGTCGGCAAATACGGGCCGGCAGTCCCGCTCCGGACGCGCAGGATCCCGGTCACGCTTATAGTCCACTACATAGGCGCTTGCGGTATAGAACAGGTCCGCGTCCTCTTTTGACTGCAGGTTGCACAAGATGATTCCTCCCCGTGCAGCCGCATATTTTTCCAGCCCGTACTGACGCAGTACTTCCATTAGCCCTGCGTAAATCGGGCGGTCATACTGGCCGCCTTCTTCGTACAGCACTACTAGTTCGCACACGATATTTTTGAGTTTCAGCAGGTGGAACACTTTTATATACGGCACAATTTTGGGCACGTCCTCCACCTCGTAAACGCGCACGAGCAGAATGGGGTCGTCGCCCGACACGCCGTATTTCCACAAATCGGCCTGCGTTTTATCGCAGGGGGCCGCACGGTCCACGGGCGTCTGTGCAAGCCGATAAATCAAATGCGGCAAAACGGCGCGTTCGAGCTGGAGCTCCGTCTCCGTCATGTCGCACTCCGCCAGCATGCGCCTTGCCACTTCCATATATCTGCGCTGTATCTCCGGGTAACTGTCTTTCCGGACGGCGCGAAAGGCATCCACTGCCCGGCCTGCGTCTGTTTCGCAGACCATGGCGAAGAGAAACTTCTTTGTCTCCTTCGCATCCAGTGCAAAGGTCAGCTTTGCTGCGAAGGCCGCGTCCAGGCAGGCTTTTTTCACGCCGGTAAAGCTCATCTTGAACGCGCGCATCAGATCCCCGCTTTTGGAAGCGCGGCCGAATACATAGTCCCGCGTGGTTTCAAACGAGGCGCTGACGTCCGGCCGGCAGAATCCCGCGCACAGATATACGTGCGGATCCTTTTCCCCGCGGGGGCGTCGGTGAAACAGCACCGCGTTTTCATTTTCAATACGCTGCGCCTCCAGCGACAGGCTGGAAAAGGCAGGATGCGCCGCTTCATTCTCGTATCCCCAAAGCACCGGTTCAAAATAGGCGAGCAGAGTTACGAACTTTTTCTTGTTCGTGTTGTTTTTGATCTTAATCTCCCGGATTTCTGCGGGGTACGCGTCGTGCACCGTCGCCTTGACCCGGGTTGTGAACACGTTATTGGACGCACGGTAGACGACCTGCGAATCCTCAAACTCCGTTTTGTAATTCTGCAGGTTCTGAAACAGCGGCGCGGCGCTCAGCGTCATGCGGGACGCGCCCGATTGCAGGGCGAAGTATATCCCCTTCCCATTCTCTGTAATGGATTTCCTGTAGCGCGTCACCGTCCTGCCGTCATACAGAGAAAAGCCGAAGCCGCTGTCCGACATGACCGCCGTATAGCTCCCGTTCGATAGCGCGCCCACATACGGCGCAAAAGGCTGTATGCTGTGAACGGCGAGCATAGGCGACTCATAGTGGTGCGTCGCTACCTTGCGCGGCGTTTCGTCCGGCATGTTGTAGACGAGCACTTTTTCCGGCAGTTTTTCCTGAAGCAGCTCGTCGTAGGCGCGCATGTGCGGATTCGAGCAGAAACGGCGCTGGACGATATTGTTCATCAGCAGGTTCGCCACCGAAAGCAGGCTCATGCCGATATGATGCGCCATAAAGCTGCGGACGACGCAGGCGCGGCCGCCCGTGCGCGAGGGCGTATAGTCGATCGCCTCATAGAACCCATACTTGCCGGTAAAACCGAGCTTCTCCATTTCCACCAGGTTGGCGTAACTCTTTTCAGGCGCAAAGGGTAACGTCAGGAATGTGGAATAAGGCGAAACGACAAGTTCACTGTTCAGCTCCCGTTTCAGGCCGATCCGCGACACGCCGAAAGCCTTATACTGGTAATTGAGCGCCGTGTCGAAAGCATAAAATCCACTCTCTGAAATCCCGAACGGCACCCCTTTCTTTCCGCGGACGCGATCCTCCTGCGCTTCGAGCGCAAAGCTCAGCGCTTCAAAGGTCTGCGTATGGCGGTAGGCGGGCAGGAACAGATAGGGCATAAAATACTCGAACATGGTCCCGGTCCAGCTCTTGAAACCGAAATGCCCCCGGTGCTCGACAACGAGCCTGGAAAGCGCCCGCCAATGCTTGAGCGGAACCGCGCCCCGGGCTGTGAGGTAATAGCTCGTCAATCTGGACTCGCTCATGTACAGGTCGTAATAGTTGTCGGTAAGCGTTTCCGTCTGCACATCGAAGCCGATATGAAACAGTTTTTTGCCGGGATTGTACAGAAAGCTGTAATCGGCCTCCGATTCAAGCGTTTTAAAACCCTGTATCAGGCCGGGGATGCGCGCGTCTTCAGCCGCGTATTCCTGAAGTCCCGAACAGAGGGTGGACAGGCATACGGAAAGGTTGCCGCTGTCGACTGTAGAGACATATCTGGGAGAAAGCGGCTGCGCGCTCGACGTATCGTACCAGTTGTAAAAGTGGCCTTTGTACCGTTCCAGCCTGCCGAGAGAAGCGAGTATTTTCCCGAGATAGTCCGCCATGGCGGCTGTCGAAATAAAGTGGAAATCCCGCGCCGTAAGAACGGCGAGCAGGGAGAAGCCAATATTCGTCGGTGAAGTCCTGTGCGCAAGGCCGACGGACGGCGTCTCCTGAAAATTGTCCGGGAGCAGGTAGTTGTCGTCCTCCGTCAGGAAGTCCGCATAATATTGCCACATCTTTTTCGCATATTCAAGCAGGTTTGCATTCGCCTCGTCCGTTAGCGGATGCGGGGTCTGCTTCTTCTGCTTTGCGAGCTCGTATGCAAGAATGGGCGCGCAGAGCCACAGCAGGCTGATCACCAGCATCAGCCATTCGGCAAACCCCGGCGCAGCCCTTGTTACGAACAGGCGCGCGAGCACGCCTACGAGCACAAAGGCGGACAGCAGCATGGACACGGCCATGCTCTTTACATACCCCCACAGCGTTTTGGGCTTTTCCTGCTCGGCCTGCGCCGCAGTCACCCAGTCGAGCAGGTGTTTTTTAGAGACAAACAGCCGGTACAACGCGCGCAGAATCGCATCGAGTGCGTTTACGGCGGCGTAGGGCAGAAAAATCAATTCCGTCAGCGTCGTCCAGAGCATGGTGAACACCGGCGGCATCGCGCCGGAGTAATAACGGACATTGCCTTTGAGGACAATGCCCAGAAATAGCTGTTTGACAAAAGTGGCGAAAATCGGGAACAGGTAGATTACAAGCAGGATGGACAGCAATACGGCAGACTTGACGGGTGAAAAAAACAGGCTGGAAAGCAGAATGAGGATAAAAACCGGCGCATTCAGGCTGCGGCGCAGGTTGTCCAGAATTTTAAAGCGGTCAAGCCATCCAAGCGACGGGCTCGGCAGCATCTTTAACAGCTGCCAATCGCCCCGGATCCAGCGGTGCTCGCGTTTGTAGTAGGAAACCATGTCCTTGGGCACGCTGTCGTAGACGCGTATGTCGGAGGCGTGCCCGGTCCGAATTATGGATCCCTCCAGCAGATCGTGGCTCAGGATCATATTTTCAGGCAGGCTGTCTGCCAGCAGCTTATAAAACACGTCGTTGTGAAAAATGCCTTTGCCGGAGAAGATTCCCTCGCCAAATACATCCTGGTACAGTTCAAAACTTGTATTGTTATACGTTTCCACGCCCGAAAGCCCTGCGTACAGCTTGGAAAAAAAGGTGTCCCTGTCGGAAACCAGTTCGCTGCGCACTGCAGGCGCGATCAATCCATAGCCGGATACGACGCGCCGGCGCGTTTCGTCTATCACCGGCCGGTTGGCGGGATGGGCGGCAATGGAGACGAGCTCTCTTGCGCCGTCGATCGGCAAAGCCGTGTCCGAATCAAGCACAATCGTATACCGGCAGTCCGAAAGTCGGGATACAGCGCCTGCAACCGTCCCGTGCGTCGTCTTCTCCCCATTCATATACCGCACAAGCTCAATAATCGAGCCGCGTTTGCGCTCCCAGCCGATGAATTTTCGCTGCGTCTCGCTATAGGTGCGGCGGCGAACCAGCAGGAAAAATCTGTCCCCGTATTTTGCATTGAGCCGCTCCACCGCGTCGGTCACCTGGTCCAGCACGGCGTCGTCCCCGCTTTCATATTCGCTGTCGCTTTCCCCGAAATCGGCCACGACGCCGAAAAGCAGGTTGTCGTCCCGGTTTTTGTTATAAAGCAGCTCGAGACGGCTGTGGATCTTCGCGGCGCTGCCAGGACCGAGCAGGAGCGAGACGGCGACGCAGGCGCGTGCGTCGTCCGGGATCCCCTTTTCAAAATCCAGGCGCGGGAAATATGTGTCGTCCACAAGTTTTGCGGCGACGGCGTCCGCCAGACGCCGCGAGATTTCGAGCGCAGGCAGAACCAGCAGCAGCCCGACGCCCACACTGCGAAGCAATGCGGCTGGGAGCACTGTGATGACAAGCGCGGCGAGACCGTAGACGATAAAGTATACGGCTTTCGGCAGGCGCTTTTCCGTTCGCGCGCGCAAAATTGCGCCGAGATCGAGCGCGGGGTCGTTTTTCACCTCTCGGACAAGCGCTTCCGCCTGCGCTTTCGCGCTCATTCCATTTCGCTTCGCCAGACGCTTGAGAAGCACCCGGTAATGCCACTTGCTTGTCTGCGTCATGCGCGGATATACTTCGTCTTCTCCAAGCGTGCGCTCGGTCTGCGACAGGATTTCCGTGTATTCGCTCATGTCGACATCGTCCAGCATTTTCAGGGAAAGCACTGCATTCTGCATTACGCGCGTGTCCTGCGGACGTTCTCCCGACTCCAGCGCGGCGCGCAGCCGCCGGCATTCGTCGCGCACGCCGAATACGAGCGCGAGCCGGAACATGTCCGGCAAAAGGAAAATCTCGTCGCCCGTAAAGTCGCGCGCCTGGCCCGCGCCCTCCAAATAGGCGCGGAGCGCCGGTTCGTCGAAAGCATAGCCCCGTGCGGCGCAAAAGCTCATTGCAAGCTGAAAGATATAGGGAACCGCCGTTTTATCCTGCTTCTGCACGGAGATAAGACGATATCCTGCAAGCGCATTCGCCGCACGGCGGTATTCGCGCAGTACGATATAGTAGTTGTCGAACAGCCATTCGAGCGGGCCTGCAATCGCCAGTTTCCTGCGTGCGGCACGATCGCGCACCCGCGCATGGAACCGGGTGATTTCATGAAACGCGGACCGGGAAAGCTGCAACAGCTTTCTCGTGCCGATCTCCCGCCCGTTTGGCACAGAGGCGTTTTCCAGCCCCTGCTTTCGCGCAGCCTCCCATTGTGTAATTTCCAAACCGTCGTTTTCAGACATAACTCTACTCCTGTCGTTTATGGGCAAAATACAGCCGCGCCTTTGCGGAAAAACGCGGCCATGTCCCCCGTATCGTATCAATGCTATTTTGAGCGGTTCGGCAAAAAAAATACAGGACGGCTATGCCGCCGTGTAAAAATGTGGCGCAGCGTTACGTTTTCAGGTCCGTAAAGCCGACGCCGAATACTTCCGCGGCGTTGCCGAATATAATAAACGCGCCGGGGTCTACCTCTGAGACGAGTTTTTGCAACCGGTACATCTCGAAGCGCTTTACAGCGCATAATATGACGTTTTTTTCTTCGCCGTGGTATGCGCCGCGCCCCACAAACGACGTCGCGCTCCGATCCAGCGTCTCTATGATTCGGCGCTCGATCACCTCGCTTTTGGAGGAGATGATAAAACAGAATTTTGACTTTTCCAGGCCTGCCAGCATCGCGTCGATCACCGTAGAGGAAATATAGATCATGATCGCCGAATAAAACGCGCTTGTGACGTCCCTGTACACAAGCGAACCGAGCAGGACGATCGCCCCGTCGACCAGCAGCAAAAGATGACCGAGGCTGAGCCGGTTGAATTTGCTGCGAATCAGTGCGGAAAGTAGGTCGCTGCCACCTGTCGTAATACCGCGCATGTAGATAAACGAAAGGCCCGCGCCCTGCATTACCCCACCGAAGATCGTCGCGAGCAGGCGGTCTTCCGTATAGTGCGGCAGAAATGCGAAAAGATCAATGGCGAGGGAGGAGACGACCGTTGCAACCGCTGTCTTTATAAAAAAAGAAGCGCCCATTTTACGCAGGGCGAACAGAAACAGGGGAATGTTTACGATGATGGTCACAACGCCGACAGGCGTGCCGAACAGGTAGTTCGCCACAATGGAAACGCCGGTCGCTCCGCCCGGTACAATCTGGTTGCCAATGGTAAAGATGTTTACCGCCGCGCCGAACACTGCGCTGCCGAACACAATCGCCAGCGTATCCAGAACATATTCCTTACGTTTTGCCGGCGTCCGGCCGACGGTGGATCCGCTTTTGCGAGGGCCGACCGGCTTCCCGGCGCCGCGCCGTGCCACCGCATGTTTCGCGGGCGCGTGTTTCGCTCTGGTTGTTTCGCGTCTCAAAACAAATCACCCCGGCTTAGTCTTTGCAGACCAGCCGGGGTTTATTCCGATAAAGCCGTATATACCTCATTAAACAAAGTGTTTAGCCGCTGTGTCCGGCCCGCGAGGTGCAGATATCCGAACACGGCCTCAAACGCCGTCGCCCTGTGGTAGTCGCTGCGCTGCGCGTGTTTCGGTATGTTCGCCGGGTCGGCGTTGCGGCCGCGGTTATACACGCGCATTTCGTCTTCCTCGAGCAGCGGCAGGAGCGTTTCACAGGCACGGCTCTGCGCCGCCGCGCTCACATACCGCGCGGCATATCTGTGCAAAACGCCGGCCGGCGCCAGGTGTTCCCGCATAAGCCGTTCCCGGACCAGAAGACTGTACACCGCGTCGCCCAGATAGGCCAGCGACAGCGGGCTGTATAGATTCGCCGCCTGCTCCAAGCGCTCATCCCTCCAAACGATCGTTTCAGTCGATGCTGCGCCGGCCCTCAAACGCCCGCAGCAGCGTGATTTCATCCGCATACTTGAGATCGCCGCCGACCGGTATGCCGTAGGCGATGCGGGTGGTCGGCACGCCGATCGCGCGAAGCAGCTTGTTGATATACATCGCCGTCGCCTCGCCCTCTATAGTGGGATTGGTTGCGAGAATGACTTCCCGCACGCCGTCCCGGCCTGCGCGGGCGATCAGTTCCTTAATCCGCAGATGGTCCGGCCCGATCCCGTCCATGGGTGAAATGACACCGTGAAGAACGTGGTACACGCCCCTGAAATCGCGGATCCTCTCAAACGACGCGATGTCCTGCGGCTGCTCGACAACGCACAGGACGCTCTTGTCGCGCCGGTCGTCACTGCAGATTTCGCACTGTTCCCCATCCGTGAGATTGAAGCAAATCGGGCAGGTGCGGACATGATCTTTGGCATAGAGCAGCGCCGCCGCGAATTCCTCCACGTCCTCCGGCGGCATGGAGAGGACGTAATACGCAAGCCGCTGCGCGGTCTTTGCGCCGATCCCCTGCAGTTTTCTGAACTGTTCCGTCAAATTCTGCAGGGATGAATTATACCCTGTCATGTGCGGTTACGCCCTCTTACATCAGCCCCGGAATGCCAAGGCTCCCGGTGATCTTTCCCATTTCCTCTTCCGTAGTCTTGTCCGCCGTCTCCATCGCCTCGTTCACAGCGGCGCAGACGAGATCCTCCAACGTCTCCATATCGTCCGGGTCCACTACGTCCGGGTCGATCCGGATCGCACTGACACGGTGCGCGCCCGTAACGCTCGCCGTTACCGCGCCGCCGCCGGAAGAAGCTTCAAACACGCGTTCGGCGAGTTCCTGCTGCTTCTGCTCCATTTCCTCCTGGATCTTCTGCATCTTCTTGAGCGAGCTCAGGCTCGGCCCGCCCGCGTCCTTTGGTACTCGTACTTTCATATAGCAAACCTCCAAGATTACATCTGATTCTGCCGTATTACGATTCGGATTTCCTGCCCCGTCGCGGCCTTGTAGGCCGTTTCCAGCGCCTGCACGTTTTCACGCTCGCTCAACAGGTCGTAGGCAAAAGCGGAATCAGGGCGGATTTCCAGCACGTCCCCGATCACCTGCATGGCGTCCGGCAGAAAGCTCACCAGGCCGGGTTTGCGGATGTGCGGACGCATTTTTTCGCTCAGGTCTGCGCCATCGGGCCGCGCGTCCGGAGACGGCGCAGGCTCCGCCTCCGGGGCCGGGACAGCCGTATCTTCCACACGTGGCGCCGCCGATTCCGGTTCAGGAACTTCCCGGCGTGCCGGCGGCCGCGCCGCCCCGGCTTCCAGACGCGCAATACGCGCCGCAAGCGCGGCGGGCGCGCTGGAATAGTCCGGATTGCAAAGCTTAATCAGGCACACTTCGGCCGCAATCCGGTTGCTGGAATTGCGGGACGTCTTCATCAGCGCGCCGCTGAGTTCGTCAATACAATATAAAATATAGGACGTCTCCAGTTTTTCGGCTATTTCCCGCAGCGCGTCCGTATCTTCGCGCGCGCGGCGGACGGCGCTGCCGCCGCCCAGCTTGAGCAGCATGGCGTCCCGATAGCACTGGATCAGGTCCGACAGCAGAAGGTCCATCTTCTTCGAGCCTTCGTACAGCCTGTCCACCGTCTCCAAAACCGCGCCGGTGTCCCCCGCCGCAGCCGCGTCCATCAGCGCGGTCAGCTGCCCTACGCCGGCCATGCCGGTCAGCTGCTGTACCAGCGGTACCGTCACTTTTCCGGCAGTCTGGCACATTTCCAGGATGGATTCCGCATCACGGCAGGCGCCATCGGCCAGAACGCCGATATAGTGCGCCGCGTCCGCTTCCAATTCAAAGCCCTCGCTTTCGGCGATTCGCATGAGCTTTTTCGCAATCGTCTCCGGAGACAGGCGCTTGAAATCAAACCGCTGGCAGCGTGACAGGATGGTCGCGGGAATCTTCTGCACCTCCGTCGTCGCCAGAATAAACACGACGTATGCGGGAGGCTCTTCCAGCGTTTTAAGCAGCGCGTTAAAGGCGTTGCCCGTCATCATATGCACTTCGTCAACAATATATACTTTGTACTTGCCCACCGCCGGCGCGTACACGACTTCTTCGATCAGACCGCGCACATCTTCGACGCGGCTCTTGCTGGCCGCGTCGATCTCGACGATGTCGTACAGGCTGTCCTCTTCCGCGAGCCTGCAGTTGCGGCACTGGCCGCAGGGCTCCCCATCCTCCGGGGACAGGCAGTTGAGCGCTTTCGCCATGAGCTTTGCGCAGGTCGTCTTCCCCGTGCCGCGCGTACCGGTAAACAGATACGCATGGCCGATCTTACCGGATTTCAATTCGTTTTTTAAGGTAGACGTAATGTGATCCTGCCCGTAAACATCGGCAAACCGGCCGGGCCGCCATTTTCGGTATAACGCCTGATACGCCAATGCTCCACCGCCTTCCTCAAAAAAATAAAAAGAGACAGGGGACCTACTGCACCCGGAGTGAACTGCTTAATGCTGCTCGGTTCCCCGCCTGACATGGTTCACAGCCATCCGCCGCGTAGGACCTGTCTCTTTTTATTATTATACTATACTCCTTATGAAAATTCAAGACCCATTGCTGTCTTTCAGGAGTTTTTCAGCAGCCTGATCACCGCCGCAGGATCGTCCGCGCCGAACACCGCGCTGCCGGCCACCAGCACGTCCGCACCGGCTTTGACAATCTGCGCCGCGTTCTTCAGGCCGACGCCGCCGTCTACCTCGATCAGAAACGGCAGTCCGCGTTCCTTTCTATATCTGTCAAGCCATTCTACTTTGCGAAGCATTTCCGGCATAAACGACTGCCCTCCGAAACCGGGTTCGACCGTCATCACCAGCGCCATATCCACTCGTTCCAGATAGGGTTCCAGCTCTTCCACCGGCGTGCCGGGGCGCAGGGTGACGCAGGGCTTTACGCCCGCTTCCCGAATCATATCGATACAGCCGTCCACATCCCGGGTGCTTTCCACCTGTATGGTTATGATATCGGCTCCCGCTTTGATGAACTCATGGATATACCGCTCCGGCTCAATAATCATGAGATGCACGTCGAACACTGCTTTGCTGCACGGGCGCAGGGAACGGATTACGCATGGACCGAGGGTTATATTGGGTACGAACACGCCGTCCATTACATCGATGTGCAGATACTCCGCGCCCGCTACGACGACCATATCCGCATCCCGCTGCAAATGCGCGAAATCCGCTGACAAAATAGATGGTGCAATGATGCTCATGGGGATTCCTCCTGGCTTTCACATGATATTTTTCGACACATACACTATAACAAAGGGCCGCATATGCACGTCCGCCGTATATATGCGACGGCTTCATATATGGAGAATGTTGTGCCGGTATACGGCACAACATTCTGTGCAGCTGTCATTTGTTCAGTTCATGCCATCCTGCTCGCCGCGGATGGTATTTCTCTTGATTTTGCCGCTGATCGTCTTGGGAAGCTCTGTGACAAAGTCGACGACGCGCGGGTACTTGTACGGGGCGGTCGTATGTTTGACAAACTCCTGAATCTCCTTCTTAAGCGCCGCCGCCTCGCGGCCGCGATACGCCTCGGAAAGGACGATCGTCGCCTTGACGACCTGGCCGCGCACAGGGTCGGGCACGCCGGTTACTGCACATTCCAGCACCGCCGGATGTTCCATCAGCACGCTCTCAATCTCAAACGGACCGATACGGTAGCCGGAACTCTTGATCACGTCGTCCTTGCGGGACACATAGTAATAGTACCCGTCCTCGTCGCGCCAGGCAAGGTCGTTCGTATGGTAGACGTTGTCGCTGTAAACCGCGCGGGTCTTCTCCGCATCCTCAAAATAACCCGCAAACAGACCGACAGGTTTGATTTTGTCAGTCCGGATGACGATTTCGCCGGTCACGCCGGGCGCGACGCTGTTGCCCGCATCGTCCACAATGTCCACGTCGTACTGCGGCGACGGCTTGCCCATGGACCCTTCCCGGGGTACGGTGCCGACAAAATTGCCCACCGTCAGGGTCGTTTCCGTCTGTCCATACGCCTCCATCAGCTTCAGGCCGGTCGCGTCCAGGAACTTGTTGAACACCTCCGGATTGATTGCCTCGCCCGCCGTGGTCACATACTCCAGCGAGGAAAAGTCATATTGGGACAAGTCCTCCTGAATCAGAAAACGGAAAATGGTAGGCGGCGCGCACAGAGTCGTGATCCTGTATTTCTCGATCATGTGGAGCACGTCGGTCGGATGGAAACGGTTAAAGTCGTACACGAACACGGCCGACTCGCACAGAAACTGCCCGTACAGCTTGCCCCATATGGATTTTGCCCAGCCGGTCTCGGCCAGGGTCAGGTGCAGTCCCGCGTCCGTTGTATTGACATTGTGCCAGTAACGGGCCGTGACAATGTGCCCGAGCGGATAGGAATACGCCATCATGCACACTTTCGGGTATCCGCTTGTGCCCGAGGTGAAATACATGAGCATAATATCGTCCTTGGTGTTTGCAAGCGCGCCCGTAGGCCGGGCAAATTCCGCGGGATATGTTTCATACTCACGGTCAAAGGAACGCCAGCCGTCCCTGTCGCCGTTCACGATAAGTTTTACGTCCACCCCGCCGCATTCCTGCGCCGCGTCGTCTACGGCCTGCGCAATATCGCCCTCTGCCGTGCAGACGACGGCTTTGATATGCGCCTTTTCAATACGGTAGACAATATCCTTTTTCATCAGCTGGTTGGTCGCGGGCACACCGACTGCTCCGAGCCGGTGCAGCGCCAGAATTACATACCAGAACTGGTAGTGCCGCTTCAGGATCAGCAATACGGCGTCGCCCTTTCCTATACCAAGCGAAGCGAGGTATGCGGCGGCGCGCTTGCTGTTGTCGGACAAATCTTTAAAGGTAATGCACTTTTCCGCGCCTTCGTCGTTTACCCACTGGATTGCGCGTTTGTCCGGGCGTTCTTTTGCCAGAACATCGATTACGTCGTAAGAAAAATTAAAATTATCAGGTACGTTAACAGTCAGTCTGTCGATCGTCCCGTCCGCGCGGAAAGTCTCATCGACAAAACGTTTATACATAAGCTCGCTCATAGCAGGCTCTCTCCTTATTCTTTACTGTTATTCCCCGATCACGATTGCCAAGAACTCACAGTCTTCCCCTTCGATTGCGATCATGCCGTGGCCGTGCGAGGAATCATAATACACGCTGTCGTTGGCATGTAATATCTCCGTATGGTTCTCAAGCTGCACCTTCAGGGTACCTTTGAGGACATAGTCGAACTCGTGTCCCGCATGGGTGGAAAGGTGTATAGGCTTGGATTCTGACGCCGGATCGTATTTTGCAACCACTTGAAAGCACTCAGCGGGCTTGTTCTTCAGCCGATACCCCAAATGCTGATAGTTGAACTCGGCCCGTCTTTCAATCGGCATGCCTTCACCGGCCCTGGTAATGGTATAGAAGGAGAGTTTCGGCACTTCGCCGGTTATAAGCTCCGCAATGTCCACGCCAAACTTTTTCGCGCACTTGTAGAGAAACGTAAAGGAAAAGTCGGACGCGCCGTTTTCACACGCGAGGTATTCCTCGTCCGTGCAGTCGACCGTCTCCGCCATTTCATGGACGCTGAAACCGAGAATGTCTCTCAGTTCCCGAATCCTGCGGGCGACCTGAACGATTTCATACTCCATCGTCATAACCTCCTAGTTTTTTTATACTGGGGACCAATTGGTCCGGCCGGTCAATAATCACATCCGCCCCAGCCTGTTCCAGAACGGACTTGTCCCGGTAACCCCAGCTGCAGCCAATACAGCGGATTCCGGCGTTTTTCGCCGTCTCCACGTCAACGTCGCTGTCGCCGATAAACAGGGTTTCGGACGGCGCGGCGCCGAGCGTGCGGCAGATATACAGCGCCATTGCCGGGTCGGGCTTGAGCGGCTGCCCGTCTCTGGCGCCAAGAATGTAGTCGAACTTGATATCGGGCAGAAGTCTGTTGCAGATGTCCACTGTGCGCTCGTGGATCTTATTGGAAAAAACTGCGAGCCGGATACCCATCCCGCGCAATGTGCGCAGGGCTTCCTCTACGCCTTCGTAAGGATATGTATTGTCCATATAATGCTCGGCATAGGAGGACCGGAACGTCTCGCATATATCCGGGAATATATCCTCTCTGTCAAAATCCTTCGGCAGCAGCTTGCGCAGCGTCTGCTGAAAGCCGCCGCTGACAGCGTCGCGAAACGCTTCGACGCTGCACGGCGGGTAACCGTACTTTTCAATAGCGCCGTTCATTGCGTTCATCAGGTCGGGCTGCGTGTCGAATGTGGTGCCATCGAGATCAAAAATACATAGTTTCAGCATAAAAAACCCCATAGAAAATATGATTTCTAAGCATTATAGCATATTAATTGCAAAAAGAAAAGTTGCTTTATAAAAAAAAATAATGTATAATAGTATTACAAATCAGTAAAAGAGGTCTATTCTGGTGATTGCTATGTTCGCTGCGGGGGATAAAGTCGTATGTCCCATGCACGGTGCGGGAATAATTGAAGGAATCGAGAACCGGGAAATGGACGGCGAATCCAAACGATACTATGTCGTTTCCCTTACGACAGGCAACATGAAAATTATGGTGCCTGCCGAAATCGACACGCCTCTGATCCGTGCGATTACCAGCGCCGAGGAAGCTGCAAAGCTTGTCCGCTCCATCCACGATATGGAGACGGACCAGAATACGAACTGGTCCAAGCGCTACCGGGATAATATGGACCGACTGAAAAGCGGCGACCTGTGGGAGACCGCCAGGGTTTATAAATCCCTGATTATCCGGAACCGGGAAAAGACGCTCTCCGCCGGCGAACGCAAAATGCTGCACTGCGCAAAACAGATCCTCGTTAGCGAACTGACGCTCTCACTTGAAAAAGAAATAGAGGAAATTGAAGATATGATTCACAATGCCATAGGATAAGCCCTATGGCATTTCTAAAAAGCACGGCAGCGCTGTCGTGAGGCGGGGTCTGAACGTCGCGAGCCCAGATACACGGCCTGCGGCGCCGCAGCCTGAACGCGGCGGTTCTGCGCGCGCCTATTCCCGCAAAGAAAAGGAGAGCTGGAGTATGTCTATCTTTTCAAAGCTGAAAAAAGATAAGCCCGCGCCGCCTTATACGACGGCGATCATCGTGGCGGCCGGACGTTCTGAACGCTTCGGCGGTCAGGCCAGCAAACAGCTGGCCGAAATCGGCGGTCACCCCGTTCTGCTGCGCGCTATTATGGCGTTCGAGCAGGCGGAAACGGTGGATGAAATTATCGTCGTCACCTCAGAGGAGCTGATCGCCGTTTTATCCGATTATATACGCGAGTACGGATTTGAAAAAGTGACGCAGCTCGTACGCGGCGGCGAAACCCGGCAGCAGTCGGTCGCGCGCGGTCTTGACTGCTGCCCTTCGCACACCGCCTTCGTCGCTGTACACGACGGCGCGCGCCCCTTCGTCTCCCCCGCCCTGATTGACGAAGTAAACCGCGCCGCTTACGTCTACGGAAACGCCATTCCCGGCGTGCCGCCTGTGGACACCGTCAAGCTCCTGAACGCTGAAAGATCTGTGGAGCGCACGCTGGACCGGCACAGCCTCGTCTGCGTACAGACGCCCCAGACCTTTGCCGCCGTACAGTACCGTGCGGCACTGCGGGCGGCGCAGCAGAAAGGCCGCGACTATACGGACGACAGTCAGCTTCTGGAAGCAGCGGGCGTGCCCGTCCATGTGATCGAGGGCCAGCCGGACAATATCAAGATTACAACGCGCCAGGACCTGTTGTTTGCGGCCCGGATCGCAGAACAGCTCGACTACGTATGAAAGGCGGGGTACATATGCGGATCGGCACAGGCTACGACGTGCACCGCCTCACACAGGGACGAAGGCTGATTCTGGGCGGCGTGCACATCCCATTCGGCCTCGGCCTGGACGGACACTCCGATGCGGACGTACTGGCGCATGCCGTAATGGACGCGCTGCTCGGCGCGGCTGCTCTGGGCGATATCGGCGCGCATTTTCCTCCGACGGACGACGCCTACCGGGATGCGGACAGCCTCGTCCTGCTGCGCCACTGCGCGGAACTGGTGCGCGGCGCGGGCTACTGTGTTGCGAACGTGGATTCCACAATTATAGCGCAGCGGCCGAAACTCGCGGATTATATCCCGCAAATGCGGGAAAACATCGCGCAGGCGCTGGGCGTCGACGCCGGCCGGGTCAGCGTCAAGGCCACGACGGAGGAGGGCCTGGGCTTTACTGGCGCGGGCGCAGGCATCGCGACCCAGGCCGCAGTTCTGCTTGAGGTTCAATAAATACCCTGTGGGATACCTTGAAATACGCCTAAAAAAGTATTAAAATATGTTTCGGAAAACAAATATTAGGAGTGTTGAAATATGGCAAAAATTATGATTGAAACTTCCGCCAGGCATATTCACCTCTCGCAGCAGGATTTGGAAACCCTGTTCGGCAAGGGCTACAGCCTCACCCTGAAAAAAGAGCTGTCCCAGCCGGGTGAATTCGCATGTGAAGAGCGCCTGACCGTCAAGGGTCCGAAAAATGAGATAAAAAACGTCGTTATCCTCGGCCCGGTACGCAAGCAGACGCAGGTCGAAATCTCTCTGACCGATGCGCGCGGCATCGGCCTGAGCATCCCGATCCGCGAGTCCGGCGACCTCGCAGGCAGCGCGGGCTGCACCCTGATTGGACCGAATGGTACGGTTGAGCTCAAGGAAGGCGTTATCGCCGCCAAGCGGCATATCCACCTGACGGAGCAGGGCGCCAAGGAGTTCGGCGTGGAGAATAAGCAGATCGTACAGGTCGCCGTTGAGACAAACGGACGTTCTCTCGTCTTTGGCGACGTCGTCGTCCGCGTAAACAGCAGTTATGCAAACGCGATGCATATTGATACCGATGAAGCCAACGCCGCGGCCATCACGCCCGACGTGATGGGAACCATTATAAAATAACAGGACGCGCACAGCGGCAAGCGGACTAGTCCGCTTGCCGCTTTTTTTGAAAGGAGCGCAGCCCACAATGCGAAGAATCCCGCTTAGCACGACGGTAAACACGCGCGACCTGGGCGGTTATCCGACCGAGGACGGGCGAAGCACCGCTATATATGCTTTTCTCCGCAGCGACTTGCCGACTTCTCTGACGAAACAGGATATCACGCTGTTAAAACACTGCGGCGTCACGACCGTGATTGATCTGCGCAACGACGCCGAAGTGCGGCGGCAGCGCTGCGCGTTCGAACGGCTCGACGGATTTACATACCGCCATCTGGAAATTCGCGGCGGCGGACGCCTGCCCAGGGATGAAGCGGATGTTCCCGTCTCCTACTTTCAAATGGTGGATGAAAACGACTCTATCCTGCCGGTATTCCGTACGCTCAGCGCGGCGCAGGGCGCGGTTCTGTACCACTGCGTAGCCGGAAAGGACCGCACGGGGGTCGTATCCGCCCTGCTTCTGCTGCTTGCAGGTGTGCCACGGGCGGATATACTGGCCGATTATCAGGCGACGCATGCGTACTGGTATGAAATCCTTACGCAATACCAGGCGCGGGACGCGGAATTCCCGATCAATCTCATCGTCCCCAAACTTGCGTATATGGATGCGTTTCTGGATATGTTTTTGAAAAAATACAAGTGTGCGGCCAATTATTTTTACCATATTGGACTACAGACCGCTGAAATCCGGCGGCTGCAGGAAAAACTGATAGCACCGATATAGAAAGCGCGCACGGCCGGTCCGTGCGCGCTTTCTGCGGCGGTTACCGCCGCTCGTACTCATCTAAAAAATCGTGGCGTTCCTTTCCCCGGTGATACCCGATCACCGTGTCCACATTCACGTTGTGCACGCTTTGAAAAATGTTTATATCCACCTGCGGGTCGTCTTTTTTCAAATCGGCAATCAGCTGTTTGACCCGCTGGCGCTTCGAGTCCATCGTGCCCACGTCCAGCGCTTCGGTCAGACGACAGGCACACTGCAAAAAGGACATGCCGCAGTAATTTGCCCAGGAAATAATGTCTTTTTCCCGTACACAATACAGGGGGCGGATCAATTCCATACCCGGAAAATTCCGGCTTTTCACTTTGGGCATCATGGTCTGTACCTGCGAGCCGTAGAGTATGCCGAGCAGAACCGTCTCGATCATATCGTTGAAATGATGTCCCAGCGCGATCTTGTTGCAGCCGAGCGTCTGCGCGAAATGGTACAGATGCCCTCTGCGCATACGGGCGCACAGGTAGCATGGCGCGCCGTCGACTTTCTCCACAACGCGGAAAATGTCCGATTCAAAAATCTGAATGGGGATTTTCAGCTGCGCCGCGTTTTCTTCGATCCGCCGCCGGTTCTGCGGCGCGTAGCCCGGGTCCATGACGATATAGGACGCGGTAAAGGGAATTTCCGTGACCCGCTCCAGCTGCTGCATAAGTTTTGCGAGCAGCATGGAATCCTTGCCGCCGGAGATGCAGACGGCGATCCTGTCCCCTTCCCGGATCAGGCCGTATTCGCGGATCGCCTGAATAAAGCGGTTCCAGATCAGCTTTCTGTATTTCTTTGTCAGGCTGTGTTCCGCCCTTGCGTTCATATCCAACATACCACTCCGAAGTTTTTTTTCAGTATACCACAAATGTCTTCGTCTGTCGATAAAAAAGAGGCTCCGGTATCCGGAACCTCCTTTCTGTCAGACCACTCAGACAGGCGTTACATTGACCGCTCTGACCTTGTTGTTGCGCGCATCGATTTCGGTGTCGAAAGTCACGCGCTGGCCTTCGTTCAGAGACCTATACCCATCCGCATTGATTGCGGAGAAGTGAACGAATACATCCTCCGTGCCGTTGTCGTTGGTGAGAAAGCCGTAGCCCTTCTCTGCATTGAACCATTTTACCGTACCAGTGTTCATGTGTTTTTCCTCCAGTTTTCAGTGATTTCGTCGTCATGCAAATAAAAAACACATGTTTTTGTAAATCATTCCCGCGCAAATGACTTACAAAAACATGTGAGTTCGATCGTGCACAATTCAGAATATAATATTATGTTAACATATACGGCGCGGTTTGTCAATACCTAATCCCTAAAAAAAACGTTGACAAATAAAATATTTGTATTGACAAAATACTCGCATCGTACTAATATAAAAAGTCGAAGATAGAATATCGGGGCGATATCTGACGAGAGGCCCAATGCTGTTATACGTTTGGCCTGGCCATGCGTTTTTTTCACATTTTCGCTCTTTTAAGGAGGCAAAGTCCATGGTTGGACTTCTTATCGGGCTTGCCGGCGGCGTACTGCAGTACATTTTGCTGCGCAAGCTCGCAAAACGGCTATCCGCCGGGATGCCGGGCGGTGGACTCGGCTGGATCATCGCGCTGCAGTTCCTAATCCCGGCAACGGTGCTCGGCCTGTGCGCCGCCGTCCGAACAGACGATCTGCTGTACGCGGGTATCGGGATTACGGCCGTGATTATCGGGGGCTCGCTGACCGAGTTCATAATCGCACTGCGGCGTTCCAAGAAAAAGGACGGTGATTGACATGCTGCAATATATCCTGCTCGCGCTCGGCATTGTCGGCGCGGCGGGCGGTTATTTGGGGCGCAGGCACTATTCGAAAAAGCTTGCGGCGACCGAAGCGCCGTCCAAACAACAGAAACGTCCCAAAACCCTGCTCACGATACTGATGGTGATCGGCGCCTACCTTACGGCGACAAGCCTGATAACCATCCTCTTCGGCGCAAAAGCGCCCGAAGAGCTGGAGGTTTCCATCTGGGCGGAGCGGATCAATCTGTTCGGTCTGGACCTGAGCGTGACGATCGTGTATACCTGGATCATTATCCTGATTCTGATACTGTTCGCCGTCATACTGCGTCTGACCGTGATACGGAAAATGCAGCAGACGCCGAAAGGTATACAGAACGTGCTGGAATGCGCGGTTGAGAACATTGCAAAATACACCGAGTCCAAGACGGGTCACCTCGGAGAAAACCTCGGCGCATATATCTTTACCGTGGCCGTATTCCTCATCTCCTGCGCGGCAGTCGAGCTGCTCGGCGTGCGCGCGCCGACCGCGGATATCACCATGACCTTTGCGCTGGCGCTGATTACATTTGTGCTGATCAATTACTACGGCATTAAAAAGCGCGGGCTGAAGGGCAGAGTGAAAACGCTCGCATCGCCGACGCCCATCGTATTCCCTTTCCGTATTGTCAGCGATATAGCGATTCCCGTCTCCCTTGCCTGCCGCCTGTTCGGTAATATGCTGGGCGGGATGATCGTTATGGATCTGCTCTATATGGCGCTCGGCAATCTTGCCGTCGGCATTCCGAGCATTATCGGCTTGTATTTCAACGTGTTCCATCCGTTGATCCAGACCTTTATCTTTGTTACTCTGTCCCTCACCTTTATCGGCGAGGCTACGGAAGAATAAACTATTGAACAATTATTAAGGAGTGAATTACTATGAACATCGCTATCGGAGTAGGGCTTTGCATGCTCTCCTGCGCCATGGCCGGCCTCGGCATGGGACTCGCAACCGGAAAAGCCGTCGACGGGGTGGCAAGGCAGCCGGAAGCTTCCGGAAAAATCAACTCCATCCTGCTGCTGGGTCTCGCCCTGACCGAATCTACGGCGATCTACGGTTTCGTCACCGCCCTGATTATGATCTTTACTCTGAAATAAACCGGAGGCCGGTATTATGTTGGATTTAAACCCTACCGATATCCTCATACACATCCTGAACATTATCGTACTGTATATCGTGATCAGGCTGCTTGTGTATAAGCCTGTGCGTAAGTTCATGCGCGCGCGCGCCGACAGCATTGCAGCCGACGCCGCCGCGGCGCAGGCTTCCGCACAGGAGGCCGAGTCGCTGAAAGCACAGTACGAAGAACAGCTCGCGGGCGCAAAAGAGCAGGCGCTGAAGATTGTGGACGACGGCATGCGCAAAGCGCAGGACGAGGCGCAAACGATTATCAGCGACGCAAAACGCCAGGCTGAACAGATTATTTCTAACACGCAGGTGCAGATTGAAGCGGAAAAGGTCCGGGCTATGGAAGAAATGCGCGAAGACGTTGTCGATATCGCATCGCAAATGGCGTCTGAACTACTGCAGCGTGAAGTTTCCGCCGAGGACAACCGGAGTTTGGCCGATAAATTTTTCGTAAGGCTGGGAGATGGTGACCGTGCAGAACAATAACGCTATCCTGCGCATTGCGCCCCCCTACACCAAAACGGAGATCAGCAAAATAGAAGCCGAATTTTCGGCGCGGCTCGAGCAGGACGTGAGATTCACCGTCAAGGAGGATTCCACCCTGCTCGGCGGTTTTATTGCGATGATTGACGGTATCGTATACGACAACAGTCTCGCGACACGCCTGCAGACCATCCGGCACTCCATCTCCGGCAATCAGGCTTCAGCCGCACAACCAGATCCGGAACTGATGTCCGTAAGTTCCTACCTGAAAAACAGGATCGCGCAGGTTAAAACCGAGCCGTCCATTTACAAATACGGCATGGTAAAAAGCTGTCAGGACGACGTGGTTCAGATCGACGGTTTGCCGGGCATCCGTTTCGGTGAGATTTTGGAGTTCGACGGGGGCGGATACGCCCTTGCGCTGGATCTGCGACTCGACGGCGCGGGCGCGGTGCTGCTCACCGAGCAGGCTGGCGTCAAGGCGGGGCTTCTGGCGCGCGGCACCGGCCGCGTTGCGGAAATCTGTGTCGGGTCCCCCCTGCTTGGACGCGTCATAGACCCGATCGGCCGGCCGCTGGACGGCAAAGAGCTAAAATGCAACGAATACAGGCCCATAGAAACCGCAGCGCCGACGATTATGCAGCGCTCTCCCGTAAACACGCCGCTGGAGACCGGGATTTTGTCCATTGACAGCCTTATCCCCATCGGCCGCGGTCAGCGCGAACTGATTATCGGCGACCGGCAGACGGGCAAAACCTCTATCGCCCTGTCCGCCATCATCAACCAGGCGAGACTTGACTCCGGCGTCATCAGCGTATACTGTGCGATCGGGCAAAAGGCATCTACGGTTGCGAGTGTTGTAAACACGCTTGAACAGGCGGGCGCTATGAAAAACACCATTGTCGTCATGTCCACGGCCAGCGACAGCGCCGCCATGCAGTACCTCGCACCGTATGCGGCCTGCGCCATCGCCGAGAAATTCATGTACGAGGGCAAAGACGTTCTGGTCGTATACGACGATTTAAGCAAGCATGCCACTGCATACAGAACCATTTCCCTGCTGCTGCGCCGTCCCTCCGGCCGAGAGGCCTATCCGGGCGACGTATTCTATCTGCACAGCAGGCTGCTGGAACGCGCGGCAAAGCTCAGCGATTCGCTGGGCGGCGGTTCCATTACGGCCATGCCCATTGTCGAAACAATGGCAGGAGATATCTCCGCCTATATTCCGACCAATATTATCTCTATTACCGACGGGCAGATCTATTTGGAAAGCGAACTGTTCCATGCCGGTTTCCGCCCTGCTGTCAATGTCGGCCTGTCCGTCTCGCGCGTGGGTCGCGCGGCGCAGCACAGCGCGCTCAAAAGCGTATCGGGCAGTCTCAGGCTGGACATTGCGATGTATCGGGACATGGCAGTGTTTTCCCAGTTCGGCGCGGACATCGATCAGGCTACGGCTACTCTGCTCAAGTCCGGCGAACGCCTCGACGAACTGCTCAAGCAGCCGGTGGACGAGATGCTGCCGCTTGCAAAGCAGGTCGCCGTTTTGCTCGCCGCACAGCAGAATGTGTTCATGGATTACCCGGTAAGCGAAGTTTCTGCAAAAAAACGGTACATGTTTGAGCGACTCGACCGGCTCTGCCCACACCTGATGGCGCGGATTAACCATACCGGCGAACTGCGCGACGAGGACAAGGACAGCCTGATCGGATATATCCAAGAAATTTTCAAGGGTGACGGCAATGCATAACGCCGGAGAAATCCGCCACCACATTCAGGCGGTGAAACAGACGCAGAAGATTACCAACGCCATGCAGCTCGTCTCCTCTTCACGGATGCGAAAAGTGATGCAGCACCTGGAATACAACCACCGCTATTTTGACCGCGTACAGTTGACTATGAAAGCGCTGCTGCTCTCCGCCAACGAGATTTCACATCCTTACCTGAACGCGCGGCGCGGCGACCACCGCACTTACATCGTCATTTCCGGAGACAAGGGCATGTCCGGGGGCTATGATTCAAACGTGCTCAATTTTGCGTACGACCGCATCATGCGGCATGAGCGCCGTACCGTTGTCACCATCGGGCATATCGGTTATGACTTCTTTGTTAAAAAAGGCGTTACGCCCGACAGGCACCTGCACGGCATCGCACAGGACCCTGCACTGTATCGGGCACGGCAGATGATGCAGGATATCGTGGACTACTACGACACTGGGAAAACCGACCAGGTACAGATTATCTACACCTCTTTCTATGCGCCCCAGAAAAACATGCCGGTAATCCGCCGGCTGCTCCCCATTCGCCTGAGCGACTACCGCGACGTGGAGGGCGTGGACGCGCTGGGCGGCGACGTAATCTATGACCCGTCCCCGCAGGAGGTGTTCGATATGCTCGTACCCCAGTACCTCGTCGGCATCATATACGGCGTGCTGGTGCAGGCGTATGCCAGCGAACACTATATGCGCATGAACGCGATGGAAAACGCGTCGCGCAACGCAAAGGATATTCTGGAAAAGCTGAAGATTCAGTATAATATGGCGCGTCAGGCCGCCATTACGCAGGAGATCACCGAAATTACCGGTTCGGCGGAATTTGCCAACGGAGGGGATATTTAATTCTATGAGCATTGAAAAAAACGGTATCGTTGTAAAAATAAGCGGCCCGGTCCTCGACGTGCAGTTCGATAATGGGAACCCGGATATACACAACCTGCTCGTCAGCGCCGACGGCGTGAGCATGGAGGTTGCCACCCATGTCAGCGAAACAATGGTGCGCTGCATCTCCCTACAGGCTACAGACGGCATGCGCTGCGGCACCGTCGTCACCGACACGGGCCGCCCTATTTCCGTTCCCGTTGGAGAAAACATACTCGGCCGTGTTATTGACGTGCTGGGCAATCCCATTGACGACAAAGGACCGATCGACGCGCCGCGGTGGGCCATCCACCGCAAGGCGCCGGACTTTTCCGAGCTCATCCCGACCACTGAGATTCTGGAGACTGGAATCAAGGTGATCGACCTGCTTACGCCCTATGCCAAAGGCGGAAAAATAGGCCTGTTCGGCGGCGCAGGCGTAGGTAAGACAACGCTGATTATGGAGCTGATCTACAACATTGCCATGAACCATGGCGGTTACTCCATTTTCGCCGGCGTCGGCGAACGCAGCCGCGAAGGCAACGAACTGATTACGGACATGACAAAATCCGGCGCGCTCGGGAAAACCGCCCTTACGTTCGGCCAGATGAACGAGCCGCCCGGTTCCAGAATGCGGGTTGCTCTGACCGGCCTTACCATGGCGGAGTATTTCCGCGACGTCAGCCAAAAAGACGTGCTTCTCTTTATCGACAATATCTTCCGTTACGTGCAGGCGGGCAATGAAGTGTCCGCGCTGCTCGGACGCATGCCTTCCGCAGTCGGTTATCAGCCCACCCTTGCAAACGAGCTGGGTGATCTGGAGGAGCGCATCACTTCTACCAAAAACGGATCGATCACTTCAGTACAGGCTATCTATGTGCCCGCCGACGACCTGACCGACCCGGCGCCGGCCACCATCTTCTCGCACATCGACTCCATCACCGTACTCTCGCGTCAGGTGTCCGAGCTGGGCATCTACCCTGCGATCAGTCCGCTGGAATCGAGTTCCCGCATCCTAGCGCCCGAGACTGTCGGACAGCGGCACTACCGTGTCGCTCGCGAAGTACAGGAGTGTTTGCAGCGCTATCAGGAGCTCAAAGATATCATTGCCATCCTGGGCATGGACGAGCTGTCCGAGGCGGATCGGCATATCGTCTATCGCGCGCGCAGGCTTCAGCTTTTCTTCTCGCAGCCATTCCACGTTGCGGAGGCGTTTACGGGGATCCAGGGGAAATTCCTGCCTCTTGACGAGACGATCCGCTCCTTTGAAGCGATTGTCGGCGGTGAAGTGGATGATCTTCCCGAGGCGGCGTTCTTTAACGTTGGGAGCCTCGACGAAGCCGTCGCCAAGAGCAAGACGATGTGAGCGAGGCCGTACGCGCTATGCATACCGCAAGATTTCCGAAAAGGCGGTGAAGCTGTTGTCAAAAAAATATCACCTGGAGATATTGACGCCGGAGCGGCAGTTCTATATCGGCGACGTGGAGGCGATTATGTTTGAGGCGCCCGACGGACAGGTATCCATCCTTGCGGACCACGCCCCTTTTGTTGCGCCGATTGTCGTTGGCACGCTGCGCATCAGAGAGGACGATGAATGGCGGGACGCCTTCTGTTCCGAGGGGTTTATCGAGGTGTACCATGGAAATGTCGTCGTATTTGTCCAGGCCTGCGAGTGGCCGGAAAATATAGACGTGCGCCGCGCGGAAGAATCCAAGCGCCGGGCAGAAGAACGCCTGCGCCAGAAGCAGAGCATGCGTGAAATGAAAATGACACGCGCCGCCCTCGCCCGTTCTATGGCGCGCCTGCGTCTCTCCACCCAAAAACAGCAGAAAAAATTCCAATGAAATAAGCCCGGCCGATACAGGCGCAAATGAAAATGCGCGCTTTTTACGGCCGGGCTTGTTATAAGTTTTAAAGGCGCGTTCCATCATTTTTATTTTGCGGGCGCGCTATACAATTCTACGCGTTTCTGTCGCTGCCGTTTTATCAGGACGAATGATACAAAAAACAGAGCCGGCCCAAATTTGGGCCGGCCCTGTTTTCTTTGTGCTTTTATTCGCCGACGTTTGTGCCGCCGATACGGAGAGCCTTGCCGGACTCAATGATGTAGCTATACACATTGCTGCCTTCTTTATGAATGGCAATCGAATATTTATAGCCGCTGTCCTTGCCGATGGCAGAACGCACATAAGCCTCTTTCTGGCTGACGATCGCGTCCTTTTCCTCCTGAATTTCGTACTCCTCGTCCTCAAACTGCTGATCAAAATAATACTTGGCGATGCGGTCAACATCCTCCAAAGTTACTTCCTTCGATCCGCAGCCTGCCAGCACACAGGTCATGCAAAGGACAAGCAGGACTACAGCTGATACTACCCTTTTCGACATAACTACCTTCCTCACTAATTCCAGATTTTGAATAGAGATTTGCATCTAGTCTCTTAATATAGTATAGTTGAAAAACGGCTCCAAGTCAACAAATCTAACGGAAATTTGCTAAAATTTAATACATTTTACAACATGCATAATTTTGCATGATTCACTCATTTCATAGTATACAAACAATATAAATTGCACGAACAAATCATTGCCTGTAAGCGCTGTATATTTTTTCAAAAAGTCCGTAAACCACATAGCCGTGCAGACGGCTGCGGCCCGCTTACATCTGCCGCAGATCCATCTGCGCCAGGCGCCAGAACCCGACCGCAAGCGCCAGGAACGGCAAACTGATATAGGACATATATGCAGCGTCCCGCGCGGCCCAGGTGAGGATAAGAAACAGGCAGAAGCCGACGCAGGCCGCTGCCGCTGTAAATACCGGGAGCAGCGCCCGGCCTCCGGCGCGCCGGAACCTTATGCCAACAGCCAGCTGGTATAGGGCGACAGACAGACCCCACAGGTGCACAACCGACCGCTGCACATACTGCATATACCAGATCTGGTCCAGCGCGCTGCCGGGCTGCATAAAGGTCAAAATAAAAATTCCGGTCCAAAACAGGCAGACCGCAACGCAGAGAAGCCGCAGCGGAAACAGCTTCCGCTCCCCGTACTGGCGGCAGTACAACAGTGCGGTAACCGCCAAGGTGATCATGCGCGCTACGACGCGCCACCATCTTGGCGCGTCCGCGTCAAAAGGCAAAAACGCGGAAAAAACCGCCAGCGCGCAAAGCGCGCATGCCAGCGCGAAATCCGTGAGCATCATTGACTTTTTCATTCCATATTCCGCCTTTTGTCTCTTGATTTGCGTTTCCAGTATACTATGCGCGCGCCGCACAAGTCAATACCATGCAGAGAAACTGCCGGGAGTCCTTTTCAACAAAAACCCAAACCCTGAATATGATACATTGAGCCATAAAACAAGACTTTCGTGTATCAGGAGGACCTCATTATGCCCTATAATACATATCCCTATGAACTGCCGCCGCTGCCCTACGCCTATGACGCGCTCGAACCCTATATCGACGAGCAGACCATGCACTACCACCACGACAAACACTTTCAAACCTATGTAGACAACCTCAACAACGCGCTCGAGCCCTACCCTGCCCTGCAGCGACTGCTGCTGGAACAGCTGTTGAGCGGCCGATGCAACCTGCCCCGAGCGGCGCGGACCGCAATTCTGCATAACGCGGGCGGCGTATACAATCACACCCTGTATTTCAACGGCCTCGCTCCGGCCGGAACCGGGCGGAACACACCGAATGAACGGCTCTCCATGCTGATTGACAACACCTTTTGCTCGTTTGATAATTTCCGGGAGCTATTTACAAAAAACGCACTGTCCGTCTTCGGGTCGGGCTGGACGTTCTTAACGTGCGACTGCCGCAATCGGCTTTGCATTATAAATCTGAAAAACCAAGACACTGTCGTGCCGTACCGCGTCAAGCCCCTGGTTATCTTTGACGTATGGGAACACGCCTACTACCTGAAATATAAAAACCTGCGGGCCGATTATGTGAATGGGCTGTGGAACATTGTCAATTTTCCTGAGCTGTAAACATACGGCGTCTATGGGAATACCCCGCGGCGTGCGGCGCATATGACAAAACATTCAGCGTTTCAGGAGAACCGGGTACGCCTTCGCATTCGTATATCCCAGCTTCTTTGCCAGCGCTGCAGAGCGCAGATCGTGCGCATCCCAGCAGGGATTTAAGCCGCGGTCGAGGCATTCCAGCACAAGTCGCGCCCCGCAGGCCGACGCCAAACCGCGGCGGCGATAGGCGGGCGACGTATCGATCTCAATCTCGATGCCGTCGTCATACACCGTATAGGACGACGCGCCCGCAACCGGTTTTCCCCGGTGCAGAACGGCGAAACCCAGCCCGCGCCGAAAAAAATCCGCGCCGCAGCCGAACAGGGCGCACAAATCCCTGGACCAGTTCTCCTGCAGAAGGATCTCGCAGAGCGCAGCGTCGATTCTGCAAAGCGAAAACCCTGCGGGCAACGCTGTCAAGCTCTGGAGCTTTGCAATATGGAAACCACTGTGCGCACGCTGGACCGCATAGCGCGTATGCCGTTCGGCCCGGCCCGCCCAAACCGATGCGAGCATGGAGTCCCACGCCTTTGTGCGCGCGACCATAATCGACGCGGCGGCGCAGGCGGCGATCTCATAATCCGGACGGCCTGCAAAAAAGCAAAAGTCACCCACGACAATCTGCGCCGACGCAGGCGCTTCGACGTCGTCCGCGAGCGCATACCCCTTATGCCCCTGCAGATAGGCCGCCGGCAGCGACTTATCCCAGCCCGCAAACAGAGGTGCGACAAGCCGCCGCTGCCCTAGATCCAACCGTACGGCGGCCATATCAGTTGGCCATGACAAGGCCGAAATACGTTACGGTATTCGGGCCATTGATATAATTCAAGCCACAAGGCTCCGCCATTTCCGCAATAAACAATCCGCAGGCCTCTACAGACGGCGTCGCCTCCTCGGGCCGCCTGCAGGGCGCGTCCGGATAGGTGCACTGCTCGCATAGTTGGCATCCGCCCGCGCCAAATATAAGAAACTGTGCGTTGGCCTCTTCCATCAAACGCCTGATTTTCACTATGATTTGTCCAAATTCCGCCTTGATCCGGATCATAGATTCATAATCAAAAGAGTCTTCCAGCGTGCCGACATATGAAAACAGAAACGCGTGTTTAAATCCAAACATGCGCTCTTTCCAGGCCGCGATCTCCCCTACGCCCGGCGGGCACATCCAGGTCCGTCCATACTGCCTGCAGCTATTGATTTCACACATTTTTCGGACTTCGTCTGAAAATACAAGCTTACTTTTTTCAACCTCTGCGAGCTGATGCAGCGGTATATCTGCAACGGCCGCCTGAAACTGTTCAAACGTCATACCCGTCCCTCCTGTATTTCGCTTTCTTCCATTATACGCATATTGCGCATACGAATCAAGCGGCACATCCAAAATCACCGGAGGATCGGCAATGATTCATCTTATATATGCGCCGTTCCATATCAGACTGTGTAACTGCGGGCCATTTCGGTCCGCGGTCCGTTTTTTTGTGAAATTATTCTTGCATATTTTGTCAAAGCGCGCTAAACTCTCTATATATATAGAGTTTGGGAGGACAGAATGAAAACAGATCTATTGTCTATTGGAAAGATGGCAAAGCTCAATCGCGTCTCTATCTCAACACTGAGATTGTATGATGAAAAGGGGCTGCTCAAACCCCGCTATACAGACCCTGACAGCGGATACAGATATTACGACATTTATCAAAACGCACGACTGGATATGATTGCATACATGAAGGAACTGGGCATGAGCCTTTCGGAAATCGCAGAAGTTTTCCAGAAAGAGGACTTGACGCTGATTGAAGATATTCTGTCGAAAAAAAATGAACAGATCCACGAACAGATTCGTCAGCTGCGCGCCAGACACGACGCGGTGGAACGCGCGATCATTTCCATTGAGCGCTACCGAAAATCTCCGGCTACGGGAACGATGTCTCTGGAATATATTGACCGACGCTATATCTGGGGCATCCCATGCTCCGATAATTTTTACAACAGCGATATACGCTGCTTTGAAAAAACACTTCTAGAACTCCATTGGGCCCTTGAAAAGAACCGCTTTCAACAGATCCATTCCTACAACATCGGCACTACGATTACAAAAGACGATTTTTTACATGATCGTTTTATTGCAGACCAAATTTTTATTTTCGCTACACGTCACGAGCATAACGCACATAAATCGCTGCAAATTATAGAAAGCGGCATGTACGCCTGTACATATCTGGATAACTACGACGATGAAATAGACTATGCGAAACAATTGAAACAATACTGCGAACAAAATCATTATATCATTGCCGGCGATTATATATGTGAAGTCATGACAGCATTTAACGTTTTTAACAGCGATCATCGGAGCATGTTCCTGAAACTTCAGATTCCTGTGAATTTCCCTAAATAATTGTGTATTTTATAAAAATGTTTTTTTAAATCACTTGACTCTCCTGTTGGTTGAGAGTATAAACTATAATTGATTAGAATTCCTGTAAAAAATAAAGACAGGAAAACAAAGGAGGTAGTTTTATGGATAAGATCAAAGTTGTGCAGTATGGTTGCGGTAAGATGGCAAAGTACACGCTGCGGTATCTCTATGAACATGGCGCGCAAATCGTAGGTGCGATCGATGTGAATCCCGATATTGTCGGTATGGACGTCGGCGATTTTGCAGATCTCGGCGTGAAGACTGGGATTCTGATTTCCAACGATGCGGACCAGGTTCTGGACGGGTGTGACGCGGACGTCGCCATTGTGACGCTGTTCAGTTTTATCGGCGATATTTATGACCATGTAGAAAAGTGCGTATCCCGCGGCATCAATGTGATTACCACCTGCGAGGAAGCGATCTATCCTTGGACCACTTCCGCCGCACAGATCAACCGTCTGGATGCCCTGGCGAAAGAAAACAACTGTACCATTACAGGGTCGGGTATGCAGGATATTTTCTGGATCAATATTGTCGCGATGATCGCCAGCGGCTGTCACAAACTGACCAAGATTAAAGGTGCATACAGCTACAATGTGGAAGATTACGGCCTGGCGCTGGCTGAAGCGCATGGTTGTAATCTTACCAAAGAAGAGTTTGAAGCCCAAATTGCACACCCCGCTGAGTTTGAACCATCCTATGCTTGGAACGCCAGCGAAGCACTGTGCAGTAAACTTGGACTGACCATCAAATCCATTTCACAGAAACACGTGCCTTACACCATTGACAAGGATATCTACAGCTCTACACTGGGGCAGACCATTGAAGCGGGCAAATGCATCGGTATGTCCGCTGTAGTAACAATTGAAACTATGCAGGGCATTACCATTGAAGAAGAGACCATCGGCAAGGTCTATGG
>ERZ827423.847-NODE-847-length-34535-cov-2.952813_pt1 | contig 34535 bp, 28 predicted proteins | sample MGYA00519775_ERZ827423 | MGnify/ENA primary metagenome ERZ827423 (study PRJEB31778, sample SAMEA3449296) | human gut metagenome | biome: human gut; feature: human-associated habitat; material: faeces | place: United Kingdom | collected 2010/2012 ... | reverse complement strand
TGCAGTACCGAAGGGATTTGGGGCTAGTCGCATAGGATGGATTTGGTCCAGGATTTCCACCGCAGTCCCAAGAGAGCGGGGAGATTTCATCTACGGTCTTGTCTGCAGCTGTGGAGCTCGCTCCTAGCCTGTCTGTCGTCCAGCTCGAAAACATAATCAGAGCGATGTTGAGATCGGGTGACGGCAATAGTAAAGATCCCACACCAATGGGGCTGTTCAGTGTATTCTGGAGTTCGCTTGAGCGTTTGCTCCGGACGCTTGGGAAGGAAGCTGCAAGTCGGCTTATGGTGGAGGAGACGCGAGGCAGGGGTTTCCTGGAGCTCACCCCCCTTGCCGCATTTGTTAATGGACAGGAGCTTTCCTATGCAAGGCTTGCGGGGGATGTCGAAAAGCCTGACGAGCAGCTGATCACACTGGAGTCTCTCCTCGAAGTCGAGAGAAACATTGTGAGTTCATTGCGAGGCGCAGATGTAAAGCCTACTGATCTCGAGGGTAGCGGGTCGAGGATGCTGCTTTATCTCTGGAGCTGCTTCGATTCAGAGAGCTATGACCGTCTTGTGACTAACGGCGTAATGAAAGATTCTCTGGGATATGCGCTGCATGCGATGCATTATTTGGGGACTTTTACTACCGAGACAAATCACGGTTGGTCACTATCTGAAAACTTAGATGGCATTGATCTTCCGAGGCTTTGCTCGTGTATGGACGATATAGCTGAGTCTGAGGACTTCTGGAAGTTGCCTCGGGGTACGCAAAGGCTAGTCGCTGCGCTGAGCGTGTGTGCAGAGAAGGCTGTAGATGGAGCGAGTGGAGCCGAATGGTATAAGGCGACTGCAAGCGAACGCGAGGCGGAGATGCGCCTTCGGTCGTGGGCGGCCAGATTCATCTCGTAGGCTGATACGTCAGTAAAACGCAAACGCCTGTAAGGAAAAAAGAGGTCCACATTCTTTTCGCCTGCATTCACATGCTCGACGTTTTGCCATGCGACCGTTGCCTATGCCGTCCTTCAAGGGTTTTGTTAGCGGGGTTTCCTTGCGGTAGACTTCGTCGCCATGCTGAGGAATGCGGTGAGCCAGCTCTTTCGTCGTCCTGTCTGCGACATTACGACGAACAACCTAAACGGCCTGCTCTTCTGTGATCTATCAGCTGAAAGCGGTGTACGGCGACGATGGTAACATCCTTAAGGCAAACCAGGCAATCTCTTCAGTAGAGACGGGCGGCTCGGCGCATGCCGAGCGATGCAGAGTTCGAGCGGTCGCTCAAAAGGAAAGCTGCGCCCTGCGATGTGCGCGGCGTTGCGGTATGGTGTGGCAACCTCAACCCTTACCTATACGTCACCAGCGTATGAAACCCCTCCATGCTGCCGGTGAGCCCCTGGCCTTGGATCGAATTGAACTTTACGTCCAGGATTTCGTAGCCGTCGTCTTGCATGGCAGAGATAATCGCGTCGATCTGCCCGGTGTACTTGTTCTCGCACTCGAACGTCTGGTTCAGGAATTTCGAGAAACTATTCAGCATTACAACGTGCACCTTGCCGTCCTTGGGCGCGAGGCTTGCGCGCACGGTTTCGGCGTATTGGAACATGCCGTCACTCCGGTACTGCTGCGCCTTGTTTTCGAGCTTTTCTTCACGCGAGCCGAAGATTCCCATGATGCGTCCTTTCGAATGGTGAACGATGGCGAGTCTGCGTCTTTAGGACATCGTATCGCATGGGGACGACTGCGGTCTTTGAGCACATGGGTGAGCGGTCTGCAAGTTGGGTGACAAACAGGCGCACAGCTCATCCTGCTTATGTGATACTATCACTACAGTGATACTTCAGATACAGAAGCGAAGGCGGTGGCGCCATGATCCTCTGGCATGGGTCGTCCGAAATCGTTAAGCAACCGCGCTTGGAGCTGTGCCGTCCATACAACGACTACGGCGCGGGCTTCTACTGTACTGAGCATGAAGACCTTGCAAAGGAATGGGCGTGCCCTGGTGAAGCGGATGGGTTTGCGAATCGCTATGAGCTTGCTACGGACAAGCTCGCCATCCTCGACCTTTCTAGTTCGGAATATTCGGTGCTCACTTGGCTCGCTTTGTTGCTCGCAAATCGCCGCGTCGATCTCTCGAATGCCATCGCTCGCACCGCTCGCGACTACCTGCTCGATCGCTTTCTCATCGATACGTCGGGTTTCGATATCATCCGCGGATACCGTGCAGACGATTCGTACTTTTCGTTCGCGCGGGCGTTTTTGAACAACACGATTTCCGTAGCGCAGCTTTCCGAGGCTATGCGGTTGGGAAATCTGGGCGAGCAGGTTGTGCTTACCAGTGCGAAGGCGTTCGAGCGCATCCAATGTACCGGCTATGAACTTGCGCCCTGCGAGATCTATCACGCGCGTAGGGCTGAACGCGATCGCCGTGCGCGGAGCCAGTACCAATCTCTTTGCGCGCAGCTCGATCGCACCGGGCTGTATGTTCGCGATATCCTGCTCGAGGAGGTCGATCCCCATGACCCACGTCTCTTCTAAAGGCCGCGACGTCGCTGCCCGCGCGTACGACGTCCTCTACCTAGAAGACGCCATGTCCTGCCTTGCATGCTTCTTCGACTATGCGGTCTGGGACTACGGTGCTGAAGGATTTGAGGTTGCGAACCTTTTTGCGTCGAGCCAGCTCGCCCGGCAGTTCGAAGCGGGAGCACCGTGGGTGGTTTCCGGGCGGTCGGGCATCGAGCTCTTCTGGGACATGTGCTGCGAGCTTGGTTACGACGATGAGCGGGCGATGATCGAGCAGGGCTTTCGGCCAGACAGGACGCCTGAGTATTGGGCGGGCTGGATCGCGGCGTACCTCCAATGGCGGTTTGCGCTTACGTTCCGTACGGTTTTCGATGTGCTGCCGTTCGATGTGCTTATCGACTTGTACGACCCGTGGCACGAAGCATCCGAAGAGCGCATGGCTCAGCTATTTGCGGAGCGGATGACAAGCTATCGGGGGCAGACGAACCTCGCGCGCATGCGGAGTGCCTGTGGGTACACACAGCGTGAACTCGCCGAGCTATCTGGTGTTTCACTGCGGTCGATACAGATGTATGAGCAGCGCAACAAGGATATCAACCGGGCGCAAGCTTCCGCCGTGGCGCAGATTGCTCGCGTGCTTCACTGCCGGGTAGAGGATCTGCTCGAACCGGTTGTTGCGGTGGCGTAGCCCGGTATGGGGCGTTGGCGGGGCGCAGCGCTCTACCGCTCAACCTTCCGCACGACTTCGATCCCCGCCGCGACCTCGGAGGCAAATTCGTCGAAGTTCTCCGGCACGCCCACGATGCTGCCGTAGTGGATGGGTACCACGGTTTTCGGGCGCAGCGCGTTCACGAACGCCGCGGCCTGATGCGGGTCGCACGTGTACGTCCCGCCGATGGGCACGAGCGCCACATCGCACGCCACCTGCTCGTTATCCGGGTTCTGGTCGGTGTCGCCCGCCGCGTAGTAGCGCACGCCGTCGACGGTGAGCGCATAGCCCAGCCAGCCGTTCGCCTGCGGGTGCATGCCCAGGCGCTCCGGCTCCACGTTGTATGCAGGCACGGCCTCGACGGCAACGCCGGGCAGCTCGAGCCGCCCGCCCGCTTGCAGCAGGTGCACCGCCGTCGCCCCAATCTCATCCGCCACACGGGCCACCTCGGCACCCATGCTCGCCGGCGCCACGAGCTCGGTGTGGTCGCCCGCCACGCGTACGATGTCCTCCGGCGAGAAGTGGTCGAAGTGCGCGTGGGTTATGAACACGTAGTCCGCGTCGTGCGCCGCCTCGGCATCCGTGAGGCTGAAGGGGTCGAGGTAGATGACCACGCCGTCCTTGTTCTGGATGCGGATGGCGCTCTGCGTGAACACGCGGATGTTCTCGAGGCTGGTCATGGGTGCCCCTCCTTGGGTTGTTCTGCGCCCGGCATATCCCGTTCATACCCCATTTGCGCGCTCAGAGCCGCGGCAGATTCTCTCAGCTTTTTCTCAGGTTCCTTCGGCATTATGACCATGCGCCCAGAGGAAGGCGCAAGGATTAGCGAAAACCGCTCGAAGCGGAGCGCAAGAGAAGGAGGACATCATGAAGAAGCTCGACCTCGCCAACCCCAAGCTCGCCCTCGTCCCCCTGTGCATGATCGGCCTGTGCGGCATGCTCTTCCTGACCGGCTGCGATACGTCGGCGGCAAGCGCTTTGGTTTCAGGTGCGACGAAGGGACAGAGTGTGGTGGCAAGTGGCGACGACGCCAATGGCGCGAACCAGGCTCCGGCGACCACGCAGGCTCCTGCCCCAGGCGCTACGGACTACGACGATGGCAACACCAACTACGACGACGGCGCCACGGACTACGACGGAGCCACGGACTACGACGGCAACAGCGTGTACGAATCGGGTGACAGCCTCTACGACGATTCTTGGGATGACGGAAACAGCGGCTACGATGACGGCGCTTCTGCCTACGTCGCACCCGCGCCCGCCCCCGCGGCTTCGGCACCCGCGGCCTCTGCTCCCGCTACGGGCAACAGCGGCTACAGCAACTACGACTCCGACAGCGGCTACGACTCCGATAGCGGCTACGACGCGGACAGCGGCTACGACTCCGACAGCGGCTACGACGACTAGCGCGGCGATGTAAAAACCCCTGGGGTTATTTTACATGCTGTAAGGAAACGGTAAGGCTTTTCGGATAGAGCTACCACTTGCCGAAGGAGGGGCGCTACGCTGCAAGGGCGGGCGCCCTTCTCCGTAGAATCGACTTGCACGGTGCGCTCGGAGCGGAATGGATGGGATTCATATGCGCGTCTTGGTCGTTGAAGACGAGGAGAACATCGTCGCGTACCTCAAGGCGAGCTTGGAAGACGAGGGTTTCACCGTCGATATCGCCTGCGACGGCAACACGGGTCTGGAGATGGCGCTCACCGAGGCGTACGACGTCATCACCCTCGACATCATGCTTCCCGGCATGAACGGCTACAACGTGTGCGGCGAGCTGCGAGGCGCGGGCATCACGACGCCGGTGCTCATGCTCACCGCCAAGGACGGCGAGTACGACGAGGCGGATGCGCTCGATATTGGTGCCGACGACTTTCTTCGGAAACCCTTTTCGCTTGTGGTGCTGGTAGCGCGCCTGCGAGCGCTGCTGCGGCGCGGGGCGAGCAAGGGTTCGGCGAAGCTGCAGGTGGGTGACCTCACGCTCGATCCGGCTTCCAAGGCCGTCGAACGCGGCGGCACGGCGATCGAGCTCACGCCGCGCGAGTTCGCCTTGCTGGAATACCTCATGTACAACGCGGGGCAGGTGCTCACCAAGACGCAGATCCTCGACCACGTGTGGTCGCCGGGGTACATGGGCGGCGACAACGTCGTCGAGGTGTACGTGGGCTACCTGCGGAAGAAAGTTGACGCGGCGTTTGGGCAGCGTCTCATCCACACCGTGCGCGGGGTGGGGTATCGGATGTCCGAGCCGGCGTAGGGCGACGCAAGGCCGGTGTCCGGTACGGGTGATGCCGCTGGGACGTGCTGCCGCGTGGAAACGCGATGTCGCACGGGCGCGCCAGCATGCATGACACCGCGGGGCGCATCGGCCAGAAACCAGGGAGAGACCATGCATCTTTTCAAAAGCATTCGAGGGAAGGTTTCGGTAATCACCGTCGCGGTGTGCGCGGCTGCCATGGTCGCCATTACTGCCGCCGTTGCGCTGGCAACGGGCTGGGCGATCAGCGCCACCATCTCGGGCAGTCTTGATCAGCGCCTCGACGAGATCGAAGCGCAGGTCGCTGCCGGCCAGATGCCCGACGAACTGCGCGGGACCGGCGCCGATCTTGTACAGATTATCGATGAGTCTGGAAACGTGGTGGCGTCGAGCGATTGGGCGAGCGACGTGGCACCCATCTCGGAGGGTGGTCTGGCGCCGGGGGAGGAGCGCCGCGGCGAGCGTGAGCGCGTCTCTCTGACATTTGATATGGCTGATGAGCAGCCTGCCGAAGACGATGCCGACGACGTGGCGCCGCAGGCGGAGGAGCGCGAGCAGGCGGATCCCTCGGCAGCGCCGCAAAGTAGCCCGTCACGTCCGCAAGCTTCCGCGCCGGCAGCCTCTTCGAACTATAACAGCGGGTATTCGTCTGCTCCCGCTCCGTCGCATCCGCAACAAGCTGCCTCGAATTACGACGACGGAGGTGCTTCCGGCTACGACGACGGGGGCAACTCCGGCTACGACGACGGGGGCGACTCCGGCTACGACGGCGACGCCTCGGCGCGCGGCCGCATCCATGCACATGCACGCCATTTCGTGCAGCAGCGGCTTCCCTTCGTGGCGGAGCAGGCGGGCGCATCGTCTGCCCAGGAACTTTCGGTATCGGTCGAGGAGATGCACATCGACGCCACTACGGCGCTCGGTATCGAAGGGCCGATCCTCGTGGTGGAGCGCGGCGTCCAGACGCCCGATGGCGTGGTTACCATCGCCGCGCTGACGTCGCTCGCTCCCGCGCGCGAGGCAATGAGGACGGTCGCCATCGTACTTGCCATCGCCATGCTTGGCTCCCTGTGCGCAGTCGCGGTGCTCTCGTGGTTCGCCGTCGCGCGCACGCTCGCGCCGGTCGAGCGCATGCGCGCGGAGGCCGCGACGATATCCATCGGCGACTTGAGCCGCCGCTTGCCCGTGCCGGAGCACGATCGCGACCTGGAACCGCTGGCAACCACGTTCAATGATATGCTCGCGCGCCTCGAGGCTGCTGTCGCGGAGCAGCGCCGTTTCGTCTCCGATGCGTCGCACGAGCTCAAGAGCCCGGTGGCGGCTATTCGCGTCATGCTCGAGACCATGCGCGACCATCCGGACGCGGTTGACGCGGATACGCTTGCAAACGACCTGCTCTCTGAAAACGAGCGTCTGGGCGGTATTGTGAGCAACCTGCTGTTGCTCGCGCGCCAGGATGAGGGCGTGTCGCGTTTGGACAAGCAGCAGCTCGACCTGTGCGACCTGCTCTATGAAGAGGCCTCGTCTTTGAAAGCGAGGGCGTCGTGCGAGGTCGATGTTTCCGGTGTGGAGCCGGTGGTGTGCACGGCAGATCACGAGGCGCTTTCGCATGCGGTGCGCAACGTGCTCGACAACGCAGCGCGCTATGCACGAAGTCGCGTGGCGATCTCGTGCCGCAATGTTGAGAACGCGGACGGCGAATTCGTCGAGATCGTTGTGAGCGATGATGGGCCGGGTATCCCGGAACAGGATCGCGAGCGCGTGTTCGGTCGGTTCGTACGCCTGGAAGAGGGTCGTTCACGCAAGAGCGGCAGCACCGGGCTGGGTCTTTCTGTGGTGCGGACGATCGCGCGGCAGCATGGCGGCGATGCGCGCTTTATCGACCCCGAACTCGGCGGCGCGAGCATCGCGATTCGCATCGAGGCGTAACCGAGAGCCCCTTCGACGCCTCCTCTCTATCTGTTTTGAACTGCGCCACCAAAGCTGACATTGAGAAGCATAATGCAGTCCGCGCTACAATGTCTCCATTTGATGGTAGCCGCCCTCGATGCGGCTTAGGTGCCGCGGCAGGAGGGAAAGGGGAACCGACGCCGATGATATTCTCGCTTGCCCCCATGGAGGGGATCACGGGAAGCGTATTTCGCAGGGTCCACGCGGAGTGCTTCGGCGCCCTCGACCGCTACTACACTCCGTTCCTCGCTCCGCCGCAGGTAGGCTCTTCGTTTGGCGGCAAGGCGTATAAAGAGGTCGAACCGGAGCGCAACCAAGGTCTCGACGTAGTTCCGCAGCTGCTCACCAACGATGCAGACAAGTTCGTGTGGGCGACGCAGGTGCTTGCCGATATGGGCTATGCGGAGGTGAACTTGAACCTGGGGTGCCCTTCCGGGACGGTCGTTGCCAAGGGGAGGGGTGCCGGCTTTCTCAGAAACCTCGGGGAACTCGAAGGGTTCCTGCAGGAGGTATGCGACCGGTCGCGTCTTCCGATCTCGGTCAAGACGCGGGTCGGTGTGCTGGAAGACGCTGAATACGAGAAGATCCTCGAGCTGTACTGCCGCTTCCCGCTCCAGGAGCTCATCGTCCATCCTCGTGTTCAGAAAGATCGCTACCAGGGCGTTCCGCGCCTGGAGCTCTACGGCGAGACGCTCAGACGGGCGCCGTTTCCTGTGGCGTATAACGGGGACATCTTTGGGACCGATGACATGGCGGCGTTACTCGAGGCGTATCCGGAGACGCGCCACGTGATGCTCGGCCGCGGCATCCTCTCCAACCCCGCGCTGGCGCGCATGCTCAACGGCGGGCAGGCTGCCACAGCAGCCGAGCTCAAGCACTTCCACGACAAGCTCTTCTGCGCCTATGAGGAAGAGATCGGCGGCAACGCGGTGTTTCGCATGAAGGAATGGTGGTCCTACGCCAAATATTCCTTCGCAGACCCGCAGGTCGTGCATCGCGCGGTGCGGAAAGCTCGCAAGGTGGGGGAGTACGAGGAAGCGGTCGAGCGCGTGTTCCAGACGCAGGGGCCGAGCGCGGAGCCGCGCTTCGGGGGGTTCTAGGCGGATGCTTCCTGCCGGGCATCCCGGCGACCGGTCCCGTCCGGTTGCCCCTGTCCGCGTGGGCGGGTATCCTAGTCACTCCAACATCGAATGGTCTGGAGTCATTGCATGGACATAACCCTTACGCTCGCACAAGAGCTGAACCTCAAGCCTGCTGCCGTTCAAGCGGCCATCGACCTTATCGACGAGGGCAACACGATTCCCTTCATCGCGCGCTACCGCAAGGAAGCGACGGGCGGCATGGATGACGTCGCGCTGCGCACGCTCGACGACCGCCTTACCTACCTGCGGAACCTCGAGCAGCGCAAGGAAGACGTCATCCTGCTCATCGGTGCGCAGGGCAAGCTCACGCCGGAGCTTGAAGAAGAGATTCGTGCCGCCACGCAGCTCCAGCGCGTGGAAGATCTCTACAAGCCCTATCGCAAGAAGCGTCAGACGCGTGCGAGCAAGGCGCGTGAGGCAGGGCTCGAGCCGCTCGCGAACATGATCATCATGCAGGTCACGCCCAAGGGCGGCGCGACTCCGCTCGACGCGGCCGCCGCATACGTTACCGCCGAGGCGGCCCAGGCCGGTTACGACACGCCCGAAAAGGCCCTTGCAGGTGCTCAGGACATCGTGGCCGAGACGGTTGCCGAGGACCCGGAGAACGTTGCCGACCTGCGCTCCTTCACCGAGGGTACGGGCGAGATCGTCGCAGCTGCGGTGGATGCGGACGAGAAGACGCCGTATGAGCCCTACTACGATTTCTCCGAGCCGGCGCGCAAGATCCCCAACCATCGCATTCTCGCCATCGACCGCGGCGAGCGCGAGGGCAAGCTCCGCGTGCGCGTGGGCGTGGACACGCAAGCTGCCGTTACTCGCCTCGGTTCCCGCTGGCCGCGCCGTCAGGGCCCCTTCGCCCCGGTGCTCGACGCCGCCATCGCCGACGGCTACAAGCGCCTTATGGCGCCCTCGCTCGAGCGCGAGCTCCGCGCCAAGCTCACGGTCCGCGCGCAGACGGACGCTATCAAGGTCTTCGGCAAGAACCTCGAGAACCTGCTCTCGGCCCGTCCGGTGCGCGGAGCGCGCGTGATCGCGCTTGACCCTGGTTTCCGCACGGGCTGCAAGGTAGCGGTGCTGGACGAGACGGGCAAGCTGCTCGATCACGGCGTCGTCTACCCCACCAAGCCGCGTCACGACGTGGCGGGCACCAAGCGCGAGCTGGCGCGTCTGGTGAAGAAGCACCATATCAACACCATCGTGATCGGCAACGGTACGGCGAGCCGCGAGACCGAGGAGGTCGTGTCGGAGTTCATCGCCGAGCAGGCGTCCGATCTGCGCTATACCATCGTGAACGAGGCCGGCGCGTCCGTGTATTCGGCGAGCGAGCTGGCGAGTGCGGAGTATCCGGAGCTCGATGTGACCACGCGCGGTGCCATGAGCCTGGGCCGACGCCTGCAAGACCCGCTGGCCGAGCTCGTGAAGATTCCGCCGCAGTCCATCGGCGTGGGCCAGTACCAGCACGACCTTGACCAGGCCGAGCTCTCGCGCACGCTTGGCAACGTGGTGGAGGACGTGGTGAACCGCGTGGGCGTGGACGTGAATACAGCGAGCGCGAGCCTCTTGAGCTACGTTTCCGGCATCACGCAGCCGGTGGCGAAGAACATCGTGGCGTACCGCGAGGAGAACGGCGTGTTCACCGACCGCAACCAGCTCAAGAAGGTGCCCAAGCTTGGGCCGAAGGCCTTCGAGCAGTGCGCGGGCTTTTTGCGCATCTCCGGCGGTAAGAACCCGCTCGATGCGACGAGCGTGCACCCGGAGAGCTATGCGGTTGCCACGCAGGTGCTCGAGCGTGCCGGCGTGACGGCGGCGGACCTCGCGGCGGGCGGCATCCCGGACATCGACAAGCGCGTGGGTAATGTGGCCGCGCTCGCGGGCGAGCTGGGCTGCGGCTTCATGACGCTCATCGATATCATCGACGAGCTCAAGAAGCCCGGCCGCGACCCGCGCGACGATGCGCCCGAGGTCGTGTTCAGCCGCGCAGCGCTCTCCATCGACGACCTGCAGCCGGGCATGGAGCTCACCGGCACCGTGCGCAATGTGGTCGACTTCGGAGCCTTCGTGGATGTGGGCGTGCACCAGGACGGCCTCGTGCACATCTCCAAGCTGGCGAAGCGCTTCGTGAAGCACCCGAGCGACGTGGTGGCCGTGGGCGACACCGTGAAGGTGTGGGTGGAAAAGGTCGATCGCGACCGCGGCAAGATCTCGCTCACCATGGTGCAGGGGAAGTAGCAGCTGGGCAGCAGAGTGATAAAACGGGTCAATATGGGACGGGTCCAAATTGACCACTTTCGGTCAAAACGGGCACGTCCCTAGACCATCAGAAACCCGGTGTCAGATGGTCAAGCTGGCTGACAATGGGGAGTGGGCTGTCCAACACCATAATGTGACACGAAACGTGACGCGTAAAAATTTGCGTGTCACGTTTCGTGTATACTTATCCATGTTCGATGATCATATCGAGGTTGTATCTCCCGGCGGGCTTCCAACAGGTATTTCGGAGGAGGAATACCTGGTTGACACCGTTTCGGTGAGACGGAATCCGATACTTGCAAACGTGTTCTATCGACTGGGCATTATCGAGGCGTTTGGTACGGGCATTAGGCGTATCAAGAATGCCTATGAAGACAGCGCAAGCAAGCCGCAGTTTGATATACGCGAGAATTCAATCACGGTGATCCTGCCAGTTCTTCGGCAGGATTACGCGCTCGATGAAGATCAGAGTGTGGTATTCGATCAGTTGAGCAGCGTGCGCCCCATCGGTATGAGTGAGCTCCTTGGTCGTGTGGGCCTAAGCAAATCGACGGTTCATCGGATCTTGAGGGGGCTTATCGAGCGCGGGCTCGTGGTTATGGTGGGTTCCGGCAGAGGAACGAAGTACCGCAAGGCGTGACCATCAGAAACCCGGTTTTACATGGTCCTTTCGGTCAAAACGGGCACGTCCCTAAATTGTGATAAAACTAACCGGGTTCGTTTTATCATTTCTGAGAGGGGGCGCATCGTGAACTGGCGTGATTACGCGAAATACGCTCAGCAGAGTGCCGACGAGCTTGCGCGCGACTGCGAGGTGCAGGTGTTCCGGGCGAAGGGCCCGGGCGGCCAGGGTGTGAACACCACGGATTCCGCGGTGCGCATGACGCACGTTCCCACGGGCATCACCGTGACCGCTCGCGAGACGCGCAGCCAGTTCCAGAACCGCCAGCTCTGCCTGCAAAAGATCGCGTCGATCCTCAAGCGCCGCGCCCAGCCGCCGCGCGTGCGCAAGAAGACCAAGGTGCCCAAGGCCGCATGCGAACGCCGGCTGGCGGATAAGCGCCATCGGTCCCAGTTGAAGCGGCAGCGCGGCCGTGCTGGGGATGAGTGGTAGGGGCGGACTTGCGAGCCTGGGGTGCTGTGTTCGCTCGACAGTCGTAGCGTTCCGGGCGGCGTGTGCCCCTCGGAATGCGGTTTCAGACCTCCGAGATTACTCAATGAGTGCCTCGACTGCCGGGAGTTTGCCTTCATCGAAGGACTTAATCTGGTATGTCGTTTCCAAGTTGAGCCAAAACTCCGGCGTTGTTCCGAGCGCGCGGGAGAGGAGCCAGGCCATCTCGACGGAAATGGCGCGGCGCCCGTGGACGATGTCCGAGATTGCGGACTGTGGCTTGTTGATCGCCTTGGCGAGGCGATATTGCGAAATACCCAAAGGCTGTAGGAACTCTTCGAGCAGAATCTCGCCGGGCGTGGAAATGAGGCTGTTAATGGTAGTCACAAAACTCAACCCCTTTTGGTTCTCCGTTTGACCAGGTGAAGCAAAGTCTCCATTGGTCATTTACGCGAATGCTATATTGCCCAAACCGATCGCCTTGAAGGCGCTTGAGCCTGTTATTGGGAGGAATCCGAAGGTCCTGTATCGCGTGCGCAGCGTCGAGCATTTGCAGCTTGCGAAACAGCACTTTTCTGCAATCCGAAGGGATGCGCCTAGGACATGCCCCTCCGTTGCTTTCCCAGAATTGCTGAAGATCTTTGTCGGCAAATTCCATAGCGACTCCAATACTTCTGTCAAACAGTAGTATAGGTGCTCTGACACTCCATTTCAATAATGAAAAGGTGGATGAGCTGATCGGGTACATGTCTAGGAGCGGTTTGACGCTATCCAGCAACATGGGTATCGGTAGCATAAAGAAAGCATGCCCAGCAGCGCCGTTAATCGCTGAGCTTCGTCGATTGGCCGGCAGCTGACCTCATCAACGGGTATCCTTATCAAAGATGAACTCGTTCAGAGGGAGACCGTCATGTCCGTTCCAACGCAAACCGAGATGGATCTTATCGTTCTCAAGCTAATGCTTGATGGCGAGAAAAGGACTCGTGCTCAGGCAAAAGAGGCCATTCGTCAGCAGCTTGGCCTTTCTGAAGAGGAGTGCAGCCTTAAAACATCCAGCGGTGTGCGCGTTTATGAGAGTCGCGTTGGGTGGTCGGTGTCCTATTTATCTCGTGCCGAGATGCTTCATGCCGTGAAGCGCGGGCTTTATGAGATTACGGACTTCGGTCGAACTTGTGCAGAGCAGTATACGGATGCCAAGGCGTTTTACTGCTTCCTAAAGAAGACGATCGCTGAAAGAAATCCGTGGAAGCACGGCGGAAGCGAGCCTGAAACCCAGCCGAGCAAGGAGGTAAGCGAGGCCGAGCAAACGGGGCAGGAAGGCGAAGTGTCTCCCCAAGAGCAAATCGACGCGGCTTTCACGCAGCTAAACGATGATCTTCAGGAAGCGTTGCTTCAGTCAATCTTGGAGAAAGATCCGACGTTTTTCGAGCAGCTCGTAGTCGATTTGCTGGTGAAGATGGGCTATGGACAAGGCCGGCCGACGCAGGTCTCGAACGATGGCGGTATAGACGGCATTATCGCAACGGACGCATTGGGCTTTGACCCAATTTACGTTCAAGCCAAACGCTATGCCCCTGGAAACACGGTTGGCCGCCCCGAGCTTCAGGGGTTTGCGGGCGCGCTTGGTAGCATATCGCGTGGAGTGTTTATCACAACGTCAAGCTTTGCCAAGAGTGCAGTTGAATGGGCGTCCCATTACCCGCATGCGACGCTTGTCCTTATTGACGGAAAGCGCTTGACGGAGTTGATGGTTCAGTATGATCTGGGCGTTTCAACGGAGCGGGTATACCGTATCAAGCGCCTTGATGGCGATTATTTCGGGGATGAGTGATCCTTATTCAAGCCGTCTCTTTAGGCGGTGTGTTTACCGTGTTGTTCGAGTGTCGGTTCGCCACTTCGGATATTCACCGCGCAAAACGATTCCTCCTATCGGAAAGGTTTTCTGATGATTACCGGTGCTACTAAAAGCAAAGTTGACGCAATCTGGCAGAGGATGTGGGAGGGCGGAATCACCAACCCTCTCGATGTGATTAGCAACCTCACCTATCTTATGTTCATGCGCTCTCTTGATGAGAAGGAGCTGGAGACGGAGCGCATGGAAGCAATGCTTGGAGTAGAGCAGCCGCATATCTTTCCGGAAGTGTTTGTCAACGATCGTAACGAGGAAATTGCTGGCAAAGAAATCCGGTGGAGCTTTTTTAAGGATAAGCCCGCCGAAGACATGTATATGATTGTCGATCGGTTCGCATTCCCCTTTATCAAAAGCCTCGGTGAAAGCTCTGCATTTTCAAAAGCTATGGAGAACGCTACCTTCGGTTTTCCTGCGGGAAAGCCGACGCTACTCGAAAGGGCGGTTACCGGCGTAGAGGAGCTTCTTGCCGACTTTGATGAGCATATCGGCGACCTGGGAGATCTCTACGAATATATGCTTTCAAAATTGAGCACCGCTGGAAAGAATGGTCAGTTTCGCACACCGAAGCATATTCGAGACATGATGGTCAAGATGATTGACCCTAAGCCGGGCGAGCTGATCTGTGATCCCGCTTGCGGAACGGCTGGATTCCTCATTTCTGCCGCAGAGCATATTCGTAGCGAGCACGAGGATGAGATGGGGACATCCGATTGGGATCGTTTCACGGGGGCTGATGCGACCAATCCTCAGTTCACTGGCTTTGAGATTGACCAGACAATGTTACGCATCAGTGCGATGAACCTGATGCTGCACGGGGTTGATGCCCCTGACGTGCGCTATCTTGACGCCGTCTCTCAGAAGAACCAGGTTTCATCCAAGTTCGATGTCATTCTTGCCAATCCGCCTTTTACGGGATCGGTAGACGTAGAGGATATCAACAAAGGTCTGCGCGCCATTGTCGATACCAAGCAGACCGAGCTGCTTTTCGTGGCCCTTTTCCTGCGTATGCTAAAACTGGGCGGACGTTGCGCCTGCATCGTTCCCAACGGAGTTCTGTTCCGCTCAAACTCAAAAGCTTATCGGCATCTGCGCAAGCAGCTCGTTGAAGAGCAGAAGCTTGAGGCGATTATCTATATGCCCAGCGGTGTCTTCAAACCGTATTCTGGCGTGAGCACTGCAATTCTAGTCTTTACCAAGACTGATGCTGGTGGAACCGATAATGTCTGGCTGTACAGCATGGAGGGTGACGGCTTCACGCTTGACGATAAGCGCGATCCCGATGAAAACCATAACGACATCCCCGATATTCTGAATCGTTGGGCGGATCTTGGCGCTGAGACGGACCGTAAGCGTACCGAGAAGAGCTTCATGGTGCCGAAGCGAGAAATAGCGGACAACGATTACGACTTCAGCTTTAACAAATACGCCGAGACCGAATACGAGCGCATTGAGTATCCGCCAACAAGCGAGATTCTTGCTGAACTCGATGAGCTAAATGCTCAAATGGCAGCAGGCCTTGCAGAGCTTCACAAAATGTTGGACGGTGAGTTCTAATGTGCAACAACAAACCCCCGTTTATGGGGGAGCGGGTTCCACTGAACAGCTTGTGTTCAAAGGGAAAGTCGACATTGCGCCAAAAGGATTTGAATACTGAGGGGCTTTACCCCGTTTACGGCGCGTCAGGAATTATCGGCTACATGGATACGTACCAAAATGAGCATGAGTATATTGCTGTGGTTAAAGACGGGGCTGGGGTAGGACGCGCGACAATATGTTCAGGTAAATCGTCTGTTCTTGGCACAATGCAGGCGTTGCTGCCGAATGAGGGAGTGGAATGCGGGTATCTTCTGCACCTCGTTCGGACATTAAATCTTGGGTCGGGGTTTAGTGGTTCAACCATTCCCCATATTTACTTTAAAGATTACGGAAAACGCCTAGTACCTTCATTTTCGCTTAAAGGGCAAAAGGATATCTCAGCGCGTTTCGATAAGATCGAATCTCAAATTAATCTGGGAAATCGGATTTTGGAACGCTGTGGCCAGCTCGTCAAATCCCAATTTGTCGAGATGTTCGGGGATCCGACCAATGGCGTTGCTTGGCCCTCTAAACGTTTGGATGAAATATGCACGATAGTCACGGGCAATACGCCGCCACGAAAAGACCCTTCTAATTACGGTGACTATATAGAGTGGTGCAAGACGGATAATATTACCGATGCAAAGTATTTAACTACAGCATCAGAGATGCTTTCCGAGGAAGGTGCGTTAAGAGGACGCGTTGTACCAGCTGGAAGCATATTGATGGCGTGCATTGCTGGAAGCGTAAAAAGTATAGGGAAAGTCGCCGTTGCTGATCGCAGTGTAGCGTTTAATCAACAAATCAACGCTCTGATTCCGAGTGAAATGATTGACGTCGAATATTTGCTATGGGCTCTAAGATTGTCAAAAGATTATCTTTGCTCAGGCGTGAACATACAGCTTAAGGGCATACTGAACAAAACATCGCTATCCGCGAAAAGTTTCTGTGTTCCTCCGCTTGCCCTCCAGCAGCAGTTCGCCGCCTTCGTCGCAGAGGTCGACAAATCGCGGTTTGTTGTCCAGCGACAAATTGAGAAGCTACGAACACTTTATGACAGCCTTGCCCAAGAATACTTTGGCTAGTAAAAGCTGATGTCGCATCCTTACCGTATGTCATCTTGGCTTACGGTAAGGAGTGGCAACCATGCATGAAAAACAATTCATTATTAAAGAGATTGAGCGTCTGATGGCGCCAGAGCTTTGTGCTGAGCAGCTGAGCAAGTTGCACTCGGTACTTGGCCACTGCCTGTTGGATTCAGCCGATTTTCCTCTGAGAAATACCAAGTTCGATACAAACGAGCAGGTCCTAGATGCTTTTCTTTCCGCAAAGTCTGTCGAGGGGTGTTCGGTTAGAACTATCGGCTACTACTCCGTAACGCTTGGTAATTTCGCGGAGGCTTTAAGTAAGCCATTCATTGAAGTAACAACTGATGATGTGCGCGAGTATCTCACGGAATGCCAGCGTGGGGGCCGAGTAAGCAATGTCACAGTCGACAACATTAGACGCATCATATCGAGTCTTTTCTCATGGCTGGAAACCGAGGACATTGTGTACAAGAGCCCCGTTAGGCGAATCAAGAAGATTCGATCCCTTAAGAGCGTCAAGCCGGTTATTTCAGATGAGTCTATTGAAGAGCTTCGCGATGGCTGTAGGAATATAAGAGACTTGGCGATTATCGATATCTTGAACTCGACTGGCATGCGTGTCGGAGAGCTGGTTAAGCTTAACCGTGCTGACATTGATTTCGAAAACCGTGAATGCGTTGTTCGCGGTAAGGGTGGCAAAGAACGAAGGGTATACTTCGACGCTCGGACGAAAATACATCTCAAAGCATATTTGGATACTCGCACGGATTCAAACCTGGCGCTCTTTGTTTCTTTGAACACTCCTTACAAGAGGCTGAAGATCGGCGGGGTGGAATCTCGCTTGAGAGAGCTTGGGAATACGGTCGTTAATCAGCGTATTCATCCTCATAAGTTTCGGAGGACATTGGCAACCCGAGCAATTGATAAGGGAATGCCCATCGAGCAGGTACAGGTGCTATTGGGGCATAGCAAAATCGAAACAACGCTTTGCTATGCGATGGTTGACCAGCAGAATGTGAAACGCTCGCACCACAAGTTCATAAGCTGACAAACCCCCGTTTATGGGGGAGCGGGTGAAGGTGGCAGAGGTTTTTGAGCTTCAGATGGGTAAAACTCCAGCGAGAGATCGGTTGGAATATTGGAACAATGGCGACCATGAATGGGTTTCGATTAAAGACCTTGGCGCTTATGACAAATATGTAGGACGTACGAAAGAGACAATTAGTGAGCTAGGCCGAATGGAATCCGGAATAAAGCCAGTTCCTGCCGGGACACTTATTATGAGCTTTAAGCTGTCTCTTGGGAAAGCGGCAATCACCACGAAGGAGACTTACACCAACGAAGCCATCATGGCGTTCTTGGATAAGAAGTCTTTCGAGATTAATCTCAATTATATGTGGCATCAGTTTCGCTCGAAAGACTGGGGTAGAGAGACCAATGCTGCTGTGAAGGGTAAGACTCTCAATAAGAAGTCTCTCGGTTCTGTGGAAATTGTCGTTCCGTCCATTGAGGTCCAGCTCGGTGTCGCAACAAAGCTCGACCGCCTGCTCGAGCAGATAGAGTTTGCACGACAAGAGGAGCGCCTGCTCGATTCCCTCGTCAAATCCCAATTTGTCGAGATGTTCGGGGATCCGATAGCTAATCCCAGAGAATGGCCTGTTTCTACAATTAAAGAGACGGCGGTTGCTTATGGCGATGGGCCTTTTGGTTCCAACTTGAAGTCGTCAGACTACGTTGAAGATGGCGTCCGGGTCATTCGCCTTGGGAATATTCTTCAGGGAGCATTTTCTGAGAAAGATCGTTCGTTTGTAAGTTTCGAGAAGTATGAAAAGCTAAAGAAGTATGAATGTAAGCCTGGAGAAGTGGTCATTGCTACTTTAGGTGACCCGATTTTAAGGGCGTGCCTCGTTCCTGATTTCGGCGCTCCATCCATTCATAAAGCTGACTGCATGTATTATGAAACTGATAAAGCGAAAGTGTTGCCCGCGTTTGCCATGAACGTTATTAATCAACCCGCAATGCTGCAACGAGCGACTGAAGACGCTCATGGTCAGACGCGTATCCGAATTAACTCCACTCAAACAGGCAATCTGCCAATCATCGTGCCTCCGATTGAACTGCAAAACGAATTCTGTCGATTCGTCGCCGAGGTCGACAAATCGCGGTTTGTTGCTCGCAAGTCAGCGGAACTTATAATGAATATGCAGGCGCTGGACATTCGACTCAATGCGAGATTGCAATGAACTTCGACTTCTTAAAACGACGGGACGGCTATTACGACCTCTTTGCTGATGCCTGCATTGAAGCGGAGAAGATCTATGTCACGTCGCCTGCGATGTGCGCGGTTGGCTGTCGTAAGGCGCTTGAACTTGCCGTTAAGTGGGTTTACGCGATTGATCAGTCGATTAGCATGCCGTATCGAGACAACCTGTCTTCGCTGCTGCATGAAAGCTCGTTCAGGGATTGTGTTGACGAGCGCGTATGGCGCAGACTCATAGGCATAAACAAGCTTGGAAATCTTTCTGTCCATACCGATCGCCGTGTAACAGCTGAAGATGCAATCCTCTCACTTCGAAGCCTCTTTGAATTTGTTGACTGGATTGATTATTGCTACGGACCCGATTATGAGGTTCGGAGCTTTGACGAGGAGAAGATTCCGAAGAGGGGAATTCAACTCACATCTCAACAGATAACCGCAATCAAAGCCCGAGAGTCGCTTATCGCCGAGAGAGAAGAGGAGATTAGACGTCTCGAAGCAAAGCTCAAAGCAATGAGCGAGCAGGTCTCTGGTGCTAAGACAGAAAATACTGAGAAGCGCACGTTCAATCCTGAAGAAGCAACTGAGTTTGCAACAAGGAAGCGCTATATCGATTGGGATTTAGGGCTTGCTGGGTGGAAGCTCGACGAAAATGTTTTGCAAGAGCGTGAAGTCCACGGCATGCCCGGTGCAGATGGCAAGTATAACGGGGTAGGTTTCATCGACTACCTGCTCTTAGGTAAAGATGGTAAGCCGCTTGCAGTGCTTGAGGCGAAGAAGACCGCATATTCCGCGCAAAAGGGTATGCAGCAGGCACGACTTTATGCCCGGTGTTTAGAACGCGAATATGGCTACAAGCCTCCCATCTTTCTCTCGAACGGATTTGAGACATGGTTCGTTGATGACGAGCAGGGGGCACCGCGACAAGTAAGCGCAGTTTTCTCGCAAGATGACCTGCAGAAGATTCTCAATCGAAGAAGCAATGCCAAAGCTCCTTCTTCGTTGAAGGTTGACGAGACGATTGCCGGTGGCGGAAAACGCTACTACCAGGTTGAGGCCATCGAGCGGGTCTGTGCGAATATCGAAGCTGGCCACAGGAAGAGCCTGCTTGTGATGGCAACCGGCACGGGAAAGACGCGCGTTTCCGCGGCGCTTGTGGATGTCCTCATGCGTTCGGGGCATGTTAAAAACGTCCTATTCCTTGCGGATCGCGTGGCGCTTGTACGCCAAGCGAAGAATGCATATCAGAACTACCTGCCCAATGTTTCATTGTGCAACTTGGTATCAAATAAAGACGAGCGCGACGCGCGTATCGTGTTCTCCACGTATCCGACTATCCTCAATGCGATCGATAGTGAGAGAAACGAAGAAGGAGACCGTATGTACACGGTTGCCCACTTCGACCTCATCATTGTGGATGAGGCTCATCGCTCTATTTTCAAGAAATACCGTGTGATTTTTAATTACTTCGATGCGCTAGTTGTTGGATTGACGGCAACTCCGGCGAATGAAGTCGATCGCAATACCTACGAATTTTTTGATGTCGAGCGTGGAGTGCCAACGTATGTCTATGAGTACAAGACGGCGACCGAGGTCGACCACGTGCTTGTTCCGTATTACGGCATCGAAACCCATACTGACTTCATTGATGAGGGCATTACGTATGACGACTTGACTCCCGAGGACAAAGAAACGATTGAAGACGACTTCGAAGAGACGGGGCAAGACGTTCCAGACAAGATTTCTGCAAACGAAATCAATTCATGGGTGTTTAACGAGAAGACCGTCGATAGCGTGCTCGAGACGCTGATGGAGCAGGGAATTAAAGTAAACGGCGGGCAAACGCTGGGCAAGACCGTCATCTTTGCTCAGAGCCAGAAGCATGCTCGCTTTATTGTTGAGCGTTTTGGCAAGCTTTATCCAAATTATCCAGGTGACTATATCAAGGCGATTCTTCACTCGGACGATTACTCGCATACCGCCATCGACGATTTCGAGTTAAAAGAGTTTCCCGTCATTGCTGTCTCAGTTGACATGATGGATACGGGTGTTGATGTGCCCGCGATTGTGAATCTCGTTTTCTTTAAGAAGGTGCGCTCCAAAATCAAGTTTTGGCAGATGATCGGTCGTGGGACGCGCCTTTGCGAAGGTCTCGAAGTGGAAGACCCTCTGGACGGATTCCACGAAGACAAGCAGCGGTTCTTTATCTTTGATTGGTGTCGCAATTTCGAGTTCTTTCGGGAGAATCCCAATGTAGTTGAGGGCAAAATGGCTGTCTCTCTATCCGAGGTTATCTTCCAGCGCCAAGCTGAGCTGGCAAAGCTTTTGCAGGAGAGCCCCTTTGCCTCCGATGAGTATCAATCGTTCCGCACCGAGCTGATTGAGGTGCTGCACGGTCAGGTCATTGCACTGAATGATGAGCTCTTTTCTGTGCGCCAGCACCGTCGGGAGGTGGATAAGTATCGGCGAATCGAATCGTATCGTGTCATCAGCGCAACCGATCTCGCCGAGCTGAAGGCTCCCGTTTCTATGCTCATCGTGAACGACGAATCAGATGTTGATGCGCTTCGCTTCGACTCGCTGATGTATGGATATATGGTAGCTGTCTGCGCTTCTCAAAAAACTAGTGCCTACAAGAAGCGCTTGGAGTATACGGCAATTTCTCTGAAGGGGTTCGCATCCATCCCGCAGGTCAAGGATAAGCTGCCCTTAATCGAAGAAATCGCAGATGGCCTGCTATCCGACAACGTTGATGTGCTCGTTCTCGAGGTAATTCGAAAAGAGCTCCGTGACCTTATTCGATTCATCGTACATGGTGAGAAAAGAAGGGACGTGATTACGCATCTCGAAGACCCCGTCACTAAAATCGTTTACGGCGTCGGCGCGGATATAGGCGAGGATTATGAAGACTACAAACTCAAGGTAGAACGCTACCTCAAGGATTATTCCGAGACAGTAGTCATTCATAAGTTGAGAACGAACAAGCCGATGACGGAAGATGAATTTGCGCAGCTTGAGTATATCTTTACGCACGAGCTTGGCAATGCTGAGGATTATGCAAGAGCTTATGGGGATACCCCATTCGGACTGCTTGTCCGCAAGCTAGTACACTTGGATCGCGATGCGGCTATGGAGGCATTTGCGGGATTCCTGAATGATCAGAGCTTGAATGAACAGCAGATTTCATTCGTGAAGCGTGTGGTCAACTATGTGGTTGATAACGGCTATATGGAACCGCAGGCATTGACGCAGCCCCCGTTCGATCGTCCGAAATCGTTTGTCAGGATGTTCTCAACGCAGCAGCAGATGGATTTGTTAACGGCAATTAGAAACATCAGGGAGAATGCGACCCGACCCGCTGCGTAGGAGGAGTAGAAAAATGACCTCGCTTGGTGCGCTTCATCGTTTCCTAGAGAGGCGTGCGGGGTACTGCTGCCAGATAGTTTACTGTGTCGGCTACTCGTCAAATAGATCGGAATGAGTTCCGGTGCGTGACACGACACGGACGAGTCTGAGTGCCATCTCCGGTTATTCGTTCAATGCGGTAAACATCGTCGACGCTGAGTCATAGGATTCCGCGGGCACCTTCCACGCAAGAATATCGCGGGCTTCGCGCATCGCCGCTTCGGTCTCGCTGTTGTACCGCGGCTGCCGAACGTCGAACGGCAGCCCGCCCTCGAGAATCGATTTGTGCAGGAAGATGTTGATTGCTTCGGTGAGTGTCATTCCAAGACTTCCGTAAATTGATTCTGCCTCTGCCTTGATCCGCGGATTGACCCTCATGCTGATCGATGCGATCTTAGCCATTGCTGTTCCGTGCATCGGCATCGCATATTCATTGCATTACTTGCCCGCTTGTGGCAAGTCTGTTCACGATGTGCGGCTATTCTTATTCAAAGCGCGCTTGGCTTTTCCAGGCTGAAGGAGAAAGCGGAGTGCATCGGCACAACGTCGAAGGAGAGCCTCCCACGCAGCTTCTCTCAATCCTTCGGATGGCCAGCGGAGCCTCCCTGTGGCGCGGGCTCGACTATGTGGAGCAGGGGCGTGTGAAGAACCTTCGGCCCGTCGGCGAGGGCGCCTTCGATGCCGAGGTGGAGGGCTCCGCAAATCTGCCCTACACCGTCCACGTGGACACTGCGCATGTTCGGCAGTCCTATTGCGACTGCCCGCACGCGGCGGGCACGAGGCGCATCTGCAAACACATGGTTGCCACGGTGTTCGCCGCCTATCCCCAACAGATCGATGCCTTCAAGTGGGAGGTCGAACAGGCGGAGCTGGAATACAGGCGCGAAGAGGCGGCCCATCGCGCGGAGCTCATTCGTTACGTAAGCAGCCTCAAGAAAGACGAGCTTCGCAAGGCCTTGCTCGACGCGCTGATCGAGCTGGAGGAGCGCCGCGACCGCTGGTGGTAGAGCTCCTGAACGACGTATCCTCGCTCTTCCGAGGCACCGTTTGCACGTTCATTCCACTTTTGGGAATATCTTTTTCAACGATACGAAGTACAGCGTTTTGAACGCAGAAAAACCGCAGGATTATGGGAACGTTGGCATGCGGCAAGGCGACCGCGGCAAAAAGATATTCCCAAAACTGGAACGAGCGGTTTTGGCAGTCTTGTTTGGGGAAGAGCAAGTGTTCGAAGGGGATGCCGGGCGAGCATTTTCCCCTAGCAGCGCCTCGAATCGGGCGCGTCGAGCGACCCGCCGGGTCCCAGCGAGAGGGGAGTAATGCCATGGTTGCCTCATATGCATCGATAGCCAGCAAGGCGGACCTTCTTGCTGCCGACGCGGCGCGGGATATTGCCCTCTGCGGCCGCTCGCTCGGCGAGGCGGATCCGGTGCATCCAGACCTGGCATCCGCCGGCGCGCACGAACCAACTCCGACGCCGTATTTCGTGCTGGAAGAGCTGCTTGGCAAGCTTGGCCTCACGGCGGATGACCATCTGCTCGATGTAGGCTGCGGAACGGGCAGGGTTCTCGCCTATGCGGCCTCGCAGCTTCCATGCCGGGCAACGGGCGTGGAGTTGGATGCCCGTCTCGCCAACATCGTCTCATCGTGGGCAGCATCGTCTCCTCAGCTCAACGTTATCGCTGGCAGCGTGCTCGATATCTCGCTCGCGCCCTATACCTGCTTTTACCTGTTCAATCCGTTCGACACCGCGGTGCTCACGCGCTTCCTCGACAAGGCCGAGCGCGAGGCGGCACCGCCCTTCACGCTCGTCCACATGTCCGATAACGGAGAATCGTTCGCCTATCTGGGCCGTCCCGGTTGGCGGCTCGTCCGTTCGGGCAGCATTCAGATGCTCCAAACGGCTTCTGGTAGAAGCATCAAGTTCTACGAGTTCCCGCAGCATTATTCCGTCTGGCGTTATGAGGGCGTGAAGTAGATTCGTCCCTGTGCGCTAGAACAAGCAGCTCTCGATCACGTTCTTTCCACGCAGCGTGCCAAGCCATTCGGCGGGAATCCCCTCAATGCCGTATACGATGCCCGCCAGCGCGCCGGCTACGGCGGCGGTGGTGTCGGTGTCGTCGCCGAGATTGACGGCGGCGAGCGTGCAGTCTCGGTAGCTGTTCGTTGTGAGCAGACACCAGAGGGACGCCTCCAGCGTGTCGCGCACGAAGCCTCCGGAGCGCACCTCACGTACAGGGCGCTCGGCGAGCGCAGCATACGGGCCCGTGGCCTCTCGCATCGGGACGCCTGCCGCCAATCGCCGGGCAATCGCAACGAGCTCGACGCATGCCTTGGTTGAAGTGCGGTGCGCGTGCGTGATGGCAGAAACTGCCTCGATGTCCTCGTCGCGCGCATCGGTGAATGCCAAGGGGACCGTGCGCATGAGCGAGCCGTTGCCGTTGTCCCATTCGTCTGCGCAGCCAAAGCCTTGGTCGAGCGCTCGAGCCGTCGCTCCGCCGATGTCGAACAGATCGTCCACGGTATAGGTGCCCTCGCGGTACCAGCGGCAAAACCGCGTGCGGATATCTTCTGCGTCCACACGACCCAGCTCGCGGTAGCTGTCGCAGATGGCAAGCGCCATCGATGTGTCGTCCGACCACGTTCCCGCGGGTTGGTTGTGCGAGCCGTGGCCCACCATGCCCGTGCAGCGAAACGTCCCCCGTGGGCGAAACTCGTACGGCACGCCGAGCGCATCGGCCACTGCCTGTCCGTAGATGCAATCGCGCAGCGTTCGCGCCATGGCGCCTCCCAGCTCGTTGTCTCTGCTCGATAGTCAACCATATCACGCGCGCGGTTTGAGCGGGCGGCTTGCGAGCAGACAAACGAAGGCGGGCCCCGAGCGATGTACCCGGAGCCCGCATGGTCCTATGGTGTTTGTGCGTGCTGTGGCGTTCGTTTGCTGGCCGCCACGGCAATCGAGTACCGCTTGCTAATCTCTCTTGCGGCGTATGCGCACAGCGATTGCAGCCCCTGCAAAGGCGAGCGCGCTTCCTGCAGCGGCAACCATCATGGGCAGCGAGAGTGCGTCGCCGGTGGCGGCGAGCTTGCCGCCGTCCTCTTCCGCACGGGATGCGCCGGCGTCCTCGCTGGCCCCGGGGCGGTTTCCGTCCTCGCCGGCGCCTTCACCGGAGTCGCTATCGCCTTGCGGGGGAGTGGTCTGGTTTCCGTCCGATGATCCGTTGCCGGGATTATCGCTACCGGGCTCGTCGTCGCCCGAGCCGTCGCCCGAGCCCCCTCCGTCTTCGCCCGCCGGCGGCTGCTCGCCGCTCCCAGAGTCCTCGCCGGATCCACCTTCGCCTCCGTCGCCGCCGGGCTTCTGGCCGCCTCCGTCGCCGTCACCCGACCCATCGCCCGGTTCTTGGCCACCGCCTTCAGGCGGGGTCACCTCGCCGTCGCCGGAGCCATCACCAGGCTCCTCGCCTTCCGAGCCGCCGCCTTCTTCGCCGCCTCCAGGCTCCTCGCCAGCATCACCACCGGCAAGCGCGGTATGCGGATTCAACCGCACGTCGTAGGCCACCACGCTAAAGGACGCCGGGTCGCCGTCACCCACGTCGCCGGTGAGCTCGAATGCCCCGTCGCGCGAGAAGCCCACGAGCTGCCCGTCGCGGTAGAGCTCCCACGCCGTCGTGGCGCGTGTGAGCTCGTCACTTGGCATCGAGGCCGTCACGCGCAGCGCGTTGCCCACGATCTCGACCGTAAGCTCGGGCTCAACCGTGCCGTCTGCGCCCACGATCTCCTCGTACGTCTTCGCTCCGTTGATGATCTGCGCGTCGGTGTTCAGCGAGAAGTATTTCACCTTGCGCGGCATCGAGGGGTACTGCGCGCACCATTCCAGCACCTCGGGCGCTAGGTCGCGCTCGCCGAGCTCGTTGAGGTACTCGGCGAAGTTGTAGCCCGTTCCCATGGTGAAGGCCACGGCCATGCGGTTGTACTTAACACCCGTGGTGGCATTGCTCGCCAGGTCCTCGATGGTCTTCACGGCAGCCGTGTTGCCGCGCAGGATGCGCACGGTCGCCCCGTAGGCGCCGTACGTCTCCACATCCGCGGCGATCTCTTCGGTGTAGGGGCTCGCGGAGAAGTCGTAGCCCGCGTAATCCCAGTCGTCGAAGAAATGCAGACCGTTCCACCACGTGGTCACATGCGTCCAGATATAGGTGCCCCAAACGTTGCCGTTCATCCAGTCGGGCACGTAGTTCGGGTCGGCGGCCATCTGCGCAAGCTCTGCGTCGCGGCGCTTGGTGGCGTTCATGGCGTTTACGTGGTAGTACGCCGAAGGGCTGAACGCCGTTCCCGCCGCGCGCGACGCCTCGATGCCGCCGTGGCGCGAGCCGGCGATGGAGTACAGGTTGTTCGTCTCCTCGGCAACCGCGATCACGTTGTTGTCGAGCATGTGGCCGTACTCGTGCGACATGCCCCAGCCGTACATGTCGTCACCCGAGAGGAACGAGGCGGCCGTGCTCTCCGGCATGTGGAAGTAGCGCCCGTAGGCGTACATGGTCGAGGGGCTCGAGACCGTGCGGGTGAACGCCGTGTGCACGCGTGCGGTGGTGATGGCGTTGGGGCCGCTTGTCTGGGCCGAGTCGAACCCGTCGAACGCCCAATAGAACTCAAGCCGGTTCTGGATGGCGGTGTTCGATTTCTCGATATAGGCGATGGCCTCGGCCTCGGACGAGATGCCGGAGTACGCCTTCGCCATGGCGGTCGCGCTCACGGCGAACTGCGCGCTGCCCTCATCGCCCATCTGGATGAGCGTCATGTCGGCCACCTGGCCCGCCTGCGCTCGGGCAGCGTATGCGCGGATGTCTTGCACAAAGGTCCAGAAGCGCTCGGGGTGGGCGGGATCGTGCTCGTAGAAGGGGTGTTCGCCCAGGCTCGTGCCCAGGGCGGGGCTGCCGCCGGCCTCGGTGCCGCCCGAGGTGCCCGCGCCTCCCGTGCCGGCAGCGCCGTCGGTTGAGGTCGCTCCTGCACCGTCGCCCGCTGCGCCCATCGCGACCGCGGTCGCATCCGCCGCCTCGATGCGCACCCGCGCCGCGTTCTCGGTGGAGTCGTTGCGCAGGTAGAGCATGGAACCATAGGTCTTCCCCGTGAGGTCCACGGTAATGCGATTGACGCCGTTCACCAACCCGCTTTTCTGGCCGAGGTTGAGCGACGGGTAGTTGTTCGTGTCGGTCACGCCCACCTGGCGCCAGGCAACCGAGAGCTTCGAAGGGTCGTCGGCATCAACGTAGACCAGGATTTCGTTCACCCGGCCGGGTTTGAGGTAGAGCCCCGTGGCATCGAGGTTGTCAAACTGATAGCCCTGCTGGGTACGGCGCGCCTCGGCCCATGGATCTCCCAGCTGCGAGAGCTCGCGCACCGTGTCCGCGAGCTCGTCGCGATGCGCGTCGAGGTAGGCCGCATAGCGCTCGATGTCCTCGATCTGCTGCAGGCGCACGCGCTTCTCGGGGGTGTCCACGCCAGCGAAGTGCTCCTCTACCGCCGCACGCAGGCTATCGAGAGCATCGGGCTCCGTGAGTTCGTCGCGCAGCTGGAGGCCGAGGTTGTCGGCGAAGGGGTTGTCGAGCAGGTCGAAAAGCGCAGCTACGTCGGCCGAGGCAAGGGTGATGCGACGCTGGTCGGCGGCGTCGAGGCCCACGGAGGCCGTTTTTTCGGGCGTTCCGGCGTAGCGCACCGAGAGGCGCTCGAGCGCGGCGCGCGCCACCTCGGGCGAGGAGGCGGTTGCCATCACGCCGCCCGCCGGCCACTCGCCTGCGAGCACGACCTCGATCGGGTCGTCCGTGGTGTGTGCCTCCGGCGCGCTCGCGAACGAGAGCGCCGCTCCTTGCGCTAGGCTCACGCGGTCGGTGCCATCGAAGCGGGCCTGTCCACCCAGCTCAAGCGATCCGCGGGCGTCTACGCGCACGCCGAACGTGTTGTTGGGGTTGTTGTTGCCGATGGTGCCGCCCGTGAAGCTGAGCTCACCGCCCTCGAGCACGTGCACCACGCCGTCGCTCGACACATTGGACGAGTTCCCCGCGATGCTGCCGCCCGTCATGCGCACGACTCCCTTGGTCCATACGATGGACTCGGAATAGCTCGTGCGGTTTCCGGTGATGGCGCCCGCGCGCATCTCGAAGGTGCTGCCGCGCTCCACCGCCACAGCGGCGTTGCGCATGGCGAACCCGTTGCGGATTTCGCCGCCGTCTAGTACGAACGTGCCCTCGCGCACATAGACGGCACCCCACGGCTTCCATGAGCACTGAGCGCCCTCGATGGCCGTGCCCGCGCGCATGGTGAAGGTGGACTGCCCACGCAGGGTGACGACGGCGTCGTTCGAATCGGTCCGCTCGCTGTCGATGACGAGCTCGCCCGTGGAGGGGTCGGCTGCTTCGAGTGTGAGCGAGGCACCGTCCGACAAGTGGAACATGCCCGCAGCCTTCCCGCCCTCTTGCGGGAATTGCTCCGTGCGCTTGATGGTGGTGTCTGCGGTGGCGCGCAGTGCGATTGAGCGGCCCGCGTCGACCGCTACGGGCTCACTGATGCTGAGCGTGCCGGAGACCTCGATGGCGTCACCGTCCTGTGCGGCCCGAGCCGCCTCGACGAGCGAGCCGTACGCCGTCCGCTCGCCGTCGTGGACGAGGGCGACCGTGCCGGCGGAGGCGTCATCTGCGGAGTCCTCCGCGTTCTCGACGGCCGTCTGGCCGGAGGACGAGGCGTCATTCTTTTCGGGCGAATCCTCCTGGTCGCCATGCCGCCCGTTTGCGCTTGTGGCGGTTCCGTGATGGCATCGCTTTCGGGCTGCGTCGCGGAATCGGAGCCCGCGCTCTCGCTGTCCGACGCGTTTTCCGGGGTGGGGGAGGATTCGGCGTCGCCTGCCGAGGTGCCTGCGGCGGTATCGTTGTCGCTTGCCTGGGAGCTTTCCTCGTCTGCAAAGGCGAGTGCGGGAGAGGCAAGCGCAGCGCTCGCGCCGGGGCCCGAGAGCACAAGGCTCGCGGCAAGGAGGGCGCGCAGGGTTGTAGGGGCTATTCTACTGTTGGGCATGATGTCCAAATCCTTTCGCATCTTGCGCCCCGTGAGGGACGTAGCCGCGCTGGGGAATCGTTTGAGCGCAGAGGCAGAGTCTGTCTAGGTGCGGAACTTGTATACCCTGGGTAACATTACGAGCGGAAGTCTCCGGGAGCCGAATCCATAGGTTCTGCATCATATGACGGGGGGCCGTCGGCGCGGTGTTCGGAAAGCGCCGGCTCTCACCTGTTGCTCCGTTGATAAGAAGACTTGAGTAGGCAGCCTACCTGCGGCGATGCGTCGAAATACGACGCTCTTGCAGCTCTGTTGACGCTTTAGTCAAAAATGTTACCCCTCTTCAGTCATTCCTAAGTATATCGGTCGTAACTAATGGGGGGTTACGGGCAGAAGAGAAGTATCTATCGCTTCGACCCGAGGTGTTGCCTCGGGCAAGAAAGGGGGCGGGCCCATGTGCACGGGCATCCGCTTTACCGGCACCTCAGGTTCCATGTATTTTGGCCGGAACCTCGATTGGACTCAAGGCTATGGCGAGCGCGTGGTGGTGACGCCCCCTGCTGCCGAGGTGCCCGCTGCCTTCGAGCGCCCCGGCGACCTCGATAGCGCGCACGCCCATGCGGTGATCGGCATGGGAATCGTGGCGGGCGGCGTCCCGCTCTACTTCGATTGCGGTAACGATGCCGGCCTTGCCGTCGCGGGGCTCAACTTCCCGCAGAGCGCGCGCTATGCCGCCCATGCATGCAGCCAGCCGGATGCGGTGAACGTCGCCGCCTATGAGTTTCCCTTCTGGATTGCTCGCAACTTCTCCTCGCTCGATGAGGTGCGCCGCGCGCTCTCCAAGACTACCGTTGTTGCCAAGCCCGTCTCGTCCGACCTTCCCGTTGCAAACCTGCACTGGATCGTTGCCGACGCCACGGGCAGCATCGTGGTCGAGTGCCTCGAAGACGGCCTTAAGGTGTGGGAGAACGATGTCGACGTGCTCACCAACGAGCCCGATTTCGGCTGGCAGCGAACGAACCTCCGCAACTATCTGGTTCTCACCGATGCCGAGCCCGCCACCGCCACGTGGGATAAGGCGCAGCTTGCCCCCTTCGGGTCGGGCATGGGCATGCAGGGGATTCCGGGGGACTACAGTGGCCCTGCCCGCTTCGTGAAGGCGGCATTTGTGAACAGCCATTATCCTGTTCAGGAGTCCGAGGCCGCCAATGTGAGTCGCCTGTTCCGCACGCTTGGCTCGGTCGCCGTGCCCATGGGGGCGGCGCGCATGGCCGACGGATCGTCGGAAATCACCCTGTATACGAGCTGTTTCTCGGCAGAGACGCTCACGTATTACCATGCCACCTATGACGAGCCGGGCATCCGCGCGTACCCGCTCTCCGCATGCGATGTAAGCGGAAGCGAGCCCTTCTTCGCGCCGGCGGCGTAGAACCCCTCTTCGCGCTCTTTTGCTTTGCCGGGGCCGCCGCATGGCCAGCGTGCTATGCGGCGTGGCCCAGCGTGCCCCGGCGCATGCGGGGCGCGGTACCGCCGTGCGGGCCATGTGTGGTCTGCACGGCACCTACTAACCATGTTCGAAAGGCGTACACGTGAATAACAACCAACAGGCGCGGGCTGCGCAGCCCGCCCGGGCCTCTCAGGCCAAAACGACCGCTTCGGCGGCGAATGCGTGGCCTGCGGGTAATTCGGGCGCTGCCTCCGTTGCCACTCCGGGAGCCGCAGAGGCCCCCGCGACCACGGCGTCTGCCCCCGCAGAGGCCACCGCGACCGCAGCAGCTCCTGCAGCAGCCCCCGCGACCGCAGTAGCAGCCCCCGCGGCAGCCCCTGCGACCGCAGCGGCTCGCTTCTTGATCTTGCCCATCATCGTCCTCATCCTCGCGCAGATGGGTGCAACTGGCGATAACGGGGCGCTCTCGCTGGCGACGGCGTCGCTCACGAGCGAGCTCGGCGCCACCACGGCCCAGATTCAGCTCGCCAACATGATCTATCCGCTCGTAGGCGGTGCATTCATGATCGCGGGCGGTCTTGCCGGCACCATGGTTGGCTGGAAGAAGACCTTCCGCGGCGGCATCCTACTTTGCGCCCTCGGCGAGGTCGTGCTTGCCCTAGCGCCCAGCATGGCCCTCTTCATCTGGGGCGGCCGCGTGCTGGTGGGCCTTGGCGCGAGCTTCATGATCCCCTCGGTGCTGGGGCTCATCCCGCTTATCTACCAGGGTCACGATCGCGTGATCGCGTTCGGCGCCATCGGTGCGGCTTCGGGTCTTTCCGCGCTGCTCCCCCTTGCGCTCGGCGTGGTCATGCAGGTGGCTGGCATGCACGTTACCTTCCTCGCTCTTGCGGGCTACTTCGCGATCGTGTTCGCCGCATCGTTCACCCTTCCTGCCATCGAGCAGCCGCGCGAGCGGGCAGGCTTCGACGGCGTGGGAGTCGCTCTGGCTGCGTCGGGCCTGTTCCTCTTGCTCATTGGCCTCTCGAGCATCTCGTCGTGGGGCCTCGTGACGCCTCTCTCCACGGCGCCCTTCACCATCTTGGGCGTCTCGCCTGCGCTTCCCATGGCTGCGGCAGGTATCGTGGTTCTCGGCATCCTCGTTGCCTATGAGCGCCGCGTCGAGGCGCGGGGCGGCATCGCGGTGCTGCCGAGCGCGTTCCTCACAACTCCCCAGGTGCGCGCCGGCCTTGTGGCCTGCGCCCTCACCTTCTTCTTTATGGGAGCCCAGTCCATTCTCATGGCACCCTACCTGCAGCTTGTGGCTGGTTGGTCGCCCGTGGCAGTGGGGACCATCTCGATCGTCACCGGCGTTCCCACCTTCGCGCTGGCGCTTGGCATTCCCAAGTTCATGCCGCAGGCTAGCCCGCGCCGCGTAATCCAAGCCGGTTACGTGGCAATGGCTGCTGCGCTCGGCATCATGGCGTTCTCTGTGACCGAGAACGGCGCAAGCGCGCCCCTCGTGTACCTGGGCGCCTTCATGGCGGGCGTGGGCGCGGGTACGGTCTCTGCGCACGCGAGCAACGTGGTGGCGATGGCGCTTCCCGAGCGCGAGGCTTCGCAGTCGGGCGGCATCCAGAGCACGATGCGCAATGTGGGCCAAGCCCTCGGCGTGGCGTTGCTGGGCGCGGTGCTGATCTTTGGGATTACCGGTACGGTTCGAAGCCGTGCGGCGACGGATGCCTCCATCTCGCCTCGAGTGTCGAGCGCCTTGTCGGGCGTGAGCATCGACCTAGGCAGCAACCGGACCTTCGAGGACGAGATCGCGGGAATCCCCATGACCGACGGCGAGCGCAAGGAGCTTGTGTCGATCGAGGCCACGGCGCGCCTCGATGCGGTGCGCATGGCATATGCCGTCGGCGGGGCTGTGGTGCTGGCAGGCCTTATCACCACGCCGGCAATCCGGGACGGCGAGCGAAGGGATCCAGCGGGAAGCGCTGGGTCCACTAAGGCGAAGGGCGGTCGCTCCTGACGGAAGATAGCCCGTGCTTTTGAGATGCTCACCGTTTGACATTACGAGAAGCGCCTCGCTTGGGGCGCTTTTTCATGGCGGGCGTACAGTGCTCCGGCAAGGATTTGCCCCCTGCGCTCCTTGGTCGCGTCTGCTATGCTGTTCCGCGCATATGCGCTGTTTGCGCTCGCGGGGCAAGTGGGCGAGGGAAGGGGCCACCATGCCGCGAACATCCGATGCGCCGGAAGCCGCGCCTCATGCGGTAGACGGAGCGGCGCCGGGCACAATGCCCGGGCCGGACGGTTTTTGGAAGCTAAAGCTCGCCTGCGTGTGGGGCGGAGAGCTCGTCTCGGTGCTCACCAGCTCCATCTTGCAGATGGGGTTCATCTGGCACATTACGCTCACCACGAATTCTGCGAGCATGCTGTCGCTGGCATCGCTCATGGGCTTCCTGCCGCTTGCGCTCATGGGTTCTGTCGCGGGTGCGATCGTCGACCGCCTTCCGCTCAAACGCGTGCTTATCGGGGCCGACCTCTTCATCGCTGCGGTGAGCGCGCTCGTGGCGCTTGCGTCGATGGCCGGCTCCTTGCCGGTGTGGATGGTAATCGTTGCCTTGTTCTTCAGGGCCATCGGAAGCGCGTTTCACACTCCCGCTTTCCAGGCGCTGACCCCGCTCGTGGCTCCGCCTGAGCACCTTACCCGTCTTGCGGGCGTAACGCAGCTTGTGCAATCGGGCGGGTACATCTTGGGAACGGCTGCGGCTGCGGCGATGTACCCGGTGTGGGGACTTACCGCGATGGTCGCGCTTGACGTTGCCGGTGCGCTGTTCGCGAGCGTGGCCGTTCTCGCCGCGCGGTTAAGCGGACGGCCCGCGGCTCCTGTGGTTCGCGAGGGCCTTGCGACGCAGGTGCGCCAGCTCGCTCGTGAGACCGCGGAGGGCTACCGTGTGCTCCGCAGGTATCGAGGGCTTTTCGCCCTGCTGTGGTGCGGGTTTGCCTTCACGCTCGTGTTCTCGCCCATATCGGCGCTCTTTCCCATTATGACGCTCGGCCACTTTGCGGGTACGACTGCCGATGCCGCCCTCGCAGAGGTGGTGTTCTCGGTGGGCATGATCGCGGGCAGCATGCTTTTGGCAGCCACCGGTGGCTTTGCGAATCGCGCGCTGAGCGTGGTGGCCTCATGCGCGGTGTATGGGGCGGCAACGCTGGCTGCGGGGCTCTTGGGACCAGACGGTTTCATGGGCTTCCTCGCTGCAAGCGCGGTGATGGGGCTCAGCTCCCCCTTCTATTCGGGCCCGCAGACCGCGCTCATGCAAGAACGCATTCCGCCCGAGTACCTGGGGCGCGTTTTTGGCCTCTACGGGAGCATCATGGCCTGGGCCTTGCCGGCGGGGCTCGCGGTGTCGACGCTTCTCGCCGATACGGTGGGCGCGCCCATCTGGTTCGTGCTCGCCGGTTCGTCCATGCTGGCGCTCGCTGTGATCACTTGGTTGATTCCGAGCATCAGGCATATCGAGCGCGTGCCGTGATGAATCCAGCCGGGATCGTGCGTCATTGCCCGCTCTCGATGCGCTCGAGTAGCGCCGTGCACCCCTCGAGCACGTCGCGATAGGTGGTCTCGAAGTCGCCCGTGTACCACGGATCGGCAACATCGTCTGTGCGCCCGGCGAAGGCGAGCAGCTTGAAAGTGCGCTCCAGCGCGCCTGGTCCCAGCATGCGACCGATATTGCGCACGTTGGCCTCATCCATGCCCACGATATAGTCCCAGGCAACCGCATCGTCTGCGCGAAGCCGCCGCGCGCTTCGGGGCGCGAAGGGTACGCCGTGCTCGGTGAGCACGCGGCGCGTGCCCCGGTGAATATCGTTGCCGATCTCCTCGGTGCTGGTGGCAGCCGAGGCGATCA
>ERZ827423.845-NODE-845-length-34565-cov-12.809562_pt1 | contig 34565 bp, 51 predicted proteins | sample MGYA00519775_ERZ827423 | MGnify/ENA primary metagenome ERZ827423 (study PRJEB31778, sample SAMEA3449296) | human gut metagenome | biome: human gut; feature: human-associated habitat; material: faeces | place: United Kingdom | collected 2010/2012 ... | reverse complement strand
GCTGGGCCTGGGAGAGAGAGGGGGTAGCCTGTTCGCTGTCCATCGCGTCCAGCAAGTCCCGCTGTTCCTCTTTTTTGAGGAAAGACAGCTCATAAGCCGGGTTGAGGGCGATTTTCTTTTCATCTACCATATCCAGCAGTTCAGGAATCAACTCCGTCAAACGGATATATCTTTGGATATTCCGTGCGCTCTCTCCAGTTTGCTCTGCAAGCAAATCCCGGCTTTTTTGACCAACAGACTTGTGGCCAACTTGGCCACAAGTTAAATCAGCTCGTTTTCCCTGATGATTCATGGCCTCGAGTTTCATGCGATATGCAAAGGCCCTCTCACTGGGAAGGAGGCTTTCCCGCTGTAAGTTGCTGTCTACCATGATGATTGTGGCAGCATCATCGTCCAGATCACGGACAATAACCGGCATGGTCTCTTTCTCAGCCAGTTCACTGGCCCGGTGCCGTCTATGTCCAGCGACCAGCTCATAGCCACCTTCCGGGTCCGGGCGGGCAATCGCCGGAACCAACACCCCGTACTGCCGCACACTGTCGGCGGTCTCCATCATGGCGTCGTCATCCTTGACCTTAAAAGGGTGGTTCTTGAAAGGATGCAGCTCAGACAAGGGGATTTCCATTACTCGTTCCCGCTGGGCATCGGCGCGACTTTCCTCGGTGGAGAACAGATCATCTACCGAGGCCAGCTCTACTTTTTTCGCGCTGCTTTTCAAGTTTCATCACCTCCTGGGTCAGATTTTTGTACCCCTCAGCCACCTTGCCGTTGGGGTCGTGGGCAAAAATACTCTTGCCCTCTGCACTGATTTCCTTTGCCCGGACGGAATGGGGAATCTCAGTGCCGAACACTTTGATTTTGCTGCCGTAGGTCTCTCGCAGTAGAGCAGCAATCTCCTTGGCAAAGTTGGTGCGGTTGTCCACCATCGTCAGCAGTATGCCGTCGATCTGGAGCTTGGGATTGATTTGCCGCTTCACCTTATTGACCGTCTGGAGCAGCTGTTCCAGGCCCTTGGCGGGCAGATACTCTGCCTGGACGGGGATTATGATCCTGTTGGCGGCTGCCAGTGCGTTGACCGTGAGCATACCCAGGGAAGGCTGGCAGTCAATCAGGATATGGGAATACTGTCCCTTGAGTGTGTCCAGGTATTGCCGCAAGATGGTTTCACGGCTCATGGCGTTCACCAGGGAGACCTCCATGCCGGAGAGCTGAATGTCAGCAGGCATCAGGTCAACGCCTTCCGGGTGGTGCAGGATACCCTCACCGGGCTTGATTGGCTCATCCATCAGAATACGGCCCATAGCGTCGGACAGGGTAAAGGGCAGTTTGTCCGGCTGGGGATTTCCAAGGCTGATGGTCAGGCTGCCTTGCGGGTCCCCGTCAATCAGCAGCACTTTCTTCCCGGCCTGCGCCAGCCCGATCCCCAAGTTCGCGCAGGTGGTTGTCTTGCCAACGCCGCCTTTCTGGTTGGCGATGGCGATGATTTGCGTGTTCAATGACTTCACCTCATTTCTGAATTGTTCTATGGCTTCTGGAAATAGAAAAAGCCGCCACTTCAAAAATTGAAAGTGACGGCCTTTTCTTATCCCGGAATGAAATTCCCCGGAAACGCAAAAAGCGCCCAGTAGAAAATACTGAGCGCTTGGCGATTAGATTTATTCTCTTTTGTTCAAATTAGGTCAAATTCAGACAAACCGTTTTCACGAAAAAGGTCTCTTGGAGATGTATAAATAAACATCCCCTTGGCATCCCAAAATCGCGTCTCGGTTGTCCTATTTTTTAACCCATAAGCCCTCTTTTTGGGGTGGTTGTCCACCATTTAACCCATAGAAAACGGGTTAAAAGAGGCTTCGTTCTGTCAAATTGCGTCAAACCATTTGAAAAGGAAAAACCCCGGAAACCGCGTAGTTCCGGGGTTTTTGACCACTTTTGATAAAGTTTAGCGCTTGCTGAACTGCGGAGCGCGACGGGCAGCCTTGAGGCCGTACTTCTTACGTTCCTTAGCACGCGGATCACGGGTTACGTATCCAGCTGCCTTCAGCGCAGGACGATAGTCAGCGCTTGCGGCCATCAGTGCACGAGTGATGCCATGACGCATCGCGCCGGCCTGGCCAGTGTATCCTCCGCCCTTGACATTGATCTTGATATCGAACTGATTCAGGGTCTCTGTCAGTTCCAGCGGGGAACGTACGACCATGCGCAGCGTTTCCAGCGGCAGGTAGTCTTCCAGCGTCTTTCCGTTTACTGTGATGTTTCCTGTTCCCGGAGTCATGAAGACACGTGCAACAGAAGTCTTACGGCGACCTGTACCATTGTAAGTTACTGTATTTTTCTTAGTTGCCATCTCTTATTCCTCCTATCCTTTGATTACGAGCTCAACAGGCTTCTGAGCTGCATGCGGGTGTTCTGCACCCTTGTAAACAAACAGGTGCTTGCGCTGTACATCACCTAACTTCGTGTGCGGAAGCATACCTTTGATGGCGCGCTCTACCCATTCAACCGTATATTTTTCCTTCATGACACGAGCGCTGCGCACACGCAGGCCGCCTGCATAACCGGAATGGTTGTAGTATTTTTCGGTATCGAGCTTGTTTCCTGTCATCACGATCTGATCTGCATTGACCACGATCACGTAGTCACCGCAGTCAACGTTCGGTGTAAACGTAGGTTTGTGTTTTCCTCTTAACACAGTCGCTACCTCAGTAGCAAGACGTCCTAAAGTCTTTCCTGCACCGTCTACCACATACCATGTACGAGTCACTTCAGCAGGTTTTGTCATTGTAGTCTGACGCATTGTTCATTTCCTCCTTGTGTTTGAGATTGTACCGGGTCTCAATAAAAGAGAGTTATGCCGTTTACGGCAAATATTATTTTATCTTTCAACGTGTCAAAAGTCAAGAATTTATCGACATATCCGCAATTTTTACGTCCCTTCCTGGACGCTTTTTTTCTCCTGATCCTCTGGGCATTGCCGATCGCTCTTGTGCATCAGATCCGCGATCGTGATTCCGTCCAGATATGCGTTGATCAGATGCGAAAGCTCATTCCACATCGCGATCGTCCTGCATTCGCCGCGCCGCTCACACGGCGTCGCATCACAGCTCAAGCAGTGCACCGGCGCCATGCTTCCCCCTTCGGTCAGCCGCAGGATCTCCCCCACTTTATACTCCTGCGGACTGCGGCAAAGCCGATAGCCTCCGCCCTTGCCTTGTACACCTTCCACGATGCCATGCTTCTTCAGGACCGGAATGATCCGCTCCAGATATTTCAGCGATATGCCCTGCCGCTGAGCGATCATCTTCATCGGCACATAACCGCTTCCGCCGGTTTCCGCAAGATCGATCATGACACGCAGCGCATATCTTCCCCTGGTCGAAATCAACATCCTCCATTCCCCCTCTTCGTTTCATTATACAATGAAAGATCGACGGGAATCAAATGACCAGATCCGCATGATCTCATCTGCGCTCAGTTCTGTCCTTCACAGCTGCGAACGCCTGCTCCAGGTCATCCAGGATATCCTGGATGTGCTCTGTCCCTACAGACAGCCGGATCGTATTGGGCCGGATCCCCTGCTCACGCTGTTCATCTTCACGCAGCTGCGCATGGGTGGTCGAAGCCGGATGGATCACCAGGCTCTTCACATCGGCCACATTGGCCAGCAACGAAAACAGCTTCAGATGATCGATGAAGCAATGCGCTTCTTCTATGCCGCCGCGGATATCGAAGGTGAAGATGGATGCGCCGCCATGCGGAAAGTAACGCTGATAGAGCGCATGATCCGGATGCGCAGGCAGAGAAGGGTGGCTGACGCTTTCCACCATCGGATGCGATGCCAGATACTTGACGACCGAAGCGGTATTTTCTGCGTGCCGCTGAAGGCGCAAGGAAAGCGTCTCGGTTCCCTGCAGAAGCAAGAATGCCGCAAAAGGAGAAATGCACGCTCCGCCATCACGCAACAGCACCGCCCGGATATAGGTCGTCAGCGCCGCATCCTTTGCGGCCTGGACAAAAGAGACACCATGATAGCTGTCATTGGGTGTACAGAGAAATGGAAACCTGCCTGATCTTGCCCAGTCAAACTGTCCGGATTCGATGATCACGCCGCCCAGCGCAGTGCCATGGCCGCCGATGAATTTCGTAGCCGAATAGACGACGATATCCGCGCCATGCGTAAAGGGGCGGAGCAAGTAGGACGTGGCAAAGGTGTTGTCCACGACCAGCGGGATGCCATGACGGTGAGCGATTTCTGCCAGCCTGTCCAGATCTGGGATATCGCTGCCGGGGTTGCCCAATGTTTCCGCATAGAGAAGGCGCGTATGCGGCTGAATGGCAGCCTCTGTCTCTGCCAGATCGTGGATGTTCACGAATGTCGTCTCGATGCCCAGCGCAGGCAGCGTATGCGCCATCAGGTTATAGCTTCCGCCATAGATGGTCTTCTGCGCCACGATATGCCCATGCCCTTGTGCCAGCGCCTGCAATACATAAGTAACGGCAGCTGCGCCGGATGCCAGGGCCAGCGCGGATGATCCGCCCTCAAGTGCGGCCATGCGCCGTTCAAAGGCTTCCTGCGTCGGATTGTCAAGCCGGCCATAGATGTTTCCGCCCTCTTTCAGCGCGAAGCGGTCTGCGGCCTGCGCGCAGTCATCAAAGACATAAGATGTCGTCGCATAGATCGGGACGGCTCTGGCGCCGCTGAGCGGATCCGGATGCTCCTGACCGGCATGGAGCTGCAGCGTTTCAAATCGATAGTTCTGTTCGTTCATCGTCATTCCTCCAGTGCTTTCTTTTATACCTACCAAAAAGATTGGTTTTATGATAGCACCGCAGCCATCTCCCGTCAATCAAAAAAAGCCGGACATCCTCGGGCAAAGATGGCCCGGATGTCCAGCCTGATATGTTATCGTCCTGCCGGCAGGCGCTGTTCCCGCGCTTTGCGGATGGCTCTGAAGTCGACACGCGGCAAGCTGTCACACACTTGGATGCCCAGCTTCCGCAGTCTGTCCAGCCCTTCCTCTCGCAGCGTATCATCCATCAGCGCCCGGGGATCATGCGCATCTGTGCCGATGATGGCCGTATTCCCCATCTGTGCGGCGATCTCCCAAAATGCGTGATGCGGATAGGCTTCCACATGCATGGCCCGGTTATAGGCAGCGCCAGCCAGGTTGTACTCCAGCGGGATGCCGTTATCCAGCGCGCAGGCACATAAAGTACGGAAGGCTTCTTTTACTTCCGCATTCACCTCATGGATGCCGCGCATGAACAGCTCCGGATGACAGAAACAAGAATACATGCCCGTCTCCATGGCAGCCACGGCATCTTCCACATACAGGCGAAGCTCCTGAAGCGTGCGGATCCCGCCGAAATAGATCCGGGTGCCTGCATCCCGGTTTTCATCTGTCCGGTAATAATGGTGGCCGAGCATGAGGTAATCAATGTCATGGTCGATGACAAAATCAAGCAGCCAGTCCATATAGGCCGGAAAGTATTCGCATTCCAGGCCGGTCAGGATCTCGATCTGGTCATGGTATCGCGCCTTCAGGCCGCGTATGGAGGAGAGATAGTCCTCTGCCTGAGAAAGCGGCATGCGCATGTGCGCCGTAAAGGATGATGCGTATTTCCACGGGGTGTGGTCAGAGAAGCCCAGCACTTCATAACCGTTGGCGATCGCGGCGCGGACATAATCCTCATCGCTTCCGCAGGCATGCATGCACCGGGCAGTGTGGGTATGATAATTGGTCTTTCTCATCGTGATGCCTCCTCATCCGGATAGCGGACCTCCACCAGGTAAAGGCCGCATTCAGGCGCCTTATAGCGGCACGCTTCCTTGTCCTGCGCCGCCAGCATATGTTCTACTTCACGCGCGCTCAGACGGCCTCTGCCGGCCTCGATGAGCGTCCCGACGATCATGCGCACCATATACCGCAGGAAGCTGTTTCCTTCAAGGCGGAAATGCAGGCCGTCTGCCGTCTCCTCCACCGCGCACATCGTCACGGTGCGGACACGGGATTTCCGCGGATCGATCCGGCTGGAAGTGAAGCTGGTGAAATCGTGCGTGCCGATGAATACTTGCGCGCACGCCCTCATCCGCTCTGCATCGAGCTTTCCCCGGTAAAAGGCGCGGTATCGCTGCAGGAAGGGGTTGTCGACGTCATAGCTCAGATAATAATCGTAACGCTTGCTGACGGCGTCGAAACGGGCATGAAACCCATCATGCACGCTTACTATGTCCTGCATGCGGATATCGGGCGGAAGCAGGGCATTCATGGCCCTGAGCCACTGTTCCCGGCTCATCCCCAGCTCGCTATCAAAGTGGAAGACCTGCGCGATGGCATGCACGCCGGCATCGGTCCTTCCACTTGCTGTTATTTCCACCGGGTGATGGTGGATGCGCTCCAGGACCTGCATGATGACGCTTTCGATGCCAAGGGCATTGTCCTGGCGCTGCCAGCCGGCATAACCGCTGCCGTCATAGCTGACCGTCGCTTTCAGGCGCATCCCAGAGCTCCCATCGCGATCAGCACGCCCAGCAGCAGGAAGCTGCCGGCAAGCAGGGCGATGTCGATGCCATGCAGCTTGAGGCTCTTGTAACGCGTCCTGTTCCGGCCTGGCACATATCCCCTCGCCTCCATCGCGTTGGCCAGCTGCTCGGCCCGGTCAAACGCAGAGACGAACAGCGGCACGATGAGCGAAAGCACCGCACCGATCTTCTCCTTCAGCGATCCGCTGCTCATATCGACGCCGCGGGATGCCTGTGCCTTCATGATGCGCTGTGTCTCTTCGATCAGCGTAGGAATGAAGCGCAGTGCGATGGAGATCATCATCGCGATCTCATGCGCCGGGACACCGATGCGGCGAAACGGCTTGAGCAGATCTTCGATGCCCAGCGTCAGATCCAGCGGCTTGGTCGTCGCCGTCAGGATGGTGGTGATGATGACCATCAACGCCAGACGCACGACGATATATAATGTCTGTGAGACTGCCCCGCTGTAGATGTGGAAGCTGCCGATCGAAAGCAGCACATAGCCGTCATGGATGACGAGCAGGTTGATGACGAGCAGGAACACGAGCATGAACAGCATCGGTTTCATCGCGCGCCAGACAAAGGACAGCTGCAGCTTGGCCATGAGCGCGATGCTGCAGACGATCACGCCGAGCACGAGATATCCGCTGTATCCGGCCGGAATGAAGATGGCGATCATGGTGATGAGCATGGCGCAGATCTTTGCGCGCGGATCCATGCGGTGAATGACGGAATCCAGCGGCAGATAGCGCCCCAGAGCGATGTTATTCATGATGCTTCACCTCACTTGCGGCTGCTTCAGCCAGATCAGACAAGGAGAGCAGATCGCTCGAAAGATGAAACCCACGGGCATTCAGCGCCTCGCGCAGGCGGATGACCGCCGGCGGAGTGATGCGCAGCTCATCCAAGATAGCCGTGTCCCGGAAGAACGCCCTGACCTCCTGGTCGCAGCAGATCGTTCCATTCCGCACCACGATGACATGATCGCAGTATTTCAGCACATGCTCCATATCATGTGTGACAAGCAGGACCGTCTTATGGAATTCCTGGTTCATGCGGACGAACAGCTCCATCATCTCTTTTGCACCCTGCGGATCCAGTCCGGCCGTCGGCTCATCAAGCACGAGCACGCCAGGATCCATCGCCAGGATGCCGGCAATGGCGACGCGGCGTTTCTGTCCGCCGGACAATTCAAACGGTGAGCGGCTGAGATATTCCTCACCCAAGCCGACCAGCGGAAGCACCTTTCTTACCGTCTTGCCGGCTTCTTCTTCATCGACACCAAAGTTCTTCGGTCCGAATGCGATGTCTTTTTCGATCGTTTCTTCGAACAGCTGGTATTCAGGGAACTGGAAGACCAGTCCCACATTTTTTCTGAGCTCCTTCAGGTTCTTTGGCTTCTGCGCGGCGCGGATCACCTTGCCACACACCTCCAGCTCTCCCTGCGTCGGCAGAAGAAGCGCGTTGAGATGCTGGACCAGCGTCGATTTTCCGCTTCCGGTCTCCCCGATGATGGCCGTGATCCGGCCTTCGGGAATGTTCAGGTCAATATCCTTCAGCGCCGCATAGGCAAACGGTGTCCCCTCATTATAGGTATGGCTCAGTTTTCGAAACGCAATCGGCACAGTTCATCCACCACCTTTTCCATCTGGATCTCCCGCTTCAGGACGATCCCCTGCTTTTTCATCTCATTGACAAACTTCAGCGAGAACGGGATATCCAGCTGCATCTTGATCAGCTCTTCTTCGTTGTTCAGCACTTCTTCCGGTGTGCCGTCCATGACGACCTTTCCTGCCTTCATGACGATGACATGGTCGCTGCTGACCATCTCTTCGATATCATGGGTGATCGAGATGATCGTGATCCCGGTCTCTTCATGGATCCGCTTGACCAGCGCATTGATCTCTGCTTTGCCCTGCGGATCGAGCATGCTCGTCGATTCATCGAAGATGAGGATCTGCGGCCTCATCGCCAGCACGCCGGCGATGGCGACACGCTGTTTCTGTCCGCCGGACAGCTTGGTCGGCTCACTGTTCAGATATTTGCTCATATTGACGCGGGCAGCAAACTCATCGATGATCGCCTGCATCTGATCATGCGGCACCTGATGGTTCTCCAGCCCGAAGGCGATATCATCCGCCACCGTCGCGCCGATGAACTGATTGTCCGGATTCTGGAATACGATACCGATCTTATCCCGGATATCGTACACGCTCTCTTCCTTCAGCACTGTGCCGTCTACACGGATGATGCCGCTCTGTGCCTCCATGAGTCCGATCATCAGTTTTGCGATCGTTGATTTTCCTGATCCGTTATGTCCCACGATGACCGTATAGCTGCCTTCCTCTATGGAAAAGCTGACATCGTCAAGCGCCTTGATCTGCTCATCGTAGGAAAAAGAAAGATGTTCTATCTCGATTTTCTTCAATGCGATCACCTCAATGATTTAACTGTTCCATTATACACCACCGAGTTGTGTTACACAAACAATAAAAACGACATCTGTATAGACAGATGTCAGTTTCATCATCAGTATACCGGATCGCAGTGCCATCCTTCATATGTGCCGTGATTGTTCTTTGTCTCTTCGAACAGATAAGTGACATGCTGCATCATCAGATCCTTGTCCATCGGGGCGATGTGCATGCATACGGCTGAGTTCTCATTTTCCCCTTTGGTGACGACATATCCGCGTTTGACCACGCTTTCCTTGAAATGATTCATGTCCTCTTCATTGGTGAAGCTCATCTGATGCTCGATCGGCCGCTCCGCGGTGTGAACATCCTGAACCGCGCCCAGCGCCTTGATTGCTTCATCGATATGCGCGCTGATCTTTGCCTTTGTCTCTTCGTCCAATACATACGGCGCGCTCTCCTGCGCTTTCTGTTCTTTGAAGGCAGGGATGTCGACGTCAACATCATCCATGTCTGCGGTGCTCTTCACATCGTCGATATGAAAATCGTTGAGCGTTTCCTCTTCTTCATCCGTGAGCAGTCCTTCGTCCAGCTTCATGATCTCTTTCTTGTTTTTCTGCATCTTGTAGACCGCAAATGCAACTGCGCCGCCTACGGCCGCGATTGCCGGAATCAGTCTTGATAATTTCATCTGCGATACCTCCTCATCGTTATCCTTATTGTATCACACTTCACGGCAAATATTAGTGAGATTTATCTTTTTTTGGAAACGGCTACGCGGTCGCCCACATCATAGAATTCCGTTTCAAATGCCGCATTGTGTTCCAGATAGTCGATGTATCCTCTGATCTTGCGCACCAGATTCCGCGTTCCGCGGCTCTTCGGCACCGTCTTTCCTTCCACCATGCCGTGAAAGCCAAGATTGTCTGAAAGCACGATTCCGCCTTGCTTGAGCAGCGGGGTGTAGCGCTCAAAGAAGCGCGTGTATTGCGCCTTGGCCGCATCGATGAACAAAAAATCAAATTCGCCGTCGATCTCCGTTTCCAGCGCATCGCCCAGGATCAGCGTGATCCGTGAGGACAGACCAGCCTTCTCGACATTGCGGCAGGCTTCCTGCCACCGCTGTTCATCGCGCTCGATGCTCACCACATGAATGTCTTCATGCACCAGTGCCATGCGGATCGCAGAATAGCCGATGGCCGTTCCGATCTCCAGGATGCGGCGGCAGCCATGTGTTTGGATGACATCCAGCATGAACGCGATCCCCTCTTTTTCCATGATCGGGACATCGTGGGCTCTGGCATAAGTCTCCATCTCGGTGATGATGTCCATGTTCTCCTCCATTTCCCGGGAAAATTCCCCGTCATACAGCAAAAGGACACCGTCTCTGACGATGCCCTCTCATCTATTTATTTTACGAATTCAACGATTGCCATCGGAGCGGCATCTCCGCGGCGGATACGCGTCTTGATGACACGAGTATATCCGCCCTTACGCTCTGCGTAAGACGGTCCGATCTCGCTGAACAGCTTCTGCAGCGCAGTCTGTCCGCTGTTTTCATCAACGACGACATTGCGGACATATGCAGCCGCCTGACGGCGTGCGTGCAGGTCTCCGCGCTTTGCCAGCGTAACGAGCTCATCCATGATGGAACTCAGCTCTTTGGCTTTCATTTCGGTTGTTTCGATCTGGCCTGCCTCGATCAGGGAAGTGACCATGTTACGGAACATGGCCTTGCGGTGATCGGCAGTACGTCCTAATTTACGATTCCACATTGGTCATTAAACCTCCTTCAGCAATTACTCGTATGACTTAAAGCTAAGACCCAGCTCATAGATCTTATCTTTGACTTCTTTCAATGACTTCTTACCCAGGTTGCGCACGCGCATCATTTCATCCTCGGTCTTCTGCGTCAGTTCTTCCACGGTCTGGATGCCTGCGCGCTTCAGACAGTTGTATGAGCGTACGGAAAGATCCAGGTCTTCGATCATCATGACAAGTCCCTTGTTCTGAACCTCACCCTGTGCTTCTTTCATCACGGAGTCCATCTCGCTGACCTGCTCATCGACCTTGGTCAGCAGCTGCAGATGATCGATCAGGATCTTTGCAGCCCAAGCGACAGATTCCGCCGGCGTGATGGAGCCGTCAGTGGTGATCTCCAGCGTGACTTTGTCATATTTTGCGTTCTGACCGACACGGGTCGGCTCAGAAAGATAGGAAACCTGTTCTACCGGCGTGTAGATCGCATCGGTGTAGATGGTTCCCAGGGGCTGGTTCTGCGTCTGATACAGCTGTTTGTTCGTATCAGCGCTAACGTAACCGCGGCCAACGCGAGCCTGCAGTTCCATTTCAAGAACGCCGTCCTCTTCCAGCGTGCAGATGTAGTGATCCTTGCTGAGGATCTCCACGCCTTCCGGACAGATGATGTCAGAACCTCTTACTTCTCCCGGACCGCGTTTGGAGATGCGAAGCGTATAGACCTCATCATCCGCAATCTTCAGGATCAGCTTCTTGATGTTCAGGATGATTGCCGTGACATCTTCCACTACGCCGGGAATGGCGGTAAACTCATGATACACACCGTCCATCTTGATGGCGAAAACGGCAGCTCCCGGTAATGAGGAGAGCAAAACACGTCTCAGTGCATTACCGATTGTCGTACCGAATCCGCGTTCCAGCGGTTCGAATACGAACTTACCGTAGTGTTCAGATTCTACGTATTCCTTCACTTCAAATTCAGCACGTTCGAATTTTTGCATACAATACCTCCTCATTCAGGGTTCATTAACCACGTGGTCGTTTTGGCGGGCGACAACCGTTATGTGGAATCGGCGTTACATCGTTGATCAATGTAATCTCCAGTCCTGCTACCTGCAGCGCGCGGACAGCAGCCTCACGGCCCGGACCAGGTCCCTTGACATTGACAGCGACCTGCTTCATGCCGTTTTCAATTGCAGCCTTTCCGGCAGCTTCACCGGCCATCTGTGCGGCATACGGTGTAGATTTACGGGATCCCTTAAATCCCAGAGCACCTGCGCTGGACCATGCAACAGCATTACCGCTCTCGTCAGTAATAGTAACGATAGTGTTGTTGAATGTTGAATGAATATGAGCGCATCCGCGTGCAATATTCTTGCGGGCGCGACGTTTGCGTGCCCCGGCTTTCGTATTTTTTGCCATGCTTACTTCCTCCTAAATCGTCCTATTTCTTCTTATTCGCAACCGTGCGGCTAGGTCCCTTGCGCGTACGGGCATTGGTCTTGGTGCGCTGTCCGCGTACCGGCAGACCCTTGCGGTGACGAATTCCGCGGTAGCATCCGATCTCCATCAGACGCTTGATGTTCAGAGCGACCTCACGGCGCAGATCACCCTCGGTCTTGATCTGATCAACTTCCTGACGGATCGCATTGACCTGATCGTCGCTCAGGTCCTTGACGCGAATGTCTTCGCTGATTCCGGTCTTTGCCAGGATCTTCTCCGCAGTCGGACGGCCGATACCGTAAATATAAGTTAAGGATACCACAACACGCTTGTCGCGTGGAATATCTACTCCTGCAATACGAGCCATACTAATTTATACCTCCGTTAGTTTCCCTGTCTCTGTTTATGTTTCGGATTTTCACAAATAACCATGACGCGGCCCTTGCGCTTGATGACGCGGCACTTGTCGCAGATTGGTTTGACAGATGGTCTTACTTTCATGTGTCTTCCTCCTTGTCTTCACGACTTACTTGTGTCGGAATGTAATGCGCCCACGTGTTAAATCATAAGGTGAAATCTCAACGGTGACACGATCACCTGGTAAAATGCGGATGTAGTGCATGCGGATTTTACCAGAAACGTGAGCCAGAATCTCATGTCCGTTGGCCAGTTTCACTTTGAACATTGCGTTTGGCAGAGTGTCGATGACTTCTCCGTCAATTTCAATCACATCTTGCTTACCCATTTTCTGGATGTTCCTCCTTTTTCAGTGTAGTGAGTATCTCATACCCATCGTTCGCAATTGCGACGGTATGCTCAAAATGGGCCGTACGGCTGCCGTCTCTCGTGACGACGCCCCAGCCATCTTTCAGCGTACGCGTCTGCGGTCGTCCTGCAATCACCATAGGTTCGACTGCAATCGTCATCCCCGGCTTCAATAAGACGCCGTGTCCTGCAGGGCCGAAATTCGGAACAGCCGGATCCTCGTGTACCTCGCGTCCGACTCCATGTCCTGTATAATCCCGCGGGATCGAGCAGCCGTGTGCGAACACGTATTCGCCGATCGCATGGGATATATCAGTTAAACGATTCCCTGCGCGGGCATACTTTAAACCTTCGAAAAGCGCTTGTTCGCTGACCTGCAGCAGTCTGCGGTCTGCTTCGCTGATCTCTCCGACGGCATATGTCCATGCGGAATCGCCATGATACCCTTCAAAACAGGCACCAATGTCCACTGAAACAATGTCCCCTTCTTTCAGCACCGTATCATCGGGGATACCGTGCACCAGAAGGTCATTGATCGAAATGCATGCAGCAGCGGGAAACCCGTACAGCCCCTTGAAGGACGGCGTGGCTCCCGCTTCAGTGATCACCCGCTCACAGATGGCATTCAGCTCTCGGCTGGTCATGCCTGCTCTGATCGAAGTGCGGACAGCATCGTGAGCCAATGCCACGATGCGTCCTGCTTCACGCATTTTCGCTAATTCTTCAGGTGTTTTGATATGAATCATTCCGCTGACTCCAAAGCAGCCTGAACATCTTGCCAGACCTTTTCGATCGGCTGATCCGCGTTGATATGCTTCACGAGGCCTTTCTTCTCATAAAAGTCCAGCACCGGTTCGGTCTGTCTGCTGTATTCATCCAGACGAACCTTTAAGCTTTCCTCTGTGTCATCCTTGCGCTGGTAGAGCTCACCGCCGCAGTTGTCACAGACACCCTCCTGTTTCGGGGGCTTGGTCACCATGTGATAGATCTCGCCGCAGTTTCTGCACAGCCGTCTTCCGGTAATGCGCCCGCTGAGCACGGAGAAATCCAGCTCCATGGCGATGACCGTATCGATCGCCAGGTCGCTTCCCTCGCTGAGGGCATCGAATGCCTTGGCCTGATCGATCGTGCGCGGATATCCATCAAGCAGGAATCCGTTCTTTTTGTCCTCGAGGTTCTCGAGGTAGCTCTTCACCATCTGATTGGTCACTTCATCCGGTACGAGCAGTCCTTTGTCCATATAGCTCTTGGCCATCATCCCCAGCTCGGTCTGATTCCCGATCTCGCTGCGGAAGATGTCTCCGGTAGAGATATGGCACACGTTGTACTTTTCCACGATTTTGGCTGACATGGTGCCTTTTCCGGCACCAGGTCCGCCCATGATCAAAATGTTCAATTCACTCACCTTCTTACTCAAAGAAGCGCTTGTAAGATTTCTGCGTCAGCTGTCCCTCGAGCTGCTTTACCGTCTCCAGCGCAACACCAACGACGATGATGATTCCGGTTCCGCCGATACCCATGGAGCTCGGCAGATCCGTAAACAGCGGAATGGCATGCGGCAGCACCGCGATGAATGCCAGACCGATGGCGCCGAGCACGGTGATGCGGCACAGCACCTTGTTGATATATTCCTTCGTCTCGTTGCCCGGGCGGATGCCAGGGATATACGTGCCGGATTTTCCCAGATTCTCTGCAATTTTAGCAGGATCGATCTGCATTTTTGTGTAGAAGAATGTAAACAGGATGATCAGCACGACATAAACGCAGAGGCTCCAGCCATTCTGCATGCCCAGGATATAATTCATGCCATTGATGAAATCATTGGCCGGAAAGAAGCTGGCAATCTGGATCGGAGCCATCATCAGCGCGTTGGCGAAGATGACCGGAATGACGCTGGCTGAATTTATCTTCAGCGGCAGGTAAGTCATATCCTTATGGCGAGTCTGAACTGTGCTTGATGTATACTGGATCGGGATCTTGCGTTCCGCCAGGTTCATGAATACGACAAACACGATGATCAGCAGATAGCAGAAAAGGTAAAGTGCGAAGCTCAGCAGTCCGCTGAACAGCGCGCCTCCGGTGCCGGTTCCGATCATCGTCGTCCACATGGAACTGATCTGTCCCGGCAGACGGCCGACGATACCGGCAAAGATGATGATAGAAACACCGTTTCCGATTCCCTTCAGCGAGATGCGGTCACCAAGCCAAAGCAGGAACATGCTTCCGGCGGTGAAGATCGTCGCGATATAGAGGATCTTCGATACGGATGCACCATCAACGATCAGTGATTCATACTGCGTGGAGAAGCCCCACACCATGAAATACGCCTGGACGAAGCTGAGGATGACTGCCAGATATCTGGTATATCGGTCCATCTTCTTTCGTCCGCTCGCTCCGCCTTCCCTCAGCTCGTTCAGCGCCGGAATGACATCCATGGACAGCAGCTGAATGATGATAGAAGCGGTAATGTACGGAGTTACGCCCAGTGCGAAGATAGAGAACTGCTCCAGTCCTCCACCTCCTAATAAGTTTAACATAGCGAACAGTGAATTGTCACTCATTCCCCTGATTAATTCTGCAGTATCTACACCAGGAACGGTAATCGCCGCTCCAAAACGGAAGACGAACAGCACCAGCAATGTATAAAGAATCCGTTTCCGGATGTCTTTATTTTTGAGCATTGCGGCAAATTTGGCGAACATACTAGATTACCTCTGCTTTTCCGCCCGCATTCTCGATCACTGCAACAGCACTCTTGGAGAATTTGTTGGCCTTAACAGTCAGCTGTTTTTCCAGTTCCCCCTGTCCAAGAATTTTGATGCCGTTTAATTCTTTCTTGACCAGACCGCATTCGATCAGCAGTTCCGGTGTTACTTCCGTTCCGTTTTCAAAGCGGTTCAGCGCCTCGACATTCACAATGGCATATTCCTTGCGGGCAAAGTTTGTGAATCCGCGTTTCGGAAGACGTCTTGCCAACGGTGTCTGTCCACCCTCGAAACCAAGACGGGTTCCTCCGCCGCTTCTTGCTTTCTGGCCTTTCTGACCGCGGCCAGCTGTCTTACCATTTCCTGAACCCTGTCCACGGCCAACACGGTTGCGTGTCTTCCTTGAACCTTCAGTATATTTCAATTCATGTAATTTCATGTCCAATCCTCCTGTTAACCGCGAATTTCTTCAGGTTTCTTTCCACGGAGACGAGCGATGTCATCGATCGTCTTCAGGTCCTTCAGCGCTGTGATCGTCGCACGGACCATGTTGATCGGCGTACGGCTTCCGATGCACTTGGAGAGGATATCGCTGATGCCGGCCAGTTCCAGCACCGCGCGGACAGGACCGCCGGCGATAACACCGGTACCTTCAGCTGCAGGACGCAGGAATACTTCGCCTGCACCGTATGTTCCAGTGATCTCATGCGGGATCGTCGTACCGATTACCGGTACTCTGAACAGGTTTTTCTTGGCATCTTCCTCAGCTTTGCGGATCGCGTCAGGAACTTCGTTTGCCTTTCCGGTACCGAAGCCTACACGGCCTTTTTTGTCACCGATTACCACAAGAGCGGCGAAGCGGAAGCGACGTCCACCTTTAACTACTTTTGTTACACGGTTGATTGTAACGACGCGTGTCTCGAATTCCTTTTCACGATCACGGTCTCTTCTTGGTCTACGTTCCATTCGCATAACCTCCCTTAAAATTTCAGGCCGGCTTCTCTAGCCGCCTCAGCAACAGCCTTTACGCGTCCGGTGTAAATATATCCGCCGCGGTCAAATACCACGTTGGTGATGTTCTTTTCCAGCGCGCGCTCAGCGATCGTCTTTCCGATCGTCTTGGCTGCCTCGACATTGCCGCCGTTCTCCAGCTTCAGTTCAACGCTGCTTGCGCTGACCAGCGTGTTTCCGTTCACATCGTCAATGATCTGTGCGTGAATGTGTGCATTTGAACGGAATACGTTCAGACGTGGGCATTCAGGTGTACCACTGATCTTCGTACGTACACGTGCGTGACGACGTAATCTTTCATCGTTTCTAGATACTTTCTTAAGCATAGTACATATTCTCCTTTCCCACTACTATTTCTTACCGGCAGTCTTACCTTCCTTACGGCGCACGTGCTCATCTTTATAACGAACACCCTTGCCCTTGTAAGGTTCAGGCTTGCGGCTTGCACGAACATTCGCTGCGAACTCTCCGACGAGCTGCTTGTCGATTCCGCTGATCTCGATCTCGGTTGCGGAATTGCACTTTACGTCAATGCCCTCCACGATCTCGAATTCCACCGGATGGGAGTATCCGATATTCAGAACCAGCTTCTTTCCGCTCACCTGGGAACGGAAACCGATTCCGACCAGCTGAAGTTCCTTCTTGAACCCTTCGCTGACGCCCACGACCATGTTGTGGAGCAGCGCACGAGTCGTTCCGTGTAACTGTTTGGTGTGTTTCTCGTCATTCGGACGCGTAACGTGGCAGATGCCTTCTTCTACGCTGATGCCCAGGATGGGAGAGAACTGACGCGTCAGGGTGCCCTTCGGGCCCTTGACAGTCACCTCATTGCCGGCAGCAACAGTTACCTCTACGCCTGCCGGAATGGTAATCGCCTTATTACCGATACGTGACATTCTTTTTTACCTCCGCTTATCTTACCACACATAAGCGACAACTTCGCCGCCCACGTGCTTTGCCTTTGCTTCCTTGTCTGTCATCAGACCGTGAGAAGTGGAAATGATCGCGATGCCCAGTCCGTTGAGGACACGCGGCATGTTTTCCACCTTCGCGTATACGCGCAGTCCCGGCTTGGAGATGCGCTTCAGGCCGTTGATGACCTTCTGGTTGTTCGGACCGTACTTCAGCGTGATCGTCATTGTCTTCTTGACATCGCCTTCCACGCTGTAATCGGTGATGAAACCTTCGTTCTTCAGGATCTTGGCGATCGCCGCCTTTTCCTTGCTTGCAGGCATTTCAACTGTTGCGTGACGGGCCTGCAGGCCGTTACGGATGCGAGTCAGCATGTCCGCGATTGGATCTGTCATAATCATGACTGTATTCCTCCTTTAACTTACCAGCTGGCCTTTTTCACGCCCGGGATCTGACCCTTGTAAGCCAGTTCGCGGAAGCAAATACGGCACAGTTTGTATTTACGCAAAACCGAGTGAGGACGACCACAACGCTCACAGCGTGTGTACTCACGCACCTTGAACTTCTGAGGACGCTGCTGCTTGTTGATCATTGCTTTTTTTGCCATATCTGTAAGTCCTCCTTATTTCTTGAAAGGCATGCCCATTTCTGCCAGCAATGCCCTTGCCTCTTCGTTGGTCTTCGCAGTCGTGACGATGACGATGTCCATGCCGCGTACCTTGTTGACCTTATCGTAATCGATTTCCGGGAAGATGATCTGTTCCTTGATGCCCAGCGTGTAGTTTCCGCGTCCGTCGAAAGACGTATCGGAAACACCGCGGAAGTCACGTACACGCGGCAGCGAGATGTTCATCAGCTTATCCAGGAAATCATACATCTTCTCACGGCGCAGCGTGACCTTGCAGCCGATCGGCATGCCTTCACGCACCTTGAAGTTTGCGATTGATTTCTTTGCTCTGGTGATCACCGGCGCCTGTCCGGTGATGGCAGCGAGCTCCGCAACAGCGTCATCAAGCGCTTTGGAGTTGGCGATCGCATCTCCGACACCCATGTTGATGACGACCTTGTCGATGCAAGGCACTTCCATCACTGACTTGTATTCGAATTTCTTCATCAGTGCAGGAACGACTGTTTCTCTATATTTCTGATCGAGACGGTTCATCCTTTAAACCCTCCTATTTCTTATCCTTGATGACAGCGCCAGTCTTCTTGTTGACGCGTACTTTTACAGTGTTGCCCTTCTTGTCTGTCTCCATGCGGAAACCGACACGGCCTGCCTTCTTCGCCTTTTCATCATACAGCATGACATTGGAGATATGAATCTTGGCTTCCTTTTCCATGATACCGCCGTCAGGATTCTGCTGAGTCGGCTTCATGTGCTTCTTCACGATGTTCACGCCCTCAACGATGATTCTGTTTTCCTTCGGGAATACAGCGGTAACCTCTCCGACAGTATCCTTGTAAGCACCTGTAATAACCTGAACTTTATCACCTTTTTTGATCTTCACAAAGATACCTCCTTACAGTACTTCCGGTGCCAGAGACACGATCTTCATGAAGTCTCTGTCACGCAGCTCACGGGCAACCGGCCCGAAAATTCTCGTTCCGCGCGGTGTGTTGTCATCCTTGATCAGCACGACAGCGTTGTCATCGAAACGGATGTATGTTCCGTTCTCACGACGAACGCCGCGCTTTGTGCGGACGATAACTCCCTTGACAACGTCGCCCTTCTTCACAGTTCCGCCCGGGGCAGCCTGCTTTACCGTACAAACGACGATATCACCGATGTTTGAAAACTTGCGAACGCTGCCGCCCAGACAGCGGATGACCAGGACTTCCTTGGCTCCGGTATTGTCAGCGACACGCAGTCTACTTTCATTCTGAATCATGAGCTTAACCTCCCAGTCTTACTTCACCGCTTTTTCAGCGATCTCAACCAGACGGAAACGCTTGGTTGCAGACAGCGGACGAGTCTCCATGATCACGACCTTGTCTCCGATTCTGGCTTCGTTGTTCTCATCATGTGCCTTGAATTTCTTTGAATATTTTACACGCTTGCCATACAGCGGGTGTGTCTTCTTTGTATCGATTCTTACCGTGATCGTCTTATCCATCTTGTCAGATACGACGACTCCGCGGTAAACCTTACGGCTGGATCTTTCCATTTACAATCTGACCTCCTTATTCCTGACTGCCCATCTCACGCTCAGTCATCACTGTCTTGATACGGGCGATCGTCTTTTTCACAGTCTTCAGACGAGCTGTGTTCTCTAACTGACCGGTAGCCTGCTGGAAGCGAAGATTGAAAAGTTCATCCTTAAGCGTTTCGATCTCTTGCAGTAATTCGGTGTTGCTCTTTTCTCTGATCTCTTTCGCCGTCATCTTACTTCACTTCTCCTTTTCTCACAAATTTGCACTTGACCGGCAGCTTGTGGCTTGCCAGGCGGAAGGCCTCGCGGGCGATCTCTTCGCTCACGCCGCCGATTTCAAACATCACGCGGCCCGGCTTAACGACTGCTACCCAGCCTTCAGGAGCACCCTTACCGGAACCCATACGTACTTCAAGCGGCTTCTTCGTTCTTGCCAGGTGCGGGAAGATGCGGATCCATACCTGACCGCCACGCTTCATGTAACGCGTCATCGCGATACGGGCAGCCTCGATCTGGCGGTTGGAAACGTAGTTTCCGCTTTCCGCAACCAGACCGAATTCACCGAAGCTGACTTCGCGGCCTGCCTTGGCGCGGCCTTCGTAGCTCAGACGGTGAGGTCTTCTGTATTTTGTTCTCTTAGGCATTAACATAGTCTGTAACCTCCTTAAGCATTTTCAGCCGGAGCACTTTTCTTTGCTTCAGCCTTGGCTTCCGTTCTCTGGTTTCCGCCATTGCGGTTTCCGCGGGAACGGCGGTTGTTGCGACGGCGTCTGTCAGGAGAGTTCTTCGGTGCTTCAGGTTCCTTCACCATTTCTCCCGGGAGCACTTCACCGCGGCAGATCCAGACCTTCACGCCCAGACGGCCGTAAGTCGTCGCTGCCTCTTCCCATGCATAGTCGATGTCCGCACGCAGCGTGTGCAGCGGAACGACACCTTCGCTGTATCCTTCGGTACGGGCGATATCTGCGCCGCCCAGACGGCCGGATACGGCAGTCTTGATTCCCTTGGCACCGGCGCGCATCGTTCTCTGGATGGCCTTCTTCTGCGCCGTACGGAAAGACGCACGCTGCTCGAGCTGATCAGCGATGCTTCTTGCCACCAGGCGGGCATCCAGATCCGGATTTGCGATCTCTACCACGTTCAGGTAGACGTTCTTTCCGGTCATCTTCTCCAGCTTCTTCTTCAGCTGTTCGATATTTTCTCCGTTGGTGCCGATCACCACGCCCGGACGAGCCGTGCGGATGATGACCGTCACGCGGTTCTTTGAACGTTCGATTTCGATCCTTGATACAGATGCGTGCTTGCATTCCTTCGTCAGGAATTCACGAATCTTCACATCTTCCAATAACAGATCGGCATAATCCTTGTCAGCGTACCATCTTGATTCCCAGTCGCGGATCACACCGACACGTAATCCGATCGGACTAACTTTCTGTCCCATGAGCTACCTCCTTAATCACGTTCGTCAACCACAACGGTAATGTGGCTGGTACGTTTGTTGATCGCGCTTGCGGATCCCTTTGCACGCGGCATGAAACGCTTCAGCGTAACGCCTTCGTTTGCATAGCAAGCCTTGACGTACAGCTTCGTTTCATCCATATCATTGTTGTTGACTGCGTTTGCTACCGCAGACTTCAGCACTTTTGCAATGGCGGCTGCCGCAGCGTTCGGTGTGAACTTGCAGATAGCAGCTGCTTCCTCAACATCTTTCCCGCGGATCAGGTCCAGCACAAGACGAGCTTTTCTAGGCGGGATACGCAGCGTTTTTGCTGTTGCTCTTACTTCCATTTCAGATCCTCCTATCTCTTAGCCTTCTTGTCATCTGCCCCGTGACCGCTGTACTTGCGCGTCGGAACAAACTCACCAAGTTTATGTCCTACCATATCCTCTGTTACATACACAGGCAGGTGTTCTTTTCCATTGTAAACGGCAAATGTGTGTTCAACAAACTGCGGGAAGATCGTTGAACGGCGTGACCAGGTCTTGATGACCTCTTTCTTGTTTGCCGCGTTCAGCTTTTCCACCTTTTTCATCAGATGGTCATCACAGAATGGGCCTTTTTTCAGACTACGACTCATTTTCTCATATCCTCCTTTGTCTATTTGCCATTGCGACGGCGTACGATCAGCTTGTCAGAAGCTTTCTTCGTCTTACGCGTCTTCACACCCATGGCTTTCTTGCCCCAAGGCGTCATCGGAGACTTACGGCCGATCGGCGTACGTCCCTCACCACCGCCGTGCGGGTGATCGTTCGGGTTCATGACAGAACCACGGACAGTCGGGCGAACGCCTTTCCAGCGGTTACGTCCGGCTTTACCGATGTTGACCAGGCTGTGGTCTTCATTTCCGACCACACCGACCGTGGCGCGGCAATTAGACAGGATCTTGCGAACCTCACCTGAAGACAGGCGAACGGTCACATACTTATCCTCGATACCCAGGATCTGTGCAGAGCATCCGGCAGAACGTGCCAGCTGGCCGCCCTTGCCCGGCTTCAGCTCTACATTGTGGATGAACGTACCTTCCGGCATGTCCTTCATCTCCAGGCAGTTGCCCACTTTGATGTCGGCATCCTTTCCGGAAACGACCTGCATGCCTACGGTCAGGCCCTTCGGAGCCAGGATGTAACGCTTTTCACCATCCACATAGTGCAGCAGTGCGATATTGGCAGAGCGGTTCGGATCGTATTCGATCGTTGCGACCTTAGCAGGGATCCCATCCTTGTTGCGCTTGAAATCGATGATACGGTAGTTACGCTTATGCCCTCCGCCCTGATGGCGAGTGGTGATGCGTCCGTTGTTGTTTCTTCCGCCCTTGCTCTTCAGCGATACGACCAGAGATTTCTCCGGCTTATTGGTTGTGATTTCTTCAAATGTCAGGGATGACATTCCACGACGTCCCGGCGTCGTCGGTTTATACTTCTTAATCGGCATGAACCTTATCCTCCTTACGCATGTTTATTCAGGAAATAGCGCGATCTTCCTGATCCTTACTTTTCAGTGTTTTCTCCGAAAAGATCGATGTCCTGTCCGGCCTTGATCTTGACGATGGCCTTGCGGACAGCCTTGGTCTTGCCGACATAGCGGCCGACGCGCTTCTTCTTCGGCTTCACGTTCATGATGTTGACCTTTTCCACATCAACGCCGAAGATGTGTTCAACGGCACGTGCAACCTCGATCTTGTTGGTTCCCTTGGCAACCTCGAAGGTCACCTTGTTGTCCTCGTCCATGTATCTCATCGATTTCTCGGTGATGATCGGACGAATGATGATATCTCTATAGTTATTCATTATCCTAATGCCTCCTCAACGTCGCGCACGGCAGCTTCAGTGAAGACGATTCTGTTCGCATTCATGATGTCATACACATTGATCTTGGAAGATGTCAGCATCATCATCGTCGGGATGTTGCGCATAGACAGCAGCGCGTTCGTGTAATCCTCGTTCTCGGATACGACGAACAGCGTCTTCTTCGGTGCGCTGATCGCTTCGATGATCTTGTTGAACGTCTTCGTCTTCGGTGCATCGATCGTAAACTTATCCAGCACGCTCATCGCGTTTTCATTGACTTTGTCGCTCAGCACGGACTTCAGCGCCAGACGGCGAACCTTGCGGTTCAGGCGGTATCCATACTTACGCGGCTTAGGACCGAATACGGTTCCTCCGCCTCTCCACTGTGCGGCGCGGATGCTTCCCTGACGGGCGCGTCCGGTGCCTTTCTGACGCCACGGCTTGCGTCCTCCGCCGCTGACTTCACTGCGTCCCTTCGTGCAGTGCGTACCCTGACGGCGGCTGGCCAGCTGCATCACCACTGCATCGTACATGCACTGCTGATTTGGCTCGATACCGAAAATTTCGTCTTTCAGCTCGATCGAGCTGACAACTTTACCTTCCTGGTTGATTACATCCATCTTAGGCATCTGTTATTCCTCCTCTGCTTTCGTGTAGTCTACTAAAGTGACGGGGGCTTTGTTTCCTTTTGAACACTTGGCAGTGCGCACCATGACCAGCCCGCGCTTCGGTCCAGGCACGTTGCCCTTGATCAGCAGGTAGTTCTTCTCAGCATCTACCTTGATCACGGTCAGGTTCTGCGCAGTCGTACGGTAACCGCCCTCCTGGCCGGCCATGATCGTTCCCTTCAGGATCTTACCCTGACGGGAAGTGATACCGTTGGTTGCCAGGGAACCGATGTGGCGGATGTTCTTGGAACCACCGTGTGACTTCGGACCCTGATGCGCGTTGTTGCGCACGATCGTACCGTTGTATCCGCGGCCCTTGCTCGTTCCGATGACATCGACCGTTTCACCGGCAGCGAAGATGTCTACCTTCACTTCATCACCGACGTTGACCTCGAGCTCGCAGTCGCGCACTTCTCTGACGAAGCGCTTCGGCGCAGTATCCGCCTTCTTCGCATGTCCGATGCTCGCCTTGGTGGCACGTGCTTCCTTCACGTCCTCAAAACCGATCTGGACAGCCTCATATCCATCATTTTCCACAGTCTTCTTCTGCAGAACGATATTCGGTGTTGCTTCCACAACCGTTACCGGAATCATCACTCCGTCTTCGGTGAAGACCTGAGTCATTCCCAACTTACGTCCTAAAATACCTTTCATGCTGTGCACCTCCATTAAAGCTTAATTTCGATGTCCACACCGCTCGGCAGTTCCAGACGGCTCAGTGAGTCGATGGTCTCTGCGCTCGGTCCGACGATCTCAATCAAACGCTTGTGAGTTCTGATTTCGAACTGTTCACGAGAATCTTTGTATTTGTGTACCGCACGCAGGATAGTCACTACCTGCTTTTCAGTTGGAAGTGGTACCGGTCCAACGATCTTCTTCGCACCGTGATCCTGTGCTGCCTTTACGATCTTTTCGGCAGACGCATCCAGGATTCTGTGCTCGTAAGCTTTTAAACGAATTCTTACGCTGTTTTTTGCCATGAATAAATCTCCTTTCGCCTATATCCAGATAGACTCGCTCGATGCGAATTCCCTGACCCCCTTATCATGACAACGCTCTTCAGTGGGTCAGCAACCTCGCACGTCCTCGCGGTCGCTTGTATATTGTAACAAACCAAAACCCTTTATGCAAGGGCTTTTTCGCAATTTTACGTTTTTTTGCGCGGTTCTTTCTCCATGGATTTTACGCCCGCCGCTGGAAGCGGTTGCATCGATTTTTCGTTCATTTTCATGGATTTTCATAAGAAAAAGGAAGCCTTTTTCGTTCAAGACTTCCTTGCTTCCAGCTGCTGCTGTGTATAGCGCTTCAGCTTGCGCTTAGTGATGAAATAAGCCACCACCAGCAGCAGATATGAGATATCGAAGTTGCCCGGCACCGTCACCTTGGTGATGAGGCAGAGCACCAGCACCGCGATATCGCAGCTCAGATAGAACCGCTTTTCTTTGTTTTTGCGGATCACGCGCCAGCGGGTCTGGTAATTGCGCACCGCGAAGACCAGCGCCAGGGCGCCGGCGATCAGATCGATGCTGAAGTTGATGAGAAAGCTGTCTGTGATCAGGTTCTTGAGAAAGAACAGGATGATGCTGACACAGAAGACCAGCCAGATGCCGGAGATCGTGAATTTCTCATAATCCTGCTGCAGCAGCTTGCTCTGCGTCTGCCGGTATGCCGGCGTATGCTTCACCTTGCTCAGCCAGCCGCGGAAATCACGTTCCGGGCTGATGATGAGCGAAGGCTTCTTTTTCTTGGCCATTCCCTCACTGAGCTGATCGATCGCGGTATTGGCGATGGCGTTGATCTCCTCATCGCTCATCCCGCTGTGAAACAGCGTGTCCTCCAGATCGAAGAACACCTTCGAATACTCCGGGTCCAGCTTTTTGACCAGATGCAGATTATCGATATGGACCCTGCGCTCCCTCTTCTTTTTCGCGCGTGCCATTCTTATTCTTCGACCTCGATGCGCTCACTGTCTGTGATGTGCAGATTGCAGTCGTAGAATCTGGTCAGCGCCCGGATCATGTATTCGGTATCCTTGATGCCTGCCGTCTCATAAGAAGAGTGCATGGCAAGCTGCGCCAGGCCGATGTCCACCGTATGCATGGACACCTGCTGAGAAGAGAGGTTGCCCAGCGTGCTTCCGCCGGCCATGTCCGAACGGTTCGCAAAATGCTGGACCGGTACGCCTGCCTGTTCGCAGATGCGGCTGAAGACGGCCGAGCTGATGGCATCGGTCGTATATTTCTGGTTGGCGCTGAACTTGATGACCACGCCCTTGTTCAGATACGTGCAGTTTTCCGCATCGGTCTTTTCCGGATGGTTCGGGTGCACCGCATGCGCATTATCGCAAGACACCATGAAGCTCTTGGCAATGGCGCGGAAATGATCCTCGCGGGAATACCCCAGGTTTTCGCTGATGCGGCTGAGCACATCGCTCAGGAAAGTGGACAATGCGCCCTGCTTGGTCCCTGATCCAACTTCTTCGTTGTCGAAGCAGGCATAGACATTCACCGCATGCGCGTTGTTTCCGGCGAGCATCGCCTTCAGCGACGTGAACGCGCACTGCAGATCATCCAGCTTCGGCGAAGAGATGAACTCTTCCTTTGCGCCCCAGACAGAAGGCGCCATGCGATTGACCAGATACAGGTCCATGCCGAAGATATCGTTTTCTTCACAGCCGAGCTCCTGTGCGATGAGCCGGCGGAAATCGCCTTCCTCGCATTCACAGGCTGAGAACAGCGGCAACATATCCACTTGGTTGTTGTATTTCAGCCCGTTGTTCACTTCCCGGTTCATGTGGATGGCCACATTCGGGATGAGCACGAGATCGCGGTCAAAGGAAAGCAGCTTGCTGACGAGCGCATTTCCTTCTCTGACGAGCACACGGCCGGCGATGGAAAGCGGACGGTCCATCCAGGTCGCGCAGAGCATGCCGCCATACCCTTCGGTATTCAGCTGCAGATATCCGCCTTTGCCTTTCAGTTCAGCGCGTTCCTTGACCTTGAAGGTCGGTGAATCGCTGTGCGAGGACGTCAGCTGGAAATGATAATCATCCAGTTCCTCACCGATGGCAAACGCGATCACGCTGGAGCCATTGCGGGTCGTGTAATACTTTCCGCCCTTTTCCAGCTTCCAGCTGTCACATTCGTTCAATTGTGTATAACCTGCTTCTTCCAGCAGAGCGCTGATCGTGCGGACCGCATGAAAGCAGCTCGGGCTTTGCTGGATCAATGACAAGAGTTCCTCAGATACTTGTTTATACATCATATTTACCTCCGTTTTCACTGCAACGCCATCAGTATAGCATATTTCCCGGGAAAGGTTAATCAAAACGGCCGCATCTTCCTTTCCCGCTGCGCACATAAAAAAGCCCTGCCGAAGCAGAGCTTTCTGACATTAGTTCGCCTGTGCCTTGGCGTCCTGATTCTTCTTGATGACCGGAAGGATCAGACCCAGCAGCGTCAGCACGATCGGCGTGATGACATTCAGGGCAACAGTCAGCGGGTTGTCTGAATACATCTTCAGCAAGCAGCATGCTGCGGTAACGAAGAAGCACCAGCATCCCGCGATCAGCGCGATCTTCTGATTCTTGGTGAATCGATATTCCGCATGGAACTTGTTGCCAGCCTTACGCAGAGCGATATATGCGGCAAATACCCACAGATAACGCAGCGGCATGCATACCGAGTTCAGGTCGGTCAGCTGCTTCAGGATACCGGCAGCACTTTCGCCGAATGCCTGAACGACGATGATCGCACCAGACAGGATGACGACCATCCAGATACCGTTGATATATGCGTCATATTTGTTCTTCTTCAGCAGTCCCTTCGGGATAAACTCACGAGCCTGCTCGTTGTCCAGCAGCATGCGCAGCGGCGCATCGATGCTCAGAACAAGCGTAGAGAACTGACCGATGGCATTACAGATAGAGTAGATGATCTTGAGCGAATCACCGATACCATAGTATGCGCCGAGCTTTTCAAATGCCCAGTACGCACCGTTAGAAATGTAAGCGTCCTGATTTGCCATGACTTCTTCCACATTGAACATCATGCCCATAGCAATGGTGCCCAGGATCGCGCAGACCATGACCATGATGGCCAGGGCGATCATACCCTTCGGGAATCCCTTGGCCGGATCTTTTACCTTATTGACATAAGGAGAGATCTTCTCACATCCGCCGACGGCGAAGACGAGGATACCCAATGAAGTGAAGTAATTTACATTAAACTGCGGGATGATGTTCTCCCAGCTGAAATCAAGAGACTGGAAACCGCCGCCCGGATTGATGATCGGCGCGGCGAACATCATGATGATATACAGGATAGACATGATGAACATCGATGTTCCAGCCAGCGTAGTCAGCTTTTTCAGCGGGTTCAGACCGCGGCTGGCGATCCAGCAGAAGAACAGGAACACGACCATGGTCAGTGCCTGAACGACCACTGTATCCAGACCGTCATACCAGTCCTGGCCGCTCGGCATGAATGCCCAGCTGGTCGCCTGAGATAATGCTTTCAGACCACCGCTGGCCTTGCTGGCGATATACGTGATGTGACATGCCCAGTAAGTCCAACCGGCATAGTAGGCGCTTTTGGATCCGATCGTCTCGTGGATCCAGGAACTGACTCCTCCTCCGGAGTCCTTGAACGCAGATCCGAGCTCACCGACCATCAGTGCGTAAGGCACGAAGTACAGCGCGAACATCAGGACCCAGCTGAAGATAACCTGAAGACCGTTGAAGTAAACGAAACCGTTCAGCACGTTACCGAAACCCCATACGGTGGAGAAAGCCATAAAGGCCAGGTTATACCAAAGAATCTTCTTTGTCTCCATAGCAACCTCCTTTTTTGTGCATTAAGCTTGTGAATTATAACATAATTGTGCGTCATTGTAAAACAATATCACATGAATACGCTTCCCTGGAAAATGATTACAGACATTTTTCCCATATTGTATACTGAATAAAAACAGCTGTCATCGTCCACGCTACAGATGAAAGGAGTGATCATGTGAGCAGCAAGATCAAGCTGACACCGAAGGACGTGCTTTATATCAGCGATGTGCTGAATCAGTTCAGCGCCTACAACGCCGAGATCGCAGACGACCTCGATGCAGTCAAGGACAAGACGCTGAAGCAGTCCATGCAATGCATCAGCGAAGGATTCAGCGAACAGTTTGAGACATTCAAGAAGATCCTGAAGGAGGCGAGCCGCTGATGGAAGAAAAAGATATCGCAATGAATGCCCTGCTGGCCTGCCGGCATATGGCAGACCTGCTGCACACGTTCGGCTGTGAGGCAAGCAGCGACATCGTAGATGATGTCAAGAGCGCCTATGACGCCGTCACCACGCTTCAGCACGATACTTATGACATGATGGTGCAGAATGAGTGGATGAAGGTCGAATACGAAACCAAATCCAAACTGGAAAAGGCATACGGCAAATACAAGAGCCAGACATGCTGAAAAAAGGCAGGAGCAATCAGTCTCCTGCTTTTTCATAGTCATACGTATAGGGATTATGGCTGGTGTCTTTGTATTCGTCCCGGGCATTCAGCCTGCGGATCTCCTCAGGATCAAGGACCAGATGACCAAGATCGATATTGGAGCGAATCCGTTCCGGATGCGAAGACTTCGGGATGACCGCGATGCCTTGCTGAAGATGCCACTGCAGCACGATCTGCGCCGGCGTACAGCCGTATTTCGCTGCCAGCTGCTGAACGTATGGATCAGAGAAGTCTCCGCGTCCAAGCGGCGCCCAGGCCTGTACCTGGATGCCTCGTTCAGCGCAAAGACGGCAAAGCCGCGCTTGGACATTGTGCAGGTTGACTTCGATCTGGTTGACGGCCGGCTTTGCCGGAGCATCCGCAAGCCAGTCCAGATGATGCGCCACCGCGTTGCACAGACCGATCTCCCGCGCCTTGCCTTCCGCCTGCAGTGCACTCATCTGCGCCCAGCACGCGCGCATCCGTTCAGGCGACTGTCCCGGCCAGTGGATCAGCAGCAGATCCACATGATCGCTCTGCAGCCTGTGCAGGCTGTCCAGCAGACTTTCACGCAAAGCGTGAGGGGCCATGTTCCTCGGATCGATCTTGGTGGTCAGAAACACCTCATGCCGTGGGATCCCGCAATGGCGCAGCGCATTCCCCAGCAGCGCCTCATTGCCATACATCTGCGCGGTGTCGAACAGGCGGTAGCCGCTGTCATAAGCGCAGCGGATCGTCTCATCCATCGTCCGCTGATCGTCGATGCGGTACAAGCCAAACCCCACAAGCGGCATATCCGTTCCATGATAAAGACGTATCGTATCGTTCATCTTATCCTCCATTCATGAAAAAAGGCAGGTATGGAACCCCATATCTGCCTGTATCTTGTGTTGATTACTCGATGATCTCGGTAACGTTTCCGGCACCTACAGTACGTCCACCTTCACGGATAGAGAACTTCGTTCCGTTTTCGATGGCGATCGGCGCGATCAGCTCAACGGTCATTTCTACGTTGTCGCCCGGCATAACCATGTCAGTGCCTTCCGGCAGCGTGATGACACCAGTTACGTCAGTCGTACGGAAGTAGAACTGCGGACGGTAGTTGGAAACGAACGGCGTGTGACGGCCTCCCTCTTCCTTGCTCAGGACGTAAACCTGCGCCTTGAACTTTGTGTGCGGGTGTACAGAACCAACCTTGGCCAGTACCTGTCCACGCTGGATCTCATCACGGTTTACACCACGCAGCAGTGCACCGATGTTGTCGCCGGCTTCTGCGAAGTCCAGCTGCTTACGGAACATTTCCAGACCGGTGATGACCGTCTTACGTGTTTCGTGGATACCAACGATTTCGACTTCTTCACCCATCTTGACAACACCACGCTCAACACGGCCGGTAGCAACCGTACCACGTCCAGTGATCGTCATAACGTCCTCGACAGACATCAGGAACGGCTTGTCCGTTTCACGAGTCGGATCAGGGATGTATTCATCTACTGCAGCCATCAGTTCGTCGATGGCACCTTCCCACTTCGGGTCGCCTTCCAGCGCCTTCAGGGCAGAACCGCGGATGACCGGAGCGTTGTCGCCATCAAAGCCATACTCGTTCAGCAGTTCGCGAACTTCCATTTCAACCAGGTCGATCAGCTCTTCGTCATCAACCATGTCGCACTTGTTCAGGAATACGACGATGTACGGTACACCTACCTGACGAGCGAGCAGGATGTGCTCACGAGTCTGCGGCATCGGACCGTCAGAAGCGGCAACGACCAGGATCGCACCGTCCATCTGCGCAGCACCAGTGATCATGTTCTTGACATAGTCAGCGTGTCCTGGGCAGTCAACGTGCGCATAGTGGCGCTTTTCAGTCTGATATTCTACGTGTGCGGTATTGATGGTAATACCACGTTCTTTTTCTTCCGGCGCACCGTCGATCATGTCATAGTCCATTGCCTTCGCTTCACCGCGCTTAGCCAGGACGTGAGTGATTGCAGCCGTCAGCGTAGTCTTACCATGGTCGACGTGACCGATGGTACCGATATTCACATGCGTTTTCGATCTGTCAAATTTTTCTTTAGCCATTTTAGTCTTTCCTCCTAAATAATCGTCAAATATATTCTAATTCAAACAATTTATAAAAGCAACATGATTCTGTCTTTTTTTAGTCTTCAGAACTGTTGTTTTTAATGATTTTTTCAGCGATGGACTTAGGTACTTCGCTGTAGTGGTCGAATTTCATAGAATAGTTGCCGCGGCCCTGTGTGAAAGAACGCAGGTCGGTAACATATCCGAACATTTCTGACAGCGGAATCATGGCACGAACGATGATGGCATTGCCACGCTCTTCCTGATCAGTGATCTGACCGCGGCGGGAGCTGACATCACCCATTACGGAACCCAGATATTCATTCGGAGCGGTGATCTCTACGTTCATGATCGGCTCGAGGATGACCGGCTTACATTTCTTTCCGGCTTCCTTCAGCGCCATGGAAGCAGCGATCTTATACGCCATTTCACTGGAGTCGACATCATGGTAGGAACCGTCAAACAGGGTGGCCTTGATATCGATGACCGGATAACCGGCGATCATGCCCTTTTCCAGTGCATCTTCCAGACCTTCCTGCGTCGGCTTGATGTATTCGCGAGGCACGCTGCCGCCGACAGTGGCGTCAACGAACTCGAAGCCCTTGCCTTCTTCATTCGGTTCAAAACGGATCCATACGTGACCATACTGACCGCGTCCACCAGACTGTCTGATGTACTTACCTTCGCACTCAGCTTCCTGACGGATCGTTTCGCGGTAAGCGACCTGCGGCGCACCGACCTTGGCCTCTACCTTGAATTCACGGCGCAGACGGTCGACGATGATATCCAGGTGCAGCTCACCGACACCAGCGATGATCGTCTGTCCGGTCTCCTGGTTTGTATATGTCTTGAACGTCGGGTCTTCTTCAGCCAGCTTAGCCAGCGCCAGACCCATCTTGTCCTGGTCAGCCTTTGTCTTCGGCTCCAGAGACAGCTCGATCACCGGTTCCGGGAATTCCATGGATTCCAGAACGATCGGGTTTGCCTCATCACACAGCGTATCACCTGTCGTCGTGGCTTTTAAACCGACGGCAGCGGCGATATCACCGGCATATACCTGCTCGATCTCCTTACGGGAGTTGGCATGCATCTGCACCAGACGGCCGAAACGCTCTTTCTTGTTCTTCGTGGAGTTCAGCACGTAGCTTCCTGCCTTCGCGGTACCAGAGTACACACGGAAGTAAGTCAGCTTACCGATGAACGGATCGCTCATGATCTTGAATGCCAGTGCGGAGAACGGCTCTTCGTCAGAAGCGTGACGCTCTGCCTCAGTGCCATCTTCCAGCGTTCCCTTGATGGACGGGATATCCAGCGGGGAAGGCAGGTAGTCCACAACGGCATCCAGCACCATCTGCACGCCCTTGTTCTTGTACGCAGATCCGCACAGAACCGGGAAGAAGTCACCGGCGCAGACTGCGATGCGCAGCACGCGCTTGATCTCTTCAACAGAAGGTTCTTCGCCTTCCAGGACCATCATCATGAAGTCTTCATCGTAATCTGCGAGGTACTCGATCAGCTTCTGACGGTACTCTTCGCACAGATCCTTCAGATCTTCCGGAACTTCTTCGATCTTGATGTCCGTACCCAGATCGTTCGTATAGATCTCGGCTTTTCTCTCAATGATGTCAACGATTCCGGTGAAGGTGGATTCCGCACCGATCGGCAACTGGATCGGGCAGGACTTTGCGCCCAGACGATCAACGATCGTACGGCAGGACATCAGGAAGTCTGCACCGGTCGCATCCATCTTGTTGCAGAATACGATACGGGGAACACCGTAAGTCGTCGCCTGACGCCATACGGTCTCGGTCTGCGGCTCAACGCCGGCTTTTGCGTCCAGAACGGTCACGGCGCCATCCAGTACGCGCAGGGAACGCTCGACCTCAACGGTGAAGTCGACGTGTCCTGGTGTATCGATGATGTTGATGCGGTGACCCTTCCAGTGTGCCGTCGTGGCAGCGGAAGTGATCGTGATACCGCGTTCCTGCTCCTGTGCCATCCAGTCCATGGTGGAAGCACCATCGTGCGTCTCACCCATCTTGTGGTTGACACCGGTGTAGTACAGGATACGCTCTGTCGTCGTCGTCTTACCGGCATCGATATGAGCCATGATACCAATATTGCGAGTTTTCTCAAGTGAATATTCTCTTGGCATGATGAACTCCTTTCTTACCAGCGGTAATGTGCGAACGCCTTGTTGGCCTCAGCCATCTTGTGCGTGTCTTCACGTTTCTTTACAGATGAGCCAGTTCCGTTAGCGGCATCGATGATCTCAGCAGCAAGGCGCTGTTCCATCGTCTTTTCGCCTCTCAGACGCGCATAGTTGACGATCCATCTCAGTCCCAGCGTCAGTCTTCTCTCAGCGGAAACTTCCACCGGCACCTGATAGTTCGCACCGCCGACACGGCGAGCCTTCAGCTCGAGCAGCGGCATTACGTTTTCCAGTGCTTTTTCAAACACTTCCATCGGCTTTTCACCGGTCTTCACTTCAACGATATCAAACGCGTTGTACAGGATCTTCTGTGCAACTCCTCTTTTTCCATCAATCATGATCTTGTTAATTAAACGAGTAACTAACTTGGAGTTGTAGATCGGGTCGACCAACACGTCACGCTTTGCGATATGTCCTTTTCTTGGCATGCTAATTTCCTCCTTTCACAATTGATTTATTTCTTAGCTGCTTTCGGCTTCTTCGCACCGTACAGAGAACGGCTCTGGTTACGGTTTGCAACGCCGGCGCAGTCGAGGGTTCCACGGATGATGTGATAACGCACACCTGGCAGATCCTTTACACGTCCGCCGCGGATCATGACGACACTGTGCTCCTGCAGGTTGTGTCCAACGCCCGGAATATAAGCGGTAACTTCCATTCCGTTGCTCAGACGAACACGGGCATACTTACGAAGCGCTGAGTTCGGCTTCTTCGGCGTCATCGTACCGACACGGGTGCACACACCACGCTTCTGCGGTGAGCTCAGATTGGTCGGGCGGCTCTTCAGAGAGTTGTAACCTCTGTTCAATGCAGGTGATTTTGAAAGCTTCACACTGTCCTGACGACCTTTGCGAATTAACTGGTTAATTGTTGGCATAATATCCTCCTTTCGATCGGGTTTCTAACACACATTTCCGGGTGTGTCATCTTGAAGCATAAATTTAAGTCCCATGCGGGACCGACATTTTTACGCTTGCTTCACTATCATATAGCAAGGCTAGCAAGATGTCAACTGAAAAAAGGACAAAATGTCACCAAAATGTCGCCACAAAAGCGGACATAACGGCAATGCGTTTGCCCAATCTACCAGAAAGCAAAGAAAAAGGAGATCATATGATCTCCGATAAAGACCTGGCAGCGTGCTGTCTTC
>ERZ827423.838-NODE-838-length-34849-cov-38.514255_pt1 | contig 34849 bp, 33 predicted proteins | sample MGYA00519775_ERZ827423 | MGnify/ENA primary metagenome ERZ827423 (study PRJEB31778, sample SAMEA3449296) | human gut metagenome | biome: human gut; feature: human-associated habitat; material: faeces | place: United Kingdom | collected 2010/2012 ... | reverse complement strand
GCGCTGCCGCTTGCAATACTCCCTATTCCGCCCGATTCTCCCCTCGCTGCATCGCTCACTGGGCGCGCTCGGCTCGAATCCCCTTTCAGGGCAGGCTACTCCCTCCGTCTTTTGCTTCGCAAAATCCACCTCCCCTGCTACGCAGGGCCACTCTGGTTGGAACAAGGTCGCCTTACTCACTGCCGTTCGTAATTCTCCCTGTTCCTGCCCGTTCTCCGTTTCGCTTCATCCGCCACAGGCGGCGCTCAACTCCGAACCTCAAGGAGGGAGGCTAATCTGTGAGTTTACAAAGCGCACCAAAAGGCACCGATTGACATTTCTTCACAAACGTGCTAATATAGCGGCGAAAAGAGAATAATCACCCGCTGGGGGAGCTTGTTTTCAGGCTGAGATATACCCTTGGAACCTGTACGGATAATGCCGGCGTAGGGAAGCGGAGAGAATAGATTTGGCGCATGCGAAAATGCCGTCCGGTTTCTCCGCAAAGAATTGCGGAGATTTTTCTTTTTTCAAAAGAAACACACGGAGGTTTTAACAAGAATGGAATTTGTACTGCTTAAAAAGCTTGCAAAGCTTGAGGGTACGGAGCTTTGGATGTTCATAGGCGCTATCGTGGCGGTCGCCGCGCTGATAGCGGTGCTTGCGGTGCTGAATAAAAAGCACGTCAATGCCGCGCCGACAGTTGAGAAAAAGGGCAATAAAATCACCACCCGTATGCTGGTGCAGGGCGCGCTGTGCATAGCGCTTGCGTTCGTGCTCAGCTATATCAAGCTGTTCTCCATGCCCATGGGCGGCAGCATAACGCTGTTCTCAATGCTGCCCATATTCGTGTTCGCGTGGATGTACGGCCCCGCAGCCGGCCTGCTGGCGGGCTTTGCGTATAGCCTTCTGCAGGTGGTGCAGGGCGCGTACGTTGTGCATCCCGTTCAGTTTGTGCTGGATTATTTCCTTTCCTTCACGGTGCTCGGCCTTGCGGGCTTCTTCCCCAAAAGCCTTGCCCTCGGCGCGGGCGTGGGCGGTTTCTGCCGCATGGTATGCGGCGTGCTCAGCGGGGCGATATTCTTTGCCGATTCCGCTGCGGAGGCGGGCTACGCCAACGCGTGGGCGTATTCGTTCATGTATAACTTCACCACAATCGGCGTGGATACCATACTGTGCGTAATTGCCGCGCTTATTCCCGCCGTGAGTAAGGCTGCCGTAAGGATACGGGACGGGAAGTAAACTCAAGATATAATCTTTGGCATGGGCTTTGCCTTCGATTCACTCCCCAAGGCCGCCCATGCCGTGTTGTCAGGCGCCGCCATTTTCCCCGCGGCGCCTTTTTTATGCCAAAGCCGTTCTTTATAATCGCTTTTTTGCGGAATTTAACGGTTTATAATGTTTCACGTGAAACAATGCGGCATTGAGTCATTGTGTTATTAGGAATTATCTTATATAATAATAGGGAAATATCGCAAAACGGAGATGTCTGGCAATGGAAAAAAGCGTTGTGCTGCGCGATGGCAGTGTGCTGCAAATATTCCGTCCGCGGGGCGAAAACGCGGCGGAAATACTGGAATATCTTAAAACGATCGGCGGGGAGACGCATTTTCTGCTGATGGATGAAAACGGCCTTGGCATAAGCGAGGAAGAAGAGCGCCTGATATTGGAGGAGAATTTGAAGCAGGAGCGCGGCGGCGTGTACAGCGGCCGTATAAACGGCGAGCTTGCCTGCATATTCAGCCTTGGCTGTTATCCGCGCCGCAGGCTGGCGCATACGGGGGAAATTGCGTTGAGCGTGCGCAGGAAGTATTGGCATATCGGCGTGGGCTCCGCGATAATGGAGATGCTGATAGAGCTTGCGAAGGAAGCATCGCTTAAAAACGTTGAACTCGGCGTGTATGCGGACAATGAGCGCGCCATCGCGCTGTATAAGCGCTTCGGCTTTGAAGAGATAGGCCGCCACCGCGGGAGATTCTGCGTTGACGGCGAATATTACGATGAAATACTTATGGATCTGCACATAGAGGCGGACGAAGCAAAGCTGAGGGAGATTAGAAAAGCATGTCCAAGATAATAGCCATTGCAAACCAGAAGGGCGGGGTGGGGAAGACCACCACCACCGTTAACCTTTCCGCCTGCGTTGCGGCGCTGGGCAAAAGGGTGCTGTGCATAGATATTGACCCGCAGGGCAACTGCACCAGCGGACTTGGCGTGGATAAGGACGCACCGGAGCACAGCATATACGACGTTATGATAAACGGCGTAAGCGCGGCCGAGGCCACCGTAAAGACCCCCACCGAAGGGCTTGATTTGATATGCGCCCGCAAGGAGCTTTCGGGTGCGGAGGTGGAGCTTGTGAACACGCTTGCCCGCGAAACGGTGCTCAAGCGCGCGCTGGACAAGGTGCGCAAGAATTATGATTATATATTCATAGACTGCCCGCCGTCGCTGGGATTGCTTACCATAAACGCGCTTACCGCGGCCGATACGCTGCTTGCGCCCATACAGTGCGAATATTATGCGCTGGAGGGTCTGAGCGACCTTATGAACACCGTAAAGCTTGTACGCACGCATCTTAACAGCAAGCTTGCGGTGGAGGGCGTTGTGCTCACCATGTTCGATGCGCGCACCAATCTTTCCGAGCAGGTGGTGCTTGAGGTGAAGAAATTCTTCAAAAATAAGGTGTACGATACCATAATTCCCCGTTCCGTGCGCCTTGGCGAGGCGCCGAGCTTCGGCATGCCCATCAATAAATACGATCCTAAATCCGTCGGCGCAAAGGCCTACGACGCCTTGGCGCGGGAGCTTGTGGAAAAGGAGAAATAAGCAATGGCAATGAAGAAGCTTGGGCGCGGGCTGGACGCGCTGCTTGGCGATTTTACCGCAACTCCGCCGGAGGGCGTTGTGCAGGCGGACATATACATGATAGATACAAATGCCGACCAGCCAAGGAAAACATTTGATGAAGAAAGGCTTAACGAGCTTGCGGAGAGCCTGAAACGGCACGGCATGGTGCAGCCCATAATAGTGCACCAAAATGGGGACAGATATACCATAGTCGCGGGCGAGCGTCGTTTCCGCGCGGCAAGGCTTGCCGGCTTCAAAACCGTACCCGTAATAGTGAAGCAGTTTGACGATGCCGAGATTCAGGAGATAGCTCTTGTAGAAAATCTTCAGCGCGAAAGCCTGAACCCCATTGAGGAGGCCGCCGCAATACGCTTCCTCATGCAGCAGCACGACCTTACGCAGGAGGAGGTTTCCTCCCGCCTGAGCAAGAGCCGACCCGCAATAGCAAACAGCCTGAGGCTGCTTTCATTGCCGGACAGCGTGCAGGACATGGTGAAGGAAGGCAAGCTCAGCGCCGGTCACGGCAGGGCGCTTGCCGCCATAAAGGACGAGGCTGCCGTAAGAAGGCTTGCGGGCGACGCCGCCATAAACGGCTGGTCCGTGCGCGAGATAGAGCGCAAGGCCACCAAGTTCACCAATCCAGAGCTTGACAAGGTGGAGCGCGAATCAAAGAAGAAGCGCGTCCGCCAAACAAACGACATGTACGTTGCCCAGGAAAAGCTCAGGGAGCATCTTGGCACAAAGGTGACCATAGACGGCAGCGAAAAGAAGGGCAAAATAACGATAGAGTATTATACGCGCGATGGGCTCGAAGCGCTCTACGATGCGCTGATGAAGCTGTAAGGCGGATTTTCAGAAGAAGCAAAAAAGCAGGGTAATACCCTGCTTTTAATTTTCATATTTATCTATCCGCTCTTCACCTTATCACGCCGTTTTCATATACCGGTACGACTTCGGTTATGTCCTCGCTGAAGCAGTATTTTATGTCCTCCTCAAAGCCGAGTGATATCAGCCGTGCGCAGTGCTTTGTAACGGAAAGGTCGGCGCGGCCCTGCTTCCAGTCTGCGTACAGCATGCAGCAGACCATTGTTATGTCCGTCGCTTCCATTGGCTCGCGCGCCATGCGGTGTATCGCCTCCGCGATGGAGCCTGCGGCTAAGAGATCGTCCGCGGAAATCTGCCCGTATGTGCCGGCGCAGACGATTATTATATCGTTGCCCAGCTCAACGGCCTTTTTGGCAACCGATGTGCGGTTTATCATGCCGCCAATCAGTACCTCTTTCGCGGCGGACATGCCGTGTATGGCGGCGGTGCCGTTGGTGGTGCTTATTATAACGCTGCGGTCGCACACGGCTTCTTTGGTAAATTCATACGGGCTGTTGCCAAGGTCGAAATCCGGCAGCTTCACCGCCTCCCGCTCGCCCGCCAGCACAACGTCCTGCGCCCCGAGCCTGCTTGCAAGCATTGCCGCCTCGCCGGGGTCTATCGCGGGAACGACCTTGGTCGCCCCGTTTCCAACGGCGGTTATTATGCAGCTTGTGGAGCGCAAAACGTCCACAACTATTACCGTGCAGGACGATATATGGTTGCTTAAAACCTTTCCGTATACGGGAATAACGTCTATTTTCATAAAAACCCCTCCCGGCTGAGCGTTCGGCAATTTTGCCCGCAAAGCCTTATCTTTCGGGCAAAAACACATCCGCCCAATTTATCAGTATTATAGCATCACTTGCCCCATTATGCAAATAGTCCTTGCGCAAGGACTATCGCCGCCGCCGTACCTATAACGGAGCTTATAAGCGCCGCGGGTAATGCCGCGCGCGTGCGGCGTATGCCAACCGTGCCGAAATAAAGCGCGATGGTATAGAATATTGTCTCCGTGGAGCCGAGCATTATGCTTGCCGCAACGCCCGTGAAAGTATCGGGGCCGTAGGTTGTGAGTACGTCGCCAAGGAGCGAGAGCGCCGCGCTGCCCGAAAACGGCCGCAGTATGAAAAGCGGCGCAAGCTCCGCCGGAAGGCCCATGGCGTTAAAAGCGGGGGAAAGCGCACCAAGCATCAGTTCAAGCGCGCCGGACGCCCTGAGCGCCTGTATCGCGGCAAGCATCCCCGCCATGTACGGCAATATTTTTATAAGCATGGGCAGCGCCTCCGCCGCCCCTTCGGTAAACGCGGAGTATATGTCCACGCGCTTTATCAGCGCGTATATTATAAGCCCCAGTATCATTAGGGGCAGAATATAGCTCATGTCTTGCCCTTCCCTATGGGCCTTTGCGGCATTATGCGGCAGAGCAGCGCGCATATTGCGGCGGCGGAAACGAAGCTTATCACGGACGCTATGAACGTGGGCAGCACCACTATGTACGCATCCTCGCTCCCTGCGGCGGTCCTTAGCGCAAGCACGTTCGCCGGCAGCAGCTCCAGCGCCGATGCGTTGAGCGCAAGGAACATGCACATTTCGTCCGTAGCTACGCCGGCATATTTAGCCTTCGCGTTCAGCTCCTCCATGGCCTCCAGCCCGAAGGGCGTTGCCGCGCTGCCCGCGCCAAAGAAGTTCGCGGCTAAGTTCAGCGTTATCGGCGCTATCGCTTCGCCCGCGTTGGGGAAAAGCAGGCTGAGAGGCTTCCTCATTGCCCGCGAAAGCGCGTCTATCAGCCCCGCCCTTCGCGCTATGCCCATAAGCCCCATCCATAGCATATACGCCCCCGCAAGGGAGAGGGAGAGCGTTACCGCGTTGGCTGCGCCCTCCGTCAGCGCGTCAAGCACCGCCGCTATGCTGCCGTTCGCCGCGCCGCATATTATTGCCGCCGCTATCATTGCGGCGAAAACACAGCTCATCATGCCGCTTTAGCCGCTCAGCACAAAAACGTCAGCTTTTCGCCTTCGCAAAGCGCGTCCCCGCCCGCGGCTATGCTGCTTACAGGCAGGCTGTATCGCTTGGCCACGTCAAAGCGCGTCTCGTTTGCAGAGGCAAAGTATACTATAATCGCCCTCTGCCGCTTTACGGGCTCCGCTTCACCCGCGGCGGATACTATGGTCATGCCTGTAAGCGTATACGGCACCGCGGAAAGCTCCAGCACGCATTCCGCCGTGAGCATACCGCCCGTAAGCATAAGCGTGCAGGATAGGCACTTAACGCTTGCGTCCGCCGCGTCTGCATCCGCGCCGGTGTATTGCGTTTCGCACAGGAAAGGTAGTTGCGATGCAAACGTCAGCGCGTTCGGCTCAGCCGTGCGCAGCGCGCAGTTCAGCGTTATTATGCCCTCTATGCTTAGCACGCCGTTCTTTACCTCCGCTGTTGTAACGTATGGCATTGCGGCGCAGCATATCGCGCTCTTCGCGCCGCCCGTCCCGTCGGGAAGGGGTATATTTTCGCTCAGCGTATAGCGGAAGGTTTTTCGGCGCATCCGCTGCATAATGCTTGCGCTCTCCGTCTGCATTTGGCAGGAATGATAGGGTATGAATGCATCGGTGCAGATAGCCGTTTCGCTCTGCTCCGTTTGATATATGCTCACCGCAAAGCGTGCGCGCACGGCGGCTATGCCGCTTGATGCGTCGGCAGGGGATATGTATATATCCTTCAGCGTGACCGTGGCGTATGCGTCGCCCTCGGCGCGGCTGTCAAGCTCCGCCTCTATTGTGAATGGGAACTGCACGGCGTGTGCCGTAAGCCCCGCGCGGCTGCACAGCAGCAGGTCAAGGCAAAGCTGACCTTCTATTATTGCCGTGTCCCCGCCCGGCGTAACGCTCCTTACGCTGCATTCCCCGCTTGCAAAAAGCGGCTCCGTGCCCGCTGGCAGGGCGGTTTCTGTTTCAAAGTCCGTCTCGCTTTGGCCTATCAATGCTTCTGTGCAGGTGCATATGCACTCGTGCTTCATTTCGCATTCCGCGCCATCGATGCCGTTTAGCATGGGCAGGGGAGACGTGTCATAAACGGCGCAGTCCAGCCCCGCGACCGCGCTGAGCATCAGCTCTCCCGCGGCGCTCAGCGTGCAGGACGTGACGTATGCCGTTACCTCCGCGCGCATGCCCTCCCGCGCCGCGTCGCACGCAATGCTGTATTTGAATGCCGCGCCGGACGTGAACGCCCCGCCCTTTTCGGCAGCGGCGGCTTCCCCGCCGGCATTCTCCGCGCCGTCCCCGCTCGGTATCATCTCCCGCACGGCGTTGCGGAATATAACGCTCACCTTCAGCTTGCCCTCTATGTCTATCCGTCCGTCGTGTGCGGTTGCTGCTGCGGCCTCCACCCGGGCGGCTGCGCAAAGCGGCTCAATATCGCCAAGCCTTATCCCCGCGGGCAGCGGCAGCGCGCCCTCTATCGCGGCCTCCGCGCTTTCCCGCGCGGCCAGCCTAAGCGTTTTGCTCCCGCCGATATCTAAAAATTTCGCTTCCATTTCACCTTGCTCCTTTCGCGGCTCTATTCATTTGTATTTATATTTTGTTGGAGGGGAGGGTATGCAGAAAAGTTAAATATGGAGGGCGGATCGACTGAGGGGTTGAAACAAACAAATAGAAGATAAGCTTTTTTATAACCCCTCCGTCTGCTCGTTACACTCGCATCCACCTCCCCTTTCAGGGCAGGCTTATTGTGTCGAACTTGCACTGACCAAAACGCTCCCACCAACCTTCGTCATCTTTCTGTCATTTCCGATTGACTATACATATCATTTGTGTTATGGTTATAATGTGCGTAATGATATCGCGCATTGAACCCCAACGTATGAAAAAAGCATACAGAAAAAAACAGAAAGGGTTTTGAAAGATGGTAACACTCAAAATCGACGGAAGAACAGTCCAGGCGGAGCCGAATGCAACCGTGCTTGAAGCATGCATGGCGCAGGGAATAAAGATACCCACGCTTTGCAATCTGAAGGACATCAACAATATAGGCGCGTGCCGCATGTGCCTTGTTGAGGACGCAAAAACCGGCAAGCTTCAGGCAAGCTGCGTGCTGCCCGTGAGCGAGGGGCTTGAAATAAAGACCTCCACGCCCAAGGTGCTGGAGGCGCGCCGCGCTGTGCTGGAGCTTATTTTGAGCGATCATGACCGCTCCTGCCTTACCTGCAAGCGCAATCAGTCCTGCGAACTGCAATCCCTTGCCAACGAAATGGGCATAGAGGATATCGAGTTCCCGGGCGAGCGCATAGTTAAAACCATTGATGAACTAAGCCCCAGCATAGTAAGGGACAACAATAAATGCATACTGTGCCGCCGCTGCGTGGCCGCCTGCGCCAAAACACAGGGCGTGTTTGCCATAGGTATGCAGAACCGCGGCTTTAAGACGCAGATAGGCTCCGAATTCGGCAAAAGCCTTAACGACGTGGCCTGCATCAACTGCGGCCAGTGCATAGCCGCCTGCCCCACCGGTGCGCTTACCGAAAAGGACGCCACAAAGGAAGTATGGGCCGCGCTGAACGACCCCGATAAATACGTTGTGTTCCAGACGGCTCCCGCTGTTCGCGTGGCGATTGGCGAGGAATTCGGCCTGCCCATAGGCACGCGCTGCACCGGCAAAATGGTATCCGCAATACGCCGCCTTGGCGCGGATAAGGTATTTGACGTGGACTTCGCGGCGGATCTTACCATAATGGAAGAAGGTACGGAGCTGCTCAACAGAATAAACAACGGCGGCGTGCTGCCCATGATAACAAGCTGCAGCCCGGGCTGGATAAAATATTGCGAAACGTTCTATCCGGACTTTATACCCAATCTTTCAACCTGCAAAAGCCCGAACCAGATGCAGGGCGCGGTAACAAAAACATACTTTGCCAAGCAGAACGACCTTGACCCGCGCGACATTTACGTTGTGAGCGTAATGCCCTGCACGGCTAAGAAATTTGAAATAGCGCGGCCGGAGTTCGGGCGGGACGGCTATCGCGACGTGGACGCGAACCTTACCACGCGGGAGCTTGCCCGCATGATACGCCAGGCGGGACTTGACTTTGTGCACCTGCCGGAGGAGGAGTTCGACGATATGCTGGGCGAATCCACGGGCGCGGCGGTAATATTCGGCGTAACGGGCGGCGTTATGGAGGCGGCGCTGCGCACGGTTGTGGACGTGCTGACGGGGGAGGATATGCCGCGGCTTGAATATGCGGACGTGCGCGGGCTTGAGGGCATAAAGGAGGCCACCGTGAGCGTTAACGGCACGGACATAAAGGTAGCCATAGTTCACGGCACGGCAAACGCCGCAAAGCTGCTCAACGCCATACGCGCGGGCGAAAAGACATACCATTTCATAGAGGTTATGGGCTGCCCGGGCGGCTGCGTTACCGGCGGCGGTCAGCCGATAGTGGATGCAAGGACGCGCTACTATGTTGACCCGCGTGCCGCGCGTGCCGCCGCAACATACAGCGAGGACGAGGCCATGGCTATCCGCAAGAGCCATAAGAACCCAGCCGTGCAGAAGCTTTATGCCGAGTTCCTTGGCGAGCCCAATTCGCATATTGCGCACGAGCTGCTGCATACCACCTATGTGGACAGGAGCAAGGAAGCGTAATTCACCCCATAAATACAACGACCGCCGACCCAATCAGCAAGGGCGGCGGTCTTTTCAGTATCCGCAAAAGCAGTGGAGGCATTAGCGGGTTGTATGATATAATATTTCTACATTCGTGCGCAGGAGGGCAGCTATGGCGGAAGCAATGGACATAAAGCAGTTTTGGAGGGCGGTTCTTGCCCAAAATGAGGACGAGATAAGAAAATATTTCCATGCCGATGCGTATGTGAATTGGCATTGCACCAATGAACGCTTCAACGTGGATGAATTTATAATCGCAAATTGCGAATATCCAGGGGAGTGGGAAGGGGAGGTTGAAAGGGTGGAAGCCGTGAACGACCTTATAATCACGGTCACGCTTATATATCCAAAGGACAGGAGCGCATATTATCACGCAACCTCGTTTATTCAAACAAAGGACGGTAAAATTACGGCAATGGACGAATACTATGCCGATGACGGCGCGCCGCCGCAATGGAGATTGGATAAGCGCATAGGAACGCCCGTTAAATAGGCTTCATAATACGGGCGGGGGCAGGCGGCTGTGCCGAAATTATAACGGTTGATAATATACAGGCTGTGGAGGTGCTGAAAATCGGGGCGTTTTTGGAAAGGGTAAGAAGGCCTAAGAAAAACATTCCTTTGCGTAGGCACACAAAAAAGGGACGCAGCCGCCCGCGGAGCAGCCGTGTCCCTTTTAGCTTGGCGTATATTATTTTTCCTTCTTGGCGAAGAAGCGCTTTTTATAGTAGCTTTCCGCAACGTATATCGCCGCAAGCGGATTGTGTCCCATAACCCTGTCCTTAACTGCAAGCACGGTGGTTGGCGCTTCAACGTATTTCATAACAAGGCTGTCGTGCCCAACGCACAGGCCAAGTATTATGTTCATGTCCGTATGCTCGCTGTTCATAAGCAGCGCCTGACCTATCGGGTTGCACATCACCTCGTCCGCGCAGCCGGAAAGCGTCTCCTCGTCCTTCAGGCCGACGGAGGATTTTGGGTCGGAGCCGTTTTTGCACACGGCGGAAACAACGTCAAACCCATTGTGGGTCAAAATCTTGCTCACCTCGCGCGCCTCATCCGAAAGACCAACGCAGAATATAAGACCTATCCTGTTATAGCCGCACTTCCTGGCGAAGAGCATAATCTCCTCCATGCGGCAAAGCCTGCCGTAGCCTTCCGCCTCAACCACGGCCGCGTTGTGCGCCAGCGTGTAGTTTTCCGGATCCTTATAAAGCTCGCTCGCCTGCTGCTGTATCTCGCCGTTCTTGGTGGGGCAGCATATCATCGCGTTTGAAACATCGTGTACCTGGCAGCCGTGGTGCGGGCATTCGGCGCATTTAAGCATAAGTATTTATCTCCTTTGTATGTTCTCGGTTTGATGATAATACCGCATAAGGGCGGTGTCAATAGCAAAAAGCGGGGCGATGCTTCCACCGCGCCCGCTTTGCGTTTCGGTTTATTGCCTTACAGAACTGGAGTCCATGCAAGGTCAAGTATTTCGTCCGCGTTGTCCATGGAGGTGATGAGGCCAAGGCGGATATAGCGCTCGATGAAGTCCTTGAGGGTGTCGCCGGTGAACTCATCGGAAAGGCTGAACTGGAGGGAACCGTTTATCATTATGTTCATCTCGTAGTTGCCGCCGTTCCAACCCATGTCCATCAGTACCTTGGTGGCTTCTTCGGGGTTGTCGCGCATGTAGCTGTGCGCCTTCTGCACGGCCTGGGCCACCTTTTTGGCGATGGTGGGGTTTTCCTTTACGAAGGTGCCGTTCATTGCCATAACGCAGCATACGCGGTCCGCAAAGTCGGTATCAAGCTGGGAACGGATGCACTTGAGCTTGCCGTCCTTAACCATGGCATAGGCAAAGGTGTCGCTCAGCAGGGCCGCGGCTATTTCGCCGTTTTCCATTGCGGTAACGCAGGCGTCCGCGGAAACCTGAACCAGCTCAACATCGGTGCTGTAATTGATTCCGTCCGCGTCAAGGAGCAGGGCGGTTATGTTGTAGTCGCTCTTACCGATGCCGTTGGGGACTGAGATCTTCTTCCCCTTAAGGTCGGCAGTGGTGGCATATTCGCTGTCCGCAAGAACATAGAGGGACTTGCAGCCAATGTGCGCGCCGCCGGTGAAGGTTATGTCCACGCCGTTGGTGATGGGAACAAGCATCTTGGCCATCATGCCGGTGGCAACGTCAACCTGATTGGTGCCCAGCGCTTCAACATCGCTGCTGCCCTTCACGCCCTCGGCGGTCAGGCCGGCTTCCGCATAGTAACCAAGGTGATCGGCCATGGTGGGGCCGGAGGTGCAGCCGTCGCTCATGAAATACTTTATTGTGCGGCCGTAGGCGGGCTCGTTCTTCATGGTTTCCAGCTCTTCGGGGGTGGGGGTCAGATCGAAGTTGGCCATGTCTATGGCGCGGCCTTCGATGTTAAGGGGCACAAACAGGGCTTCCCACTTGCCGGAAGCGGAGGCTTCGGCGGCGTCCAGATGCTCGTCAGCTTCGTTGACCTCAACGTCGTCAACGGTACCTACCTCTATCTGGCCATCGTTGTTGGAATCCTTGATAACTTCGGACTGCTTGCTGCTGTCGTCGGTGTTTGCAACGGTATTGTCGCCGTTGGTCTCCACGCCCGCGCAGGCGCATACGGACAGCGCCATTACAAGCACGAGCATAAGAGCAACAATCTTCTTCATTGGTTTTCTTCTCCTTGCGAAAAGTTTTTTTATTTATAGGCATTCCTTGCCGTATAAACCGTAAATTAGGCGTTTTTGCCGCCGTAATGCAGCTTGTTGAGTATTTCGTTGCGGTATTCTACAAAGCTTGCGGAGCTTCTGTCCCGCGGGAAATCCTCGCTTATCTTTATGTCCGCCACTATGCGCCCGGGGTTGGCCTCCATAACCAGTACCCTTGTGCCCATGTAAACGGCCTCGTCAATGCTGTGCGTAACCATAAGGGCAAGCTGCCTGCGCTGCGTCCAAATATTGAGTATCTCATCCTGCATATTCATGCGGGTGAATGCGTCAAGCGCGCCCAAAGGCTCGTCCAGCAGCAGTATCTCCGGTTCGTTTATAAGCGTGCGCACCAGCGCCACGCGCTGCGCCATGCCGCCGGAAAGCTGGGCAGGATAGTCGTTGCGGAACTTTTCAAGGCCGGTTATTTCAAGCATATGCTTTACCTTTTCGGCCTTGCCAACGGCTGCGCCCTGCATATCAAGGCTGAAGGATATGTTCTTTTCAACGGTGAGCCAGGGGAAAAGCGTGGGGTTCTGGAAAACCAGTCCGCGCTCCGGGCTCGGGCCGTCCACCTCTTTGCCGTCAACGGTAACGTGGCCGAGCGTTGGCGTTATAAGCCCCGCGACAAGGCGCAGTATTGTGGATTTTCCGCAGCCGGACGGGCCGACCAGAGACACGAACTCCCCGCTTTGCATTTCGGTGCTAACGTCCTGCAGGGCGTGGGTCACGCCGTCGCTTTCAACCTTTGCAAAAACCTTGCTTACGTTTTCCAGTTTAAGGCAAACTTTCTTTTTATCGTCGCTCATTTTTCGGCTCCGTTCTGCCACCTGAGAAGATAGCGCTTTATCCTTTCAAGCCCGTTTGTTACCAGCGTGAATATGAAGCATATTACGAACAGCGCCGCAAAGGACTTATCATAGCTGGCCCAGCCGGTCTGCCACGTCATGTACCAGCCAAGGCCGGATTTTACGCCCAGCATCTCTGCAATCATTATTGCCACGCAGGATGAGCTCATGGCCTGCGTGCAGCCCTGAAGAATGGAGGGCATTGCGTGGGGAATGGCGACGTGCAGCACAAGCTGCCTGTTTGTTGCGCCCAGCGTGCGCGCGGCCTCGAAATATTCCTTGCCCACGTTTGAAATGCCCGTGAGAGAGGCCACCGTTACCGCGAACCATGAGCCGAGGGCTATTATGAACACCGCCCCGCCGAAAAGGGACGTTGCAACTACCATTATGATAGGTATCCATGTGGAGGTGGGGATGGGCCCCAAGAACTTGATGATTGGGTCCAGCCAATAGCGCGCCTTTTTGGAATATCCGCAGGCTATGCCGGTTATAAGCCCCAGCGTAACGCCTATGGAATAGCCTATGAAAAGCAGCTTCAATGTATTGAGCGTGCAGTCCGCAAGCATTTTATAGTCAACGAGGAATGCGTTGATTATATAGTTCATGCAGGGCACGAACGGCTGCGTAAGCGTGCCGGTTTTCAGCGTAAGGTAATCATATACGGCTAAAAATATGAACAGCGCGGCATAGCGCGGCGCCTTGTAGCGCAGCCTTTCATAGAACTGCTTTTCGCCCCGCGCCCGCCTTATGAGGGACACTATGAAGCACACAAGATAGATGCACATGGCCGCGCCAAGCACCCAAACGTAGCTCCAGGGCTTTGAATTGCGGCTGTTGTTCGGCAGTATCACGTATTCCGCCATCGCTATGCATCCGCACAGCAGCGGCAGTATCATTATTATTGCCTCCGCGGTTTTCTGCGCGGGAGTTTTTTCTTTTTCTTCCAGCTCCTTTAGCTGGCGGCGGGTCAGGCCGCTGAGCAGCGCAACGTCTGCGTTCCGTTCGTTTTTAACCTTGCTCTCAGGCATTTATAGCCCACGCCCCCTTCTGTCGTAATCAAACATTTTTATTATATTGGCGGCGTTAGATTAGTCAAATTGGACTTATTGATTAAGAGGAAGTATTATTGATTGTGCCGATAAATAAAAAGAAATGCCTACAAAACGCAAGGTAATGAAGTAAGGTGCAGTAAAAAAAGCACCCAGCCGATGCTGAGTGCTTTATGTGTCTAGCTGCACCAAATTAGATATTTCCAAACCCTTCATTGAAAATACCTAATTTCATTGCACTTATTAATTAATTGAAGTATAACACAGGCGGAGTGCTTATGGCCTTATTTCCATGCCACGCTTATTTCAGTGCCGTTCCTAAATATCACATTGAGCTTCTCGGATATGACCGATACGCTCTCCACCAGTTTTCTGACCAGAGTGTCATCGTATTCGGTGATGTCCAATTCTCCGTTCTGGAGCGATTTCATGATTTCGCTTATCCTTTGTTCGGCATTCGCATCTGCCTGCGCCCTTTGGAGTAGCGTTTCTCTGCGGGCTTGTAGCACTTCCATGCTGTTGAGCATCATGGAAAACTTCGCATGGTCGATGTTATCAGCTTCGTTCGCGTCCGGGTTCAGCGTTATGAGCTGGATAAGCTCATTTTTGTGATACTCTATGAGTGCATCGATCTCCTGCGCAGTTTCGTCACCCGGGTGTTTGATTACCTCGGACAATATCTCTTGTATATCTGCCTTTGCATCCTCTGTATCCAGCTTCAACAGCCGGATCGCTTCCATGATCGCTGCATGCAGCGCCGGTTCCGGAATCGTAGGAGCCTTCTTGCATATTTCTTTGCCATGCTCCAGCCTTGATACGCATCGCCATACGATCCGCTTCTCGCCACCTTGATCTTTGGCTGGCCAGGTTGTCCGGCGATAGGCGGCGCCGCATTCCCCGCAGTGGATCAGTTCGGATAAGGCATATTTGCTTGAAAACCTACCTTTGTTCGTTTTTGAGGATGATGTAGAGAGTGCGGTTTTGCTGTTCCGCCTGGCAAATTCCTCTTGGACGCGGTTGAAAATCTCCCGCGGCACGATGGCTGGGTGGTTATCCATGATGTAATATTGAGGAAGTTCGCCGGTATTCTTCTTGACCGTCTTGGAAATGCAGTCGGTGACGTAGGTTTTTTGCCGCAGCGAGTCGCCGGCATAGATCTCGTTTTTGAGGATGCGCTGGATGATACTGCTGCTCCATTTCTCGGCAAAATGAGGAGGCGGTACGTTGTCATCACTTAGGCTGTCTGCGATTCGTTTTGCACTGTAGCCTGACAGCATGCTGTAATAAATGCGCCTTACGATTACCGCTTCCTCCGGAATGATCTCCGGCGTATCATTTTCACCGCGCTTATAACCATACAGCCATTTATACTGGAAGAGCACCTTTCCTGCTTTCATACCCATTCGTTGCCCGATAGCCACATTTGTAGATAAGGACTCACTTTCTGCTTGGGCAAAGCCGCTATGGAAGGTCATCATCAATTCACCGGCCAGTTCCAAGGTGTTGATGTTTTCCTTTTCAAATAAAACGCCAATACCCCTTGCCCGGAGGAGGCGCACATATTTCAGGCAGTCCACCGTGTTTCGGGCGAAGCGGGATACGCTCTTGGTAAGGATGAGGTCCACGCGACCGCGGCGGCAGAGGGCCATGAGCTTGTTGAACTCATCCCTGTGTTTGGTGGATGTGCCGGATATTCCTTCATCGGCGTACACGCCCGCCATCTCCCAATCGGGATTGGCGTTGATCTTCTCCGTATAATACTCGATTTGGTTCTGGTAGCTGGTCAACTGTTCCTCATCGTCGGTTGACACGCGGCAGTATGCGGCCACCCGGAGTCGACCCTTTTGCTGCTCCCTCACAAGCTCCGCCTTGGGCTTGGCGGGAATGATCCGTACTGTTTTAGCCATCGTTCATCACACTCCCCGATATGAGCGGCAGGAGGGTGTGATCCCCCTGCATCGTAACGATGCGGACGTTTGATCTTGTCAGCCTCTCTTTGCTTTGCCTGAGCTTGTAAGTGTTGCGCTCCAAACGGCTTAGGCTTACGGCAAGTATCTCATCGTATCTGCCAGCGTCGCAGTCCGCGAGGAGCTTTTCCCATTCCGGTCGGTAGGCGTTGGCGGGGACGCCATCGTCGACATATACGCCCATAAGCCTGCGGTCCGCGTCCTGTGCAATATGCGTTTTCAGGCGCTGAACCTGTTCGGCGCATTCATCACCTTGCTTTCCAGCATCCACCCTTGCGTAGATAGCCGTGCGTATTGGTCCTGTCTGCTTGCTCATTTTTGTTCTCTCCTTTTCTTCAAATATCAAAATGGACGCTACCCGCGTCCACTTGATTGCTCGGTGTGGAATTGTAGGTCCGTATCGCATCGTATTTCTTGACGGCCAGTTGGAATATCATCTCCTGCAACCGCTCCGGCTCCAGTACCGGCTTGGATAGCTCTTGGTTGATCTGGTTTTCCAGGCGGGCGATTGATATATCCGTGAGACGAGTAGGTACAGTGGGCGGCGCGGATTGCACTGTTGCCGCGGGCTGTTTCTCGGTTCTTTCACGTTTCACAGCCTTTCCTTCCCGTATAGCGGCTACCCGCCCGAATAACTCCGGCTGGATGATTGCGGGATACCCGTCTGTGCCGGTGTACCGTTCATTTTCCAGCATGCGCTTGACCATATGTTTGTTCCAAAGCGGCGTATCGGGATGATAGCGGACGCCCATGGCTTGCAGAGTATCCGATATGGCGGCGTAGGACGCACCGTCAACATAAGCGGCATAAGCGCGCTCGATGCATTCCGCTTCGGCTCGGCATATCACGATCTCGCCGTTTTCCAGCCGGTATCCAAAGGGCAGATATCTATTTCTCGCCATCGCCGTTTTCCTCCGCGCCCGTCAGTTCCAGCCCGTTTATGAGCCGGAACACGATCTTTTTGTTCCTGTCCACCAGCACCTTATCGACGATCTGTTCAAAAACCCCGCCATCTTCGAGAGAGGTGGGGTCCTGGGACACATCCTGCAGGATGGATATGAGTTCTTCCGTTTTTTCGAGCTTGTTGTCTTTCACCGTACCCGATATGAGCAGCTTGCGTTTTCGCTGTGCTTCGTCAAGCTGGGCGTTCAGGGCGTTGCACCTTTCACGGAATGCGGCGACGTCCAGTATGTTCAGGCTATTGAGCTTGCTGACGGCGTGGAGCTGGTCGGTGAGCGAGAGTATCTGTTGGTTGAGAGCATTGATGCCCTCGTTGCCCATGATGGAGCGTTCCCGAAGATGGCGAAGCTGGGTAGCCATTGGGAGGAGGAGCGTGTCCATGCTGGCTTTCAGTATGCTCAAAATGGTTTCATAAGCGTTTAACACGATGACTTCGGCCACAGGTGGGGAAGGGCATAACGATTTGCTTTCATCGTGACGGCTGCACACCCAACTCACATACCCGCTGTTCTGCTTTTTGCGGCGTAACGCACGGCCGCACTCTGCACAATAGATTTGTTTGTGCAGATATGTTTTAGCAGGAGGGATACTGACTTGCGGGTTTCGCCGCATTTGACAAAGGATCTGCGCTCTTTCAAATGTATCACGGGATATGATCGGTGGGTGCGACTCAGCCAAATAATACTGCGCGACGTCGCCATGATTGCGCTTCTCCTGCTTGGGATAACCTTCTGTGGTATATTTCTTTTGCAGCAATGCGTCGCCGATGTACCGCTCATTGTTCAAAATGTATTGTATAGTGGTGACATACCACACGGTTCTGCTGTTCTCACGTTGATTCAGTTCATGGGCAATCTGTGCGCGACCAGCTCCGTTAAGATAGCTGTCAAATATCCAGCGGACGATCTCGGCTTCCGGCTCATATATTTCCAGCGAGCGGTCTTTCCATCGGTATCCATACGGAGCGATATTCCCGATGAACTTCCCGCTTTTCATGCGGTACTCGTAGCTTTTCCGCATGTTTCCGCCGATTGACGTGCTTTCCTCCTGCGCCAGCGAACCGAACACGGATATCAGCAACTCGCCCGCGATGTCGGCGGTATCCAGTCCCTCTTTTTCAAAGTAAACGGATACGCCGAGCATCTTTAGCTCCCGGACGTATTCGAGGCATTCCTGCGTGTTGCGCGCAAAGCGGGATATGCTCTTGGTCAGTATCCGCTTGACCTTGCCCTGCCTGCAATCTTCAATGAGCCGCAGGAACTCGGGGCGCTTTAGGGCGCTGGTGCCGGTGATGCCTTTATCGGCGTAGATACCGGCAAGCTCCCATCTATCGTTCTCCGCGATCCGCGCGGTGTATTCCTTGACTTGAGCGACGAAGGAGTGGCGCTGGTCCTCGGAATTGGAACTGACCCGGCAATAGGCCGCAACGGGCAGCTTGTCCGCGAGCGTTCCTTTGGTCGCCTGTATGACCCGTACCTTGGGCATCCTCGCCATCTCCTTTCGGCCTTTTTTCAAGCAGCAACACTACCACACAATCTTCAACATATCCATGGAAAACCACAGACAGTCAGGGACTTTTTAAGCCGCTGACAGATACCGCCTTGTCAGCAGATCGCAGGCCTTTCGGTATTCTTCATCCGTAAGCAAGCCAGCCGTGCGGAGCCGTTTGAGGTACTGCCATGCGGCGGCCTTGCGGTATTCATTCTTCAACCGTTCGTCCATCCGCCGTCACCTCGCTTTCAAAGTATGCAGCCGGTTTCTTTTCCCGGATAAATGCCGCCACATCATCCGTGCTGCGCGTAGTGGGCATATAGGGCAGCACTTCCATCACGGCGCGCTGATACTTGCTCTCCGGCGTCGCACGGCGGTCGAGTATCGAAATGACGCAGGTATCGGTTTCAAGCCGTACCCCGCGCCCGATCCCTTGCATGACGCTTAACTGCATCTGCGGCACGACGACCGCGCCTATGAAATCTCGCAGGCTCATGTATTGGCTTTTCTGCGCCTCGGAGAGCAGCGTTTTCTGCGGGAAGGGCAGCTTGTACAGGATGAGGGAGGACACGATATCGCCGGGAAAATCCAAACCCTCCCACGCCCGGCCACAGGCCAATAGCACACCGTTACCAGACTGGCGGAAGGCGGCGAGGCATTCCTCGTCCTTGCGGTTCAATGCGAACAGCGGGTAGGGTAGACCTTGCTCCTTGAGCATTTGGTAGGTTTCCGACATATCGTCGTAGGAGGTGAATAGGATAAGCGTGTGGCCGTGGGCCGCCTGTATGAGCTTGGTGATCTCGTCAAAAGCGGCGGCCCTGTATGCGTCCGTATCCTTTACGCTGGGCATGTGTTCCGGCAGATACAGCAGGCAGTTGTTCCGGTAATCGAACGGGGAGTAAATGACAGACTCGTATATCTCCCGGTCGATATGGTTAAGGCCCAACTGCCGCTTCACAAAGCGGAAACCGTTATTGATGGCCAGCGTCCCGGAGGTAAGAACCACACCGGCGTCCTTGTTAGCCCATAACAAGGTTCGCAACTGCGTCCGTATGGTCTTGGGTACGACGACGAAAGCAGAGTTGCCCTCCCGGTCGCAGTCGAGGTAGCAAAGATAATGGTCGTTCATGTCGTGGAACTGCTTGAGCGTTCGCCCGATCCGGTTGGCCGCGTTGCGCACGCCCGTCGCGTTGGGGCGCAGGGCGGCCGCTTGCTCCAATGCCTCGAGACACTTGCTGATCAGTTCTTTGTGTCCAGCATCGGGGGCGTATACGGTTTGCGTATCGGCTGCACCCGCAAACTCGGCAAACAGGCTGTTAAAGAGAAGGCTGCCGCCCTTGGGAGCGGCACTCACCGTGCGAAGTTCTGTGAGGAAATCCTCCACGTCGCCTTTGTCGAAGCGGTACTCGCACATCTCCCGCGCCGCAGCCGTCAGCTTATGGGCTTCGTCCACGACAAGACCGCGATAGTCGGGCAACAAAGGCGAATACCCCCTCATGCGGTTGAGCGAATCCGCCAACAGATAGTTATGGTTGCAGACCTGAAACAGCGCGGTGCTGCTCTGCTGTGCTTCCAGCATACGCAGGAACGCACAATCGTCGGCATCCTCGCATTTTCGGGGACAGGTATCGGGAATGGCTACCCGCTCCTTGTCATATTTGGAGAGACGTGGGGCTTTGCTCAAATCCATGTTCAGCCGCAGCACATACAGCGCGTCCAGCTTCTGCTTGTTGCGCCTGTCGGGGTTAATGCTCTCGATGCGCCGCGCCAGCCGCAGGGGGCAGACGTAATTACCCTTGCCTTTGCGGAGGATTCCTTCAAAGGGCTCGGCTATGATCCCTTCATTAAGTAAAATCTGCGATAGCTGGGGGATGTAATCTTCCAGTATGGCGTTTTGCAGCGCAATACTGCTGGTAGCGATGATAAAGGGAGAAAAGCCTTTGTCCGCGTCGCAGGGCTGATATTTGTTCCAAACGACCGCGGCGATGATATAGGCCGAGGTCTTGCCAATGCCTACCCCGGCATGGCAGAGTGAAATGCGCTTATCCGCAAAGGCGTCGAGCATCTGGTGGCACAGCGCGATCTGGCCGTCGCGCACCTCCATGCCGTGCTTGGGAAGTCTGTCAAAGTAAATACGGTCAATATCGGCGTGGGCTTTTTCCAGCGTGGTCATGTTTGATAATTCCATTTTGTTTTCTCGCTTTCTTTTGTGGTTTTCAAATTCAAGGCAGTAGAAACAGCGCGGTGGGCTGTGCCTGCCGCGCTGAATCCTGTCTCTGCCGTATTTGCCACGCACCCCCGGCAAGGGGAGTCACCACAGGCTGGCCGTGACAAGCGGCCGCACTCGCGTCCTCATCCGGGTCTTTATGGCTTGCAACCCAGACGGGGCGCGCCCCTCTTACATGGGGGCCAACAGGATTATCATTATCCGACGCTCCGAGTCATGGCGGCGCGAGGTCAGTCGCGCTCCGGGTCGGCACGGTATCGCTCGTCCCCCGAAGGGGGAGTCCTGGCGCTGCCGCCCGGCGCTCGCCGGGGCGTAGGTCCCTGTGGTGCTGTATATGAAGTTTTCAAGGAGCGGGAAGGCCTTTTGAACCCTCTCGCTCCTTGTCCGCTGACTTTTTTGCGATTTGAGCGGATTTATTTTTTCGATCCTATGATTTTTTTTAATTTGAGCAGGATGCGCCGCTTCCTGTCGTTGATGGTTTTCTGCGGAATGCCTGACGTTGCAGCATATTCTCGTTCTGTCAGACCATCCAAGAAAGTAGCCTGTATGAGCTGTCGTTCTTCGCTGCTCAGTTGAGCAAGCGCCTTGCGAAGCCTTACAATCATCACTCCCATAGTCGCTTCTTCGGCTACATCAGTCGTTTCATCCGGGATAAACTCACAAGCTGGAGCGCCGTCCTCGTTCACGAGCGCATCATATGAAACCACAGTGTATTCTGGGGCGCTGGCCTTCAGATACGCCCTGCGGTTTTGCTCTTGCTTCCATGCCTTGAACTGCTCCGGCGTAGCTTCGTACATCCTGTGATCGATAACGATGAACTTTAGCGTCCGAACATGGGGATCCTTTTCACGCATGGCAAGGTATTCCTGCATGGTGAAACGCGTCTGTTCACTATTGATTTCCATGTAGACCTCTGTAACTTTTGCCATGTTCCTAACCTCCGGATTTTGATTTTTGTGGGGATCAAAAATCCGGGGGTCAGGGGTATTTGGCTATGGCCGCCTGCCATGCGGAAAAGAAAAAAGCCACTCGTTAACTCCTTTTAGGGGAGCTGACGAGCAGCTAAAAAGAACGAACCTGACGGTAGCTTTATTAGCTACTCGTCAGGCTCGTCCGTCGTTATTTAATACCGTATCCGGCACATTAGTGTGGGATTAGTTGCGGCGTGCTCTGTACTGAGTACCGAACAACTGTGAAACGTCACAATCGCGTCCTTTATTCTGTTACCTATAAGCACAGGGGCTTTATCAGTCCTTATGCCCTACCAACCGTATCCCCAAATGGGAGCTGCATTTCCAGCACTTGATGTAATAATCCGCCTTCCATTTTTCCAACTGACGTATGACGCGAACATCGTTTATCACTGTGCTGTCCGTATCTAAAACCCTGCGCCCGCAACGGGGGCAGACAAGCTGTGACTTCATCAAATTCCTCCAACATCATCATTTAACCATGGCGTTTGGCAACATGGACTGCTTGCCCAGCCGCCCGCCCGGCAATTTGTTATTGTTCATAAGGCCTATAGGCGTTACGTTGTTCTTGCCGAATCACCTACGTATGTCGCAAATCGCTTTCTCCGGTTGCTCTTGCTTTTCGAACAATTCCACGTCAAAGAACATATCTGTTTGCCGTGGTGCGTCGACGGGGATAAGTTGTTTGGCAGTGATGGTAAGCGAACGAATGTCTAGGCAAACCTCGTCGATGCCGAATGGATCGCTCCTGTCATCAATGCTGTCGCATACGGCGAGGAAGCGGCTCTTGAACCCTAGATGGAGCATCATCTCAATGAAGACATAAGAGGCGTTCATGCCGCCGTGCAAAATAATACGTTCCATTTCCAGCGCCTCCCACTTGACATTTTGGTATTCGTACAGTATCATACGAATTACGAAGCACTAATTCATATTCAGTGGCTTGATTATAGCGAATAAGAATGAGGCTGTCAATACGAAGAATTGAAACTTGAGGGAGGTCAAAATGGAGTTCAAGGATAAGGTCAAGGAACTGAGAAAAGGGAAAAAGCTGACGCAATCTGCCGTTGCGCAGGAGCTTGGCATCACACTTCGGGCGTATCAATACTATGAGCAGGGAACAAACTATCCGTCCAACGCCATCCTCCTTCGGCTAGCCGAGATATTTGAGGTCACAGTAGACTCACTAATCTCCATGCAGGATGAATGCCTGATCACCGTTAACGAAAAGGGCGGCAATTCCCGTGATAAGGCAAGGATACGACGGCTCACCGGCGAGGTGACGACCATGTTTGCGGGCGGCCAGCTTGACGATGAGGATAAGGACACCGCGATGCGCGCACTCACTGAAGCATACTGGAAAGCGCGCGAGATGAACAAGGCGACCTATACCCCAAAGAAGTACAAGAACAGGGACAAAGACAGCCTGTGAACAAAGGGCGTTTTTCGAACACTGCATGCGATATACGAAACATATCGGCAACGTATTGGGCACAGGCCGGCCAGTATGATTGGCATGACGCGGATAGGAGGATCAAATGTACAACATGAGAATCTATAACGAAGCCCGCAAGCTTGTTTCGCGTGTCGACAGCACCGACCCGCAGGATTATATGGACTATCTGAAAATCGTCTGCATGCCCGTGGATTACTTTACGAAGCTCAAGGGCATGTATACGGCGGACTGGCGGCGTTATTTTATATTTATCAACACGCATTGCAGCGTGCGATTGCAGCGCACGGTCAAATTCCATGAGATAGGGCATCATATGCTGCACAGGGATTCGAACTGCGTTTTCAAAGAGTTTGAGCTATACAATATGGCCAACGATATGGAACTTGAGGCGAACGTGTTCGCAGCGTCCATACTGATGCCGGATAATGTGGTTTACGAGTATGCCCGTGAGGGGCGCACGATCGGGGAAATCGCTATGCTCACTGGTATGGATATGAACCTTGTGCTTATCAAAATGCACGATATGCAGCGGCGCGGGTATGATTTTTGCATTAGCGATTATGGAAAATCGGATTTTTTGAGGTAAAACTGATTGAAATGCCGGCCCTTTTGGAGATTGTTGGTTTTTAGCTATAAACAACAGATTGATGCAAGTCTTTCACTATTATCAATCTTCTGCCGCCTAATGTGTATTGTATACCTGCAAAAGAAGTGAAAGACTAAAACCCACTTTGTACCTACCAAAGTGGAAACAAACTCCCCACTTCGGTATTTCTTAAATTATGTAGGTTTGTCAAACATGATGGACAGCATAGGCACGAAGGAAGTCGTTGGGAGAGCTATACTGTAAAGGACGCATTGGACGGTTATTGGAGGCTCTTGGATGCACAGCTAGCTGTGCATTGAAATCGGCGAGAGAGTAGAAGCTGTGAGTATCGTAAAAGCGGCGCTGATCCTCGCGGTGACTGCGTTCCACCTTACCGTTGTGACGGGGCGTGTATGGGCGAATCAGCTTGTGCCGGATGCCCAATTCAGAAGCCGTTCTTTCAAAGAGCGTGACCAGCTCACGTTTCGACTGTGCGAAGCGGTTGGTAAACTCAAAGCCGTTATCAGTCTGCACACACTCAACGGCGAACCCCTGCTTCTTGAAGAAAGAATATGTTTTCTTCAAAAAGTCTGCTGAGGAATAGGTGTTTTGCTCCTCGTAGGCCGCCAGATACCGCAGTCTTGAGAACTCATCGATAGCGGTGTACTGGAACAGCTTTAACCCGTTAGGACGGCAGGCGCGAGGGACCACCTTGACGTCGATCTGAACACGCTGACCGGGATATGTCATTTGCTCGTAGGGCCTAGGCTTGTACGGCTGCTTATTTGGTTGTTCGGGCAAAGCGCCAAGACGTTTGAGCACCCGGTACAGGCTTTCGGGACAACGGGTGTATCCTCGCTCCCGCAGCCTGCACCACAAGTCGATCAAGCCCAGCGTTGGATTCCTTCGCCGCATATCCCGAATCAGCTTGAGCTCGGCTTCCGTATGCTGATTGGGATGGGAATGCGGACGCTTGGAGCGAGCGGCAAGCGACTCGATCGTTCCGTCGTGCCTTGACAGCCAGAAGTAGATGGATGAACGGGGACGGTTATACTTCCTCGACGCTTTGGATACGCCATATTTCAGAGCGTAGCATATTAGGGATTGCCTGTACTTCATGTCCTGTGTTACAGTTGCCATGAGGGATTTGCACTTCCTTTCGGTCATTGTTTTGTTCTTAGCAAACCCACAATAACCGATTTGTGCGAATCCTTCATCCTTTTTCTTCCTGTTCCTCCCTCCTTTGTCCAAGATGTATTGTAGCCCTACAATCCTACAGTTAATTATGGCAGATTGTGCTTGACCTGATTTGGAATAATGATATAATAGAAGAAATTCATCTTGGGGGCATAAACTAAACGTTACACTGATGCGTTTGAAGTGCGCAGAGAGGTTGTGAAAAATGAAAAACATTAAATTAAAGAAACCGGTTGCAAAAAAGACCAAACTTACACTGTATAAGGAAAAAGGATTTTGGTGCTGCTAATGAAAAGAAAACTTATTAAGCCTACAGCAAAAAGAAGCTATAGTGTGACCCTGTATAAAGAAAAAGGATTTGTGTGTTGCTAACTAAGGCGTGAATCCAAATGCCCTCAAGATGTAGAAATGTCTTTTGCCGATTGTGAGCGTGGGAGAGGAAACATGACATACGATCTTGTATTGGTAGATACTGGCGTAGATCTAGACCATCCAGGAATTCAGAATTGGAAGTGTGATGGATTGACTTTATCAGATGACGGCATCACAAATGATTTTTCTGATTCTATTGGCCACGGTACGGCTGTATTTTATGTAGCAAAACGCTGCTTCCCTTCTGCAAATATTTTATCAATTAAAATATACAACAGTGATGAGTCTGCACTAATGGATTTGGCATCCGTCCTTGATTACATATATCAGAAGATCGAATGTCGTGTTATTAATTTAAGCTTGGGGATAACGGCCTGCGAAGATTTGCCTTATCTGCATACTGTATGTAGAGCTCTCACGGAAAAGGGTATTATAATTGTTGCTGCATTTGACAATAGAGGTGTCGTTTCATATCCTGCAGCCTTTGATAATGTAATTGGTGTTGATACAAGTGTAAAGTGGACTAGATTGTCATCCTATGAAGTTGTTTTGGATCAAGGAATCAATATAATCGGGATGGGATTGGAACAAAGGATACCTTGGAAAGGCGGCACATTTTGCAATTTAGCAGGTGCTAGTTTTGTTGCGCCACATTTTGCCGCACTGCTCTGTAAATGGTTGAATAAAGGTGCAACACGTGAACAAGCTATTGCAAGATTGAAGCAAGGTGCTGTAAGCATTAATAAAGAGAAGAAAAACTTTTTACCAAAAGGATGCGATTTTGAAATAAAAACAGCAATAACATTTCCGTTCAACAAAGAGATTCATAGTGTTATTCGTTTTAAAGATTATTTAGATATTGATTTAGTAAAGGTATGTGACTCAAAATTTAATGGCAACGTTGGGAAGAATGTTGCCAGCTTATTGCATACTAGTGGTGATGCTTTTGTTGAGAATATTGACTCATTCGATTGGGAAGAAGAGTTTGATACACTTATTCTTGGACATGTACATCAATTATCCGCTCTTACGAAAAAAGATTATATTGCGCTACTATTAAACAAGTGCATCACATATAAAAAAAACGTATATGCATTTGATGATCTGAGCGATTATCCAATGCTGCTAGAGGAGTTGAGAGCACAGGGGGCAAGTATATATTATCCCCCAGTCTTGCCATATCGCAATAGCAGTTATGTTACGTCAAGCAAATTGCATATGATAGGTAAGCCCGTATTGGGGGTATGGGGTACAAGCAGCCAACAAGGAAAATTTACTGTGCAGATTGAATTGAAACAGTTGCTTGAGGAAAGCGGATATAATGTCGGCTTTTTGGGTAGTGAACCGAGTTCGGCTTTATTTGGAGCCCAAGCAACTTATCCATTCGGTTATGGTAACAAGATTACAATACATGGTGATTGCGCAGTTAAGTACATCAATGATTTAATGGCGCATATAGAATCAATGTCTCCTGACATAATTGTTGTTGGGTCTCAGTCTCACACTATTCCGACTGATTTCGGAAACACTGATATGTATCCTTTGACGCAGCATGAGTTTCTATTGGGCACATTGCCGGACGCAATCATTTTATGCGTAAATGTATTTGACTCTATTTCATACATTAAAGATACAATAGACTATCTTAAAATAATGAGTAGAGCCAATATTATTGCCTTGGTGATTTCTCCATTAGATCGAAAGATGCAACAAACTTTTTTGAGTAACCAGGTGTATTACGCCGCCGACGCGGATCTCGAATCTGCGCAAAGAATCCTTGCAGAGCATTTCGAATTACCAGTTTTTAAGTTATCATCAAAAGAAAACATGAAAAATCTATATAACATATGCATTGATTTTTTTAGTGGCGATGGGAATGAAGATGTTTGAACAAGTATCTGAAGCAATAAAACAAGAAATTGACAGGGGACATGCACCGTGCTGCAGCATTGTGTGCCATGGCCCAAAGGGGCAGTTTATACAATGTTTTGGGATTGAAGATATTGATAGGGATCGAAAAATAGATAGAAATACACGATTTCCTATGGGTTGCGTCACGAAGATGTTTATCTCTGCAGCTGTTTTTCAGCTATGTGTGGTCGAAGGAATTAATATGGAAAGCCCTATACAAAAAGCACTTTACGGGATTCCTGCTTTTGCCGACCTTGAGTTTGCAAAATACGTATCCATTAATGATGTGCTAACGCATAGCATTGGTATAACAAATAACGCCCTAAAACATTACTTGCTGAGTCATGAGTCGAGTTCAACTGTAGTTAATGTAATCAATGACGAGTTTGATATATTGAAGTTCAGAAAACAATATAATTATTCATCCATGCCTTTTGTCATATTACAATATGTGATTGAATATATAACGGGGATGAGTTGGAAAAGCTACATTGAGAAGAGTATCTTTCAACCTGCCGGAATAGAGAAAATAGCGTTTATTGAAGAGTTTGACAAAGGCAACCAACATAATATGGCACTGCCGTATATTCGAAAAGAAAAGAGGTTTATAAGGGGTGATTTAATTATAATGGAGTCATTTGATTCTGGACTAGGATTGGTGCTAAATACTGATGAAATCGCAAGGCTGTTTGCTCACAATTTCTTATTTACATGCGACAGTTTTATTAAACAGGCATGCGTCCCACAGAGAAATACGTTTGGCGGGCTACCTTTCCGCGAAGTTTTATATGACTTTAGCAGTGTATGCGGAAATATAATGCAAATTGCCAATGAAAAGATATTGTACCATATTGGTAACTATCCAGGCTATAGTTCGTTTTTGGGGTATTGTGTTAATGCAAAAATGTATATTTCGATTATGACGAATGTCAGCAATTCATTGCTTCCGATAGTCTACGCCCTATCACTTGCTGAAAACAGGGATGAAAACGTACAAAAATGGAATGCACGTTTCAAATTTTTTGATTCTTTTCAGCAGGATAGAAAGCGAGCAAAGATGAAGTCCATTCAATCTACTGATGACTATGGCATTGAGGGGCAATATACAAATACCATTTATCCAGACGTTGTAATCAGTAGAGATGGAAACAGGGTGTATATTGTGATCAATAATAAAGAATATAACCTCATACGTGTTGGTCGAGATTATTATAGAACAGACCTCTACGACGGAATATTTCTCGAAATTAAAGTTGAAGGGAACGATATTGTTTTATCAGAACACGGCATTGAGGGTGACAATTTAATTTATAAAAGAAAGGGTGTTGCTTTATGAACGAATACAAGCTTTCCATGTATAATCTTTATTTAGAGTTAGACCCTAACACTCTGATTATTGGGAATTATCTTTATGACCAATTTCTTGTTTTAGACCAAAAAGAAAATATTGAAGAGTTTTTCAAGATAAAAAACAGTCTCGGTAAGGGGGAACTAGTAAGCTGCTTTAAATCAAGATTATTTACTGCCCTGAATAATAGACAGTTTATAATTGATCAATGCATAGATGAATGGGAGTTGGCGAAAAATTACCAACAGAAAGAAAAATATAGCGAAGACAGGTTGGAATTAACTATAATCCCAACTCAAAATTGCAATTTTGCATGTCCGTATTGCTACCAATCGCATGTTCCCTCAAAGATGAGTGATCAGGTTGCCAAAGGAATCTATAAATATATAGAAAACAATATAAGCCGATTTAATAGTCTGTACATTAACTGGTTTGGCGGAGAACCATTATTGGAGTATGCGCGAATAACGACAATGATGCGGGAAATAATAAACATATGCAAAGAGAACAAAAAGCCCGTTTTAGCCGGAATAACTACAAATGGATATTTACTAACCCAGGAACGTATGAGGGAACTTCTTAATTGTAAAGTGTATGATTATCAAGTTACACTGGATGGGGATGCAGCTCATCATAATAAGCAAAGGCCTTTAAAGGATGGAACTGGCTCATATGATATAATTGTATCAAACTTAAAGTCCATTATGCAGATTCAACGAAGATATAATTTGGTGATCCGAATTAATATTTCAACCCTAAACTGTGCCAATTTGGATGATTATGCAAAAGCAATTAGCGATATAGTCAATGGAGATCCTCGAATTACAGTACTTTGGCATCGTGTAATGGATTATGGTGGTAAATCGATATTGGAGAACAAAAGTCTTATACATGACGATGCTAATATAAGTACTAAGGCTATGTCGATTGGAATTGAGTATGGAGTAAAACCGTATGCTGAGGCGTTGGATAAAAAGAAATACATGTGTGAAGCTTGCAAGAAAAATTCATATATTCTAAACTATGATGGATATATTTACAAGTGTTCGAATATGGTGGATCGTGCTGATAGTGCGTCGGATAGTTCTATAGGGTATATATGCGATGGCCAATTTGTAATTGATGCTGCCAAGGAGGAAAGGTGGATTTCACATGAGGTTAAGAGTAAAAAATGTAGGGAATGCCCCATTTTCCCTGTTTGCGGGCACGCTGTCTGCCCAAAGCGTTTGGAGTTTTCTGCAGAATCCTGCTTATATGATGTTGATGTTGTATACGAAATTCTCAAGGAAGATTATCGAGAAGGTAAATATCCTGTATTCACTGAATTAATTAACAATAGAACATGAATAACAGTACGGCGGAATGTAATGTAATTAGGGAGGTATGAATCATGAATAGCGATACGGTAAAATCTAACGAGCTAGAGGGTTTGCTTGCTATTTTAGACGATAGCGGGATATGCTATAATACTAACGATTATAGCGAAGAACTAATCTTCGATTCACTGCAGTTCGTCTCGATATTTGTGTCAATTGAGGATAATTATGGCATTTATATACCTGACGAGTATTTGGCTTATGATAAGCTAAATTCGATTGAAAAAATTCTAACTGCAATACTAGAAATCAAAGGGGGGCCCTCCATTTGATGCAATCAAAAGCGTTGTTCAGTAAAAATCGCCCGAGAATTGCTCTGGCCACCTTAAATTGTGTGGCTATAGGGGGGTATGCTGCCCTTTGGAATGTTGTTTTCCTTAGATATATTCTGAACCTACTAGAAAGTTCCGCGGCATGGCATCAGGTTCTTATCGCGCTTGGAACAATGATTTCCATTTCGCTGTGCTACTATACCTTTAACAATTATTATAAAACCATATATCGAGAAAAGCATAGCCTCGAATTAGAACGTGAGGTTTCTGACGCAATTTACACAAAGGTCGGCGCTATGTCCTATGATGCACTTGTCTCCAACAAGTTTTATCATTTATATACACGGGTGAAGGACGCGCCAAAATTTATGAATCGCGTGCTTGATGGCATCGCGGATGCTTTGGGGAACGGTATTGTAGCGTTGGTACTTGCTGTAATTCTGTTTATGATTGACCCAATGATGCTTGCGCTTGCCATCCCGAGCCTGATTATAACGAGTTTGATTGGTAGGCGCGTTGCAAAGCATGAATATGCCGCGGCGCACGAATTGACTATGACTGATCGGGGTAAAGAATACGTCAAGCGCATGATCTATACCCCAAATGCCGCAAAGGAATTCCGTCTGTTTAATGTCGTAAATTTGATCAAGAAGATTTTTCGCGAAAACTATGCGAAGTCTCAAAGCATCATTAAGAAAAGATTCAAAATCATAACAGTGGATAGAGTTTTGAGCGAAGTGATAACGTTGCTTTTTACGCTGATAGCGCCGCTGATTTATATCCTATACAGCATCACCGAAAGGAGTGAGATGACGATCGGTGATTTTTCTGCTGCAATAATGGCGATGTCGATGTTGTCAAATCGTGTGATCGCCGTTATGAGTGGCATCGGCGCGATTCAGACTAACAAAGCTTTGCTTGTCGATTTTGATAACTTTCTAACTTTTGAAAACGAGAGCGAAAAAACAGTGGAATTCGAAGCGAAGCGTCAAATGGAGCGGCTCAATCGGATTGAGTTCAAAAACGTATCGTTTAGTTACCCTGGAGCGCAGCAACAGACGTTGAAGGATATATCGTTTGGAATAGAGCGTGGCAAGCGAATCGCGCTCGTTGGAAAAAACGGCTCGGGAAAATCTACAATCATCAAGCTTATCATGGGACTCTATCAAGGCTATTCTGGGAAAATCCTTATAAACGATCACGAGATCGGTGAATACGACTTGACGCAATATTATAATAAGCTCGGGGTTGTGTTTCAGGACTTCAAGCTGTTTGCAACTTCTCTAAGAGAAAATATACTTTCGGGGATATCTGATACTGATGAGAGCACGGAAACACTCGATGCTGTAATTAACAAAATTGGTTTAGATAAGCTTATAGCAAAGCTTCCTAACGGCATTGACACGCAGCTTTATAACGAACTTGAAAAAGATGGGATAAATCTTTCGGGCGGAGAAATGCAACGGGTTGCACTCGCAAGAGCGTGCATTAAAAATGCGGAATTTATTATATTCGATGAGCCTGCAAGTGCGCTTGACCCTATGGCCGAAGAACAGCTTTATAGCGATATGTTGGAGCGGTTTTCAGGAGAGACAATCCTGTTTGTGTCACACCGTCTTGCAACGGTGAGAAATGCCGACTGCATCTATGTGGTAGATGACGGGCAGATCGTTGAGATGGGAACGCACGAAGCACTGATGAACGCCGGCGGGCTATATCATGAGCTCTTCATCATGCAAGCGGGGAAATACAATGAGGTACAACTATGAATAAGACATTTAAAGCATATTTCTATGCAATATCGTTGGTCATGCGCAAGGCACCGGGGTATGGCTTGCTTGCCATAATCGATTCAGTACTACGCAGTCTTTCAAATTTGGCCTTTAATTTGATTTTACTCGGTCTCATCACGGATTCCGTTATACAGGGCCGCAACTTTGTAGAAACGTTGCCGTTTGTGCTTGTAGTAGGGGGAGCAATGCTGCTGTCTGGAATCGTCAAGCATATCAAGTCTGATTATTTCAGGGAAACGACGAAGAATAAGATCACGGAGCACATTAATGCTCTTATTCTGGAAAAGTCGATTTCGCTTGATATCGCCCGCTATGAGGATAGCGAATTCTATGAGACATTTTACTTGATTGTAAAAAATGCCGATCAAAAGGTGTTTGATATATTTGATGAGAGTATTGAAATAATTGCCTTGATTATATCGCTTGCCGGAACGGTAACTATCCTGTGGTCTATTTCCGCCGTGTATTTGGTGTTCTGCATTTGTGCTCTTCTTATAAATGGTATAACGATGATCAGCAGGAATCGACTTCGATATTCCTATGACATCAATATGACGAAAAGGCGCAAGAGAAGCGAATACTTCAATCGCATATTCTATTTGCCAGAGTATATAAAAGAAATCAAAATTAATAATCTTAGTACAATATACAAAGAAAAAAACAAGGCGAACTATGCTGACATGCTTTCCTTGGCACAGAGATTTGGCAAGCGCATTGCGGTGCTAGGTTTGATTGTGCAGTTTATAGCAGATTCCGTATTAATAGACGGTCTGCTGTTTGCAAAGATGAGCTACGATGTGCTTGTACTTAAAACGCTGAGCGTAGGCAATGTGATAACAATCCTTAGAGGTGTGTCAAACTTGCAATGGACGGTGAGTGACCTAATCGACAAGGGAAGCCATGTGGCAATTAACACAAAATACATAGGGAAGATGTTGGAATTTCTTGCGCTCAATAGTCAGCTTTCGTGCGGTGAATCCATACCAGAGGTCACAACTGAAAGCATGATTGAGTTTAAGAATGTATCCTTTTGCTATTTGGAGGGAGGCAGGCAGATACTCAATGATGTCAATATGAAAATTCATTTGGGCGAAAAGACAGCAATTGTGGGATTGAATGGAGCGGGCAAATCCACCCTATTTAAACTTTTATTGCGGTTTTATGACCCGACGAAGGGCAGCATATTGCTTGACGGTACGGACATAAAACAATTTGATTTAGTTGCATACAGAAGGCTTTTCTCGTGTGTTTTTCAGGATTTCAATATATACGCTGCAAGTGTTGAAGAAAACATCGCCATGGACTCTGAGTTTTGCTCTGAGGAGATTATTGCAGCAGGTGATGAACTCAACATAGGCTCCGTCCTCGATCGGTACGGTTTGACATATGCCTCTCATCTCGGAAAAGAACTCTATGAGGATGGCGTAGACCTTTCGGGTGGAGAGAAACAGAAGATTGCCATAGCACGCATATTTACAGCGCAAAATGCAAAAGTATTTCTTCTTGATGAACCGACAAGCTATCTTGATGCTAAGAGTGACTTTGATACCATGCACGCTATTTCGAATAATCTCTCCGGTAAGGGCATGGTGATTATATCGCATCATCTTCCCAATATAACGGACTCGGCGCAAATAAATGTGATGGAAGACGGGCGTGTAATCGAGCAAGGAACACATTCGGAGTTGATGGCGCTAGATGGCGAGTATGCCACGATGTATAAGGTACAGGCAAAACGATATATGCGGGAGGAATACAATGAACAATAGAATCGGCGTATCAAATGTAAAAAACTTAAAAATTGGTTCCGACTGCTTTTTCTATGCAATAAGCGCAAATTTAGAGTATCTAGATAAGCTGTGGATAAGTTTGTACTATACAAATGGTGCCTTTCTTTTTTCGCAAGACACGTTTGGTGATATCCAAACAACAAAAGAAATTTCCGAGTACTTTTCTCCGGACAATATGCTAATCTTTGCAGAAAAGCCAAAGTCAATTTGGCGTGACCATTACGATAGTTATATTGCATATAATCTAAAAAAAGTCGGAGTGTATGATTGCATAAAATCAGTGCGGTATTCCACGTTATTTGATATTGAAAAAATAAAAAGATATACAGATAATAACATATGCTTATTAATCCCCATTATTGTATCTGACTTGCGAGACGAATATGCTAAAATATCCCGAGTATTGCCACAAGCAGATCGCACGCTCCACTTTATTTGCATAATGGACATTAACCTTGCCAATAGAACAGTACATATAGCTGATCCGTATTTTAGAGTAAATGGTATTCTCCCATTTGAAAGCATAATCAATGCGGCAGAGCGGACGCATAGTATGGATAGCAACCAGTCTCTGTATTACATAGCTAGTGAGTTGCTGCCAGAATATGGAAAAAATAATAACCCTTTCACTTGGTGCTTTGATATGTATAAGACTATTACGGTCGAAATTGAAAACGTTCAGTATTATAGTGGGTATACTGCGGCCGAAAGTGTGGCAGACAATATATCTCAAATTGTGAAGGACTATTATTCCATATATGGTAAATTTGCATCCCAATTTCTGTCGTATCAATTAACACCCATTATTAGACAGAAGAACTCAATTGTAGTTTTACTTGAAGCGCTGGAGGAAAGGTATAAGGATCAAATACCACTTGGATTAATTTCTGTCCTAAAGCATAATTCTACGTTATGGTCGAAATTAGATTTTTTGCTTGATACAATATATTTACGCAATCAAAACATTATACAAGAGGTAAGCAGAATCCAAGATATCTTCCGGGAAATCTGTGAAAATGAACGTCAGGTTTATAAGATAGTTTGCTACAGAAATTAATCAGAAGACCAAATTAAATTACTGTACGACCAAAGAATTGGACAAATTGATGTAGTAGTGTCAGGGTGCAAATTCCGGCTCATCTGACCACGCATTCCGCTAAGAGCTGATCAGTCTTTCC